>Ga0209062_1001752_pt1 | contig 34077 bp, 14 predicted proteins | sample Coa_R2_2_FD_187158 | JGI IMG/M metagenome (GOLD analysis project Ga0209062, IMG submission 187158) | Surface soil microbial communities from Centralia Pennsylvania, which are recovering from an underground coalmine fire - Coalmine... | ecosystem: Environmental > Terrestrial > Soil > Unclassified...
CAATCTCCAAAGAAAATTTTTGACTAAAGTTATCGGAGAACGTCATAATAATTTTGTGGTAAAGTTATGAGTGTTTACCATGAGCACATAAAAATTTTAGAGTGAAGTTATGGAATCTCGACAGAAAAATTTTTGACTAAAGTTATGAGTGATAAGCATGAAAAATTTGATAAAAGTTATGGACGAGCAGCACTGGAATTTTAGTGTGAAGTTGTGAGCGAGCGCATGATTATGCTACTCTAATTTTGAAAAAAAATTATGGACGAACAGCATGAAAATTTTGAATTGCACTCTAGCACTGCCCAATTCAAATCACCTTCTCTTTATCCCTATACAAGATATCTAGAATAAATATAAATCAGCAAATTCCTTAAATTCCTTTTTAAATATTCTTTCTAAAAAGTAATTATCTACAAAAGCTTCTTTTATCCTTATACAAGTCCTCTAATTAATATATTGACAAAACAACACTCATCCCCTTATGCCAGAGACCCTCTCCACATCCATGTACAAGCCATCTAGAACTACCATGCACAGGCAAACAAAGCCAGATCGGGCCCCAAAAGTAGGCGCTAGCCTACTCATAACGAGCGATTGCCAAAGGCAGCGCAAGCGATCGCCCTGAAGGGCGGTGGGCTAAAGCCCAATCGCTACCAGAAGCATCCCTATACAAGCTGTCGAGTACCAAATTAAGTGACACCGATCCAGAATTAACTGGCCGGAGGAGAAAAGGCTGAAAAAGAGGATGGGAAAGGATTTGAGGGAATTGTGCTCCAAGAGGATGGCAGACTGAGGGCGTACCAAATTGGCATTGAGCCGAGATGTTTGTAAAATCCGGCAAGATGGTCTGGAAACAACTGCTGTATATAGGTTTCAGCCTTTTGGAAAAATTGAGTACTACAGACTTCAATCATTATTTACGGTTGACAAATTTTAATGTATCTGTAGGCAAAAGAAATATTTTCAGCAATTAGAGCTAAAAAGTATTGCCTGGTCTAACCTTCAAGGATTTTTAGAGAGAAGAATTATAGAGTTATTATCAATTGTATTTAGCTCCTAACATGCTTGGTGACAACCAGCGATCAATGAAAGATACATGATATGTTAGACGCAAAGACTATCATTTAGGCTTTAGTTTGTATAAACAATAGAGATAGATTTTTGATGTACCTCAAAGAATTTAGATTTTAAGGGTCTTTTCGAGACTTTATTTAATGTCAACAGTAAAATTACTAGTTTAAGATGTACCATGCCACAATAGAAAACGCTTGAAACCTAGACATGGCAAGGCTTTCCAGACCATCTTGCCGGATTTTACAAACATCTCGGCTCAATGCCTTTACCGTTGGGAGTGGAGTTGGTAGGAAGGTATTTAGCAAAAAAGCCACCCAACTGGAGTATAGAAAAAATGCTGCAAAGATTGAAACAGAAGCGTTTAGAGGATGAAGCAATAAACAAATCTATTGCGAGTTGCAAAAAAGCTTAAGTACAGCACAGCAGGGAGTGTTAGCAGCATTTGAGTTAAGTTGGCTAGAAGTTGCTGCTCAAACGCAGCAAGTAGCAGCACTGATAAGCTTGTTCGCACCAGAAATATTCGCATGGGAGTGGGTAGAATCTGCATCCAGGGAATTGAATTGGGCAAGTGAAGATGTGGAAAGAGCAAATGAACAACTCTATGAACGCCACCTGATTCAATGGGTAGAAAGTGCACAAGGAGACTACAGAATCAGAATACATTCCCTAATTCGGGAGTTTTTGAAAGTCAAACTGGTAGCAATAGAACAAGTTAGTGAACTAAAGCAGGCTTTGGCAAAAACATTTGTGGCGATCGCTAAACGTATTCCCTATTCAGCAACGGTGGAGTTAATAAATTCAGTAAAAGATGCAATTCCCCATTTGGTGGAGGTGGCACAAAACTTGATTGATGCAGTTATTGATGAAGATTTATATTGGGTGTTTACTGGGTTAGGTAGGTTTTATGAAGGGCAGGGATTATATGCTCTAGCACAACCTTGGTATAAGCAAGGTGTATCAGTTGTAAGAGAACGTTTGGGAGAAAAGCATCCAGATGTCGCCAGCAGTTACAACAACCTGGCTCTACTCTACTCAAACCAAGGAAGGTACAGCGAAGCGGAACCACTGTACATAAAAGCATTAGAACTAAGGCAACGCCTGCTAACAGAAGAGCATCCAGATGTCGCCACCAGTTACAACGACCTGGCTTTACTCTACTACTCCCAAGGAAGGTACAGCGAAGCGGAACCACTGTACATAAAGGCATTAGAAATAGCCGAAAAAAGTTTAGGAGAAAATCACCCAAACACGATTACTATTCGCGAAAATTTGAAATTGTTATATGAGAAAAGGCGGTAATTGGCTGGTGTATGAACAGCAATTCTCATTTTGAAACGATTTTGCGCCATTTCAGCGATCCCCAGATTCGTTAAGAATTGTAAAACCCTCTGACTGTAAGGGTTTTAATGTCATGAAACCTTAAAATGAGAATTGCTGTATCCTTTAAGTTACACTTTACAAGCGATCGCATTCAATCGTTTCAAATACGCTTCTGCCATAGGTTCTGTTCTGCAGCTATTTTATCCTTTAAAAACGGGCGCTTTATCCTTTAAGTGACATATTTTGTGGTCAAGGTATGGTTCAAAATTTAGTCATCCGGGGGGGGGGTAAAAGTACAAATTGCTGAAAAGAAGTAGCTGTCAATAAATATAAACGATGAATTTCAGTTTTTTAAAACTAAAAATTTTTGATAAAATTAGAGTAATCTGCAATCTCTATAAGACTTTTTTGATTTAATTTATAAATTTCATTAGTTGAAAAATCGCTCTGTTTTTGGGCGGTAAGTAGAACATAACTTACTAAACCTTTTCGTAACATTTTTCCTAAGTTATTGTAAGCTTGCATACATGATTTTACATTCTCATTTTGGCTTATTTTAGGAATATGATTTAGGTTTTCTTGAAAATTTGGGTCATATAAAAAATTGCCTATTTCATGACTTACATCTATACAATCAATCACTTTTAGATAGTTTTGCGAAAGTAAATCAATCCATTGTTCTTTTGTAATTATGTAAGATGATGTTTTTTCATGTTCTATTGGAAAGGCTAAGTTGGCGATGAAATCAGCCAAAATTAATAAGCCTCTATTTTTCATATGATTATTTACATTGGAAATCAATACCCTTTTGTTTTTTATATAACTTGCCACTTCAAACCCAAAAATTATATCATATTGATCGGGAAAATCATCGCTTGAACTATCACGGTTAAAAATAGTTATGCGATCTTGAAGATTTAGTTTATATATCTCTTGATTAGCGATTTCTGCTTGCTTATTAGATATAGTATAACCACTGAGTTGTAAATGCTCATACTTCTGAGCTAAGTTAATAAGATCTGCCCCATATCCACAACCAAAATCTAACACTCTTACACAAGAAGAAAAATCTACGTTGCGCCACAGAATATTTCTCATTTCTTTTTGTTTATCAAATACAAATTTGATCTGCTTTTTATACTTTTCTGGATATGCAAAAGTTAATATCCATGAAAAACCAGGTATAACTTCAGTAAAAGGAGCAAAATTTAACACTCCATCTATACCTGTATACATATTTGTAGTGTGATTGTAAAATTCTGCTACTACATTATTTTCTAACAGTAGTTGTTGTCGATTTTTCTCTATAAAACTTTTAGGCTGATCAAATAGAATGTTTGAAAATATGGATGCAAATGCTTTAAGGGATAAGATCTTTGTTTTCTTCATGATATTCATTTTTAAGATTAGAATAATCTTAATATAATTGACGATAATTAGAGCAATAAGCAAGAATTTTTTGACTATTTATTGTATAGTCTAGCTGTTTGAAAAAAGTTATTTCTATTTTTAGAATAAGAAAATAAGGAAAATAAGCCTCTTCATTATCTATTATGCTCAAATTTTATTTGGATATCAGAACTAAGCTGTAGAATCAAAGCTTCTAGACTAAATCTCATCTCGAAGCTTTAAATGCTAAGGATAACGACTGATACTATTGTATTACTTAGTAAAGGTTTCCAGCTAATTTACATACTATTTAGCAAACAAGTAATGAAGAGCCAGAAATAATAGGATTATATTTATTTTTCCTTTGTCTCCTTTCTATTTTTTATCTCTAAATTGAGTTTAAAAAAAACTGATCAATTTGGTTTGAGACCATATTCCAGATTGACATAAATAACTTTCAGTGTACATAAGTGAGTTAAAAACATCATTAAGTCACTAAAAACGATGATAATTTTTTGACCTAATGTACTAGTACTAACTTAAAAATTCCTTGTCTTAATAGACATGAACTATACACACTTAAGCTTTTATTTTTCAAATTGACAAATTTTTAGACAAAAGAGCTTTTAGCTTTTCAGCTACTATTTGGACATAAGGTGGACGAAGTAAATTTAGGTGATGACCTGATATCAAATGCAAGTCTACTGTCTCTGTCGTTAAAGCACTCCAACCTAAAGTTGGATCTTGAGAGCTAGGCCCTAGTGGTTGGCTGGTTCGCAAGAGAGTAATTTTGCCTGGATAGACTTGTGGTGTGTAATTAATGAAGGCTTGGGAGTTTGCCTGCAGGACGTGTAGCAGGCGTAGCAGAGCAGGCTGACGAACTTTCATCATTCTCGTTGACTGTGCTACTACTTTGGCAATTGACCTTAGCTTAAAAAGGGAGAGCCATTTGCTCTTTGTCTGTTGTTGATTATCATCGACACTTAGCAAATATAAGTAATCATAGACATAGGGCCAAATATATGGGAGCGAATGAGTGAGGAAAAAATTGAATGTAAACAAAAAATTAGTGGTTTTGTTAGCAGATGTAGGCGGACCATCTAGCAATACTAGTAGGGCAACATCTTGACCTACCTGTTTAAGCTGACGAGCCATTTCAAAAGCGATAAGAGTGCCTAATGACCAGCCTCCTAGGTGGTATGGACCATAAGGCTGAACTTTCCGTATGGCTTCAATGTAATATGCCGCCATTTTCTCAACCTTGTTTAAGGGTTTCTGCTCCCCAGTTATACCTACTGATTGCAACCCGTAAAAGGGTTGATCGTTACCTATAAGACAGGCCAGTTCGTAATAGGGGAAAACAACTCCCGCTATAGGGGGGAGGCAGAAGAAGGGTAGCTTGTTCCCCTCTGCCTGAAGAGGCACTAACTCAGGTGGCAGTCCATCTGTTGCCGTAACAGGTGTCGGAATATTGTCAATAGCCTTCTTTGATAAGGTATCTAGCTGTGCTGCAACTGACAGTTGAGCGAGCACCTCAGTCGCCAAACTTTCAACACTTGTTTCACTAGAGATGAACTTCACCATAGGTATGTTCACCCCAAGCTCAATCATTATTCGGTTTCGTAGCTCAATAGCTATTAATGAATCTAGCCCCAAATCGTTTAAATGCTCTTTTACATTTAGTTTAGAGACACTCAGACCTAAGGTTTTCTCAACCAGATCTTGGACATATGCAATTACAAGATCGCGACGAACAGCCGGGTTTCCATCTTTTTGCTGAGCTAACTGTAGGAAAGCAAGTTGTTCAACTTTCTCTGGTTGATCAACTTGCTTAGCCAGTTCAGAAAGCCAGGCTGGGTAGGCATTTAGTGGAAATTGTGACAATAATTTTGACCAATTTATGGAAAACACCCCAATCTGGGCAATGTTTTTTTGAAGCAGCTGTTCTAAAGCCTCTAGTGCTACCAGTGGTCTCATTTGCTCCATGGCTTGTGTTTCCCACTGAACCTGTCGCCTGCTACCTACAATCTTCGCCATACCTGTCTTGCTCCATATTCCCCAATTGATACTCAGTCCTGGCAAACCCCGTAAGCGTCGATAATGAGCTAGAGCATCCAAAAAGGCATTAGCTGCTACATAGTTCGCCAATCCTGCCGGGCCTAATATGGTGCTTGCCGAAGAAAAAAGCACAAAAAAGTCCAAAGGTAGATCCTGCGTCAAGTTATGCAAATTCCATGAACCTGTAACTTTAGGTGCAAAGACCTTAGTAAACAAATCCCACTTATGATCTTGCAACAATCGATCCTCAGAGACACCAGCTGCATGGATAATTCCCCGTAATGGCGGCATGGAGTGTTGTATTTGCGTAAGTACATTGGCAACTTGCTCTGAATCAGCAACATCAGCCTGGGCTATTACGACCTGCACTCCTGCCTGTTCAAGATCTTTGAGGGCTTCTCGGTTTGCCTCATCAGCACTGCTACGCCCCACTAAGACTAGGTGCTGGGCTCCACGTTCTACCATCCATTGGGCTACTAGTAAACCAATACCTCGGAGACCACCTGTAATCAGGTAAGTGCTATTAGATTGTAAATGCAGAGGTTGTGAAGCCATTGGACTACTGCGTCTCAATCGCTCAACATACCGTTGTCCCTGTCGAAAAGCTATACGTTCCTCGCCTTTTCGATCCTTCCACCAAATTTCCTCAAATAAAGCTTGCACGTTTTCCTCTTGCTCCAAGGGGTCTAAATCTACAAGGACACATTGAAGTTCTGGATGCTCCCTAGCTATTGTTTTGCCAAGACCCCACAAGGTTGACTGAGCTACAGCTAAGGAGGTGTATTCTGTGATTACAGGCTGGCTTCCCTGTGTCACTAACCAAAGGCAAGGAGGTTTAGAAAAGCTACGCATCAGTGATTGAACTAGGTACAAAGTGCTACCACATCCAATCATTGAAGCTTTTTCTATGTCGGCTACTATTAAAGACTCAGTGCTTAACGAATCTAAGCTCCAGCAGTGTACAACTCCATTCAAAGAAGGGTTATTTGTCCCTATTGCCTCTAGCAAAAGCCGAAAGTCATCTGGACTAGCAGGATCTATTCTAAATTCTTGCTCTGTTAATTGTTCATACTCTTGGCCTGGAAAAACAAGGGTACATAGTGCTCCTTGACGCTGCATTTGTGCAGCTAACTGCTGACCCATACCGCCATTATCCGCGAAAATTAACCAACTTTTTAACTCTTGTACCTGGGTACATACAGCTTGAGCCATTATTATAGAATGGTTACAGCAATGCATTGGCGCTGATGAATCATCAGCGTGTTTTTGATGCTGAGGCACAAATTCGTTGCCCTTATCCTGTTCGAATCCAATGGTTACGGCATCTTGAAATCCTAGTTCAAGCAACAGTTCTAGCCATCGTCTTTCAGATAGCAAGGGGTAATTGGGTCGCAAATCAGAGTCAGCAAACCTCCACCAATCGTTTGTTAACCCGAAGACCAAATCTGCCCAGCGCATGGGAGCATTATCCTCTAGCAGCAATAGCATTCCGCCAGGTGCTAATAAATGCTGTACGTGCTCCAATGTTTGATGTAAATTTAACGTTGCATGCAATACATTTGCTGCCACAACTAAATCGTATTGATGGGAGCCCAGTCCTTGAGATAACGGATCTTTTTCAATATCTAAAACTTGATAGTCTACAAACGAGTAATCCCGAAACCTCTGTTGAGCTTGGGTAATGAATAAGGTTCTTAGGTCAGTAAATACATATTCCGTTCTATCTGGATCTAAGTATGGCAATATGTAAGAAGTTGTCCCCCCAGTCCCTCCTCCAATCTCCAGTATTCGCACCACTCGTCTTTTAGGTAAGTGCTCAAGCGCTAACCGGATCGCCTTTTGCAGCAACGTGTTCATTACTTGCAATACAGGAGAGTTCTGATAAAACTTTGCAACCGTACTTACATCTCCCTCAGGGAATAATAATTCTAGCGGGTTACACTCTCCATTCAATACCTGTGCCAGTTTTGAACCGCAACGTTCAAGCAGTGCCAAATTTGTTGCAATAGCTGGATAATCAACTAACAGCACAGCCATCTGTTCTTGTAGATTTTGAATTTCGGGAACCCGAATAACTTGCCACTGCTCATCACCTATTTGCCGGAGAAATCCAACTTCTGTAAGTATTTCTAGTAGACGACCTAGTAGCCTTTGATGTTGATGAATTATACCCAATTGTTCTGTCAGATCAGATGTCTTGAAACAGTGTCCCAGTTGGAACTCCCATCCCATTTGCGTAAAAGCGCTCAGAATATAAGCAACACTTAATACTTCAAGCTGAATTATTCCATTCCAGTAAACTTCAAGGTCTAGCTGATCCATCAGTAATCTGAGATCAGTTCGGAGGCTGACACTAATATCTGAAAGAGTAGGTAAGTAGTCAGGTGGTAATTGTTCACCATAAGAACGAATCTTAGGAAACCACTCTATGTCGTAAAGCCAATTCTGCCAGGATTCCTGTGTGGTTTCCTGAAAATTTTCACGACTGACTTGTCCTATTTGCATTCCCTTCACTTCCACTGGTCTATTTAAGATTTTGGACTGGGGAATTTTGATTAAATGTGAATTAGTGCTTTCAATCCAATATCGTTGTCGTTGCCAAGGATAAGTAGGTAAAACCACTCGACTACGGGAATAATCCTGATCAAAGGCTGACCAGTTTACCCATACCCCTCGCACATATAATTTCCCCAAACTCTGGAGCATTTGCTGCCAATCCGAAAAGCCTTTTCGCAGGCTAGGTAGCCATAGTTTCTCATTTTCAGGCAAGCAGTGCTGACCCATCATAGAGAGGATTGGTTGTGCGCCCACCTCCACAAATACCTCATAACCAGCACTATGAGCTGTTGCTATACTAGTAGTAAATTTTACTGGCTGTCGCATGTGACGGCACCAATATTCAGGTATTGCTATTTCATTGGTGACAAATTGGCCAGTAATGTTAGAAATTATGCTTATCTTTGGAGATGAGTAGGTGATATTTTGAGCTACCTGCTTAAAATCTGCCATTATTGGCTCTACTAAGGGAGAATGAAAAGCATGGGAGACCTTCAACCTTGTGGTTTTGACTCCCTCCGCCTCCAGCATGGTGACTACTCTGTGTACTACCTGACGGGTGCCGGAAATTACTACAGACTCTGGCTCGTTAATGGCGGCAATTGAAATATCCTGAGAGTAAGGTTTAATAGCATCTTGGAGCCGTGCTTGTGGAGCAAACACTGTTACCATTTCACCATTTTGAGGTAACGTCTGCATCAAACGCGCTCTAGAAGCGATCAGTTTCAGACCATCTTCCAGGCTAAAGACTCCAGCCACACAGGCAGCAACATACTCACCAACGCTATGACCTATCACCACCTGCGGAGTGATACCCCAAGACAGCCATAATTTCGCTAGAGCATATTCTAAGGCAAACAACGCAGGTTGAGTATAAGCAGTTTGATCTATCAGTGAAGTTTCCCCAGCTTTTGGATAAAGAACTTCAAGCAGGGGTTTGTCTAAATAAGGACGCAGAATTTCATTGCAAGAGTCAAGCGTTTGCCGAAAAGCGGGTTGAGTTTCGTAGAGTTGGCGTCCCATGCCAATATACTGAGAGCCTTGACCAGTGAATAGAAACGCTATTTTCGGGAGATGAGTGCTGACATCTGGTCTCCTCATCACGAGCTTAATCTCACTAGCAGTGGCAACAGCTTCTATCTGCTTACGCAACTGTTCAGTAGATTCAGCGATAATAGCAAGACGATGGTCAAAATGCTTACGACCTGTATTGGCAGTGAAGCAAACATCAGCCAGCGATATCTGTGAATGGGATGTCAAAAAATCTTGATAACTTTGTACTAGTGAGTTTAGAGCATCCTCGCTTCTTGCCGAGAGAGTAAAAATGTGCTTGGGTCGCTCCATTTTGTTGATTGCCTGTACTACTGCCGGAGCTTCCTCTAATACCACATGGGCATTAGTACCCCCGATGCCAAAAGAACTGACACCAGCTCGCCGTGGTATTCCATTCGTTTTCCATTCGGATAGGGTCGTATTTACATAAAAAGGACTATTCTCTAAATCAATCTGGGGATTAGATTGTTCAAAATGCAAGCTTGGTGGCAGCAGTTTGTGTTTAAGTGCCAAGACAGTCTTGATAAGTCCAGTTATACCAGCTGCCGCATCTAGATGTCCTACATTTGTTTTTACCGAACCAATAGCACAAAAACCTTTCTGCTGAGTACTGGCCTGAAAAACCTTTGTAAGAGCAGCTACCTCAATTGAATCTCCTAAAGGTGTTGCAGTTCCATGAGCCTCTATGTAAGTTACTGTTTCTGCCTCAATTCCAGCCACAGCATGGGCCATTGCAATTACCTGAGCCTGACCATCCATGCTAGGTGCAGTGTAGCCTACTTTCAGAGCACCATCATTATTAATGGCAGTACCTTTAATAACTGCATGAATGTAATCTCCATCAGTGATTGCTTCTTCTAGCCGCTTTAAAATGACAACTCCCGCACCGCTGCCAGAAATAGTTCCCTGTGCCTTGGCATCAAAGGTTCGGCAGTGTCCGTCAGGAGACAAGATACCATTTTCTTCGTAAAGATAACCAACCTTTTGGGGGACTCTTACTGTAACACCACCAGCTATCGCAATATCACATTGATAACTGAGCAAGCTTTGGCAGGCAAGTGAGACAGCAACCAACGATGTAGAGCAAGTCGTTTGGACAACTATAGAAGGTCCAGTTAGATTCAATTTGTAAGATACTTTTGTGGCCAGATAATCTTTATCATTTCCAATTAAATTCTGGAGAAGCTTCGTTGCTCTTGCTACATCAAGGTTAGAAACAAGATTAAACAACAGGTATTGGCTAAGGCTTGATCCTGCGTAAACACCTATTGGACTACCCGATTTTTCAGGGTTGTACCCAGCAGCTTCAAGAGCTTCCCAGACACACTCTAAAAAAATGCGCTGTTGCGGATCTGTTAATTCAGCTTCTTTTGAGCTAAACCCGAAAAATGAAGCATCAAACCAATCTATGTTTTCTAAAATAGATCCAGCTTTGACATAATTAGGGTTATGTAAGATAGACATATCAACATTTTCCCTAAGTTCCTCCTCAGAGAAAAAGGAAATTGTTTCTACACCTTTTACTAAATTAGACCAGAACTGTTCTATGTTTTTAGCTCCTGGGAGACGACAACTCATACCAATGATGGCGATACTTGCTGTATTGTCGATGTCCATCAAATTACTCCTACCTGTTAGTTTTACTCGTTTACTTAACTCGGTATTTTTACTGCCAATTATTGATTTTTGTTTTCTCTTTCTCGTCTTATTTTTTGTTGCTTTATAAATTCTCTTTGCTTACTACTTCTCTCACAAAGCTGATTTACAAAAGGTTTTATAGTTTCTTCTTGACTTAGATATTTAGCCAAGAAACTTATATTCGGATATTTAAATATTTCAACAATTGGTACATCTGTATTTAAAACATCTTTTATCTTATTATGAATTTGAATTAGGTTAACAGAATTAGCACCTAAGTCAAAGAAATTGTTATAGATACTTACCGTTTTTATTTGGAGGATTTCTTGTACAATTTTTGCTAGAGTTTGCTCCACTTCTGTTTGAGGCAACTTAAATATCTCTTTTTCTGTCTTCGACTGAAAAATTTCTGGTTTAGGTAGTGCCTTGCGGTCTATCTTACCATTGGCATTCAGGGGCAACGCATCTAGTAACATACAGACCGAAGGCACCATGTAAGCGGGTAGCTGATGCTTTAAGTCATTCCACAACTTAGCAGTAAATGAATGAGCTTCAATTTGCTGTGCTGGAGCAGTAGCAATTAATAGGTTTTCTCTTTCAACAAGTTTCTGGTCTCCATCTTGAGGCTGATTGTTAGAGTTTAGCTTTTGGTCAGAGACGACTATATAAGCTACCAGTTGCTTATTGCCGTGTAAAACATCTACAGTGGTGACTACCGCCTCTTTAACTGCGGGATGCTGTTTCAAGACCGCTTCAATCTCTCCGAGTTCAATCCGATAACCATTGACTTTAACCTGGAAATCCTCTCTTCCCAGAAACTCAATATTTCCATCGGGTAAATAACGTCCCAAGTCGCCAGTTTTATACAACCTCTCTTGTGTGGTTGGATGAATGACAAAACTTGCTTGGGTCTTCTCCTCATCTCGCCAGTAACCTAATGCTAATCCTGCTCCCCCAATATAAAGTTGTCCTGGCACCCACACAGGACATGGCTGTAAGTTTTTATTAAAAACGTGAAAACTTTGATTCATTAGAGGTTTGCCGTAGGGAATGCTCTTCCAATCCGGTTCAACTTTCTCAATTGGATAGCAAATAGACCAGATAGAAGCTTCAGTTGCCCCTCCCAGACTTACCACTTGTACATTTGCCCACAAAGCCTTAATTTGTTCTGGTAAGCTCAGAGGAAGCCAGTCACCACTTAATAGAGCTAGACGTAGTGAGGAAAACACTTTTTCCGGTTGAACTAACAAATATTCTACAAGCATCTGCATCAAAGCCGGGACTGAGTTCCAGATAGTAACTTGGTGTTGTCCCATTAACTGTACCCAGTGAGATGGGTCTTTTCTCCTTTCTGTTGAGGGGATGATAATGGTTCCACCAGCGGCTAAAGTTCCAAAGATATCGTAGACTGACAGGTCAAAATTCAGAGATGATAGAGCTATCACCCGATCTTCGTGGTCAACACCAAAGCGCTTGTTAATATCTTGAATGGTATTAACTACTGCTTGATGGCTAATCATTACCCCCTTGGGTACACCTGTAGAGCCAGAGGTAAAAATGACGTAAGCTAAATCTGAGGGACTGACGATGGAAGATGGTGAATAGGGAACAGGAAATGGGTGAGACAGGAGATTTTCATCTTTGATAGATAACCGTTGGATATTTTCTGGCCAAGCCAGGGTTTCATTTAGCTCTGAGTGTGTTAGAACTAGATGAACTTGCCCTATCTCTAACAATTGCTGTCGACGCTCCTTAGGTAAATCTGGATCAATAGGTAGATATGCTGCACCGGACATTAATATACCGAGCACCGCTACTACCTCTTCCCAACTCTTACTCATCACTACCGCTACAAGGGTATTGCGAGAAGCTCCTAACTGCCTTAGCCGATGACTTACCCGACTGGCTAATTCATAAAGCTGCTGGTAACTTAGAGTACACTCTGGTGAAATTAGAGCATACTTCATTGGTTGAGTTTCTGCTTGAGCAATAAACAAATTGTGCAGCATCTGTTTACTTTGCTGCTTTTGATTAGCATTAATGATAGCTCGCTGGTTTAGTTGCGATAGAGGTAGTAACTGCTTTGTCGTTTCCACCCAAGGACTTGAGCTATTTGCTAATTGCACCAGTAAACGGCAGTAGGCATCAAACATATCATCCATAAGACCTGAAGGAAAAAGGTCTTCTACTACATCCCAGTTAAACGCTAAAGCTCCATCCTGATCAAAGATTTGACAATCCAGCCATACTTGGGGTGTTTGGCTAATAGTGTAAATCTCCTTTCCAAATCGGCTTAATCCTAACGCGCCCTGACCTGATGAGCCTAGACCTAAAGTGCTGGTGAAGACTACTGGCATGGTAGCTTGCCTGCCGCCATGCTTCTTTGCCAGTTCACGTAGCACCCGCACACCATTAACATAGCGGTGGTCTAAATCCTGCCAAAGTTGTTGTTGCAGACGTATAGCACGCACAGTAAAAGTTTCAAGGCTTGAGTTGTCTACTTGCAAGAGAGTTAAGGTAGTGAAATCCCCAATAATATCATTCACTTGAGGATGGAGCGGCAAACGATTAAAAAGAGTTAGATTGAGGGTGAATCGGGGACTCTTGCTCCAAACTGTTAAAACTTCAGCAAAAGCAGCAAGTAATGCTCCGGAAGGCGTCAATCCAGCTTCGGTAGCCCGCGACTTTAACTGTAGCCATATTTCTTGGTTTAGATGCTCGCTGCGACGTTTAAACTTGAGATCCTTCAGCTCAGCAGGATTCCGAGCCAGGGGTAAATCTGGTGCTGGAGGCAGAGTGTCTAAACGGCTTAACCAATAGTCCCAGGAATGCTGATACAGTTGTGTATTTTGCAAAGCTTGCTCGGCAAGGACATAGTCTCGAAATGACAGTTGCAGAGGCTTTAACGAAAGGTGTGGCTCTTGGTAAAGTTGAGACCATTCTTTGATTAGAAGAAGCATGCTCCAAGCATCAGCTATCAGAGCATCAATGCTGATATGAAGTCTAGAGCATTGCTTGCTATAGAGTGTTGCTCGAATCTCAAACAAAGGCCATTGATCGGATGCCAGCTTCTGATGGGACATCTGATTGCGAATTACCAATAATTTGGAGTTTATAGTAGAGATGTCATGTGTGCGCAAATCTAAAACAGAGATTTCATAGGTTGGTACTTGTCTGAGAATCTGCTGCTGACCAGATGGTAAAATCACTGTTCGTAGCACTTCATGACGCGAGATTAATTTTTGCCAAGCTTGGTTCAGCTGTTTCAAGTTTAAATCATTAACGTCAATTTCAGAATAAAAATGAGTGCCTATATTGCCAAGCTCAAATGCTTCACTACGACCAACCCAGTAAGCTTGCTGAATATCAGTTAGAGGGAAGGGTTTGTAAAGCTGATCTAATTGAGGCACAATTTCTGGTAGGATGGTCGTTGGTTGCAAAAACTTAATAATTTCTGCTTTGCGTTGAGCCAGTTCAGAGCGCAACGTAGATGTTAGAACTCCTTCTGGGGCATTATAATGCAGATGACCTTCATTGAGCCACAGTTTTATATCCAAGCTGTTGAGATAAGATAAAAGCTCTTGAATAGTTCTCATAATTCTCCTTCCTCTCTGCCACCTAATAAAATATGGTGTACATCTTCCATAACAGGTTTTGTTTGAATTATCGTCTCAATCAACTGGCTTAAGCTTGCTATAGTAGGTGCTTCAAGCAGTTGACTTAAGGGTAAATACACCTTGAATATTTCTGCTACACGATTGATAAGTTGGGTGGCTAGTAGCGAGTCTCCACCAATCTCAAAAAAATTATCGTGGATGCCAATCTGACTCAACCCTAAATCCTTTAGCCAGATTTCAACTAGTTGTTTTTCTATTGGAGTACGGGAAGCGACAACGGCTTTTTCTAATTTTTGTTTGGCTTTTTCAGACACTGACAGAGCCTTGAGGTCTACTTTCCCATGAATGGTTAGTGGTAGAGCATCGACAAGGACGTACGTAGAGGGTATCATATAATTGGGTAATTTTTGTTGTAAATAGTGGCGCAACGCACTTTGCTTGAACCGCTTTATATGAGAAGAAGCTTGAGCTATCGTCACATGGTGCATGAGCAATTGCTCCCCAGACATAGACTCTGGGAATGACACAAACTTTTCAAACCCTTTTAAATGCAGTATTTTGTGGAATTCTTCTATCCAAAGCGGGAGCCAGTTAGCAAGTAATGTTTCATCCTCACAATGGCTAAGGCTGAGCTTATCAATGAAGCTCATTTCAATCATATGCAGGTGATTATTCTGGGTCGTTTCTAATATGAGGAGTATTCCACTTGGTGTCAAAAGTGAGTGCAGATATTGCAAGCTTATGCTTATATTATGGTGAGCCTTATGCATAATATTTGTAGCTATAATTACATCAAAGCTATGGGGCTCATATCCTTGAAGTATTGGATTTTCACAAATATCCAAAAGACTATATTGAACAAAGGGGTAATCTTTAAACTTCTCTTTAGCAGAGTTAATAAAAGTTAAGGAAGAGTCTGTATATGTATATGAAGTATTTAATGATGCTAGTACTGGAAGTAGGGAAGCACTAGTCTCAGCACTACCTGCACCTACTTCTAAAACTCGTAAACCTATCACTGATTGCCAGTTTGTAGCGACTGACCCCAGAACTTCTCTTGCAATACTATTATGATAGTTATCCATAAAATATGGTATCTGCCGTGCTTGCTGGCTTGCTGTGTGTACAATTCCAGCCCATATACTTTCTTTTTCTAAATCTTCAGAACTTTCCAACTCAAATAGAGTATTGTCTTGGTTAAGAACTATATAAGCTTCCAATAATTGATGTCCGCGTTCTTTTTCCACAACAATCACTGCTACTTGATGAATTGCAGGATGTTCTAGTAAGGCTGCCTCAACTTCATTCACCTCAACATGATAACCATTAATTATGGAAGAAGTAGGACTTGAGCCTATAGGGCTTTGTTTTAGCAACAAAACAATTTCTGCTTTATACCTTGTTAGCAATTCAGTTAATTCTAATGTCAATAGTTCTTTTGGAGCACGAATATGCAACTGATCACCTTCAACCCAGAGTTTCACACCTTGCTCGGAGATCTCAATTAAAAACTTATTAATATCCATAGAATGATTTATTTCTATCCTCACTGAGTTCACATGTGAATTGCTTAAACAATAGCGTTGTATAACGCACAACTGTAGTAATCTAAGTTAAAAATTGCTTTTTTAAAGCACAATTTCTTCTGTATCTTCTGTATCTTCTGTTAAATTTTGAGCAATGTTTATTTTTTTGTCATCTGCTATTATCGGCTCAGAATTTTTTATTTCTAACCTGTAATGCCGAGATGCTTCTGATTCATGCCAGTAACGCTCTCTCTGCCATGGATAAGATGGCAGTCGCACAAATTTACCAACTGCTGAATAAACTGAATAAAGGCGATGCCAATTAATCGGATCTCCCTTACTGTATGCCTGACCAATGGTTGCTAGCTTGATGCCAAGTTCTGATTGAGGTTGCAAATTATCGAAACGCGAATAATCTTCTTTCCCTTGTGCGAAATCTTGCAACTGCTTTGCTAGCTCTTCTTTAGAACTTACCACCAGAGCCAAACGGTGGTTGTGATGTTCTCGATACAAACTGGCACTATAGCAAATGTCTAACAATGAGATACTAGAGCAACAATCTTCAGAATTTAAAAAGCTATGATAAGCTTTGGCAAAGGACTTAAGAGCGTCGTGGCTGCGCGCAGAAATCGGAAACAATTGTAACTGGGAATTAGAATTTACTGATTGGTAATTGAAAATTGGCAATTCGCTTTCAACACCTTCAAGAACGATATGAACATTGGTACCTCCAATTCCAAAAGCATTTACACTAGCTAGCGGAGGTTCTTTGCCATTATCAGGCCACGGCTCTAGTGTCTGTGGTATCCGCAACTGCAAATCTGCCAAAGGAATTTTAGGATTTGGAGTTCGAAAATGCAGATGAGGTGGAATCTGGCGATGCTTTAGAGCTAGTGCGGCTTTAATCAATCCGCTGATTCCTGCTGCCGATTCTAAATGTCCTATATTGGTTTTAACTGAGCCAATAATGCAATAGTTCCCTAGTTCACGATTAGCTCCTGCTATAGCTCCTATAGCATTAGCTTCGATTGCATCGGCAACAGGTGTACCTGTTCCCTGAGCTTCGATATATTGGATTTGGTGAGGTAACGTTCCTGCTTGCCGACAAGCTTCTCTAAATACTGCCTCCAACGCTAATCCAGAAGGTGCAGTAATGCTACTACCATGCTTACGACCATCCTGATTAACAGCACTACCTCGAATAACAGCATAAATACTATCTTTATCTGCTAATGCCCTAGACAAAGGTTTTAGAACAACGATACCTGCTCCCTCAGACCGGACAAAACCATCAGCTGTTGCATCAAAGCTCTTGCAACGACCATTAGAAGAAAGCAAAAATGCCCTACTCATTGCTATACTTACTTCTGGTTTGATTATCACATTGACACCTCCAGCCAGAGCGAGCTCGCATTCACCACTCCAAAGACTGGAACAAGCTAGGTGGACTGCAACTAATGACGAAGAACAGCCTGTATCAACTGGCATGCTCGGCCCCAAGAAATCAAATGTGTACGAGATGAGGTTTGGTACCATATTGAGAACCCATCCAATAGATGAGTAAGCATTCAGGTAATTACCAGCATTCATTTCCATCTGAATATGACTGTAATCTCTTTGCAACACGCCAATGAACACGCTAGTTTTTGTACCTGCTAGCTGTTCGGGTATTTGACCAGCGTCCTCCAGGGCTTCCCAGGCCACTTCAAGCATTATTCGCTGTTGCGGATCCATACGTTCAGCTTGAGAACGAGAAATTCCGAAGAATTTAGCATCAAAATAGTCAATCTGGTCAATAAATCCACCCCAGCGGCTGTACATTTTTCCTGGTTCTACCGGATTGGCATTGTAGAATTTATCTAAATACCAACGGTCTTCTGGCACTTCAGTGATGGCATCCACACTACCTCGCAGCAGTTTCCAAAACTGTTCTGGACTGTTGGCTTTGCCAGGGAAGCGACAGCCAATGCCGATAATAGCTATTGGCTCTTTTTCAAAGCTTTGCAAATTCCTGTTATAGTGTTGATTCTGAATCATTTTTTTCTAATGGAGAGGCTTACCTTAATATCTTGCACCAGGGCCTTGTTGCGAAAATCGAAGCCGAAAAAGCTTATTCTTTCCTGGAGTGGGTTGTGCCTAGGGTGTTTACTTTGAATCCATTAGTCCGTAAGACTTCTTTTAGTAAGAAAGTGCCTGTTTCAGGCACTTTCCACCAGTAAAAAGTAGCATGAATAATTTTTGGGGAAATTCCATCAAAGTAGCCAAAGTCAACATCCTAGGCTCTGCCTACCAGCCCTTATTGAGAAGGCGCAGGATGTCAGTTATTAGCTAGACACAGCTTAGCATAAGTGTAAGTCCAATTTGATTGGGATATGTAGGAGAGGCAGGTGAAGAAAAACTTCCCCTGCTTCTTTCAATCAATAACTTTCCCTAACCGAATCGTATTGAGAGTATAGTCTAAACAACTTTAAATTGTTTTAAGTTTCAGTCAAAGACCGATAACTATGCCACTAAACCTACTCGCTTATGAATCTCCGGCAAAAGCTTAATACCTTCTTGAAAGTCCACAAATCGGCAAAGCATGTAAAACATGTAAATGCTTGTGAGCCAATTGGTAAATTCTTGTTTTGAACCTAGGTGGCGTTCCATTGCAAGTATAAGCCAGCTCATTTGCACCCAACTATTATGACAAGTTGAACAATCTTGAGTTTCGCCGATACCACAACGACGTATTGTTTTCAAATCGGAATTATAAGCGAGAAAGTGTGTGTTATATGCTTTTCCGTTTGTAAAACGTTTCTTATTTGGCTCATAATCAACACTCAAATTGCTACAAACAGCATAACTCCAATCTTCTCCATACAGCTGACGAGTGGAGAACACTTTACTCATGTAGGATGTGAGAAGTATCTTATCAGGGTAGAGGCTAATCATTCTATTTATCTCCCGGTGTACCTGCTCGAACCCTTTTGTATGATCGTAATCTCCTCCTATACCAGAAGTATCTCCGTAAAAGTTAAAGAGAACACGATTGCCATTATCTATGCACTGTTTCACTATATCTTCAATTTCATGGGCATTGCCTGGAGTAGTAGTGTAATACCACGCAACGCGTGGATCGTCTTTATAATTTGCAAATGACTTGCTTAGGATATCGATTTTACCACCACCTCTTAGCTTTTTATCTGTTTCACGATCTCCCCAAATTGCCAAAATTAACGATAGATTTTCAAAACCCTCGTAAGGGATTTTAATTGTGCCGTTAGTAGCAACAACCAACTTGAAGTTTTTGTAAAGTTTCTCAAGTCGATTTAGCACTAGGGCGGGTTCTCCCCCTACAACAGTTATGTAATTTGTTCCCCGAGCTTTTTCTCTTTCTATGAATGCGTCAACTTCTACTTCATCCTTTATTTGTTCGTTTTTGTCTCGGTCTTCTGCAAAAAAATAACATCCTGTACATCGAAGATTACATACGTTAGTAATATCCAATGAAATCGACTTTATAGGAGGTGCTTTTTTCAGGTCGCTGTACAAACGATTTAAAAATGGATCTTGTAAATAATCGAGCAGTGAATTTTGAGAATGATTGTCTAATTGAGCTTGATTTTGAGTTTGAGCTACAGTCATTTTAACTTACCTCTCATTAGTTTCAATGAAATTTTATGGACAATGGACATTAGCTATCAACTTTTTGTTTTAGCAAACCAATCCACTAGCTCGTTAATGTTTTTTACATTAGATATCGCTGTCCTAGGAACCTGAATTTGTAATTCGCGCATAGTTGCAGAAACAATCTCCAAATTATCAAGACTACTAGCTCCATATTCGATTATCGATTTACTAGGGTCAATTTCGACGTCTTCAAGACCATCTACATTAAGTTTGAGGTTCTTGACTATAGTGTTCATTATTTTTTCTCGTTCCATGTTAGACTATGCTTTGGATAGAAATAGGTAGGGTAATAACTATACAAAATAGTTATTTTCTATAGCACTAATAATATTGGGTTGAGCAAAGCAAATATTATGCATTAGATCCTCTCGAGATACAGCTTCTTGAAAAGCTTGACGCCTCGATAAAGATAATGTATCTTTTATCATTCTCACGACATACATAGGTTTTTCTGCTATCTGTCGCGCAATGTCTATAGCTACATCCATTACTTGCTCATCTGGAACTATATAGTTGAATAAACCTTTATATTTAAGTTCTCTACCTTTGTAGAGTTTTGCAGTAAAAATCATTTCACTTGCAAAATGATGACCTACTAATGCTGGCAATAGAGATATAGTTCCCATTCCCGGTGTAAAACCCATATTTGTAAAATTTACACCATATCGGCTACTTTCTGCTGCCACTAAAATATCACAGTAAAGTGCTAGTATTAGTCCCCCTCCTACTGCGTGCCCTTGAAGCGCTCCAATAATCGGCACAGGAAAGCTTAGAATCTTACTTGGCAGTAAAAGATCTTTCACTTCTGCCTTATCACTGGCCATCTCTTTAAGCATATCCAAGGTCGCTCCAGCACAGAAAACATTTTTACGACCACTGATTATTAATACTTTGATTGTAGTACTTTTACTAATATTAGTAAGCTCATTTAATAATTCATCACAAAGATCTTTGCTTAGCCTATTTTCTTGTTTTGGATCATCAATTTTTAGATGTATAATACCTTTCTCAAGGTCTGTAACAAAAATTTTAGGCATGACTTCTTCCCTTATACTTTTGAAACCAAAATGGAGTAAATCCTTTATTGAAAGCTTTTATACTCGCTAATACATCAGGCTGTTCTAACCAAGAAGTTAGTTTATTGAGAGCTATTTCTGTTTGTTGTTGTAAAACTTGAGCATCTAACTGAACAAAATACTTTTTGCTCTGAATTATGGCTGGTAAATAAGAGTGAAACAGCCGCTGTAGTTGTCGGTTTAGGGTATGAGTCATGCCATCAGTAGCAACTTCATCTACTAATCCGAGTTCTTTCGCTTCTACAGTGTTAATTCCTCGAGTGCTCAAGGCCATGTAATTAACTTGAGCTGAGGTCAGACGACGTAAGAGAAATGGTGCAATTAGAGCAGGTATCATTCCTAAAATGACCTCTGGCAGCATAAACACGACATTCTCGGTAGCCAATACCAGATCACAGGCTGCTACAAGACCAACGCCACCACCTGTTACATTTCCTTCGACGCAAGCGATGACTGGACGATCAGTACTACGAATGAGAGTCAAGCAATCCACAAACATTCTGAAAAATTCTGGGTCGGCTTTACTTTCTGAGAAAGTAGAAAGCCATTCTATGTCTATTCCTTTGCAAAAATCAGAGCCTTCGGCTGAGATAGTAATGACGCGACAAGATTCATCGCCAATTACCTCTTGAAGTGAGTGACTCAATTGTTCCATCACGTTAGGATTAAGGACGTTACCTTTTTGTGGTGCTGCTAATTTAATCCAAGCAACACCCAGATCTGTTTCAAAGTGTACAGTTTTTAACATCAGCTCCATTCATACTCTCTATAGAAATCTTCCACTTGCTTGAGTACTAAAAAACCTTGGTTCTCATAAAGTTTTTCGTAACTTTCAGACAAATTACGCTCCGGTTTATATGTAGAAGTGTTAATATATTTTTCACGTGTCAGCTCATTTATTTCATATTCCTCCACTGACAAACGTATGCGCTGATTAAGATGTTGGTTTATATTGAGCGAACAAATTTTTTCGCGAGCCGTTGAACCAATAAGGCCGCTATAAAATTCTCCTTGACAACCTCCTCCATAAGCAAATAGAGAAATTCTATCTTTTGGTTGTAGATCTGAGGCGTAGTTAAGCAAACTCAGCAGCCCAATGAAAGTAGAGGAGCCATAAGAACTGCCAATTACTTGAGCAAAATGCAAACTTTCTGCTACTTTTTCTTCAAATTTTGATTTAGCTGTTACTTTGTCTACTGTGTGTAATCTGTTCAACATAGTCCGATGAGCCTGAAAAGTCATTCCAGGAAAAGGGGCATGATAAATATGCTTTTTAAAATCCGCTTCATAATTCACAGGATTATTGCCATTAAGTTGTATATAATGAGAATATGCCCCTTCTAATGCATCCATATAAGAATAAAAACTCATTTCAGTTGTAACTACCTCTACTCGAGAATTGGGACGAAGGTTATCAGAAATTTCATTTGTCCAATAACCGGCTTTACCAAGTTCTAGTTCCAAGATCTGGGGATTGTTGCTAACGAGCATAGCTACAGCGCTGCCACCAGAGATCGCCTCATATTTATTATCAATTTGGGTACTACTGAAGTCGGTGCTAATTACCAAGGCTTTTTTCCCTGGTCGTATGCCAGAAGCGACCCAGAATGCTGCCATTTTTAAAGCCGCTGTGCCACCATAACAAGCGTGTTTAATCTCAAAGTTGCGGCAATTATGGCTCAAATTGCAGAAGCGATGTACCCAAGTTGATATGGGTTTACCCATATCAACTGCTGATTCAGTTCCAACAATGAGCAATTCAATATCTTCTAGGTCTTGTGATAATAGCAACTTTTTTGCAGCATTTACGGCTAGGGTGATAGCATCTTCGTAGACTGGATAAACTGATCGAGCTTTGCACATTAAGTTTTCAGCTACGTACCTAGAGTCCAGGCCTCTTACTTGAGCTAGTTCAGCAATATCAAGGTAAAAACGACCTGCATATAGATTAATTTTTTCAATTCCTACAGGCATAACTAATCCTATTTTTAATAGTACCTAATCTCAGATGGAGTCAGCCAGCACGATTTACGTTGAAAAGGATATGTGGGTAGCTCGGCTCGGCGTCGCAGGTAGTCCTGGTCAAATCCAGACCAATTCACTTCTTTCCCAGCCACATATATTGTTGCTAAGCTTTCTAAGAGAGATTTCCAGTCTTCCTCACCTTTTTTTAATGAAGCCAACCAAGTACCAGATCCCTTTGGAAAACATCGTTTACCCATATTAATTAAGGTATCTTGCGGACCAACTTCTAAAAATATTTCATACCCAGCTTGAGCCAATGTCTGCATTCCACTATAAAACAACACTGGCTCTCGAAGCTGACGGCACCAGTAAGTTGCATCTAATATTTTGCCTGATTCTACAATTTGCCCTGTACGAGAGGAAATTAGAGGTAGGTGAGTTGCTCTAAACTTAATCTGACTTACTGTTTGTCCAAAGGTATCGAGAATAGGTTCTACTAAGGGTGAGTGGAAAGCGTGAGGTATATTGAGAGGACGACTGATTATACACTCAGATTCCAAGCAATCTAAGATCGTCTCTACCGCTGCACTGTATCCGGAAATTACAGTTTGGTTGGAACCATTGATAGCGGCAATGGAAACAGAATCTTGAAGGAAAGCATACTCTTTGCCTCTGGAACAAATTGCCTCTTTCACTTTTGTTTCTTCTGCAAAGATTGCCACCATTTTTCCATCTGATGGCATGTTTGCCATCAATCTTCCTGGTTGAGTACTTAGAAAAAGACCATCTTCAAGACTAAATATGCCAGCAATACAGGCGGCTACATATTCTCCTGCACTATGACCCATAACTGCATCCGGTTCTATTCCCCATGATTGCCATAATTTCACCAACGCATACTCTAGTGCAAAGAGAGCGGGTTGAGCTAGTTGAGTTTGGTGAATTGCAGCAGATTCTCTAGCTGTACCATACAGAACTGAGAGAAGAGATAGTTGTAAATATGGACGTAGCAGTTCATCGCATTGCTCTAGAGTTTCTCGAAATAAAGGCTGGGTATCGTACAGTTGGCGTCCCATACCTACATACTGAGAACCTTGACCACTAAAAAGAAAAACAACTTTCGGATGTTCCCGATTTAGGCGTTGACCACTAAAGATTTCGGCAGTCTTTTTGCCTGCACTGAATGCGTCCATCTGCTGACTTAGAGTATCAAGGGAGTTAGCTCTAATAGCTAGACGGTAGTCAAAATGTGATCGACCAGTATTAGCTGTGAAACAAATATCTGGAAGTGATTCTGTAGTTTGAGTAATCAGATAAGTTTTGTAACGACCCGCTAGTTCCTTTAAGGCTTGTTGATTTTTTGCAGAGAGAGTCAAAATATGCCAGAGGCGCTCAAATTTGGAGACACTAGGAATGATAGCTTCAGTATTTTTTAAGTTATCGTTCATCATCACTAGCTTTTCTTGTGGTGCCTCTAGAATCATATGGACGTTTGTTCCACCAAAGTCAAATGAATTGACTCCAATGTAACGAGGTCTAATTAATGATGGGCATTCGAGAGTAGGTACTTCAAATTTTGTGGAAATGCCTTCTATCAAATCTCTACAAGCAATTTGCAGATTAGTTCGTTTAGAATTTGGATGAGGAGGAATCTCCCCATGCTGCAAAGATAGCACTGCTTTGATTAAAGCCGCTATCCCGCTTGCAGCTTCTAAGTTACCAATGTTGGTTTTAACCGAACCAATAGCACAAGGATTTTTTGGTGTTCGTCCTTCTCCAAAAACAGCTTCTATAGCCTGTATTTCAAGCAGGTCAAGCAAGTGGATATCAGCGCCACTAACTTCAACATAGTTAATTTGATTTGGTGACACCGAAGCCAAGTCATATGCTCTACGAATTACAGCTTGTTGTGCGAGTTTATTAGAGGTTTTCAAATCTGCGCATTGACCATTGTGGTTCACCGCTGAGCCTTTCACTACTGCTAGGATACGATCTCCATCTCTACGAGCATCGCAAAGACGTTTGAGTATAACTACACCACATCCTTCTCCTCGTCCATAACTATCTGCTGAGTCATCAAATCTTCTGTAATGTAGCTTTGGTGATATTATGAGATTCACTCCACCTAATAGAGCTAAGTTTGACTCTCCAGTTCTCAGGCTTTGGCAAGCCATGTGAGCAGCAACTAGGGAGGATGAGCAACCTGTGTTCACAGCTATGCTCGGTCCTCGCAAATCAAAGAAATAAGAAAGGCGGTTAGCAGCTATGCTATGAGCAATTCCAGTACCAGCACGAGTGGGAGGATCACTAAGAGACTCATAATAGTCGTTGCTAGAAATTCCTACAAAAACTGAGGTTTGACTGCTTCCTAATTGATTACAAGACAAGCCAGCTTTTTCCAAAGCTTCCCAGGTCACTTCTAACAGAAGTCGCTGTTGTGGATCCATTGCAGCGGCCTCGCTATATGAGATACCGAAAAAAGCTGGATCGAACTTGTCTATATCCTCTAAAAAACCCCCATAATAAATATTCGTATTGTCATAATTTTTTAAATTTCGGTCGTACCATACACCAAGATTCCATCGTTTAGGTGGTACCTCTGAAATTACATCCACTCCATTCTGCAATAAACGCCAAAACTTGTCTAAACTAGTAGCTCCTCCTGGAAATCGGCATCCCATACCAATAATGGCGATAGGTTCTTTGCAAGTATACTCTATTGCTGCCTCTGAATTTAAACCTAAATAAGTTTTAGCTGGTGTTATTTCCTGCAAAGCTTGTTCGCTTTTAGACGAGAGGTTCAACAACTGCTTAGAACTCTCGACTTTCGCTATAGTTGTTATCAGCGTTGGTGCTTCTTCGAGAATAACATGAACGTTGGTGCCCCCGAAACCAAAGGAACTGACACCGGCCAACCGTCGCTCCTTTCCTCGAAGCCAAGGCTGCCTCTCAAGGGGAATAGACAAGGGGGTACCTTCTAGAGAAATATGTGGGTTCAGTTTTTTCAGATGCAAGTGAGGTGGAATCTTTTCATGATGTAAGGCAAGCACTACCTTGATTAAACCAGCAATACCTGCAGCAGCTTCCAAATGACCAATATTGGTCTTAACTGAGCTAATCCAACAAGGTTTGTTTGATAAACGGCCCTGCATCAACACTTCTTTTAAAGAATTAACCTCAATGGGATCTCCCAAGGCTGTGCCGGTTCCGTGAGCTTCTACATAACTAATCTGTGCTGGTACTACTTTGGCATTTTCTAAAGCCTGACGGATAACTGATTGCTGAGCAAGTCTATTGGGCGCAGTGAGTCCATTACTGCGGCCATCTTGATTAATTGCCGAGCCAGCAATCAAGGCTAAAATATTATCTCCATCTTTTAGAGCATCATGGAGTGGCTTGAGAAATACTATACCACAGCCTTCCCCCCTTACATAACCATCTGCACTGGCATCAAAAGTCTTGCAACGACCATCAGCAGCCATCATGCAGGACTGGGAAAAAGCGATGGTCAGTTCAGGAGTCAGAATTAAATTCACACCACCAGCTATAGCCAACTTGCATTCTCCATAGCGCAAACTTTGGCATGCCTGATGAACCGCTACCAGGGATGAGGAGCAGGCTGTATCTACAGCCACGCTAGGTCCACGTAAATTAAGCCAATAGGACAGGCTGTTGGCTGCAATACTCTTAGTATGAGCAGAATTTTTTAACTGTAACGGCAAATAATCATGGGTACTGGTACCAATAAAAACTCCAGTATCAGTGTTTGCTAATTGTTTCAATGTCTGTCCGGCATTCTCTATAGCCTCCCTAGCCACCATCAGTAGCAGTCGCTGCTGGAGATCTATACTCTCCGCTTCCTGGTGTGAAATGCCGAAAAATTCTGGCTCAAATTGCTCTACTTCCTCGAGAAAGCCTCCCCAGCGAGTGTTCATTTTACCCGGTGTGCCTGGCGTAGGTTCATAGAAAGTATTGACATCCCAGCGTGATGGTGGCACCTCCTTAATAACATCTATACCATCGTGTAACAGATGCCAAAAGGCATTCAAATTTGGGGAACCGGGAAAACGGCAACCCATACCAATGATTGCGATTGCAGAGCATGAGTTGTTCGTATCATTTGTCCAAGTTGCAATCTTACTCCCAACATCAATCTTAGGACTTGCACTATCAGGGTTTAGCTTCTCCGCTAAATACTGAGCTAAGGCTTCAATAGAAGGGTAATCATATCCTAGAGTGACAGAGAGCTTGAATCCCAACAAATCCCCTAGTTCACCTGAAAGACTTACTAGCTGTAGCGAATCCAAACCATAATGAGCCCACGGTTCCCTAATATCTATATCTTGGGGAGCGATATTTGTCTGTTGGGAAATCTTACCTACTAACCAAGCTCGGATTGTTTCTATTGTTTGAGGCTTGTGCTGCAAAGATTGCTGCTCAGAATTGTCCTGCTTTGAAAATATATGAAGTTCACTATCTAAAGTATGCTGTCGCCACTCACCTACTGTTTCCAAACTTCCTGACAGAAACTTAGCCTTACAAGCACGGCGCTGAACTTTACCACTAGAGGTCTTCGGGAGACTAGCAGTTTTGAGCAACAACACAGCATAAACTTGTAGCCCTTGCTGCTCTGACACTGCTTTACGAATAGCACCAATTACTTGATTGACATTCAGCTTTCGTAGGTAAATTCGTTCTACTTCTTGTACAACAACCAGCCGTTCTTCTCTGTTTACTTCAACAGCAAAAGCTGCTCCACAACCGGGTCGTAATGCAGCATGACTTTCCTGCACTGTCATTTCAATATCCTGAGGATAATAGTTGTTTCCGCGAATGATAATTACGTCTTTAAGACGCCCTGTAACGAATAGCTCACCATTAAGCAAAAATCCTAAGTCTCCTGTGCGTAAAAATGGTCCTTCACCAGTGTCAGCTAGATAAGCCCGAAAGGTTTGCTCAGTCTCTTTTGTACGCTTCCAATAGCCTTTGGTAACGGAGGAACCTAATATCCATATCTCTCCTACTTCGTCAGATGCACAAGCTGTTAACGATTCAGGATTAACAATTGCTATCTTTGTATCCATCTGAGGACGTCCACATCCGACCAGGATATGGCTGTGTTCATCGGTCTTAGCTTCTACTACCCAATTCTGTTGCAGCGCATCTGTCTGAATTCTGTAGAAAGTAGGCACTTCCTGACTCCGCAATGCAGTAACTGCCAGAGTAGCTTCAGCTAGCCCATAACCTGGACAGAAAGTTTCTAGTTTAAAACCACAAGGTTTAAACACCTCTGCAAAACGCTTTAGAGTCTCTGCTCTGACGGGTTCGGCACCGTTTACAGTCACATGCCAACTACTTAAATCAAGATTAATCAGTTGTTCTGGAGCTATTTTACGCACGCAAAGATCGTACGCAAAATTAGGAGCACCACTATGAGTACCTTTGTATCGCGAAATCGCCTCAAGCCAGTGAATTGGTCGCTGAATAAAGAATGCGGGTGCCATTATGTAACAAGGGAACCCCGTATATAAGGGTTGAAGTATTCCATAAATGAGACCCATATCATGAAAAGTAGGAAGCCATGTAACCAAGACACTCTCTGAAGTGCAATTCCATAACAGCTGCATGCACTCTGAGTTGTCCATTAGGTTGCTATGACTTACCATCACCCCTTTTGGAGTTCCTGTAGAACCTGAAGTATACTGCATAAAAGCTAAAGCGTTCCCACACAAATCTGGTTCCTGCCAATCTAGAATCCGGTCGTTGGCTATATCATCAGTAGTAAGAAGGCAAAAAGGGGTTACTTTTGTCTCTTGAACCAGTGATTCTTTGATATTGCTCAACAGTGAAGTTGTGGTGAGCACTGCTGCTGCCTCAGCATCTGAAGCGATCACTTGCCACCTTAACATCTTCTGGTTACCCTGGGGTGGAGAAACGGGAACAGCCACTACTCCTGCATATAAACATCCAAAAAACGCGGCAATGAATTCGAGACCTGGAGGATACAGTAGCAAGGTTCGTTGTCCAGTGAAACCCCGAGCCTGTAATTGAGTTGCGATTGTTCGAGCCTGAGCATCTAATTCTTCGTAAGTCAGGCTATGTGCCTCTACTTCCCCATCCTGCAAAAATGTAAAAGCTTTTCGTTTTGCTTGATATACCGCCCTATGGCGCAAAATATTTACAAAGGTCGAAAAATTCTCTTTAGATTCTTGCTGTTTGTCTAAACCAATCGTCATTCAAAGCTCCCAAGGTACTCTTAGCTTATGATGCAGACTTCTAACGTGCGAGGTTTTAGGGCAGGAAACACATCCAAATCTTTTACAAACAATAGCTTTTTGCAATTCAACAAGAGTCACTTTGACTCGGGGGGAGTGAGAGGAGGATTTGGGGTAGCTGTACCTAGCTGTAAATTGTCGTTTTCCTGCTGTAGTAAATCATACTTCTGGAATAAGTTTTGGAGGATTAGGATAACCCTGTCTTGCTGCAACTCTTCTTCTTCCTTGAATAAATCTCGGAAAGTCGGTTCAAGAAGACTTTTAATGGGTTGTAATATCACACGCCAAAACTCCTGCTGTTCTTTAAGCAAGGAGATATAGGTATCATAACTGTGGGGAAAAGGAATGCCTCCTAAGAATTCTAAGGCACCACCAAATGATAAAGAGACACGCTGTGCTCCCAATCCAACGACCGTTTGCACATCTCCTAATGATGCATAGTTCCCTAGGAAATAGTTTCCAATCCGTAAGCCTCCAGGAAACAAAACATTTAAAGGAAACGGAGGTGGCATAGGTATTTGAGGAGCCGTGTCTAGAAAGTTTTCCACACGATAGCTCATGTCCAAACCTATCCTCTTATTGTAGTATTCTGCAAAATCTTTATTGCCAACTTTTGCTCCTCCAAAAGTATAGACTTTTATGACCGTGTGAGTAGAATCTTTTTGAGAATCAAATTCTTGTCTTAGAGCTAGAGCGCAAAGGTTGGCTAATGCTCCTCCTAAGCTATGGCCTACAACGTAAAGCTCTACTGGAGTAAACGATCTTTTTTCTGCCCCTAATATGACTTCTTGCTCATAGTCTAAAATGTTCTTGACATCGTCATTATTACCAATTTCTCCATCTTCAACTGCACTCGCAATGAGCTCTTTTATTTTCTGCTCAAAGTCACCTCCCATGACAATTGCTCCAGCATCGGCTATAGCTACTGCACAAGCAAATTGCTTCAGAGGAGTTAACTGGGATAAATTCTGGAAATCTATAGGTTTTAGTGTACCCGTTAAGGTTTTAAAGAAGATTTTTATTTCTGCTGAGACTGATTCAAATGCTAGGAAAAAACCTCGACAGACTTTAATGCCTTGATTGATCATCGAACCGTAATTGATAAAGCTCCAATCTACATCAGCAGAGGCATTTGTTAGGTCTACAGTACCTTGGCTGGTAAGAATGGAACCTCGAAAAACTACAGCGTATTGCTGAGGATGTGCTGCTCTTCTGAGGATAAATCCTCGGATACTTGTTGTAGGATTATTAAACTCGTGAACTAACTTCCATTCTCTGTATATTGAGTTATAGAGGCTTTTTATGTCAGATTCTTCTTGCCCTTCATCAATATATCGAAAAAGGTCATATGAGCGCTTGCAGAAGTTACACATTAAGATAGCTTCGTCATAGCTAAATCCTGGGCGAATTCTTGGACTGATCGGCATTTTCTGTCTCCTAAAATTATCAAAAATAAATATATAATTTGTGGTTTTTAATTTTTCCCCTTTATACTAGTTTTTACTAAAAATACATTGCAGCCAATTAAGAGATGCTCATTCTATAATTCATTTTAAGTTGATTTGACATCTCGTTGTTTTGCTTAACGAGGCTTGCACTTAACTCTTAATCCTGCTTTTATAACAAACTCTGACCTTCTACATTTTTACAAATTATACAAATTGGTGGCTTTATCTTGGTAAATCTACTTAAACGACATTACATATGCAACTGAAGTCGCGGACAAGTACTAAGACTTTGTATTGGGAATATCCTGCTTGTCTTAAAGAAAGTAAAAATTAGGCAGAACAAGTCATAGATGAGTGTATTACTGAACAAACGTCTTCAAATCAAAGAGCAAACTTTCTAGAACAGAGTGAGGAAATCTCTAAAAGATTGTACAAAGACACTTTGTCTGTAAGGCTAAACAATTCTTGCAAGAATTGAAGAAATAATACAAAGTCAAATGCGGAAGAATATAACCCTAGCAGTGCGCGCTTTCTTAAACTAGACATTTGCAGTTAGAACAACAGAATATCAACGACAACTCAAAAGTATCTTGGACGAATCAAAAAAAAGAAAGTGCCTATCTGTGTTCGTTAATCAGTCTACGGGCACCTCGACAGTGTAGGTGTCCAGTCTGAAAAGATGAATAAATTAACTAAATTGGTTTTGAGTCAGTTGAACCTGCTACTAATTAGGTTGACTACCGAGTACTAAGATGTCACTCGTCCCAGTGAAAGCAGTAAGATATACCTTAAGCTTTTATCCATGACTGTGCCTTTATTAGCAACTTATTATCTAGTCTTAATCAGCATAACATAAGAATAATTATTTTTCAAAGCAAGAAAAATACGTAGTTTCTTAAAGACTAAAAAGTAGGAAAAGTAAGAAAAGTAGGAAAAGTAAGAAAAGTAAGAAAAGTAGGAAATTTAATCTAGTTCCAAGGTGTCGATTAACAAATTCAATAGGCTCTTGTGCAGTTTTGGTGAAAAAGGTGGAGGGGGCACAAGAGGTGAGTAGAAGATCTGAGGTGGCAGCACTAAAGGTATTGGAAAGGAATAGTTGCAAGCGAGTAGGACTTTTGTAATGAAATGAATGGCAGTGAAATCATATAAATATCCTGCTGTGGCCTAAAGAGGTTGAGTGGCGATTGCGCAATTAAGCGAGTGTTTTAGAGAGCGATCGTTGATGAAGAAAGCAGGAAACGACGTGCAAGCATAGCGCTCACACCCACACAAGCCACACTAAAAGCCCTTAGAGCACAAGAGTTTGAGGGATTTTATTGCTTCTAAGGTTAATTGAGGTGTTTCTAATGGTTGCGGCTTAATTGGTTTAACTGCCTGCTGCTTTAGTTGCTGTGGAAACAAAGATTCAAAATCCTTGGTGGGAAAAGCATTTTTTAGCGCGTCCCTAAATTGCTTGCGTGTGCGACGGAAAGAGTCATTATTAGGTACTAGCTCTTTTAGTGATCGCCAAGCTTTATTAATGACTTCTCTGCTCTCCTGTTCAGTAGTTGCTAACTATCGAAATAATCAAGCAGGTGCAGCAGTAAATAACAGTATAATTAACTGTTAAAATATTCCTGTCTAAATGAATAATTGCAGTACACACTTAGTTTTCCCTGAAGGCTAAATGTTTTTATAACTTTTTATTATTTTTTGGCTTAATTAAATAACAGCCTATAAGTTAGCTTATAAGCTGATAATAGATTGATGATGTTTTTTTGATCACCTTAATCACCTTCATCTCCCTAAACTTTCTTAGGGAGATTTCTATTTTACGAGATTGAAGCCACTTGGAAAAATACCCACCAATGATCACTAGCCTCCCCAACTTCCCCTTCTCAAGGGGACAGAGCGATTTGCCGGAGACCACCGACTCTCGCCAATCGCGCTTTAGCCTTTAGCCAATTGCCCGGTTGTTGCCAATCAATTAGCAATTAGTAGCAGTTATCAATGTAAAATAAGATTATCTCATTAACTGTATTGTCACGTCCTTGGGTGGGGGTGACATTTTACTATCCTCAGAATTTCCTCAGAGTTGATAGATAGGTTATAGCAATCATATAGCTACTTTTTGTCAAATGCCATTTTAATGTTACCTCCAGATGGCATTTTCTGTTTATTGCTCGCTTCGGCTGTCGCCTCTGTGTGTCCAAATCAAAGCGGTTGCCCCAAGGGGCAGTGCGCTCAAAAAGCGTAATCGCCCTGCGGTTCCTCCGTTGCCGACTGCCGAGGGTGGCAAGATGGTAGGCATTCAGTGTAAAAATCCGGTAATTACTGTAAAAAGATACATGCTGTACTGAGGGACTACCAAGTGAAGTTAATCTTGTGGTAGTCACTCAGTGTAAAAATCTGGTAGTCATTATAGAAAGACACAGACTGTACTGAGTGACTACTGTCGAGTATCAAATTAGATTTGCTCATGAGCATCAAGATATCTGGCAGCTTCAAAAAGAGGAGTACCTTAAGGCTGTGGAAATAGAGCGCCAACAAAAAGAACAATAGCGCATTGCCGCAGAACGCGAACGACTGCAGCAGCAACAACGACAACGTTACTTGAAGTTGTTAGCCCATTGGGTAATATAAGATAAAATGCTTTATCCCAGGATAAAAATACACAAATCTTTTGAGATTTGTCTGTTGTTACTTGGCATATATATAAGGATATTTGATGACTAGAAAAGAAGATTTATTGAGATGTGAAATTGATACTTTAAATGCTGAAATAATAGGATTAAAAGATGAGATTAAAAGCTTGGAGGCTGAAATGAGTTCTTTAAAAGCAGATATTGTAAATTTGAAAGCCGAAGTAAATCGTTTAAAATTTGGAATGGATGTGTCTATTACAAAATTGGAGAATTTGCTGTCGGATGAGGGATAGTATCGAATAGCAAATTACATAGGCAGTTTCTCACGTTTAATGGACTTCTGAACCTAAAGACAACCTGAGTTCGACATAAAAAACAAGACTCAAAAGTAGACAGAGTAAAGCTTGTAGCTTGATCTAGATTTAATAATTAATGCAAATTTATCTCATTTATTGAGATAAAAGCTTAAACGGCGTTAAAAGGGAGTATAATGAATTCGTCACTAATTCATTTTTGAACATGTATAACCACAATACATCTGTCAAAAAAATTTTCTAAGAGAGATTCACAAGTAGATGAGCGTTAAATCTTGAAGAGAGTAGTGAATTAGACACATAATCAAAAATAGAAGTATATTGATTTTGTAATTAAATCAAAAGTAATGAAATAATCACATAATCAAAGTTAGAAAGTATCAAAGGCTAAGGACAATGATTTTGTAATTAAATCAAAGATCCGAAGAAATTGAAATAATCACATAATCTATAAACAGTTATTCTCGTAGAA
>Ga0209062_1001753_pt1 | contig 34070 bp, 28 predicted proteins | sample Coa_R2_2_FD_187158 | JGI IMG/M metagenome (GOLD analysis project Ga0209062, IMG submission 187158) | Surface soil microbial communities from Centralia Pennsylvania, which are recovering from an underground coalmine fire - Coalmine... | ecosystem: Environmental > Terrestrial > Soil > Unclassified...
TCTTCCCGCGTCGGCTCAGATTGCGAATCGCCATTCATGAATCCTTGAATCGAAACGCGATTCCGCTGTCTAGAAAAATCTTACCGGCAGAACATCGAAAGGATGGCTATCCCACCTGGGCAGTTACGGAATTTTGAAAAATCCTGTCGCTGCGTGCCGTGATATCATCTCCCCTGAGAATGGGAACTATACCTATTATAGCGGTATCTCTGGTTTTGTCCACTTTCGGTTGTTTTCTGGTTGGCGGGCGAACTGAAGCAGTTATTGTTGCGGCTGTCCTTAGCCGGCGGATGCGCAGCGAGCTTCCCCTTCCCCCGCTTGCGGGGGAGGGGGTTCGCGCCGTTGGTCCGTGCCGTGCGGCGGCCCCCTCCCGGGCCTCCCCTCGCAAGCGGGGGAGAGGACCAGCACAGTGTTCTTCGTGACTCCGCATTAACCGGTTTCGACATGACTGCAGTCAACTCTGGCAACGGCGCGCTGGCCGGCATTCGGGTGCTCGATCTGACGCGGGTGCTCGCTGGGCCGACCTGCGCCATGATGCTGGGCGACATGGGCGCCGACGTCATCAAGGTCGAGCCGCCGTCGGGAGGCGACGACACCCGCGGCTGGGGGCCGCCGTTTGCAGCCGGCGAATCCGCTTACTTTCTCGCTGCCAACCGCAACAAGCGTTCGATGACGCTCAATCTCGCCCTGCCCGCCGGACAGAAGCTGCTCGCCGGGCTGCTGGAAAAAGCCGACGTCGTGATCGACAACTTCAAGCTCGGCACCCTTGCCAGATGGGGCTTCACGGACGCCTGGTTTGACGCCGAGACGCCGCGCGTGGTGCGCTGCTCGATCACCGGCTACGGATCGAGCGGCCCCAAGGCGGCGCTGCCCGGTTACGATTTCATCCTTCAGGCCGAATCGGGACTGATGAGCATCTGCGGCGAGCCTGACGGCATGCCGACCAAATACGGCGTCGCCATTGTGGATGTCTGCACCGGCATGCTTGCGTGCACCGCCATCCTTGCCGCCCTCAATGCGCGCCATAGCACCGGCCGCGGCCAGAAGGTTGAACTGTCGCTCTACGAGTCGGCGCTCCACATGCTGGTCAATGTGGCGTCGAATGTGCTCGTGTCCGGCCGCGGCGGCGGGCGGTTCGGCAACGGTCATCCGAGCATCGTGCCCTACACCACTTACGCCGCCAAGGACGCTATGATGGCGCTCGCCATCGGCAACGACGCCCAGTTCGCCAAATGCGCCGCCGTGCTCGGTCATCCGGAATGGGCCGACGATCCGCGCTTTGCCACCAACCGCGCCCGCGTTGAGCACCGTCATCTCGTCGATGGTGCGATCGCGCAAGCGCTGGCAGCCGACACCGCAGACAACTGGCTTGCCAGGCTGAAAGCCGCCGGCGTGCCGTGTGGTCGCATCAATTCGGTCGCCGAAGCGCTTGCCGATCCGCAGACAGCGGCGCGGGCGATGATCGAGACCGTGAAACACCCGGCTATCGGCGAACTCAAGCTCATAGGTCCGCCGTACAAATTCTCCGCCACGCCGGCCGCGGTGCGCCGCCCGCCGCCGATGCTGGGTGAGCACACGGAGGAGATATTGCGGGAAGAGCTAGGGCTGGACGCGGCGGCAATCGCAGCGCTGCGGCGGGATAAGGTCATTTAGGAGCGGCCTTGCGCTTTAACCTGTAGCCGGGTTTGAGCGAAAGCGAAGTCCAGGAACGGCCTTGCTCGCGGCGCTGCCGACCCCCCAGGGTTTCGCGGGCGCTCAGCCCGGGCTGCCGCCCCTGCCGGCCGCCCATCGCCAATCTATTTGACTCGCATGTATCGGCGCGGCGCGCAATGCGAGAATGATCGAAGGTAGAACGGCTCGCTCGTGGACCAGTAATAGGACGACACCGGAACCATCATCGGCCCGAACGAACGGACCGCGCGGCTGCAGACGATCACGCGCTTGGCGAGTCGCGTCCGCCGCGCGTGATGCTTGGCTTTCTTCCAATGGCCTGAATTGCTCGCTGCTTTGAGGCGGCGCGGCGGCAGCGGCCGCGACTCTTTCTCGCCGGCAGCGACGAGGTCGTCGCGTCTGCGCGATGAAGGCGCAGCCGGGGAGGCGGGAGGCGCCGGCCGATCAACGATAGCGACTCGGGGCGAAGGCTGCGGCGGAGGCCCAGCCTTGCCTTCACCTCCACGCGGGGGAGGGGAGGGCGGCGATTCAGAACGTCCGTATGACGACGGCGCTGCCGCCGGAGGCGCCGGCGGAGAAGCCCCCTCTCTGCCCTCCGCTGCTTGCGGGGGAGGGTAGGGAGGGGCAGCCGCAATTGCCGTCGGCGCCTGCGCCGGAGCAGCGCTCGGCGGCGCCGCGACCACCCGGACCAGGTCCGATGTGCTCGTTAAAGAAGCGGTTCGAGGTGCGTCCAGCACGGTGAGATCTATTCTTCCGTCGCCGACCTTCACAAAGTAGCTGTAGCCATCGAGAACGCGCTTCATCACTCTTTGAAGCGACCCCTCGTAATGTCCGGTAAGACGCGCCTGGAGATTGGCCGACGAGCGGTAATGCACATCGAATGCGCCGCCCAGGGCCTTGAGAACTTCTTCGACCGAGGTGTTTATCGCTTCGATGGTAACCGCCTCGGGACTGCCGCGAACCTGCGCTTCCGCGAGAGCCGCCGTCGGCGCCGCGGCCAGGGCGACGCCAAGCGCGATTGCGGCCCGCGCCGCAGGTGTGGGTGAGCCGCAACGGATGGGCAGTGCGGTCAATGTCAATTTTGTCAATGTGTCCTCCCCACAGTTGCGACCCGCACGATCGCAGCGCTCCGCTGCGGCCATCGTGACGCAATGAGCCTTCAGTCGCGGCGCTCCTTAACTCCCCTCGGGCCGGTGACTCGGATTCGCTTGCCGGTGCGCTGGGCTTTGGCGTGTGAACGGTCTGAAGCGTTGGCAAGAATAGAAATGCAGGGTCGCTCTGTGTCAATAGTCCGACGGACATCTTCGCGCCGCCGCCTTCTTGCCTGAGAGAAGCGCGGCTGCGGTCAATATTTTGGCCTCTTTTGAATCCTGAGTGGGTGCAGAAGCCTTAAGGGCGCGCGGCCTTGGCGAGGGCCTTGATCGCTTGGATGCAGTCTTGCGGGCGGCGGCAGCCGGTCAAGGGCGATTGGCGCGCGTTTAATCGCGCGCCAATCGCCGCTTAGGCGGTCGAGACCCTTGACCGGCTGCCGCCGCCCGCGACAAAGAGCATCCAAGCGATCAAGGCCGCGAGTGATCGCGGGTTGGCCGCTTTTCACGTCCTGCCCCACTCGAAATTCAAAAGAGTTTTCCACCGGGCCTAGCCCGACCTGCAGCGCATGAAAACTTTTGCTACCCGTGGCGCGGTCCTACCGGGTCAGTCTCCTCCTAGCCATATTTTGCCATAGGGTTCGGAGCGCCGCCGTGTAAGGGCGACCTCTGTGGTCGCCCTATTGGCGGCCATCGCACATCGGCTGCTGCCGATGTGCGCATCTATGCCATCGCACATCGGCTGCTGCCGATGTGCGCATCTATGCCATCGCACATCGGCTGTTGCCGATGTGCGCATGATATGGCGCCGATCTCGCGCAACCTGAGACCGGGTGCGCCGACGGGGCGACCACAAGCGTCGCCTCTGCAGCACGCATGGCCCTGATTGACCCGCCGCCTCCAGCCTCTGCCGGGCCCGATGATAAACTCCGCGAAATCCGAAGCCAGCCTGTCGGCTGGGCGACGCCGCTCTCGGGTTTCGCTTACCGCTCAACCCCGGCTGCGGTTCTTTTCGCTCATCGCGCAACCGGCGTGCACTGCAGGTCAGCGCCGACGGTCAATGGCCCCGCATAAGACTGCTTGAGTTCGCTGATGGCTGCTTCGAGATCGAACAGGCCGATGTGGCTCACGATGAGACGGCCGACGCCCGCCTCGCGGGCGATGCGCCCCACGACCGCTGGCGCCGCGTGAAGGGGGCTTGTAGCGCCGGCCGCGATGGCGAGATGCATGATGAGCACATTTGCATTGCGGGCGAAGTCGACGAATTTCGGATTCGTGCCGTTCTGATCGGAGCTGAAGACGACGGACCCCGCCGGCGTTTCGACGCGGTAGGCGAGCGCCGGCATATTCGCGTGGGGTATTCCGAAGGCCGTCACGGTCAGGTCGGGCCCTTTGAATACGACCGACGGTTCGGCCTTCGCCACATCGACGACGCTCACGTCAAGGCGCACGCCGTTGCCCCGCGATGCGCCGAGGCTTGCGCCCAGCACCTGAAACGCGCCGTTCTTCTCATCGAACAGGCGCGCGAGAAACGTCGGAAAATCCGGCGCCACTTCGTTGCCGGAGGGCCCCACGATGGGCAGCGGCTCCGTGCGCATTTGACGGCTCAGCCACAGGAGCGCCGCCAGGTCGGAGACGTGGTCAGGATGCAGATGGCTGATGCCAACCAGCGCGAGATCGGCGAGCTTGGCGCCCGATTGCGCGAAGCGCAGATAGGTGCCGCCACCCATGTCGACAAGCATCCTTGCCCGGCCATCGAGCCATAGCAGGTAGCTTGCGGACGCGCGCTCCCGGTTGAGGGCAGGACCGCCGGACCCGAGTATCTGCACCGCCGCTGGCCCCACCGCGCAGCTTTGCGCCGAAGCGGCAGAGGGCAGGGCGAGAGCGGCCAGGCCGCAGATGACGGAGATTCGAAAAAGCTTGATCATGAGTGCCCTCCCTATTTTAGGTGCCCTGACGGCGCGCCTGTCGATGGCCGGATAGCATTAGGATATTTTGCGGTGGAAACCGAGTGGACTTTGTTCACGAACTGTTCTAGGCGTGGCATACGAGTCGTTGCCAACACATCAATTCGAAATCGGTACCTGGTAGTGTCTACAGGAAGGAAGCCAAAAATGACGCATGACGAAGCTGTGAGGGTTCTCAGCTTTGCTGAGCTTGAGCGGGCCGCGATCGAAGGTTTTCAAAATGCTCGTAAACGCGGCGATGAGCTAGGTATGAGGCAGGCAGCCATCAGCTGGGAGCGGGCCGAGAACCAAATTTTAAACTGAGACACTGCCCGGTACCTCTGTCATGCTTCAAGTGACGCCGCAGGCGATATTTGAACGTCTGCTCGATCAGGTCGTGGTCGGTGACGCCTATGATCTCTTTCCTACACTGCCGAGCGCTTCCATCGATTTGATAATTACCAGCCCCCCCTATTGGGGCCACAGAGATTACGACCTCGACCACAACTGGGCCTTTTTCAACAGCATTCCAAACGTGAAGAAGATCGGTGCGCAAACCCCGGGCTACGATTGGTATCGCTCGCATGGAGGAGTTCTCGGCCTCGAGCCGTATCCAGAGTGGTACGTCAGCCATTTGACCGAAATATTTTCGCGCAGCATGATGTGCCTCAAGCCAGGCGGCAGCTTGTGGATCAACGTTGGCGACACTTATTTTGCCAGATGGAGCAGCATCAGGAACGGAGGCAGACAGGGCCTCGCTGACAATCACCGAAAGCGACGCAAGACCCCGATGGGCGGGTTTCGCGCCGAGAAGCAGTTGCTGCTTATTCCAGCTCGATTTGCGATCGCAATGCAGGATCGATCTTGGGTTCTTCGAAACGATCTGATTTGGCACAAGCCCAATGCGCTTCCATTGCGTGAAGGAGATCGGCTCAATCTTGCTCACGAACATTTCTTTCACTTCGTCAAAAAGCCAAGCTTCGGACGCGCAAAGTATTACTACGACATTTCTGCCGTCGAAAATCGGCAGTCCGACGTGGTATCGGTCATGGTCGAACCGGGCGACGACGGCCACACCGCCACCTTTCCGATAAGCCTTATCAAGCCTCGCATTGTCTCCTGCTGCCCGGTCGGGGGCGTGGTTTTGGATCCATTTTGCGGTACCGGGCGCACGCTTGCCGCCGCCATCGAATCAGGACGACGCGGGCTCGGTTTCGATATTCAGCCCAAATTTGCAATCGCGGCTTCAATGCGTCTGATGAAATGACAAGCCCTCCATCAAAGGGAAATTTTATCAGTGAATGGTTCGGGCAGAGAATCTATCCCGAGGTCAGACTCGATTCCAAGGCTATATCTGGATCGAATTGGGGCGTGTGTCCGTTTTTGAGTTCGGTGAAGCGCGAAAAAACCAAATGTGTGAAGGGCGATAATGCATTTGGTGTTTGTACTGTCAATTCGATTGGCAGCAGCGCCCGTAAGGACTGGCTGGTTTGTCCTTACCGGGTCATTGATAGCGAAATTGTCAACAGCAGTTGCGTCACCATTTTTGACTCAAAACCAGCCGCCCCACCGATTCCGATTTCGATTCTAAACCAGGACAAAGGCATTGAAGATCTTGAAAAGAGCCTCGAAATGCACGGGGTTGCATTCGTCTTTTTTCAGGACAAGCTTGGCGGCGAGATTTCAATCAGCGGAACGGCCTCTTCGCCTGAAATCGCATTCGATGTCTCGATCGTTGAGATTTCCCGCACGGAGGGCGGCGCCGGCAAGGTCACTCGATTTGGCTTTATCGAAATACAAACGATGGACTTTCATGGGAGCTACAAGGCTGCGGTGAAAAACCTGAGCGACGCTCATAGACTGCATAAGAAGGAGTTTCCGAGCGCGCTTCGCAATAACCAAGCCTGGGCGTCGGAACGCATGGAGGGTCCGAATATCGCCAATGTCTTCAAGCGGACATTTTACCAAACCCTTCTGAAGTTCGAACTGAGCAGAGAAGGAGCTGCCGCGGGGACGATTCTTGCCTTGCCGGAAGCCGTCTGGGAGAGCTGGCAGCCGTTCTTGGGGCGGCCCACGATTGAGAAAGTCTCTAATTCGGAATTTCGGATAGTGGGGAGCGACGCCCAGTCCTATCATGGGACGAATGCTTGGATTTTCGTTTTCGACCTGGATGCTCACGCTGGCGAGTCAATTTCGCCTGTTCGCATCAAGTCTCGTATTCGGGTGAGCGCCACAGATTTGGTTCAACACGCATTCGTCGCCGTGCCAAATACGATGCTTCGCGTTGCCACGACGAATGACCTATTGCTTCGACGAATTCGAGATCGCATTCGCAAAGCGGTCCCGACGGTCGTCGTTGAATAGATGCAGTACCTTTAACTGAAAGGAGTTGACGGATCGCGCGTAGGCCATAAGCCCGCCGGCATCCGAGCGACACCATTATCCGGCTTCGCCCCATGCAAGTGCTTGCCCTGATCTCCCGCCTGATTGATCCCAACTGCGTCTCAGGCGTCGCGGCTTACTGGGAGGCGCGGCCGAAGCCTACGCCTCGCGGCGTCTGGTCTGCCTGCGAGCAGGGTCCGGGCGAGGGTAATCCAAGTTCGACGTCGCCTGGCCGCGGGCGCGGCGCCTCGCAAACGGCTCCGCAACAGCTTTGTTCCTGGCCTCGTTGATGAGCTGGCCGAGAACGAAAGCTCCGGCGACGAAAGCTCCGGCGATAGATCCGAGAATGAGGAAAAGCCCTCCGGCGCGCAGCCAGGCCGGCTCAAAGGCGACCGCTTTTCCGCAGGCCAGGTTGTCGAAGCGGCCGCGCGTCCCTGGGTCGCCGGGAGGCGGGGAAAACAGGTTGTCGGCATGGGTGCTGGCGCGCGGTTCGGCGAACTGCTCGCCGTTGTCCTGCCAAGGAAGAAAATTCTCACCCAGGTCCGGAAGGAGCATTGCCCCGACGATCGCCTTTGCGGTCGAATGCCCTATCCAAAGCTCGCGCGGCGCTTCCCGCGCCGCCCGCACGATCTCGGGCGCGATCGCTTCCGGCTGGAAAATCGGCGGAGCAGGCCGCGCCTTCTCCGCCATGCGCCTGCGCGCCCAATCGAACTGAGGCGTGTTGACGGCAGGGAGCTGAACCATCGTGATGCGGATGCGGCTGCGTTCGTGCGCAAGCTCCAGTCGCAGGGCGTCCGTGAAACCGCGCACCGCAAACTTTGCCGCGCAGCAGGCGGATTGCAGCGGCATCGCGCGATAACTCATGGCCGAGCCGATCTGGACGATTGTTCCCTGATTTCGCCGGCGCATACGCCTGAGCGCGGCCAGGGTTCCGTGAACCTGGCCGAGATAATTCACCTCAGTCACGCGGCGGAATTCATCGGACCTGATCGCGTGCACCGGTGCGAAAATCGCGGCCATTGCGTTATTGACCCAGACGTCAATGGGACCGAGCGCGGTCTCAACGCGGGCGGCGGCCGCATCCACCGCGTCGCCATCGGCCACGTCCACCGGGATCGGCAGCGCTTCCACCCCGAACTGCCGAACCTGCCGCGCTGCGCTTTCCAGGCGCTCGACCCCCCGCGCCATCAGGGCGATGTTGCAGCCTGTGCGCGCGAACTCCAGCGCGACCGCTCGCCCTATTCCGGCGCTCGCGCCAGTGATGACGACGGTGGTGGCCATGACGGTCTGCCTCGCCGGTGCACAGAGCATAAAGGAGGATGCATCTTGCAATGAAAGCGAGCGCCTGAAGAGACGCTTGATTCAATTGCTAGGGCATAACGCCCGCTTCAATCGGTCGTTCCTCGCGAAACGGACGTTGCAATCGATCGACATGATGGATGAAGCCGGCGTGGCCGCGGGCACGGTTTCGATGCCGGCGCGGGTTCACGCCTCGATGTATTCCGCAATGGTGGTCGGCTCGGGCGCCGCCAAGCCGTCTTCCCGCAATCCGGCAACGTGAAATCGAATCGCGTCGCGAAGTTCGTCCTCCACGGCCGCCACGGTCGGCCCAGCGGCAACGCACCCCGGCAGGTCGGGCACATAGGCGGAGTAGTTTCCTTCCGCTTTTTCGATTGCCCGGCGCAAGGTCATCTGAAGGCTTTCCCGCGATTGTAACGCGCCCAGGCTTGCTTGGATGTGCGAACTGCCGGCGGCTGCCCCGAGTCGCGACGAGAAACCAGCCGTCTTCCTCGATCATCCATATCGCTTCACGCACCTTCATGTCGCGCCGCCACGGGCGACCTTACGACCGCCAACATATCGGGACAACCCGGGTGACTGGCGATCCGAATTACCGTCGGGTAGACTCTCCCGTCTCGACCGATCCGGAGTCCGCCATGGCCACCAAGCTCCGCCCCCCTTCCCGCCGCACTGCGCTCGCCGCGTTCGGGCTCTGCCTCGCCATCACCGCATCGGCCACGGCTGCGCCGGTCGAGCCCGTGCGCGCCCTTGCGGCAAAGGAACAAGCCCCGCTGCTCGAAACCCTCAGGGACCTCGTTTCGATCGAGTCGGGCAGCGGCGACCGCGAGGGCCTTGACAAGATCGCCGAGGTGATTGCGGGCCGGCTCAAGGCGCTGGGCGGCGCCGTCGAGATGATCGAACCCGATCCCGCCGACATCTATCGTATGGTCGATACGCCGAAAGAGATCGGCAAGATGGTGCGGGCGCGCTTCACCGGCGCCGGCGCCAGGAAGATCATGCTGATCGCTCACATGGACACCGTCTATCTGCGCGGCACGCTGGCGCAGCAGCCGTTCCGCATCGACGGCAATCGCGCCTACGGGCTCGGCATCGCCGACGACAAGCACGGCGTCGCCCTCATCCTGCACACTCTCGCGATCCTTCGGGAGATGAACTTCCGCGACTACGGCCTTATTACTGTGCTGATCAATGCCGACGAAGAGGTGAGTTCGCCTGGCTCGCGCGCGATGCTCACACGGCTCGGCGGCGAGCACGATGTCGTATTCTCGTGCGAGGGCTCCCGCGTGGAATCCGATGAGCTGTCGCTGACAACCGCCGGCATCGGGGCGGTGGTGCTCAATGTCAAGGGACGGGCCTCTCATGCGGGCGCGGCGCCGGAGCGCGGCCGCAACGCGCTTTACGAACTTGCTCACCAGATTTTGCAGACCCGCGACCTGTCTGACCCGGAGATCGGCCTCAAGATGAACTGGACGATCGCCAACGCCGGCACAGTGCGCAACGCAATCCCGGCCAACGCGTCTGCGGCTGCGGATGTGCGGGTGCTGCGGGTTGCCGATTATGACGGCATCGAGCAGAAGGTGCGCGAGCGCATCAAGAACCAGCTCATCCCGGACACCACCGTCGAGATGACATTCGAGCGCCGCCGCCCGCCGCTGGAGGCGACGCCGGCCTCGCGCGCGCTCGCCAGGCACGCCCAGGACATCTATGCGGAGATCGGCAACAAGCTCATCGTCGAGGCTGTCGCGGAAGGAGGCGGCACCGATGCGGCCTTCGCGGCGCTGCGGACCAAAGCGCCGGTGATCGAGCGCTTTGGGCTGCGCGGATTCGGGGCCCATTCGAACGACGCCGAATACATCGACATCGGTTCGATCGAGCCGCGTCTCTACCTGCTCACCCGGATGATCATGGACGTGGCGCAGGGAAAGGCGAATTGACGGAACGGAGAAAACAAGCGAGGGAGGACAGATGACAGATGACAGATGACAGATGACAGATGACAGATGACCGAAGGCGGAGCGCGGCGCATCATCTGTCGTTCGTCATCTCACGCCGCTTGACGGCGCGCCCGTTTCCTCGGCAAGCTAGCGAAAAGAAGACAAATAAATTGACCTTTCGCCACGCATTCGGAGCCTCTCATGCACATCAAATCGCTGCTCATCCTGACGACGGCCGCGTCCCTTTTTGCGGTTGCCTCCGCCCGCAGCCAAGTCGTCCAGCCCACGCCGGGCGTGCCCGGCGATTATGTGTTGCCCGACGGCAGCGCCAAGAAACTCGTCCAGGACAATTGCACCGTCTGCCATAACCTGCGCAACATCGTGAATTCGAACAAGTCCGCTCAAGATTGGGACAATACGGTCAACATGATGATGGCCGCCGGGGCTCCGATCACGCGCGAGCAGGGCGAGCAGATCAAAGCCTATCTAATTGCAAGCTTCCCTGAAAAGCCGCGGCCCAAGCCCGCTGCGATCAGCGGTCCGGTACAGGTCAAGTTCCACGAGTGGACGCTGCCGACGCCGGGCGAACGCCCGCATGATCCGCTGGCGATGCCGGACGGTTCGCTGTGGTGGTCGGGACAGTTTGCCAACCGGCTTGGCCGCCTCGACCCGAAAACCGGCGAGATGAAGGAGTATCCGATCCCGATCAAAGGCGGCCCTCACGGGTTGATCAACGACAAGGATGGCAACATCTGGTACGCCGGCAATTGGGGCGGCCACATCGGCGAGCTCGACGTGAAAACCGGCGAGTACAAGTTCTTCCCCATGCCTGATCCAAAGGCGCGCGATCCGCACACGCCGCTGTTCGACAAGGACGGCATTCTGTGGTTTTCCGTCCAAAACGGGGGCTTCATGGGCCGGCTCGACCCCAAGACCGGCGACATCAAGCTGTTCAAGCCTAACGGCCCAGACGGACAGCAGCCCTATGCGCTGCGTTTCCTGTCCGACGGCCGGCAACCCTGGTTCAGCTACTGGGGCTCGAACAAGATCGCCACCATCGATCCCGACAAGCTGGAGCTGAAGGAATACATTCTGCCGGATCCCCGCACCCGCATCCGCCGCATGGGCGTTACATCCGACGATATGATCTGGTACGGCAACTGGGCCACCGGCAAGCTCGGCCGGCTCGATCCCAAGACCGGCGAAGTCACCGAATGGGAGGGCCCCAGCGGCCCGCAATCACAGCCTTACGGAATGACGGTGATCGACGACAAGATCTGGTACGTGGAGTCGAACACGCGCCCGAATAATCTGGTGCGGTTCGATCCCAAAACGGAAAAATTCCAGACGTGGCAGATCCCGAATGGCGGCGGCATCGTGCGTCACATGATGCCGACCAGGGACGGCAATATCGCCATGGCGATGAGCGGCCTGAATATGGTCGGCATCGTGGAGATCTTGCCGGGCTCATCCAACTGATTGAGGCCGCGATCCTCTCGAAGGGGCGACCCTTGGGTCGCCCCCAGGTCTGGGCATTCGCGCGGCCGAGCGAAGCAATTCCGTGAAGCCGCGGCCTCTTGAGGACCGGGAGGAACTCGCCGGCTCTGCATGCGAATCCGCGGATATCGCAACGGCAACTATCGATTGAGCGAGTGCGAGCGCGGCGGCGGGCAAGCCCCGGCGGATATGGGCGCGGTCGTTTTGCGACCAGCGAGGAAATGGCCCATAATGACGCGGGGCCGGCATGGGGTTCAGCCGGCCCCAGGTTTTGCGCCAACCTCGGGAGACCGTCATGCCGAACGCCCTCGCCCGCATCGCATTGAACCATCTGTGGGCGCCGTATCGTCGCGCCCGGCTGCGTTTCAATACCGCCCTCACCGCCGCCGCAGTCTTGATGCTTGCGGCCGCCGCGGGCGATCCCGCGCGGGCGCTGACGGCCCAGCAGCAGCGCGCCTTCGACATTTACAAGGAGCTTGTCGAGATCAACACCGTCACGGCGACCGGCGACACCGGCCGCGCCGCGGACGCGATGGCGGCGCGATTGATTTCGGCTGGGTTCGACAGCACCGACGTGCAGGTCTTCAAGCCGGCGCCGCGCAAGGGCAATCTGGTGGCGCGGCTGCGCGGCACGGGCGCCAAGAGGCCGATCCTGCTGCTTGCCCACCTCGACGTTGTTGAGGCACGACCCGAGGACTGGTCGTTCGACCCCTTCCGGCTCACCGAGAAGGACGGCTATTTCTACGGCCGCGGCTCCGGCGACGACAAATACATGGCGGCCACCTTCGTGGCCAACCTCATTCGCTACAAGCAGGAAAGCTACCGGCCGGATCGCGACATCATCCTGGTCTTGGAGACCGACGAGGAAATCCTCGATGCGAACGCCGTGGGGATTCAATGGCTGCTCAAGAACCATCGCGACCTGATCGACGCCGAATTCGCCCTCAATGAGGGCGGCGGCGTCGGCCTCAAGCGCGGCAAGCCGATCCGCAACAGCATCCAGACCAGCGAAAAGGTCTCGCGCTCATATCGGCTTACGGTGACCAACAAAGGCGGCCACTCGTCGGTGCCGTCACCGGACAACGCCATCTATCATCTGGCCGAGGGATTGGCGCGGCTCGCCCGGTTCGCGTTCCCGGTTAATTTGAACACGACGACGCGGCAATCGTTCGAGCGCACCGCGGAACTCGAAACCCCGGAGACGGCTGCCGACATCCGCTCCGTGCTCTCCGCCAATCCTGATCCGGCGGCATTGGCGCGCCTGTCGGCGAACCCGGCCTATAATGCACAACTGCGCACCACCTGCGTCGCCACCATGCTTGAGGGGGGACACGCCCGCAACGCCCTGCCGCAGACGGCGGGCGCCACGGTCAACTGCCGGATCATGCCGGGCGAGAACGTGGACGATGTCACGGCGACGCTCAAGCGCGTGCTCGCTGATGAGCAGATAGCGGTGACGCCGATCGGCCAGCCGGTACTGAGCGAGCCGTCAGCGATCGAAGAGGGGCTCCTGAGCGCGATCGAGAAGACTTCGGCCGAGTTCTGGCCCGGCGTGCCGGTGGTCCCGGTGATGAGCGCTGGCGCCACCGACGGCAGCTATCTGCGCAACGCGGGAATTCCCACCTACGGCCATTCCGGGCTTGCCAGCGATGTCGATGATGTCCGCGCCCACGGCAAGGACGAACGCGTCGCCGTCAAGTCGTTTTTCGAGGGCGGGGAATATCTCTATCGGCTGGTGAAGCGGCTTTCCGGGGGGAAGTGAGCGATCAAGGCGCCCGCTTCAAGGGCGTAAGACAACTGATGCCCTGATCCTGAGGAGCGCGCTCGTGAGCTTGTCGGAGGATGCGGGCGCTTCCTGAGCTTGTCGAAGGAGGAAGGATGGCGACGGACGCGGCCGACTTGCGGCGGATTCCGGTCATATGGAACGTTGTAGGCGGGTAAAGCGAAGCGTTTCCACCCGCCCGCGTTATCGGGCGGGCGCTGTCCCATGACGGTGGAAAATGTGCTTGCCGCTTATCATCAGGCGGGTCTCGCGGTGAGCGTGGTGAGGACCCTTCAGGGCTCGCGTCAACGTGGATCGAAGCGCCTTGGCTTTGTCTCAGAATCTCAGAATCTATGTTGCCGAGCGGGCGGGCAGTTCATAGGCTTGTCCGCGCTGAAGCATCGGCAAGCGCGGGGGACAATCTTAAATTGTTGAACTTCGCTCGTGCGGGCGCGGCGTAATTCAAATGAAAGCGTTGTCATAGGGAGGTTGTTCCATGGAAGGTCGCTTACGGCGTCTGGGCTTTGCAATGCTCGGTTCGTGCGCCGTCACATCGGGGATGTCCGGTATTGGCGCGGGCGCAGTCCTGGCGTTAAGCGCTGATTATGCGCAGGCGCGCATCACCAATATTATCATCAACACAAAAATCTCGCCGGCCTTCAATGGGCAGAGCTTTGGCAGCGTCGGGCAGTACGAACAACTCATCGGCACCGCCTATGGCGAGGTCGATCCGAACGATCCGCGCAACGCCATCATCCAGGATATCGCGCTCGCGCCGCGTAACCAGTCAGGCAGGGTCGAGTACGCGATGGATATCAGCATTCTCAAGCCAATTGACCCCAGCCGGGGCAATCACGTGCTGCTCTATGACGTGGTCAATCGCGGCAGCATGATTATTCCTAGCTTCTTCAATGTCGGTGTGAATGCGGCCAATCCGGCCGGCGACGGCTTCCTCGAAAACCACGGCTTCACCATGGTGTGGAGCGGCTGGCAGGCGGACCTGGTGCCGTCGCCGGCGACAGGCCGCCTCACCATGACCGTCCCGATCGCCCACAGCCACGGCGGCGGTACCATCACCGGGATCGTCCGCTCCGAAATCAGCATGCTGACCGCGGCGATCCAGACCTCGCCGATCCTGGGCGGCTTCTCGGCCGCTTCGCGCGGCTACCAACCGGTGAGCACGGATACCTCGCAGGCGACGCTGACGCAGCGGGTGCATGAGGCGGATCCGCGCGAACCGATCCCGGCCAGCCAGTGGGCATTCGGCTCGTGTAATCCGACCTTCCCGAACGTCACGCCCGACCCGGCCAACGCCACACAGTTTCATATCTGCAAGCAGGGCGGATTTGACCCGAACCACATTTACGAGTTGATCTACAAGGGCCGGGATCCGCTCGTGCTCGGCCTCGGTTTCGCATCCACGCGCGACTTCGTGTCGTTCCTTCATCACTCCAGCAGCCCGCAAAACCCGCTCTACGGCGCGATCCAGCATACGTTGGCCCATGGCACTTCGCAGAGCGGCCGATACCTGCGCACCTTCCTTGACCTTGGCTTCAACCAGGATGAGAACGGCGACAGAGTCTTCGACGGGATGAACCCCCATATCGCCTCGGCCCGCATCGCGCTGAACATCCGATTTGGTCAGCCTGGCCGCGTCGCCGGGCTGCAACATACGGAGCATGAATATCCCGGCGCCGAGTCGCCGATGACCTGGGATTTCTACGAGGACCCGTTGACCCGCGTGGGGGGCGACCTCCTGCAGCGGTGCCGCGCGACCAATACCTGCCCGAAGATCGCGCAGACCGTAACCGACACCGAGTATTGGCAGTCGTCCATGTCAAATGACACCACCGACTCCTTCGGCCGGCGCGACCTGACGGTCGCCGGCGACGACGCCAGGCAGTTTCAATTCATTGAGCTCTCCGATCGCCGCGGCGGCGGACGCCGTGACCGGTTCCTGCCCGACAACGTCAGGCTCTATCACCTTGCGAGCACGCAGCATGGCGGCTACTCGGCGCTAGGCCCGGTTCCGCCCGCCGCGACGCCAGTCTGTCAGCAACTGCCGAACGCGAATTCCTACACCTATAACCTTCGCGCCATACTCATCGCGCTCGAAAACTGGGTCGTGCGCGGCGCAAACCCGCCCGACAGCCGCTATCCGCAGATCCGCGCCGGCACGCTGGTGCCCGTGAGCCAGGTGAAGTTCCCCATCATTCCGGGCGTCAGCGAACAACTCAATGTGTTGCTGAACATCCGGTCGGACTACTTCCGCGGCCCACAGTTCAACGATGCCAACGAGTCAGGGATCGAGACCGTCGCTCCGCCGTCCCGCGTCGCTGACTACACCATGCTGGCGCCCCAGGTCGACGCCGATGGCAATGATATTGACGGCGTGCACTCGCTCTCGCTGATGGTCCCGCTCGGCACCTATACCGGCTGGAACACCCGCGCAGCGGGATTTGGCGAAGGCGATGCCTGCGACCTCACCGGCAGCTTCATCCCGTTCCCGAAAACGGTCGCCGCTGCGTCCGCCACAGGCGACCCCCGCAAGCCGATCGCGAGCCGCTACCCGACCACTGCGGCCTATGACAGCGCCGTGCAGACCGCAGCGAACATCCTCGTGTCGCAAGGCTTTCTGCTGCAAAGCGATATGGCTAACGCGGTTTCGCAAGTCGAGACGCAGGCGCATAACAGCGGCCTGCTGCCGCCCTGATCAGCGGCGCCGCCGGAATGAGCCGCAGCTTCCGCACACGACGGAAGCTGCGGCATGTCGGCTGCAAACCGCCGTTGAGCATCCAACTTGATCGGCAGTCATCCAGAACTTCGGAGGGAGGAGAAACAATGCGTAGCATAACCTTGGCAATAGTCGCCGGCATGGGGTTGGCGTCAGCCTCGCTGACGGAACAGGCGGTCGCGAAAACGCCGCCCTCGGACGCACTCATCGCGGCTCGACAAAAGATCTTCGGTCTCGAAAATGTCGATGCGAGGAACGGCGCCGTTCGCGAGGATCGGGTGGTCTTCTCGTGGCTGACCAACGCCTCCTTTGCGGTGGCGGCGAAGGGCCGCGTCATGCTGCTCGATACCTATGTCACGCGCCTCGAGGTCGCGCCTGGCCGTACGCCGTTCGTGATTCAGGACCTCGTCGACGTGAAGCCGGACGCCATCTTTCTGGGCCATGGACATTTCGACCATGCCGACAATGCGGCCTATATTGCGCAGCAAACCGGCGCCATCATCTATGCGTCGCCCGAAACATGCGACAACATGGCGATCGACGCGACCAATAACTACAACAGGCACTACACTCTCGTGCCGACCGTCACCTGCAAGCCGGTCACCTCGCGAGGCTCGCTGCCGGGCGCAGAGATCGTCGCGATAAATGATTTCGAGCCCGAAGTCGGTATCCGGGCATTCAAGCACCTGCACTCGACCAACACTGGCGTGGCCGACCCGGGTGCGGTGCCGATTGCCGCCACTGCCAATGGCGTCTGCCAGCCTACTCCAACAAAAGGCAATACCTTTCCGTGTAACTTGCAGGATCCGCGCGATCCGATGCTGTTTCCGGCGGGCACGCCGTTATCAAGCGTGATGAATATTGCGACAAGCCGCAGCGGCCCGGGCGGCCCCATCGCGCTGTTCTTCGTGTTTACTGTGAAGGGCGACGACCACCGGTTCAGGTTCGTCTGGCACAATTCCACCGGGGATATCGTCGATAGCTGCGCGCTGCCAAACAATAACCCGGCGACCGGCCTGCCCTATGAGCCCGGTCAGGCCGCGAATGGCTGCTTCCCCGGCGTGACCGTGCGCGGCAAGACCGTCGGCGCAAATCTGGCATCGATCATGGACGGCCTGCATCCGGTCGACGTCGAGCTCGGTTCGGTGGTCAGCCTCGGCTATAACCAGAACGGCGAGCGCGATATTGTTTCTTATCTCCAGCACGTGCGCCCTCGCTACTTCATACCGAACCATTTGACGGCCGTCGCGGCCGAGGGGTCCTCGCTGGAATGGAAGGTCGGCTTTGTCGATGCGCTCAATGCAGCGGGCGTGCCAGCAGCGAGCTGGCCGCAGATCCTGTGGATCGTCGATCCCAACGATTATCTGCGGCCGATCGTTTTCGACCTTGATAATCGTTAGGATGTGGAAGGCCGGCCGCAGCATTGGAGCCGTGCTCTGTCGCACGAACGCGCGGGCAGGGCCGGCCACACTTCGACTGCAGCGGATTCCGGCCATATGGCAGGGTGGGCAAAGCGAAGCGTGCCTGCCCGTCCTCGAAAGGCCGGGCGCGGGAGGGCATGGCGCTCCTGATATGAGAACGTTGCATGCGGCTTGCGACCCTCGCCAGCTTGCGAGGCCCAGTGAGCTAACTTGTCGCCTGCGCGAATCCAGGCTGGGACGATCTTGGCCGTCGTCTTGGAGGTCTGGGCCACCAGCCTGCAAAGGCCGCCGATTTGGAGCGCGCTACGTGCCTGCAGGGCGACCTTGGACAAAGTGGGGGAATTTATCTCGCTCGAACGATTCCAAAACCTTGCTGATCCTGACAAAATGCGGTCGGTACCGCTCGGGGGCGACAACGCCGCTGTCGCACCGCGGCGCGGCCACGCCGAGCACGCGACACCAGCAAAAGAGGTAAAGTAGCATTACACGACTACCGCTTTCGTGTTGACCAGGGAATGCCGGGCGTCGCGAGCAGGCATCGAGGTAGCCGGCTCGCCCCTGATGCGCTAATGTGAAGGCGCGTGTATGCTATTTGCGGCACCGCAGATCGTGTGCCTCCTCCCGGCACTCCCTACCAGGGTAGGCAAGGCTGACGACATGTCGAGGAAGCGGCAAGGAAGCCGGGTTGATAACAATGTCAAAAATGAAAGGATCAGTGAGAACGGCGGCTAGTGTGGCCAAATTACAACCTTCGTCCGCTTTTTGAGTGCTATAATGGGCGGGCATGGAGAACACTGATGAGAAGGCTGGGGATTGCATCAGTTGCGGTCGCTGCGCTGACCAACGCGGTCGCGGCAGCAGACCTCGGCGTGAAGGCACCGCCGGCCCCGCCGACGGCGGTGTTGCCGTTCACTTGGACGGGCCCTTACGCGGGCGCGTTCGGAGGCTATGGTTGGTCTGCATCGGGAGGTCTTGACGCGAAAGGCGGCTTTGGCGGGGGCCAGATCGGCTACAATGTTCAGACGGGTACGATTGTCCTCGGCATCGAGGGGGACATCGGCGGAGGCGATATCTCACAGACCGTCAATGGCAGCAACGCGTTCGGCATTCCGTTTACGACGGCGTTTACGACTGACTCGCTGGCCTCGCTGCGCGGCCGTGCCGGCCTCGCGTACAATACGTGGCTGTTTTACGGCACAGTCGGCGGCGGCTGGGGCCACGACAAGATTTCCGGAAATCTCGGCGGCATTCCGTTCTCAAGCGAGGGCTGGTTATCCGGGTGGACCGCAGGCGCTGGCGTCGAGTGGTCCTTCGCGCCCAATTGGAGCACAAAATTCGAGTATCTGCATTATGGCCTTGGCACGCCGAACTCCTTCGGCACCGTGCCGTCGGGCAAAGTCGATATTGACACTCTTAAAATCGGGATCAACTATTTGTTCCGCTAATCGCCCCCTCATTACCCCCTCTCAGCGGGGTAATAAGTGGGGGAAGGTGCGCAAAAGGCGGCACGAGTTCGCCCTTTTGCTCAACGACGTCTGGCCCACGTGACAAGGCTTATCGAGATGGCGGTGTTTTCGTTCCGACGATATGTTTTGGCATAAAGGGTTGGTCTAACCCTAGGGTGAGCGCGATCCTTGATGCACGGGGTCGCTCCCCAATGTGCGATCAAGTAGCCCGCCCATTGTTAGACCGAGGGGCCGGGGGTCGCTCCCCCGGCTTCCTTTATGGTCGCTGAAACATGCAAAAGCGGGAGTTCGCACGACGGATTATTGCTACTGCGCCATCAGATTTTTGTGGGCGATTGCCGCCGCAACAACAGCAGCAGCCATGCGCTGCTTGATGTGGTAAGTGAGGAGATCGGAGCGGCCGAGAATCCAACTAGCCAAGGGCCTTGCCCTTGATATCCCTTTGACGTGGCCGTAACGCGAACAAAATTCGCGTTACGGCCACTATAATGGTCTAAGATCGACCTCTGCCCGAAGCCTCCCGCACCCGACCCTTTTAGCCTCAAGCGGCGCCGCAAGCGATTTTCATCATTGGGGGCGGCCAACCGGCCATGGCGGTTAGCGTCATTGCCGCCCGGTTTGCGCAGCGGGAGCGACCACCGCCAGGTCGCCGCCGCGGCCGGTAACCGGCGCCCGCACTTCCCGACCTGTTGAGACCTTCCGCGCCATTTGTGCATGATGTAATCTTGTTAATTGGAGGAAACATGAGGCTCTCCGCGGAACTTTTCCGGCTCTCGCCGGCATCCCGGCTGCGGCCCCCGCATGGCCCGGCACGATAGTTGAAGGTCGAGGCACTGTGTCGGCCGCCTCGGCCGCCGCAAGGCGGAAAGCGGCGTAATCGCTCCGCGAGGCACGGCGGCTGGAGCGAGCCCCGCACAGTCGTTAGGGAGGTCAACGATGCATCGTCTGAGTTTAATCACAACCATCGCGGTCGCAGCGCTCGCGATCCCGATCGGCAGCGCGAAGGCAGACCAGCCGAAATATCCCGATTGGAAGGGCGCGTGGGCGCGCTTCGTCGTTCCGGGACTTGGGGGCCAGCCGTCGTTCGACCAGACAAAGCCCTGGGGGCGCGGGCAAGAAGCTCCGCTGACGCCTGAGTACCAGAAAGTGCTGGAGGACAGCCTTGCGGACCAGGCCAACGGCGGCGAGGGAAATTTTTTTGACCACGCCGTGCGGTGCTATCCGGGCGGCATGCCGCTCAACATGATTGCATTCCGGCCGCTGGAGTTCGTCGTTACGCCAAACACCACCTATGTGCTGATTGGCGGCGCCGAGCATTTTCGCCGGATCTTCACCGATGGCCGCGACTGGCCAAAGGACATCGAACCGACCTATGCGGGCTACTCGCTTGGCAAGTGGATCGACACGGACGGCGACGGCACTTACGACACGCTCGAAGTCGAAACGCGCGGACCCTTTAAAGGCCCTCGCGCCTATGACGCCACCGGGCTTCCCCTTGCATTCGACAATCAGTCCAGGTTCAAGGAGCGGATCTATCGCGACAAGGCCGATCCGAAAATCCTCCACGACGAGATCACCGTGTTCGACAATGCGCTGACGCGGCCTTGGACCGTCGACAAGAAATATGTGCACGATTCCAATCCCCGCCCCCAATGGGCCGAGGCTTACTGCACCGAGAACCCGTCGATGATCGCCATCGGCAAGCAAAGCTACTTCGTGAGCGGCGATGGCTTGTTGATGCCGGTCCGCAAGGACCAGGCGCCTCCGGATCTGAGGTATTTCAAACAGCCGCAGAAGTGACGACGAGAGCGTGACGTCGCTGCTGTGGGGCGACGCCTGCCGCGGGTTCCGGTCATACGGAAACTTCGTAGGGTGTTCTGCCACATCACGCAGAACTGGCGCGGCCGGCCGCTCACCGATCGGCTTGCGGTGGTCGAGTTGATCGGCGCGGCCACGACCAAAACCGGGCTCAACGTCGAAAGCGCGCTCGACACGCGCAACTACCAGAAGGGCATCAAGATCAGCAAAGCCGCAATGAAATGCCTCGACATCACTGGCGATGAGTTCCATCCTGAATGGAACTACACGATCAGGCCACGCCCGCCATAATCGTAGTGGTTATTGTTCGGAGTGTCCTTAGTCGCTGACCTGCGTCAATCCCGGCAAGAACAGGCTGTCGACCGGCATGGTGGGCGGGATATCGCCCAGCTCCTGCAGCGCTTCCAGCACCTTGCCAAGCTGCGCCCGGGAGATCGTCCCGGTCGTTTCAAAGAAGTGCCCGCCGAGGAGAAAATCGTAGCTCTTCTCGACGTCCTCCGGCTTGAGACTGCTGACGGCAAGCATGATGTCAATGGCCTCCCGGCGGTTTGCGGGATTGTCCAGCCACTGGATCGCCTGCGAATAGACCGTGAGGTAGGCTTGCGCCGTCTTCATGTTGCGGCCGGCCCAGTTGCGGTTGATGGATACGCCGGAAAACGGCATGTCCACCATTTCGGCGGTCATGCCGAGATTGCGGTACCCCGCCGCTTCGGCGTGAAAATTATAAGGCGTCGTCAGCAGCGCGGCGTCAGCAGCTCCGGACTCCAGTGCGGCCATGCGGGCCGACGTGGCGCCGGCGAAGATCAGGTCCACACTGCCCGCTGGTGCTCCGCTCGCAGCCAGCATGCGCTCGAAGAAGATCCGGGTGATGTCCTTTGGTCCGCCCACCGAGACGGTTTTTCCCTTGAGGTCGGCGATGGACTTGAGCGCCGGCCTGGCAAGGAGCGCATAAGGGGGCTTCTGGGTTTCGATGCGGATCACCGCGACCGGTGCGCCTTTCTCAACCGCACGGATCGGATCGACCAGGCCGCTGCCCACGCTCACATTGATGGAGTTGGCGGCAAGCTGCTGGATCACGCTCGCGTTCGATTGCGCGAAGACGAGGTCGACATCGATGCCGGCGGCCTGAAAAAAGCCTTTGCGGATGCCGATATGGATGGGCCACAGATTCGTAGAGCCCGACGACACCCCTCCGGCAACGACGGTTTCAGCGGCAACCACGGGAGGTGCGAAAAGGAGCGACGCGGCGACCGCAAAGGCGATGGCGTTGAGACAACGGGCGCACCATCCGCTCCGCAGATATGCGGCCATGACGCCTGCGCTACGAGCCATCACCCTCTCCGCGATGCGCCGCCGCGGCAGGCGACAGGTAGAACTCCGCAATCTCGCTGCCGGTGGTCCGCCAGACTCCCTCATGCCGGCAGATGTATTCAAGCGCCGCGTCGAGCGCTCCAATGCGGTGAGGGACGCCGCTGATATAGGGGTGGAGCGCGATTGGAAGCACACGACCGGAATCGGCGCCCTCTCGATAGAGCACGTCGAACGTTCGGCAGATCATGTCGCGGAACTCGGCAGGCGATACATGCATCCGTTCGTAGGCCGGCTTGTCGTTGGTCTGCTGAGGATAAGGTACCGAGACCAGGCGGCTGCCGTCATCGAGGTGCATGATATAGGGCTGATCGTCGTTGCACCAGTCGCACACATATCGGCAGCCCTCCGCGGCCAGGAGATCGAGCGAATCCCAGGTTTCCTGCAATCCCGAACTGAGCCAGCCTTTTGGCCGCATCCCGGTGGCGCGTTCGATCGTTGCGAAGGTGCGTTTGATGATGTGAGCCTCTTCGCCAGGCGGCGCGTCATTCAACCGGCGGGTATTGCTTTCGTTATGGCCCATCCATTCCCATCTGCGCTTGTTGCCCTCCTCGATGATGACCGGATGGTGATCGCACAACAGGCTGTTGAGCGCGACCGAGGCGCGGATGCTGTAGCGGTCCAGCACCTCCATCACGCGCCATATGCCGATACGGTTGCCATAATCGCGCTCGGACCACATCACGACATCGGGGATCTTCGCGGCGGCGCCGTAGCCGGCCGGACGCTCCTCCAGTGAAAAAAACTCGACATTGGGGATGACCCAGAGCGCGACCCTGGCGCTGTCGGGCCATGAAAGCTTCGGCCGGCGGATGATGGGCGAGTACGGAAACGGGCCATAGGGGCGCGGCTTCATGGCGGCTCACTTGATGCGTTACGCTAGAATGCAAATCTTCGTCATCAGCTCTTGTACGTCGTGGTGCAGATTGCGCATGACGGCACGGACCTTTTTACTACACCAGCATCGTGAGAAAGCGAAGGGTCGGCGCGGCAACGTCGCAAGCACAGCGCCATCAAAAACCCGTGCGCCGCCTTTCCCCCGGGAATGCCTCAACCCATGAAAAGCGCTTTCATCCCGGCTTGACCCGACGCCCCATTCTCATGTCAAAAAAGATCGACCACGGGTTGCGGATAAAGGACGCGATCCATTTCATCGAGACAGGCCCAAGCCCATGAAGGCCAAAACCTATATCGGCCGATCCATGCCTCGGCTTGAGGACCCGCCTCTTGTGCGCGGGCGCGGCCGCTTCGCCGGGGACATCTCGTTTCCGCTTCAGCTCCACATGCGGCTCGTGCGCTCGCCGCTTGCGCACGGGCGCATCGTCAACATCGATGCTGCCGCGGGGCGCGCGATGCCCGGAGTCGTTGCGGTGTGGACCTCAGCCGACATCGCCGACGTTCCGCCGATCGATTTCCGCGAGGGCCGCATCGAGCGGCTTGAGCCCTATCGCCAGCCGGTGCTTGCAACCGAGCGCGTGCGTTACGTCGGCGAGCCGGTCGCCGCGGTGTTCGCGGCCGATCCTTACATCGCGGAAGATGCCGCAGATGTTGCCGCGATTGAGATCGAGGAGCTGCCGGTGCTGCTCGACGCGGACGCGCAGCCGGCCGAGTTCTCACCTGGCCGCAGCACCGAAGCCGCCATCGTCCGTCAGGGCTATGGCGATGTCGACGCCGCGATGGCGCGCGCCCACAAGGTGATCGACCTTGATCTCAAGATTGGCCGCCACAGCGGCGTGCCGATCGAGACCCGCGGCGCAATTGGCCGCTACGACGCCGCGCGCGACATTCTGGAGCTGCACGGCGCCGCCAAGGTGCCGCACCGGATTCGCGAACTGCTCGCCTTGATGTTGCGCCGGCCGCTGTCCTCGATTCATGTCCACGAAGCGGATGTCGGCGGCGGTTTCGGTGTGCGCGGCGAGCTCTATCCGGAAGACGTGCTGGTGTGCGTCGCTGCCATGCGGCTCGGGCGACCGGTCAAATGGATCGAGGACCGGCGGGAGCATTTCATTAGCGCCAATCACTCCCGCCAGCAGCGCCACCGCGTCCGCGCCGGGGTCGACGCCGACGGCGTCATCCTCGCTTTTGACGACGAGTTCTGGCACGACCAGGGCGCCTATGTGCGCACGCACGCGACCCGCGTCGCCACGATGATCAGCGGCATTCTGCCGGGACCCTACCGGATCCCGGCCTATCGTTCGGTCGGTCATTTCCGCCTCACCAACAAGACGCCCGCCGCGACCTACCGGGCGCCCGGCCGCTACGAGACGACATTCGTGCGCGAACGGCTTATCGAGGCGATTGCCCACGCCCTCAAGCTCGACTCCATCGAAGTGCGACGGCGCAACGCCATCACGGCGGCCGAAATGCCGTTCCACCGTGCGCTCGAAGTGCTGGGCGAGGAGGTTGTGCATGATACCGGCGATTACATCGGCCTGCTCGACAAGGTACTGAAGCAAGCGTTATGGCCGAAGCTCACGGCCGACCTTGCGCGGCGTCGCCAGAACGGCGAACTGGTCGGCGCCGGCGTTGCGATGTACGTCGAAAAGAGCGGTCTCGGGCCATCCGACTGCGTAAAGATTGCGGTCGATACATCCGGACGGGTCGAGGTCGTGACCGGCGGCGCTTCGATGGGCCAGGGCTTCGAGACGGTGGTGGCCCAGGTGGCTGCTGAAATGATCGGCGTCGATTATCGGGATGTGCGGGTGATCCACGGGCAGACCGATCGCATTGCTTTCGGTCTCGGCGCCCACGCGTCGCGGGCGACCGTGATGACGGCCTCAGCGACGCGTGTCGCCGCCCTCAAGCTGCGGGACAAGGCGCTCGATATGGCCGCGCAACTCATGCAGTCGGCTCCCGAAGACCTCGATATCATCGAGGGGATGGTGGTGCGCAGGTCCCGCGGGGCATCGATTCCGCTCGGCGCGATTGCGGCGGCGTTGCTGCCCGCATCGCCGGCGCGCCAGGGCCGCGAACCGGGCCTCTGCGCCGACGGCTGGTTTCATACCGCGCACCAGGTCTATCCCTACGGCAGCCACCTCGCGGTGGTGAAGGTCGACCCCGACACCGGCGCTGTTGCGATCGAGCGCTATATTATCGGCTACGACGTCGGCCGCGCCATCAATCCCATGCTGGTTAATGGGCAGATCGTCGGCGGCTTCGTCCAGGGCCTCGGCGGCGCGCTGTTGGAGGAATTCCGGTACAGCGAGCGCGGCGATCCGCTTTCCGTGACCTTTGCGGACTACCTGTTGCCGACCGCGCGGGAAATACCCCCGGTGGAAATCATCCTGACGGAGGATTTCCCGGCCGACCTCAATCCGCTCGGCATCAAAGGCGCCGGCGAGAGCGGCATCACAGCCGTCGGCGCCGCCATCGCCAATGCGGTGGAAGACGCCATCGGCGTGCCCGGCGCAATCACGGAGCTGCCGATCACGCCGCTGCGATTGAAGGAAATTCTACGAGGGCGACAGTGAGACCTCCATATCAGGCCTCGCCGTGCAGCACTTCGCGAGTGAATCCGACCACCACCGGCCGCGCCATCACGCGGCTGTGCCGGAATGCAGTCGCGAGCCGCGCGATGTCGGCGCCCCGCTCGATCGCCACAAACGGAATGTCGATGGCCCGGATGACCGGCTCCAGATAGAGCCCGTTCGATTGGTGGAATTTGGCAGGGTCGCCCGGCCTGCCGCGCAGCGTAATGCCTATGAGGAGTGGAATCTGATAAGTGTAATTGATCTTCGTGATGGCGTAGATGCAGGTAAGGAAGCCGGACGCTCCCATCAAGGCCAATGCCCCGATGCCGCTGAAGAACGCGCCCGAACGCAGCCCGATGGCGGACTCCTCGCGATTGACCGCCACGTGGCGGAACCGCGCGTCGGTCTCGAACCGGCGGATCAGGGAGGTGATCCAGCCGTCAGGCAAGCTCGCGACGAGCGAAATGCCACAATCGGCCGCCGCATCGGCAATCGTGGCTGCGATGACATCGTTTTTGCCATCCTCATCCATGGATCGGCCTCTTCGCTTGTTCAATTGCAGAGTAGAGCGCGATCGCGAACGTGTCACCGGTTGCTGCCCGCCGCGACGTCCACCAAACAGGCCGCCGACGTCTCCGGTCGTTGTTAAGATATCGCGGCCGGCAGGCACATGGTTCCGATACGAAGAATGGAGCAGTGGTGCAATGATCGAGAGCATCAGTGCCGTGACGCTGGCCACCCACAACATGGCGCGGGCTGTCGCCTTCTATCGCATGCTGGGATTCGAGATCGTTCATGGTGGCGACGACGCCGCGTTTACAAGCTTTCGGGCTGGAACCAGCTTTCTCAATCTCGTCGCACAACCCGCGGCGCGTAACTGGTCCTGGTGGGGACGCGTCATCTTCTATCATTCCGACGTCGACAGCCTCTATGCGAGCCTGATTGCGGCCGGCTACCGACCGGACACGGCGCCGCGCGACGCCGAGTGGGGCGAGCGGTTTTTTCACCTGACCGATCCGGATGGCCACGAACTCAGCTTTGCCTGGCCGTTGGGGTAGCGTGAATCCACCGATGCAGTCTGGGTTTTCCGAAGACGAACTAAAAGTTGGCAGGATAGTCCGATGGGCAATTCCGGCGCCGTTCCGCGCATTTTGATCCGGGGAGGCCGCGTATATGACCATGAAGGCGATGTCCATCAGCCGCCCCAGACCGACATCCTGATCGCGGGCGAGACGATCGAGCGGCTTGGGCAGAGCTTGCCGGCCGGCGACGTTACCGAAATTATTGACGCAGCAGGCAAGCTCGTCCTGCCGGGTTTTGTCAACGCTCATTATCATTCGCACGACGTGATGGCGAAGGGCCTGTTTGAGGAAATGCCCTTCGACATATGGACCCTTCACTCCAACCCGGCCAACTATGGCCCTCGCTCTCTTGAAGAGGTGCGGCTGCGGACGCTCATTGGCGCGGCCGAGTCCCTGCGCAACGGGATCACGACAATTCAGGACTTCCTGACTGTGGAGCCGCAGGACGAGGCCATAGTGGACGCCGTGCTGTCGGCCTATGAGGAGGCGGGCATTCGCGTCGTGTTTGCGATCGCGGCGCGCGATCGCGCTGCCCTCGACATCGCACCGTTCATGCCGCCGGATCTGCCGGAAGCCGTCCGCAAGCGCGTCGCCGGCTCAGATCGGAAGGCCAGGGATGAGCTTGACTTCATTGCCGCGCAGATCAAGCGACTCGGTCTGCGCCCGACGCCGCGCCAGACTTGGGCTTTGGCCCCGTCAGCGCCACAGCGCTGTTCGCAACAGCTTCTTGAGGGCATCGCCGCATTGTCGCGCGCGCATGATCTGCCTGTCTTCACTCACGTTTACGAGACGCGCATCCAAGCCGCTGCGGCGCGGCGGGAGGGGTCTGTTTCCTCGCTTCTTGACGTGCTGGCAGCAGCAGGCCTTCTGACCGAGAAGCTCGGCATCGTGCATGGCGTTTGGCTCACCACAGATGAGATCGCGCAGATCGCGGAGGCGGGCTCTTGCGTCATTCATAATCCGGTCAGCAATCTCAAGCTCAAGAGCGGCGTCGCCCCCATCCTCGACCTCCATCGCGCCGGCGTCGATATCGCGCTTGGCTGCGACAACTACAGTTGCGCCGAGACGCAGAACATCTTTATCGCTATGCGATTGCTTTGCCTCTTGCCCGCAGTCACTGACCCGGCGCCGGGCCCGATCAGTGCGGCTTATGCGCTGAAGGCGGCCACGCTCGCGGGCGCCAGAGCCGTCGGTTTATCCAACGCAATCGGCGCGATCAAACCCGGGATGATGGCTGATCTGATTATCCTGGACCTCAACGAATCGGCGTTCGTGCCATTTAACAGCGCGGCGCGGCAAATCGTGTTTTCGGAGTCCGGACGCGCGGTCGAAACCGTCCTGGTCGGCGGGCGTCCTGTTGTGCGCGGCGGCAAGCTCGTTGCCATTGATGAGGCGGCGCTTGCGGTTGCGGTCGAGAAAATCGCCCCGGCGTTCCGCCGGGACGCTCAAGCACTCGCCGACCGCAATGCTGATCTTATGGCGCCTCTCTTGAGCGCCGGCCGCGAAGCCTGGAAAGTACCACTGGGATTCGAGCGCTATATCAGCCGCGGTTCGAGTTAGAAACGGATCAATCTCGGGCTATCGTCCCTGTGCTACTGCGCGTACAGTTGCCCGAGATACGCGGTCAGCCGCCCCGCAACGAGAACCGCGGCCCACAAAGCCATGGTGGCGGCGACGAATCTATATCCGCGCTGGGAAACCACGCCCTTGGCTTCCCACTCGGGGCTCTCCTGCCGCAAGGTGCGGAAATAAAACCAGGTTACCACAAGGCCGGTGCAGACCAGGGAGAACTTGATCAAGAAGGCGCCGTCGGTAATATATTTCGACGGCTTTGTCATCCACAGGGTGAATCCGCTGCAGACTTGCAAGACGACCGCAATCCAAACGATCGGAAATAGCCGGCTGAGCGACGTCATCGGAATCGTGCGGAAGAATCCGAGCAATCGAAGCCCAAAGATGAACATGAAGCCGATGACGATCGCGGTTCCCCATGCGTGGACAGTCAGCGCGAACGGCCAACCCCACAACGACTCGCCTCGCGCCCATTCCGAGAATGCCGAATTTTCCAGATACTGGAGCACTGCTTTAACCTCCCTGGATCGTGATGGTCACGGTCGTGCGCTAGCGGTCAAACTGGTCCACGGCCTTATTCAGGCGGTAGAGCGCAACGAATGCAAGGCCGAGAACGCAAGCATTGACGGCAAGTACCATCAGAAGAATGTTCATGCTGTTGGTCATGATGGCGCTCTCTCCTGATTACAGATACGGCAGCAGGCGGCCGCAGGCGATAACGCCCGCCCAGCACACGAAAACCAGGATTGCGACAGCCTTTGCGAACAGAGGCGCGTCCTCTCCCCCCTTGAGCTTCCACAACCGGTCCGACATAGAGAAATACAGAACCGCTGTTGCGCCGATCGGAATGAAAGCGATCTTAGGCGCGAACGTGTAGTCGTTCACCACGTAGCGGTAGGTGTCGGCCAGCATCATCAACATGCCGGTGAAGACATTCATCACCACCGCGATGACCCCGATCGGAAGCAGGCGGTGCACAGCCGCGAACGGCACCGCCTTCCAAAAGCCCAGGATGCGCAGCACGACGAACATCACGGTCGCGAAGATCATCGTGAACCCGAAGAAATGCACCGTCTGCCACGGCACAAACCAGATGACGTTGTTGATCAGCAACTCAAGGGCAGGCGATATGCCAGCGGTCGGATCGGTCGGCAGCACGTCGGTCGCCACCCGGATTTCTGGGTGGTTGATCTGGCCGCCGCGGTGCCCGGTTTCGGCCATAATGCCCAGCGTGATGATTGCGAAGGCCAGCACCAGATAGAGCGACGTGTTGGAAAAGCGGGAGATGTAGCGGTAGCGCCAAATCTCGATCCAGGCGGCGACACCTGTAAACCCAAGGCCAAACAGCGTCCACAACGCCATATCGCGATGGGCGTTGATGACCGCCTTGGAGATCCCAGGCATGGGGGGAACAGTCAGCGCCCACATCGCCGCGGCGCCCGTGACATAGGTCGGCACGCCGACGATGGCGAGGACGACGAAGACCGCGAGGCTGGCCCGCTTTAGCCCATCATTATTCGCGACCAGCGCGATGACGTAGAAGGTGAGCGCCATCACCCAACCCACCGTCGGGAAGTGGTTCAAGATCATATGCACGTGCGACCACGCCTGCGGCGTCGCCGTGGCGGCTTCGGCAGGGGTATAGACCCGCTGCAATTCATGGTGGTTGATCTCCCAGCCGAGCTCGTCGACGACGATCATCAGAGCCAGCGTGAGGCCGGCGAGACCCAGCAATATGCTCAGCGCCTGGTCGGACGGCTTGCCGACGCGCCACAGCTCAACCACCGCATAGCCGCCGGTGATCACCAGAATCGCAAGCGCACCCAATCCCCAGTAATAGTGAGCATTCAACACGCTCTGCGTCACCTTCGGGTCCTGGGAAAACAGGTCCATGGACCGAACGCCGCTGAGATAGGTCGGTATCGCAAGCAAGGCCAAGATGCCGAAAAGAATGAGGCAGCTTCGCTTGATCACCTCATTCTTTGTGGCCAATGCGGCCATGTAAAAGCCGAGCACAAAGATGAGCCCGACCGACGGAAAGACGCTCACAAGGATGTGCAGGTGCGGCCAAGACTGCGGGATCAGATGCATATAACTTCCCCCCTACCCGGACTGGTGCATCGCGGGTATGTGTATGTTGTTATTGCGGGCGACTATCAACTCGTGTCCGTTGCGTCAACGGGATCTGCGTCAACGGCATCGCTCGCCGCTTCCGACTGATCCGGACGAATCGGCGATCTTCCGACACCTGCGGCGCCGCAGCGCGCGGCAACAGGGGCTGTGGGGCTTAACTTGACTTCATTGACAGAGCCTCCCGAATACATCCTTTTTAATTCTTGCCCCACGAAATATTAGCTTATCATCTTTACCCGCCGCCTGCCAATGGTCTTGCAACATTTGTTGCCGGTGCAGGAGCCCGGAGCGCGTTCCAACGCCGTCGAACCCCTTGCACTCTCGGGCCTGCGCTTGCAGGATCGGCCCTAACGACAACAACCAGCGTTTGCGATCTACGGGAGGCTGCCATGAGCGGCGCCGTCGCGCCAAGGATGCTCCTTACGGCATTTGCCGCAGCAATGATCGTTTCCGCCGGCGATCCGCCGGCCGTTGCCCAGTCTGTGTTGCCGGCGCCGGCCTTTCATCACCTGCACCTGAACGCGGCCGATCCGGACGCGGCGATCGCCTTCTATACGCGGCAATTTCCCAGCACCGCCAAGGCCGCGTGGGGTGGCATTGCGGCGCTCAAATCGCCCAACAATGTGATGGTGCTGTTCAACAAGGTGTCCGTTGCCGCACCAGTTTTGCCGCAGACCGCGATCTGGCATTTCGGCTGGCATGTCGTCGACGTGCGCAAGAACCTCGCGGTTTACAAGACGAAGGCTGAGGTTCTGCTGCAGCCGCTCTTTACCACCGAGGACGGAGGCTCGGTGCTGGTCAGCAGCGACACGTGGCCGGGCACGGGCGGCGTCCTCGGCCTGACCAAATCCCAGATCGCCGCCGCCCGCGCCGCGGGCGTCAGGCCGGCCGGAGGCGCGGGCTTTGCCTACATGGCGGGGCCCGACGGCGCGCTGATCGAGTATCAGGGAAATTTCCCGGCCGAGCGTTTCAACCACGTTCACATGTTCCAGGAAGATCCGTTCTGCGCCCAACTGTGGTACCAGCGGCATCTCAGCGCTACCGCCGTACCGAGCCGCACGGGTGAGGCTCCGCGCAGCCAAGAAAACTGCAAGGTCGCCCGCGGCGCTGATCGCACCTGGCCGGCGCTCGAGCCGGAAGGCGCGTTCCGCACTCCCGCCGCCGCCGTGACCTTCGGGGATGTGGCGCTGACCTGGTACATGCGGCAGGGAGACAAGCCGCTGGTGAGCACGCGCGGCCACCTCTATGACCATATCGGGCTCAGCGTTGCTGATCTTGACGCATGGATCGCCAAGCTGCGCGGCGAGGGCGTCACCTTTTTGGAGGGACCCTATGGGTTGGGCGACACACGCGCCGTGATGATCGAGGGGCCGAGCCGGGAAGCGATCGAGCTTGTTGAGGTAAAATAGGCTGTTTTGCCGCCGTCCTGGGGTGGATTGGCCGAAGCCGCAATCCGCCGCACCGCGGCGGCGCGATGCGCTAACGCCGTTGCGCCCTGTGCCTTCATCCTGGCTCTTGGCCGCTTCGCGGCCGTTTTGACTATGCCGCGGGCGAACTTCGGGCCGAGCGGCCGCCGCCGTTGAAGCTATCCTTGCCCGCCCGTATATCCAGTACATGGAACAGGACATTGCGGTGAGCGCCGAAAGCGAGACAAGCGACAAACCGGCGGCGCCGGGCGCGGGCGATACCATCGAGCCGTTCGACAACCGCATTGCGGTCATCATTCTTCAGCATCCCCAGGAGCAGGATCGCGCGCTCGGCACCGCGGGCCTGACCACCCGGCTTCTCCGCCATGCCACCCTGAAAGTTGGGCTGTCCTGGCCGAGCTTAGCCAAAATTCTCGGCCGTCCCGTTGATCCCCACCGCTGGGCGGTCCTCTATCTCGGCTCCGCCAAGGCGGCTGCGCTTGCTCCGGGCCGCGAGATCGTGGTGCTCAACCGCAAGGGCGAGCCGGAACCCAATCAGGATGCGTTGCTGCGCGACATCGAGGGGATCGTTCTGCTCGACGGCAATTGGAGCCAGGCCAAGGCGCTGTGGTGGCGCAACCCCTGGATGCTCAAGTGCCGGCGCGTCGTTCTGGGGCCGTCGCAGCCGTCGCGCTACGGACGGCTGCGGCGGGAGCCGCGCCGCGACAGCCTCTCGACCATCGAGGCAGCCGCGATGCTGCTCAGCCGGCTGGAGAACCGCCCCGAGATCGAGGCTGGGCTCACGGCGAGCTTCGCGAAAATGCTGGCGGGCCCCCGTGCTGCGAGGCAGCCGTAGCCCGGCTTGAGCGCAACGAAGCCCGGGAACGGCATGACCGCAGGCGAACGCGATCCCGGATTTCGCGAAGCGCGTCATCGGGCCCGCCAAAGGCGGGATCCGGGTCAATCCGGGTTACAGTTAAGATAAGTCATCGTGCCGGGGGAAGTCGGGGCTGGGTGCGCAAAGGCGGCCACTTCGCTTCGATTGACGCACCGCGAGGTGTCCGCCTTTGCCCACCTGCATACGGTAACTCACCGTCGGCGGAATTGCTGGCGGACGGGCGGGCGCGCGGCGGCGGGGCGGTCGTCCTTGTGGCGGAAGATGATGCGGCCCTTTTCGAGGTCGTAGGGCGACATCTCGACAATGACGCGGTCGCCGGCCAGCGTCTTGATGCGGTTCTTCTTCATCTTTCCCGCCGTGTAGGCGATGATCTCGTGACCGGTATCAAGTTTCACCCGGTACCGGGTGTCCGGCAGAATTTCGGTCACGAGGCCTTCAAACTCGATCAGTTCTTCCTTCGCCATAGCTTCTCACTCCAGTCGATCGGCGATGCCGCGCGGCGCCACGGCGCGCTCGATATCATGATTTAGAAATGCAGCCCGGCCGCGGTCGCGTGTCGGGCCCGCGGCTGCGGATTCATCGGTGCGGGCGGAATGGCAAAGCACACTCCCACCCTACCCTCCCGCGCTCGCGGGGGAGGGCAGGGGGAGGGTGCAAGCAGTGGGCTCACCGAGACCAGGTCTTTGAAACCTATTCAACCGGTAACTTTCCGATTAGCGACAGCGGCCCCCTCCTTGCCTTCCCCGCCAGCGGGGGACGGGGCGAACTCGACCGCGCATATCGCCGTAATGATGACATCCCACGTCGTCTGGCCGTTGTTTCGTGAACAAAAAGCCGAAACCCGTCCGCCGCAAAGAAACGTGAACCTGAAACGACTGTTCCGCAGCCACTTTCGGGTTTCGTGCACGCCGCCATAAATCGGCAAAGCCGATCATCTGCTCGCAACAGTATATGCTGCAATCGGGGCCGGTTTTCAAGCCAAATGGACTTACCTGTCGTAAGCACACGAGTTGTCCGGGTTAGGTAGCACACGAGTTGTCCGGTTTTCTGCCCCTGCGAGGGGGCGAATCGATGAACCGGGCGACGTGGCTACAGGACCGCAGGATGCAGAAGTTTCGGG
>Ga0209062_1001755_pt1 | contig 34057 bp, 24 predicted proteins | sample Coa_R2_2_FD_187158 | JGI IMG/M metagenome (GOLD analysis project Ga0209062, IMG submission 187158) | Surface soil microbial communities from Centralia Pennsylvania, which are recovering from an underground coalmine fire - Coalmine... | ecosystem: Environmental > Terrestrial > Soil > Unclassified...
ACATGATGGACAACGCAAGAGCGTTGCCCACATGCCCACAGCCGCAACAACAGCAGCAGCTATGCGCTGCCTGATGTGGTAAGTGAGGAGATCGGAGCGGCCGAGAATCCAATTAACAACCCGGTCGGAGTGGTCCTGCCCACGGGGTCCACTTCACCCTTAAGGCTTCTGCACCACTTCTGCACCCACTCAAGATTCAAAAGAGGCAATAATGACAACGAAGCGCTTTCTAGGGATCCGAGCGCAGGACGCGGGCGGTTGAACCTCGCATGCGCGCCGCGCAACTATGTAGAGGTGCCGCGCCGCTGATTCCGTCGTTTCCGGACCCCTCCCTGCCGGCCCCCGCATGCAGGCGAGGGCAGGTTGGGCGGCTGGCGTTCGGAGCCGGCGCCGCACAGCGAAGAGGGTCTGGCATGAAACGCTATTTCGCCGCTCTGTTGGCGACCTGCGCCGCGGCGGGCTGGGACGCGGGAGCCTCGCTGTCGCGAGCCAACGATAGTTCGGCTGAGCTGGCGGTGGGCGGGCTTGTCTTCACCAAGAACGCGGACGTTTCGATCGAGTCGGAAGACCTCACGATTACGCCGGACACTGTCACGGTGCGCTATGTGTTTCTCAACCAGAGCGCCAGTCCGGTCACGCTCACGGTCGCGTTCCCGTTACCGGATATCGACCTGGCCGACGGCGCGAACGTGGCATTCCCGACCGGCGATCCGGTCAACTTCGTCGGCTTTTCCACCAAGGTTGACGGCAAACCCATCACCTTCACCATCAATCAGCGTGCGACCCTCGACAACAAGGATGTCACGGCGACGCTCCGCGACATGGGCATCCCGCTCCTGCCGATCGGCGCCCGCCAGCTCAAGATCAACGAGCTGTCGCAGCAGACGCGCGACCGCGCGGTTGCGGCCGGCCTCCTCCTGCAATCCGGAACCAATGACAAAGGTGAGCCGCTCTACGAGCCGACCTGGACGCTGAAGACTTCAGTGGTGCGCCAGCAGACGTTTCCGCCCGGAAAGCCGGTCGCAGTCGAGCATCGCTACCGCACCAGCGTCGGCTTGAGTTTCGACTCGGTGCTGCGCCAGGGGCTGCGCCAGAAGAAGGGGCTCGAATCCGAGGTGCAGCGGTACAAGACGAATTACTGCATCCTCGACGATTTCCTGCGGTCGATCGACCGGCTTGCCGGCGCCGACGAGGCCAACAAGGCCGGCATCGTGGAAAGACGCATCAGCTACGTGTTGAAGACCGGCGCCAACTGGGCCGGTCCGATCAAGAACTTTCACCTCGTCGTCGACAAGGGCCAGCCGGATCGCATCGTCAGCTTCTGCGGCGACGGCGTGAAGAAGATCTCCTCGACCGCGTTCGAGCTGCGGGCGAGCGATTTCACGCCCACCCGCGACCTTAACATTCTGATCGTGAGCCGCAGGTAGGGGTGGATCCCGCGATCGGCTTGTCCCGGCCGCCTCAATTATTTTTGGCTCTTTTGCATTCGAGTGGGTGAGCCCGAGCAGAACGGGCACGCCGTGATCGCTCCTTGCTCCCTGGAGCTTTGTGGCGGGGCGGCAGCCGGTCAAGGGGCTCGACCGCTCAAGCGGCGATTGGCGCGCGATTGAACGCGCGCCAATCGATCGGATGTACGCACACGCCTGCGTCTCAGAAGCCTATTCCGGTGGCATTAGGCGATCTCGGCGCGGTTGCAGGCGCCGCAGGACGTGATGGTCCGGCTACTACAGCGGGCGGTTTGGGCGCAGTTGCAGACGGAACAGGTTCTGCTGGCCGAGACGTCGCCGCCGCGTCTTTGGTGCGAGGCGGGCGGCTCGCCACCGGCGGCGCTGGCTTCCGCTCGGGCGGGCAGATTTCCCGGCGTTGTTGCTTAAGTTCTTTAATGAATTCGTCGGTGATGTTGATCTCGACGACGGTCTTGCGGGCGGTGTGTTTCCACCATGCCTCGACTGCGTTGCGGGTTGCCTCATTCAGTTGCCCGTCGGGCTTGCCCTCAAAGCAACCGAGCCGCCTGAGTTCGGCCTGAACCTCACGGATCTGCTCGGGGCGATTTGCCTTTGCGGCCGGCGGCTCCGCGAGGCCGGGCGCCGTTGTAACGGGAGCCGGCGCACTCGCCGGCGGCACATCCGGCTTCTGTTCCAGATTTGCGACGCGCTCATCAGCTTTTCGCTTGGCGTCGGCCTCATCGGCCTTGCGTTTAGCTTCGGCGACCTCATCAGCCCTTCGCCTGGCTTCGGCGGCGGCAGCCTCGTCGGCCCTGCGCTTGGCCTCCGCCGCGGCGGCCTCGTCGGCCTTGCGCTTCGCCTCGGCAGCCTCGGCTGCTTTGCGCCTGGCTTCCGCTTCGTCGGCCGTGCGCCTGGCTTCTGCGGCGGCGGCCTCGTCGGCCTTGCGCTTCGCCTCGGCAGCCTCGGCCGCTTTGCGCCTGGCTTCCGCTTCGTCGGCCCTGCGCTTGGCCTCCGCGGCGGCGGCCTCGTCGGCCTTGCGCTTCGCCTCGGCAGCCTCGGCCGCTTTGCGCCTGGCTTCCGCTTCGTCGGCCTTGCGCCTGGCTTCTGCGGCGGCGGCCTCGTCGGCCTTGCGCTTCGCCTCGGCAGCCTCGGCTGCTTTGCGCTCGGCTTCCGCTTCGTCGGCCTTGCGCCTGGCTTCTGCGGCGGCGGCCTCGTCGGCCTTGCGCTTCGCCTCGGCAGCCTCGGCTGCTTTGCGCTCGGCTTCCGCTTCATCGGCCTTTCGCCTGGCTTCTGCGGCGGCAGCTTCTTCGGCCCTGCGCCTGGCCTCTGCGGCGGCAGCCTCGGCAGCCTTGCGCCTGGCTTCTTCGTCGGCTTTGCGGCGCTCCTCTTCACGTTCGCGGGCTATGCGCTCCAGCACATCGAGCTGGTGGAGGGCATTGTTCACGAGCGGCGAAGAGGGATATCTGGCGATAAAATCGCGTAGCGCGGTCCGGTCGTCCTTGTTCATCCGCTCGAAGACGATGCGGTCGTTTTGGTTGAGGTAATATTCCGACAGCAGCGAGATGGTGGTCTCCGGACGCTGGCGTCCGCCTGTCTGCGCATTGACGTCGGCGGCGACGCGGCGGAACATCATCTCGATCTCAAGGCCGGGTTCCTGAAGCCGCTTCAGCAAGGCCGCCGTGAAGGGGCTGTTGCGGCCCTGCCCATCCTGTGCGACCTCATCGGCCGCCGTCGCATAGGCCACCACCATGCCCTGGGTCTTATCGATGCGGGCAAGGCCGCGGGTCGGAGACGACAGACCGCGAAGCGCCCCTTGCAGGCGATTGGCGAGCGGATTATTGCGGCAGGCATCAAGAATCATGATCTTGACGCCATTGGCGCGGTCCAGCGCAGCCGTGACGTCCTGCAGGCCGACCATCTGGTAACGCACGCTGATCTCGTCCTCGAGCTCCGCATCGGTCGGCATCAGGTAATTGCGGCCCTGGAACTGCATGGCGTGGCCGGCATAGAAGAACAGGGCGGCGTCGGCGTCGGTCGCCCGCCGCGCAAAGTCGGCGAGCGCAAGATCCATGTCGCGCTTGGACGCGTCGACCGTGGTTTTCACCTCGAAGCCGAGGGTCTTGAGAACTGCGGAAACGTCCTCCGCGTCGTTGCGCGGGTTCGGCAGCGAGATTCCCGGGGACTTATAATTGGAATTCCCCACTACAAGCGCGACGCGGCGTTCGGCCCAAGCGCCAACGCTTCCGCCAATCACCGCGAACGCAATGGCGGCGGCCACAGCTACCAACGAAAGCAGCTTTTTCATGATGGCCCGCTTGAGGCGGCCAGAACACAGCGCTCGTGAAGCCACCCCCTCCACCCCAAATAATATCTCGAAATCGCAGTAAATGCAAGAAAATCGCAGCGCCCCCTCAGTTGGCTGGACCGGCGCCTGGCTTCAACGGACACAATGGTAAATGTCGCAGCCATGGCCGCTTTGCGCCCTTTATGTGACAATCCGATTCATGATCCGGCCTTCCCGGAAATGGGAGGAGCGAGAGGTTTTGTGGAGTTGGTTGGCGAGGAATGGCCGGCGGTTCAAAACGTGACAGTGGAGACTTACGTTTGAGCTATGAGCTCGCTTGCGCTGATCTCGGGCAATTAGCGCTGTCATACGGATGGCGGCCCAGGCTATCTCTACGGCATCTTCTGAAGCTGGAAATATTTGGCGCTGACGTTGAGCGTGAGGTTGCGCTGCGATGCCTCGGTGAGCGCCTTCGAAAAGACCTGTTCGGCGCGCAAGCCGTCCGGCGGTAATTTCAGCGCCTCCAACGGCTTCGGTGACGCGATCGCGAATATGAGTTGAGGCCGCGGCGGCCCGGGGGTCTTGCGCAGCTTGATCGAGAAGGTCATGCCATCGCCGCCTGCTTTGAGACCTTCGGTTGCGCTAAGAACGTATCCATCGTCGGTGATCAGCAAAAGCTCGACATGCCGGTCGCCAAGCCCGGAGAGAGAGCCCGTCAAGACCGCAGGGTCCTGCTTCAGTTCTGCTGTGACAATGTCGAGCCGCGGCGCAGCGCCGGGTTGATTCCTGGTGCGAAAGAGAAAATTCACAGCGGGGCACTGCTCTGCCGTGACCTGATGCAGGCCGATCGCGGGCTCGGAGCCGAACTGGCGCTGGAATTCGTAGCTGAGAACGTCAAAGGGCGCGACCGAGCTGCCTAAGCCGTCCACGTCGCGGGGCGCCGGGTGGTCGCTCAGCCGCTCCGGCGTGATGAAAAAGCAATCGCCGCCGTCATACGCCGTAAGGAACTCGATCGTGCGCTCCCGCTGCGTCCGCTGATCGGGCCGGGCTTCCGTTTTGGCTCCGCCTTCGCTTTGTTTATCGTCGGAGGTGATAGGTGGCGGCGGCGGCGGCGTCCTCACCGGCGGCAAAACCAGGTCCTTGGCGAAATAAAATCCGATGCTCCCGACGCCCAGCAGAAGCGCTGACGCGACAGCAACCTTTGTCAGCGGCCGGCTGCGCACCGCTTGCGGCGTCGCCGCGGCGCTCTCCCTCCCTTGCGCGCTTCGAGGAGAGGGGGTGCGGCCGCGCGCGCCAGAGCGGCGGGGCGCCGCCGGGGTTTGGGCCGCGAGCGGCCACGCGGCCACGGCGCCCATCGACTCGGGCCGATCCGCCGGGTTGGGCTGCAGCATCTTTTCCAGAAGCGGGCGGAAACGCGCCTCGACCGCCCGCAGATCCGGCAGGACGCGCCGCTTTTCCAGCACTTCGAACTGGGTGCCGCCCATGTCAATCGGTCGTCCGAGGAGGCATTGCGCCAGCACGAGACCGAGGCTGTAGATATCCGACTTCGCGGTAACGTCGCCGCCGAACAGGCCGAGCTGCTCCGGCGAGACGTAGTTGTATTTGCCGGCGAAGCCGCTGCCGATGATGGTGCCGTCGCCCGCGCGCGTCGATCGGGCGATGCCGAAATCGATGATCTTGGCTTTGGCCAGATCGCCGGCAGGAATAAGCACGTTATCGGGGGAGAGATCGCGGTGGACGATCCCGTGCTGGTGGGCAGCATTGAGGCCCGCGGCGAGACGCTCCTTAAGCACGCGGACGGCCTCAAAGCCGAGCGGTCCCCGCTGCAACAGCTCGGACAGCGGCTGTCCATCCACGAATTCCATCGCGAGGTAATGCCGCCCGGTCCCCGGATCATGGGAGAAGATGTAGTAGCGGACGATAGCCTCGTGATGGATGTAGTGCAGCGCCGAGGCTTCCTTGCGAAACAGCGCCAGCGCGGTCGCGTTGTCGGCGAGATCGGTGCGCATCACCTTGATGGCGACCGGATCGCCCGTTTCGACCGCGTGGCCGCGATAGATTTCACCCATGCCGCCGGATGCGATGCGCGCGTCGATCTCGAAGATGCCGTTCAGCCGTGTGCCGGGTGCGAGGCGGGCAGGTTCGGCGGCATAGACGCGCGTCGGTTCGCCAGAATAGCTGTCCGACATCGGCGCTACTCCAAGCCGCCCTCCCTGCCCTTCCCCGCATGCGGGGGAGGGCAGGGAGGCGGAGCTGCGGCAGAATCGACTCGGACCGCCACCACGGTGACGTTGTCGACCGCTCCGCGATCAAGCGTCAGGCCCACCAGGAGATCGCACGCCCTTTGCGGCGGGCTTTCTCCTGCCAGCGCCAGTATCTCCTCGTCTTCGACGTGGGCCGTGAGGCCGTCACTGCAGATCACGAACGTGTCGCCGGGCTCCAGGGCGCCGCCTTTGATCTCAAGCTCCGGATCATCGCTGACGCCGATCGCCCGCGTTATGACGTTCCGGCGCGGCCAGGCGCGCGCCTCCTCGACGGTGAGCCGGCCTGCGGAAACAAGCTCCTGGGCTTCCGTATGATCGACTGATATTTGCTCGATCCGATGCCGGCGCAGGCGATAGATTCGGCTGTCCCCGGACCAGACGCAGGCGTAGTGGCCATCGAAAATAAGCAAAACTGCGACGGTGGTGCCGATGAGCGCGCCGCGCTCATCGCCAAGCTTTTTGAGGCGGCTGTTGGCGTTGATCAAGCGCTGCTCGCAGCTTGCCAGCAATTCCGCCGCGGTGGCGGGAGTTTCGACGGCGGCGAGTTCGTCGACGACGATGCGGCTTGCGACTTCGCCGGCCTCATGCCCGCCCATGCCGTCGGCCACAGCCCACAAGCCGCGCGGCGTCGCAACAAGGTAGTTGTCCTCGTTCTGCCGCCTCACCTTGCCGACATGCGTTGCGGCGCCCGCCTCAATCCGTGACTTTGCATCTTGCATTGTGGCGCCATGCCTCAAGCCGGAGCGGCCGCGAACTTGCCGGTCAACATCGCCGCGAACAAAAACGGGTCGGGCATGCCCTTGCCCGAAAGCGCGATGGGTGCGATGCCTTCGCCGCCGATCGTCCACCAAAATGTCGAACCAGCGTAAATCTTGGCATAATCGCGCAGGCGAATCGAACTGAAAACGTCGCTGAAGCTTTGCCCGCGGGCCGGCAGCAGCACCTGGGGAAGCGCCTGAGGGAGCGGCTGCGGCCCGTCGCCTCCGCCACCCTGCGCCGGCGCTTTTGGCAGCTCCTGAAAGGGCGGCGGCAAGGCGCTGAGTTCGGCGGCCATCGCCTCGAAATTCGCGTCACGATCGAGCGTCCCCATCAGGAACGCCTCCGCGGCGTCGAACCAGTCCTCCTGCGCGGTGAACTCCGGCGGCGGGATCGCGGCATTGTCGTCGGCGCAGGCGAACAGCGTCAGCGGGAAATAGCGGCCGATGCCGTCGAGCGAGGACATGAGGGCGCCGATTACGCTCCGCCCGCAGATATCGGCGCCGAGCCAGAACCGCCAGATCGGCGCGGTGAGAAATGCCGGCTGCCATTTGTCGCCGAGCGCCTCGCGCGAGGCCGAGATCGCGGCCTGCAGCCACGGCTCCCAGGCGTTGAGGAATTCGCGCGGCGCGCCGATGGCAATGAAGTCGCGCTTTGCGGGCACCTTACCGTAAAGGCTGCATTGCATGGCCCCCTCACAGGGTCGCCGGGCATTTGAAGTCGGCGAACAGCGCCGGGTTGAACGGGTTGACGCTGGTTCCGGTAAGTATCTGGAACGACACATCGTGAGCAAGCAGAGACCAGCTCGCGGTGATTCCGTTAGGAATGGCGGACTTTGTCGCCCGGTCAAGGAGCCGGAACAGCGCCCATGCGGTCGTGCCCGTCGCGCCTCCCAACTGGCGGGAGGGAGCAACGTTCGGGCTAGGCGGATCCGGAGCGAGCGACACGGCGGTTATGCCGCCGGCGCTGCCGGTCCATTGCACCTGCTGCGGGGCGGGGGTCCCGGGCTGACTGGATGATGCGATCGGGACGCCGCTGATCTCAAGCTTTGCAATCAATCCGGTGCCGGCGAGCATCGGGGGCGTCACTGTCAGGGTCATCATCGGGATATTGCCGTTGGTCGGAAAAAATGCGTCTTTGATCAGCGCGGCGCGCTGGAACTGACGCAGCGTGTCGTCCGACATGCGCCTGGCGACAGGATTGTCCTTGCGCCACTTCCACTCACGCTGAGAAAGATCGGCGTAGGGTTCGAGGTTCTTTCTGAAGAAAGAATCGAAATATCCGTTGCCGCCGAACAGGCGTCCAAAGTCCTGGGGCGTGATTTCCGCCGCCGCGCTGCGGACGAATGGATAGCGATTGCCCGTGAGGGTGCGGCAGGGGCCGTAGACCTCGTTCTGAAATGCGTCCCTGAGCTGTCCGTAGGTGTCTTCGGCGATGGTGTTTTCGAACGAATTTGCCGATTGCAGGAGCATGCTGTTGAACGGGCTCGGCATGCGCAGCGCGTCGTTCTTGAATTGCGCGACCTGGGTCCGCAACTGCGAGGTCGCCTGCTGCTCCTGGACGGGATTGAGTACGATGGTCTGGAGGCTGTTGTTGATCGCGGTCAGGTCGCCGAGGATGACGTCGATCATGCGGCGCGAGCCGTCGCCTTCCACCACCTGGTGGAACGGCTTGAATTGCGCCTCGATATAGGCGCCAGGCGAAGCGCTCTGCGGGCCGAGCACCGGCGGCGCCGCGGACTCTTTCTTCCCGTCGCTGCCGCCTTTGGGGTCCTTGCGCTCTCGCGTCAGCACGGTTTCGTCCCGGATCGACTCTATGAGCAGCCGGATCGGCGATGTCGAAGCGGCAGCCGCGTTGAGGGCCTCGTATCGCGGCTTGCCGGCGTTGAGGGCGCGGACCCGCAATTTCTCGAGCGCCTGCTTCCAGGCGGCGACAAAATCGCGGGCGTAGATGTTAAGCAGATCGCGGACGAGGCTGTCATATTGCGCTTTGATCGCTTCCAGCTTGCCGATATCGCCGAGCACCCAGTTGTCGCGCTGGAGCTGCTCCGCGATGGTCGGCAGCTTTTCGATGAAGGCGCGCTGGAATCCCGCATAGGTATAGAAGCCCGGCACGTAGATTTTCTCGACATCCTGGCCCGGGGCTGCTTCGAACACGGTGGCGAAGTCCGGGCCGCCATGCTGGGACGCGACCCAGTCGGGGGCGATCGACTGGCGCGACTGCGACTTGAGGAGCTGATAGGCGCGGTCGGCGATGGAGAGCCGCGCCAGAATGCGGCGGCATTCCTCGATCAGGCCCAGGTTGGGTTCGACCAGCGGCTCGTCGCCGCCTTCGAGATCGAGCATCGCGATAAGCTCGCCTTCGAGCGCCTTGCGGCCCTCGGCGTTCGGGGCGCCCGGATAGATTTCGCTCCAGTCGTTCCGCATCCAGCTCACGATGAGATCGCGATCCGCCTTCTCGATGCCGGCGATCATCAGATAGACCTTGAGCGCCTCGTAGATCTGGCCGGGGTTTGATTTGTTGGCGTTGAGAAATTCCTCAAGGCGGAACATCAATCGCGGCCGGAACATCCGTTCGAGGCCGACGTGATAGACCTGCTCGGCCGAAGTCTGAAGGCGCTCGCGCTGGCTCAATCCGAATGTGCCGAGGAGGGGCGTCGGCGCTTCGCGGGTTGCGTAGCCGGTCGGCAGGTTGCGCAGTCTGAAGAGGAGCGGCAGCACCTTGTCGATGTTGCGGTCGCCGATGACCGTTTCATGCGCGTAGGGCCCGGCCTGCCGGGCGTAATCGAGCACCGCAAATTGGGTCGCAGAGATGAGCTGGCTGTTGTACCCATAGCTCACCCACCACAGTCCGGTCATCGCCACCGCGAAGAGCGCGACGGTCGTGTAGAGGCAAGCCTTGATGATCCGGGCGCGCCGCACCGCGGCTGGGTCGGTCGACACCCAGGCGGCTTCGCCGATGATGACCTTGAGGATCAGGTCGGTGAGGAAGAAGCTCTTGCCCAGGCCCGAATAGGCGTGGGCGCCGACCTGCTCGGCGCCGAAGCTCCTTGCCAGGGCCCCGATCAGCCGGTCGATCGGGGTGCCGTGCTGCGTGCCGGAAGTAAAGTAAAAGCCCCGCAAGGTCGCGTTGGCATGATAGCGGGTCGGCTCGAAAATCTGGTTGAGGAAGTCGAAGACGGGCCGCTTGAGCGCTGCGATCTGGGTGGGGAAGCCATAGAGCAGCACGCGGTTGCTTGGCGTTGGCTCTTCCTGCAGCCGGTCGGTGAGTTCGCTGTTGAGGCGCTCGACGAGCTGGTCAAACTCCTTGGGGACGTCGCCGACAAAGTTGCGCGTCTTGTCGCCGGTCTGGAACGTTGCGCCCCACACCTGGCGGCGGCCTTGATCCGACAGATTGGCGAAAAACTCGGTGAAGCCGGCGACCAGATCGCCCTTGGTGAACACCGCATAGACGGGAAAATCGACCTTGAGGCGCTCATGCAGTTCAACGAGCCGCGCCCGGATTGCATTGGCATGGGCCGCGATGTCGGCAGGCGGCAGCGTCATCAGATCCTCAAGGCTGATGGCGACCAGGACGCCGTTGATCGGCTGGCGCGGCCGGTTCTTCTTGAGGAGATCGAGGAACGCAAGCCAGCTCTGCTTGTCGGCCTTGGCGTCTGAATCCTGCGTGGTGTAGCGGCCGGCCGTATCGATCAGCACCGCCTGTTCGGTGAACCACCAGTCGCAATAGCGGGTGCCGCCGACGCCGGCGATTGCGGCGGGCGTGGCGCCGCGCGATAGGGGAAACTTCAGCCCTGAATTGACGAGCGCCGTTGTCTTGCCGGAGCCCGGCGGGCCGATCAGCACATACCACGGCAGATCGTAGAGGAAGTCGGACTTGCCGCCGCTTGCCGCTTTCAACGTGGCGAGCGCATCCTTCATCCTGTCCTTGAGGACATCGGCGTCGTCCTCGACCTTGTCCGGGGTTGCGATGCCCTCGGCGATCTTTTCGGTCGCTTTTTTGCGCCGGCTCCAATTGAACGCCATGACCGAGGCGAAGGCGGCCACCAGAACCAGAATGGCGATTTCACGTCCGATGTAGCTTTCAAGCGGGCGCCAGCCGCCGATCGAAATCAAGGGCCCGGCAAGATAAATGAGCGCGCAGACCGACGTGAGGCCGATCCCCGCAAGGACGATCCGCAAGATGTCTCTGGAGGAGATGCCCATCATGGCTTGTTCGTCCGGCTGAAGCGCCAATTACAGATGACCGGTCCATTCTCCCTCCTCTCCCCCGCTTGCGGGGGAGAGTCAGGGAGGGGGCGCGTGCGGCACGTCCTTGCCACGGAATTGGCCCCCTCCCTAGCCCTCCCCCGCAAGCGGGGGAGGGGAATCGCATGTCGCTTATCCCCCCTCATCGCGGGCAAGTCCTTTCGGCGACGGGGCCGGTGTCGGTTCGTGGAATGAGGATTTCGACGCGCCTGTTCTTGGCGCGGCCCTCAGGAGTCCTGTTGTCAGCGATCGGGGCGGTCTCCCCCTTGCCGTCGGTCTGCAAGCGATCCGGATTGGCGAGGTACGGCCTGAACAGGGCGGCGACGCTCTTGGCGCGCTCGATGGAGAGACGATAGTTGTCCGGGAAGCGGACATTGCTGCGGCTGATCGGCACGTTGTCGGTGTGTCCGATGATTTTTATGAAGCCCTCTTCCTTGTCGAGCGTCTGGGCGACGCGGGCCGCAATCGGCTTGAAGGCGTCAAGCACCGTAGCGGAACCCGAATCGAACAGGATCACGTCGCCGACCCGGACCGTGATCTGGTTTGCGGTCTGTTCCGCGGTCGCCTTGTTGGCGGCGACCTCAGGCCCGAGAGCGGCGCAGATGCGCTGCAACTGCGTAATCTTATCGGGTTCGGGCGGCGGCGGTGGCGGCGCCGGGGAAGGGATGCGAGCGATCGCGAGTTTGCCGGTGTCGTGGAGCGCGAGCATCTGCGCCGCCGCCGGATCGACGCCGCCGGTGAGCCAATAGAGCAGAACGAAATAAATGCCGAACAGCAAGAGGCCGACGACGCCCAGCACGCCCCACCACGGCACGCGCAAGCGCGACGACCGGCTTGCCAGCTCTTGTCCCTGCCAGCGCGGCGACAGATCGCGGTACACCTTGGGACGCACGCGGCGCAGCGTCTCGTAGAGATCGCGCTGGATCTGCTGCAACGTGGCGACGCCGCCCGCCGACGTGCGATGGATGCCGTGAAAGCCGAGCGCGAGGCAGGTGTGCTGCAATTCGAGCAGGTCGTAATTGACGACCGGATCCTGCTTGAGCCGCGTGAGTTCGTCAAAGAAACGCACGCCGCCGACGCGTTCGCCGAAGAAGCGGCTCAGCATGCTGTATTGCGTCCAGACGTGACGATCCTCGGTCGGGATATTCTGGACGATGTCGTCGGCAGTGGCGCAAATGATGTATTTGGCGGAATTCGCCTGCGCCTCGGAGATGCCGGCAGAGCGGATGTCGCGCTCGAAAAATTTTATCGCCTCCGCGACCTGTTCCATCAGGCTCGCGAACGAGGCGCGGGCAAGGGCGACGCGCAGGCGGCCGAGGAGAAGGAGAAGCGGACCGGCAGAGCGCAGGATCGGATTTTCATTGGGCGCGACGAGTTCGTCGATCCGAACTTCGGGCATGCGCGCCTGGGCGGCCTGCTGCGGCGGTTGGGCGCGTGCTCTGATCCAGTCGTCGGGATTCGGATCTCCGGGGGCTGCCGGCGGAACGTAGGGCGTTGCGGGGGCGGCGGCAGGCTGGGGCGGTCCCTGGCTTTCCGGCGCCGGCGTGTACGGCGCAGCCGGCGTCCCCGGTGCGTGCGGCGGCGCGACCGGCCGCCGCCCTCCCGGATTGGGGCGGATCACCGTCCGTTCCCCGGGGATGCCGAATGGATTGCGCGGTGGAACGTTGTCGCTCATCGCCGGTCTTCCAGTACGGCCCACAATTCAAGTTCAAGCTCGGGCCAATCGCCGGAAAAGTGCATCCCGATTGTGCTCGCCGTCGAGAATTCAGGCCACAGCGGCGATTTGCGGTCGAAGAAGAAATAGACGTGGTCGGTGATCGCGCGGATCTGCGGCGGCGGCGTCGGCAGGTGGAGGAGCGGCACGCCGGGCAAATGGGCGTGCACGATCTCGTTCATCTTGGTGTCGGGGCCGACCTTGAACAGATGGGGAAAATGGCTCTGGATTTCGGTGAGCGGGCGGCGCGCTGCGACCTCGAGCACAAACGTGGCGTTGCGAAACAAAGTGCGGTCGCGGATCGGCGAAATGAATGCATTGTGCGCGCGTTCGATGATCTCGAGGCGGATCGCACGGCGGCCGAATCTGGCGCTGAGGAAGTCCTGCAGGTCGCGCATCACCGGCCCGAACACGTTTTCAAGGTCATCCTGGTCATAGAGCGGGTATTCGCGGGCCCGCCGCTCACGCGTCGCGAAGGTGGCAAGCTCGCCAACGAGATGCAGGAACTCGTCGAACAGCCGCTCGGGATGCAGATAGCCGGACGTGCGGTAATGCTTGAGCGCCGCAATGTGCCGGTTCAAGAGCTGCAGAACCAGGTAATCGACGCTCTGCAGGCCTCCGCCGGCGGTCGGGTCGGCGGCATAGCGCGCCAGTTCTTCGAGCCTGTTGTCGATCCAGCCGATCACGCGATCGATCCAGCCGGCGACAGTTGGGTGGGCGCTGCACAAAAGCAGCGGCGGCACGTATTTTTCGTCGAATACGATCTGCTTGTCGCGGACTTCCAGCACGCGGGCGATGCCGAGGTTGACGTAACCGGGCTTCGCGGTCTTGCGAAGTTCGAAGGCCAGCCGCGGAAACGCTATGTCGACCTCCTCTTCGAGGCGCAGCGCCGCGGTCGAGTCGATGAATGTCTCCGAGCCGATCACGAAACGCGCGGCGCTGTCGGATTCGCGGTCGTCCGCTTCGCGCATATTGGCGGCTGCGACCGGCATCGAGAGCCAGACGATGTGCTGCGAGGCGGTGTCCGGCACTGCGATGGGCGGCGGCAGCGGACTGTCCGTCGGAATATCAAACGGCGTGCCATCCGGCATGACGCCGGCGGCGCGGCGCAAGCCGAACTTGCTTTGCTGCGCGAGGTCGCGATCGATTTCGAGATGCGAGAACCCCCACGGATACGGGGTCGCTGCCCGCACCCGCAATTCGAGCAGATGCTCGTGATAACGGTCGCTCTGCTGAAAATGGTGGGGTCGAAGGAACAGGCCCTCCGTCCATGCCACCTTGGAGTACCAGGACATAAACTGTCTCTACCGTCTTGACCGTGGATTTTTCGCTTCGATTTGCAGAGCATGCAAGAAGTTAGTGCGCCATCCCTTCCGAGCGGTTCAGCTTTCCCGGGCCGCTGTTCGCGGGCACGATCTTGTAGGATGGGTTGAGCGACAGCGAAACCCATCAGGGCCCTTTCCAGAGGCGATGCTGATGCCGGGTTTCGCTGCGCTCAACCCGCCCTACATGCGCAGATCGGCGACCGGCCGCGCCCGAGCGCACCTCATCTTTCGTCGCGGTCGTAACAATCGGCGAAATAGTCCATGAAGGCGTTGAGCATGCCGTCGACGCGGCCCTGGGTCCGCGCTTGCCAGCGCGCCACGTAGATGTCCCACAAGCGCGCCTTGCGCGACCCGACCATGCCGGCCAGGCCGCGATCGGCCGCAGCGGTGTTGTCGATAACGTCGGGGTCGAACTCGCCAAGCATCAGCCGCAACGCGTGCTGCATGGCCGAGAAGGTCCGTAGCTGGTGGCTCTTCAGGTCGTCGAAGCTCTGGGAGAATGCGCGCCAGGCATCGAGATAGCTCCTGGTCGGCGGCCCGAACATGATGCGCAAGGCATCCTCGGCGCTCGGCGCGAATTTGAGAGGGTTGTTGTCCACCGCCTGGACCATGGTCTGGTTCGAGCTGCGGGAGAGGCGCTTGGCCATCTGGCGCGCTTCGAGGAGCTGCCTCACGTTTTCGGCGACGAGGCGCATCAGCTGACCGAGCTGTTCGGCAAATTGGGCCGGATCTCTCCCCGTGAGGGCATCTTCCGGCAGGCCGGCGCCGCGCGCAAACAGGCGGACGAAATCAGTCATGGCCGCGCCATCCATCCCGCTGAGCGCGGCAGGATGGCCCGAAGCTGCCCCCTCCCTGCCGTCCCCCGCACCCCCTCCCCAACCCTGCCCCGCAAGCGCGGGAAGGAGGGGAGGAGGCGCGGCCGGCACGCTCGCAGGAGCCTCTGCGCTCGCGGGCTGCGCCGCGGTCCGCGGCGCCGCCCAAGGGCCTTGCGGCTCGTTTGATACCCAGACCGGCCGGCGCGGGCTGGGCACCGGGGGCACTTCAGGTGCTGGCGGCGGCGGCTTCGGGGGGCCCTGCGCCCAGCTCATGTCCCCGGCTGCCGGCGCCGGCGAAGCGTTCCATGGCGCGGGCTCGCGGGCGGCCCGCTGCGGCGCAGATGGCGGCGGCGAAGGCGACGGCGTGTAGGGAGCCGGCACGTCGATCGCCCAATCAAGAAAATCCGGATGGACCGGCTGCAGATCGCGCGGGGCCTTCAGCTCTTTGGGATCAATGGGCGGCGCCACTTCGCCGACCGGCTTCCACAAATCCTCATAGCTCGGCGGGGCATTCGAACGTGGAGCATTCGCGTCGAGCCGATCGCCGGCGCCTTCGTCGTCGATGGCGGCGACGATGATGTAATGGCCGATCGCAAAGCGGTCGCCGTTGCGCAATCGATGCGGCCCTTTGAGCCGGCTGTCGGCGCCGTCAAGAAATGTGCCATTGGTTGAGATATCGTGGAGCCAATACGCGCCGTCGTGCCAGCGCACTTCGCAATGCCGGCCGGAAATGAAGCGGCTCGGATCCGGCAGGGTCCAGTCGAGGTACTGGTCGCGTCCGATATCGATGCCGCGCTTGCCCTTTATCGACACGCTCAGCGGGCCGCCGTCGGGCAGGCTGGTGTGGTTCTCGATTTTCAGCGTCAGGCCCATCGGCGGCTTCTTTGCAGTCGATTAACTTGCGATCGATCCCTTAAGGCCGGGCGGTACGCCCGCGCGTTGGCGCGAACCGGCTGCTGCCGGATAGGTCTAGGTCAATGCCGGTTGTCGTTCAAGCCACGTCGCCATTCCGCAATCCCTTCGTGGCATGCGCCAGGCAGCGCGAGGATTGCGACAATGCATGATGTGAAGCCGCTTCATTGCGGCCCAACCTATCATAGCCCGGTTTCGGCGAGCTTCACGCCATCCGCGATGCAGGCCTCCAGGCGCCCCGCACGTTGCTGCTTGCCGGCCTTCGCGACGCTCAACAGCACGGCAATGCGGGCGGCTCTGGCGGTCATATATGCCGGCGTCGGAACAAGCAGGTTAGGGAGCGTGACAAGCAGCCCGCCTGACCATCCCGCGGCGAGGGCAAGCCATGTCAGTGGATCGTTGCTGTCGCTTTTGGCGCCGAGATCCAGCGCGGCTTTTCTGTGCTCGTCATCGGGATTGTAAACCCACGCCTCAGCGGCGAGAAGGCACGCATTGCGGTCCTGCGGAATTTCGCCTAATGACGCCCGGCTGCAACCGCACGCCCACCACACCGCTTCGCGGCGCGGCAACAGGTAGGCGCAGAACGCCACCGCTTCGTCGAGCTTGCCTTTCGAGGTCAAGCCGTTGAGGAATTCGATCGGGAATTGATCGGTCGGCGGGAGCCTGATCTTATCGTAGACCTCCGGAAAGGTCTCGTAGAGGGCGCGAGCGGTGGCAAAGCGGACACGGGACATGGACTGACTACACCGGGGGCACGACTACTCCCATGGCAGCGAGGGGACCCGGCGCGATAGCTACAGGCCCGCCCGTGAAAGCCGTCGCGCCGGCCGCAACCGTGAAGACAGCCGTCTGAATGTTGAGAGCGGCTTCCGCAGTCAGGTTGATCGTCGGGGAAAGGAGCGTAATCGACGCCGGGGTGATCGAAATTGTGCTCAATCCGTAACATACATTGAGGGTTATTCCCTGCAAGGTATTGGTGGTCTGCATGCCCAGATCGAGGTCGATCTGCTGGTTGCCCATCTGGAGGTTGATATTTTGATTGCCCATCTGGAGGGTCACGTTCTGATGGCCCATGTTGATCGTCAAATTGTCGTCGCCCATTTTCAGCGTGGTGTCGCGCGACGGGCTGCCCTGGGGCGAGGGGAAGATCTCGCCAATCGTCCAGCTCTCCGAGTTCCGGATGACCACTTCGTGATCCTTTTCGCCGTGCATGCGAATCTTCTCGGAGCCTTTCTTGTCGTCGAACACGAACTCGTTGTAGCCGTTGTGGCCCTTCGAGGAGTCCGACTTCCAGCCGGCCATTGTCTTGTTATCAGGAAGGTCGTAGGGGGGCTTGTTGTCGCCGTTGTAGAGGCAACCGGTCACCACGGGCCGGTCAGGGTCGCCTTCCAGAAAATCGACAACGACCTCCATGTCCTTGCGTGGGATAAAGATGCCGCCCCATTTGTTGCCCGCCCACACCTGGGCGACCCGCACCGGGCAGGATTTCTGCGGCTCGCGATCCCAGTGGAACTGGACCCAGATGCGGCCTTGTTCGTCGGTTGATATCTCCTCGCCCTCCTCGCCCTTCTTGGTCACGACCTTAGCGGTGTGGATGCCATAGATGCGCGGCTTTGGCGTCAGCGGCAGGCTGCGGAACGGGCGGTCGCTCGGCTGGAGCACGAAGGCGCCGTTGTAGCCTTGCGTTCCCTCGTCGGCGCCGCTGCGGTACTGCTGCGCGGTATAATGATGCGAGGCGCCAACGATCAGGTACTCGCCATTTTCCTTTGAGGAAGGATGCTTTTCGACCGTCACGAGCCCGCCCGGATAGAGCGAGGCGGCGTCTCCTTGCGCCCGGCGCCGGTGGTCAATCGCCTGCTCGGCCTCGAGGCGGAACTGGGCGTGATCCTCGCCCTTGCTCTTTTCATCATATTTGTAATGATAATCATATAGTTCGAGCTTCGAATGGTTATATTTTTCCGACGCTTCCTTCGGCGCCTTCAAATCCTTTTTTGGCTGCTGGTAGTCGTAATCGTTGAACTGGACTTTCCCGGTGCGGAAGCGGCGTTGCGCAACCCAGTGATAAAGCGTTTGCTCTTCGTCCTGATACCCTCCCGCGGAAGGGTTGAAAGCCACCTTTGGCAGGTCGGAAATCGGCTTGTGTGAGGAGCGGGAATCCGCCAGCACCAACGTGTGCTTGTCTTCCGACGGCTCGAAGAAATAGTAGATGCCGTAGTGCTCCATCAGACGGGACACGAAGGCGAAATCGGATTCGCGATATTGTACGCAGTATTCGATCTTGTCGTATGAGGCGGTTGTCCGGAACTCGAAATCGCTGAATCCTGCCTTGCTGAACACCTCCTGGATAATGTCCTTGACGGTCTTGTCGAGAAAGATGCGGCAATCGGCCTTGTGGCCAAGCAGCCAAAGCCACGGGCGCAGCACGATGTGGTAACGGGGGTATTCCCGATGCCAGCCGATCCACTGCGCTTCCGTCATGATCCCGTGGAAGATGCGGCTCTTGCCGTCATCGGTCTTGAGCTTGATCGAGCATCCCTGGCCGATCGCCTGGTCGAAGTCGATGTTCTCCTGTTCGCTTAAGGCTTCGATATGGTACTCGAACAATTCGCCGAGCCCTTCCGATCCGGAAAAATCAACCAAAGCAAGTACGTCTTTGCCAAGCGGCGTAGAGAGCTCGGCGCCGCGGTCTGCCTGAAGAAGATTTCCGTTCATAAGTGTCGCTTTCGGTGAGGCGATCGGCGGGCGGACGATATCTGACCTCTATCGCCTAGTCGAGCGGCGGGGAGGTTCGGTTCAATCCGCGAGGATTTGGCGGGTTCCAATCCGTTCTCCCTACGAGCTGGGCAAGCCTGACTTCGGCGGGCGGCGCCCGACTCCGCGCGCGCCGAAGAGCGGGCATGGTTCGCTCTGCGCTTGTCGAAAGGCGCCCGCCTGCCACTCCCGCCTGGTCCCGCGATATGTCATATCTTCAGCCAAGATTGTTGACCGGCCCTGACATTGGCTTGACGCGCCAGCACATTAAGCCAAAAGGTCGGCTGCGCATGCATGCCGTGCGATGTGCAGTCCTTCTCTTTTCGCTCCTTGGCCGGCGCGTGTAGCCAAAATGAACGACAGCCTTCTTTAATCGAAAGGCCTTTATCGTGGCGGACATCGATCCATCGGCGGAACCGGGCGACGGCGGCCAGGAGGCCGGCGTCCTGCCCGACCCCAAACTCGCCGCGCTTTGCACTCCATTCTCGGACACCGACCTGTGCGGTCCTGACCTCGATATGGAGGGCGATGCCGACTACCTCAATTTTTTTGCGAGCGTCGAGGGCGTTCTCCCGACCACGTTCTTCTCCGTTGAGGACGGCAGTCCATTTGACCGCTCGACAGTCGACATCAAGGGCCAGCTCGATGCGCTCGCGCCTCTCCTTCAACGCACGCGCGACATCCGGCTCTTGCTCGTGCAGGCCCGCCTTTTGATATTGAACAAGGATCTCGGCGGGTTTGCGCTGAATCTGGCGGCGGTCGCCTACTGGCTCGATAAATTCTGGGACGCCGTGCATCCGCGTCCGCAACCGGGCGATGCAGCGCGGTCCGGAGCGATCAGCACGCTCGATCTGCCCACTGTGATCTTCCCGTTGCAATATGCGCCGCTGATCGAGGCGCGCCGCCTCGGGCCGATCAGCTACCGCACCTGGATGATCGCGACTGGCGAAGTCAAGCCCCGAACCGGAGAGGTCCAGGTGTCCCAGGGGGCGATCACCGAGGCCATCAGCGCGGCCGATCCAGAGGTTCTGGCGACGGCGCGCAGGAACATCGCGCTGGTGAAGAGTTCGCTCGATACGATCCGCAACGCTTTCCTGGCCCATGGCGAATCCGCCGGCCTCGACAAGCTTTCGACGCTTGCCGCAACCATTCGCGGGTTCATCGATCCGCAGGCATCGGCGGCCGAGGCGGGTGCTGCCGCCGCCGACGCCTCCGAGGCCGCCGCTGCGGCGGCTGGCGACGTCGGTCCGGCGCCGGCTTCGCTGGCGCAAGCGAGCGAAGCGCTCGCTGCGATCGCGGACTATTACAGCCGATCGGAGCCTTCGAGCCCCGTTCTGCTTCTCGTCCGGCAGGCTCACCATCTGATCGGCAAGTCGTTCTTCGAGATTATGAACATTTTGATACCCGCACACGTAGAAAAGGCGGCGTTCCAGATTGGCGTCGACCAGTTTTTCGATTTGCCGCTCGAAAAACTCTCGGATTTTGCCGAGGTGCCGCCTGTGGTTGCCGGCAGTGGAAGCGAGACAACGGAGGAGTCCTCTCCGACGGACCCGCCACGCTACACGATCACGAACCGCGCCCAGGCGATTGTGCTCCTCGATCTCGTTCACCGCTATTTCCGCCGGTCCGAACCATCGTCGCCGGTGCCGATGCTCTGCGATCGCGCCCGCGCGCTGGCGGAGCGGGATTTCATGGGCGTCTTGAGAGATGTCCTCCCGAAAGATGCGCTCAGGAGCATCAACGAGGAGAGATGACCGGCCGATGCGGGGGCGACCCCTGGCGGCGCCCTGCTGCCCGGGACGCGGGGGTTAGTGAGGTCGAGGCAAGGGGCGGGCGACCAAAAGGGTCGCCCCTACGGCCGCAATGCCGCACGCTGCTTCAGCGTGCGCTCTTGCCGCGTGCTGTTAGCCAGGGAACAGAACTACTGCCTGCCACTACCATTCGGTTGACGGGACGTAAAAAAAATCTTCTAATTCTTCCAACCTCGATTTGCGTCGGGTCGGAGGTTTTGACAGGTTAGGCTTTGGGTTCGCCCTTTGAACCCAGGATCAGGCGTTTGGCACAAAAAAATTGTACTGGTCTTTGAACCTCGGGTCGGGCTTTGACATACAACTTGTCGCGTTCTCCACAGCGCTTCGGCGGCTGGCAGCCGGGGAATCCCGACCGCCTGTCAGGCCTGAATCGACTAACAAGAGGTGAAAACATGGCGCGAGACAGTGGTCAGAGATTCATCAGGCGAAATCGTCCGCCGCGAGTGCATATCACTTACGAGAACCCCGATAACGCGGAAGAAAAGGTCGAAATCCCCTTCGTTATGGGGGTGATGGCCGATCTCTCCGGAAACAATCCGGGGGTGGAGAGGGAGGACATCGCTAATCGCAAATTCCTCGATTTCGACATGGACAACCTCGACGCCCGCATGGCGGCGATCCAGCCCGGCGTGAGTTTCAAGGTCGACAACAAGCTCAATGACGGGGCCGGCGAGAAGATCGGCATCAATCTGCGCTTCGACAAAATGGCTGATTTCGATCCTGCCGCGGTGGCGCGGCAAGTGCCGGCGCTCGCCAAGCTCCTCGAGGCGCGGCAGCAGCTTGCCAATCTGCAACGCTACATGGACGGCAAAGTCGCAGCCGAAGACGCGTTGCGCAAATTGCTGGCCGATCCGCAACTCATGGCAGCCCTGAAGAGCCGCGCTGCGGAAGGCGGCAATGAGGGCGAGGCCGAGTCCTGACGCATCAACTATAACCGGAGAGACTGGCCATGGCCGAAACAACAGCCGCCCAAGCCCCCCAGGAGGCGCGGGTCGAGGTCCGTGAAGCCGACGAATTCGCCGCATTGCTGAAGCAAAGCTTCAAGCCCCGTACGGAACGGGCGGCCACGGAAGTCGAGAACGCGGTCAATACCCTCGTCGAGCAGGCTCTTGCCGACACGAGCGTGATCAAGTCCGACGTGCTCGACACTATCGAGGAGATGATTGCGCGCCTCGACAAGAAGCTCTCAGCGCAGATGAACGAAATCATGCATGCGCCGGAGTTTCAGCAGATCGAGGGGGCCTGGCGCGGCCTCGCCTACCTCGTCTTCCAGTCCGAGACTGACGCGATGCTCAAGATCCGCGTCATGAACATCTCGAAGAACGAGCTCTACCGGCACCTGCGGCAATTTCCCAATGCCGCCTGGGACCAGAGCTCTTTGTTCAAGAAGATCTATGAAGAGGAGTTCGGTCAGCTCGGCGGGCAGCCCTATGGCTGCCTGATCGGGGACTATTATTTCAGCCATCAGCCCACCGACGTGCAGCTTCTGCGCGACCTCAGCAAGATCGCCAGCGCGGCTCATGCGCCGTTCATAGCCGGCGCGGATTGCGCCTTGATGGGAATGGACTCGTGGAACGAGCTGATGAACCCGCGGGACCTGAGCAAGCTGTTCGACACCCCCGACTATGCGGCCTGGAGATCGCTGCGCGATTCCGACGACGCCCGCTACGTCGGACTCTGTCTGCCGCGCGTGCTGGCCAGGCTGCCCTACGGGGCAAAGAGCGAACCGGTCGCCGAATTCGGCTTCGAGGAGGAGACCGACGGCCACAAGGGCGAGAAGTACACCTGGATGAATGCGGCCTATGCAATGGCCGCCAACATCAACCGCGCGTTCAAGGAATATGGCTGGTGCGCCCGCATTCGCGGCGTCCAGTCTGGCGGCGAGGTGGACAATCTGCCGGTGCACACATTCCCGACCGACGACGGCGGCGTCGACTTGAAATGTCCGACCGAGATCGCAATCACCGACCGGCGCGAGGCGGAGCTCGCCAAGTGCGGCTTGATCCCCCTGATCCATCGCAAAAACACCGACCGGGCCGCGTTTATCGGCGCGCAATCGCTCTTCAAGCCGAAGGCCTATCAGAACAACCCGGATGCGACCGCATCGAGCAACCTGTCCTCGCGCCTGCCTTACATGTTCGCCACGAGCAGGTTTGCGCACTATCTCAAGGTCATTGTTCGCGACTGGGTCGGCAGGTACAAGGAGAAAGAGCACCTGCAGCGCGACCTCAACAATTGGATCGCGGATTATATCGACGGCGATCCCATCAATTCGAGCGAAGAGGTGAAATGCCGACGTCCGTTGGCCGGCGCAGCCATTCAAATCCAGGACAACGAGGAAAATCCTGGCTACTACACGGCGATGATCGAGCTGCGGCCGCACTTCCAGTTAGAGGGGATGGACATCGGACTTCGTCTGGTATCGCGTTTGAAAAAAGCTTGAACCCGTCGCCGCTCAGCGGCGACCAATGACCGTATCCGCCGGCAGAGAACTTGGCCATGGCGGCCTAGCGGGAGCCGGACCCAAGTCACACTGCACCGTAATAATGCGCTGCAAATCGAAGGAGAGACCACATGGCTGTTTCTGACTATCATTTGGAATTCAAGGGCCCCAAACTCGAGGGCGAGTCTCAGGACGAAGAGTTCAAGGACTGCATCCAGATCGACTCTTGGAGCTGGACCGGGACAAACGCATCGACCCATAACGTCGGGCAGGGCGGCGGCGCCGGCAAAGTGCTGCACGGCGACCTTCAGTGCCAGAAATGGCTCGACAAGGCTTCGATCGTCCTATTCGACAAGCTCAACTGCGGCGACCATTTCCAAGAAGCCATTCTCCACTGCCGCAAGAAGCAGGGCAATGAGGGCAAGGCGCTCGAATTTCTCAAGATCACGATGAAGCATGTCACCGTAAGCAACGTTTCGCTCGGCGGTCACAGCAACGCCACCGCGATCAGCGAATCGATCAGCTTGTCTTACGAGGAAGTCAAGTTCGAATATACCATGCAGAAGCCGGATGGCTCGAAGGGCGCCGTCAGCCAGGCCGGATGGCATCTTGGCAAGAACAAGCGAGCCGCCTGACGGGCGAATCGCGCCGGATCTCGCTTTCATCGCGGCGACGAAATCATTGGCCGATTTTTGCAAAGCCGCGTAGCGCAATCTACGCGGCTTTATTGCAGCGGACAGCGGGGTCCTGCAAGAGTGATTTCGATGGTTGAATCGCTTTGCCCGCGTCGTTTGTCCCGGCCGCGACGGGGAAGAGCGCCCAAGCGCTTCAACATGACCGGAAACCGCTCCCAGAGACACGAGGAATAGGCGATGGCCCGTTTGGACAGCAAAACCCGCCTCAGCCCGCCGCTGATGCATGTGTTTCGCGCGGCGCATGAGGCCAAGGACGCCAAGGAGCCTGTCGACATCCGCAATGAATCCGGAGAACGTGTCCTCGCCGGTCGGAGATTGCGGGCGCGCCACATCATCACCGAGCCGGTGCTGCGGCGCGAAGTCTATCGCGACGTCGACGCTCTGCTCAATTCCATCGCGCTGGAATCAACCGTCGACATGGCAGACGCGCCCTATGCGCGCAAATCGATCATCAATTTCGGCATCCCGGACATCACGCACCGGACTATTGACGAGGCCGACGTGGACAAGATCCCCGCGGAAATCAAAGAAGCGCTCATCAATTACGAGCCGCGCCTTGCGGCGGCCTCAGTGCGCGTCACCCGTGACACGAGCGTCGATCCGGCGGAGCTCAAGATACGTTTTATCGTCCGCGCCGACTTGACGTGCGACCCAGTCCACGTTCCCGTAGAATTCGTGGCTGAGGTCATCGAGCCCAGCAAAATCGTCGTCAACCGCTTGTGAAACGCGCATGAACCGGGAATTTCTCGATCTTTATAATCGGGAACTTCAGCTCCTCAACGAGCAGGCGCGCGAATTCGCGGACGAGTATCCGGGCATTGCGGAGCGGCTCGGCGGAATTCTCGAAGATCGCATCGACCCGTTGATCGGCGGCCTTCTCGAAGGCGCCGCCTTTCTTGCGGCGCGTGTCCAGCTCAAGCTCAAGCACGAATTTCCGGAATTCACCAACAATCTGTTGGAGCAGCTCGTCCCCCATTATCTCGCTCCGACGCCATCGTTCATGCTGGTCAAGGCTGTTCCGACCTTCGGCGACCCTGCCTTGCGCGACGGGCGCCCTATCAGCCGCGGCTCCTATCTTGACGCCACATTCCGCCAGCTCGATCGCCAGATTGCCTGCCGCTATCGGTTATGCGCGCCGATCACGATCTGGCCGTTCGAGATCGCCGGCGCCGAGTATTTCTCCGCGCCGGCGCCGCTGCAGGCGCTCGGCGTATCGGTCGGCAGCGAAGTTTTGGCCGGCATGCGGCTGACCCTCACGCACCGCTCGACCCAGCGCAGGGAGGACGAGCCGTCGGATATGGAGGCGCTGAAGAAACCGGAAACATTGTTTGCCGGCTGCCGCGCCGCCGCTTTGCCGATCTATTTCGTCGGATCGGAAGCCGATGCGGTTGCGCTGTACGAGCAGATGTTCGCGCATTGCAAAGCCGTCTACTTTCGTTACCTCGACGAGTTCGGAGATCCGGTTGTCCTTCCGGCGCCGGCGCAGTGCCTTGAGCAAGTCGGCTTCGAGCGGGAGGATGCGCTGTTCCCCGCCGACACCCGCGTGTTCGAAGGGTTTGACCTGTTGCGCGAATACTTTGCGTTTCCACGCAAATTTCTTGGGCTCAATCTGACCGCCCTCAATGCAGCGCTGCCGCGGCTTAAGGCGAAGACCGTCGATGTGTTGTTCGCATTCGATGAGGTCAATGCGCGACTCGCGGCGGCAGTGCAGCCGGAGATGTTCGCGCTTTATGCGGCGCCGGCAATCAATCTGTTCGAGAAGACGGCCGATCGGATTCCCTTAAAGTCGAGCCAGCACGAATACCACGTGGTTCCGGATCGCAGCCATTATCTCGACTTCGAGCCGCATCGCCTGCTTGAGGTCTACGCGCATCATCCGGGCGGGCGCGACAAGGTGCCGGTCAAGCCGCTCTATTCGGCGTCGCTCGAAGGGGCGCAGCACGCCTCCGGCCTCTATTACACGGTGCGCCGCTTGCCGCGGCGACGCACCGTCGAGGAGAAGCGCGTCGGCATGTCCTCCGATTACACAGGGACGGACATGTTCATCTCGCTGAGCGCGCTCGGCGGCGAGGACGATGACGACGCGATCTCAGAATTAAGCGTGCGCGCCCTGTGCTCGAACCGGCATCTCACCGAGCACCTGCCGATCGGCATAGGCGGGGCCGACTTTCGCCTGATCGACGACGTCACGCTGGACCTCGTGTGCGTTGCCGGCCCGACGCCGCCGCGCGAGCCGATCGTGGCTCCGTTGCGCAGTCGCAGCGAGGCGGCGCACACCGGCACCGTCGCCTGGCGCCTCGTCAACATGCTCAGCACCAACCATCTCGGCCTTGTCGAGCGTGGTGCGGGACGCAACGCGCAGGCGCTGCGGGAAACCCTTACGATGTTCGCGGAAATGACCGACGCCGCCACTGAGCGCCGCATCCGCGGCGTCCGCGAAGTTGACAGCCGGCCGATTGTGCGTCGCATTCGCCAGCGCAGCGGCGTCGGGGCGGCGCGCGGCATCGAGATCACGGTGACGATCGACGAGAAGGCATTCGAGGGCACCGGCATCTTTTTACTCGGCGCCGTGCTTGACCGGTTCTTCGCCCAGTACTCATCGTTCAACCATTTCACCCAGACGGTTATCCGGTCGGTGGAGCGCGGAGACGTGGCGCGATGGCCGCCCCGGATGGGCGTGCACAGACCGCTGTGATCGAGGTCGCGAAGGAGGGGCGTGTATCGCTATGAGAGGGGTCGCGTGGGCAAAGGCGCGCTCATCGAAATCGGCTGTTGCCGATTTCGATGCGTCTTTAATGCCGAAATCGGGCAAGCCCGATTTCAATGCGGCGTGCTCACCAGGGCTCGGCTGGGTGGACGCGCTTCGCCCTGACCGCCCTGCGATCAAGGCGTGAGCGGCCCATGACCTTCCTGCGCAATCTCGAAGCCGAGCCTTGGCGGTTCGATTATTTCACGGTGCTGCGCCATCTCGAGCGCACCTACAAGGATTGGCCGCGCATCAGCGACAGCGCGGCGCGCCGGGAGGAGTATGTCCAGTTTGGGCAGGACCCGTATCTGGAGTTTCCCGCGTCCAATCTGGCCCGCGTGGTTACAGGCGACAACCAGCCTCTCAAGGTGTTTGTCAAATTCCTCGGCTTGCTTGGACCGCAGGGTGCGCTGCCGCTCGCGACCACCGGGGAAGCCTACCAGTACCTGCTGGCCCAGGATGACGCGTTTGCGCGATTTCTCGACATATTCAACAACAGATTCATCCAACTGTTCTTTCGCGCCTGGGCGGATTCGCGACCGATCGTGCAGCATGATCGGCCCGGCGCCGACCGCTTTGTCGCCTATATAGGCTCCGCGATCGGGCTTGGCTCCAGGCCCTATCAAGGCCTCGACAGCGTACCGGACGCCGTGAAGCTCGCCTTCGCGGGTTTGCTGGGATCGCAGGTCAAAAGCGCCTCGCGGCTGGCCGGTGCGGTTTGCGGAATATTCGACGTCCGTGCGGAAGTCGAGGAGTTCGTTGGCGCGTGGCTTGCGATCGAACCTGCCGAATGGACCGTCCTGGGCGAGCGCTACAACAGGCTCGGCGAAGACGCGCTGTTGGGGAAAACCGTTTTCAGCGTGCAGGACAAGATCAGGATCCGGATATTCGTGAGGGATTTGGCGCAGTATATGCGCTTCCTGCCGACCGGCGATTTGTGCGAGCCGCTTGCGGACCTCGTCTTTTTTTACAACGGCGACCAGCTCGATTGGGATGCTGAACTCGCTATTCCGTCCGGATCGGTCGAGCCGATCAGGCTCGGCCGCTTCGGGCAGCTTGGCTGGACAAGCTGGATGTCGCCGAACTGGACTTTGTCGGACCCATACCGCCGCGATGCGCGGTTTCATCCTGCCGAGCGCGCCCGGCAAAAACGCAGAGAAGGGAAACGCGATGGCCGATATCAGTCTTGAAGCGGTCGCAGGCAAGCTGAACCGCGTTGGCTACGAAGCCTTTTTCAAGGCCATGCGCCAGGCCAAGGGCGCTGGCAATCGCCACGTCGAGCTTGCCCACTGGCTCCTTCACATTCTCCAGAACGAGCGTTCCGACATCGCCCTTGCGGCAGACCGCTTCAAGCTCGATCGCGGCAAGCTGGCGAGTGACGTCATTGCGGCGGTCAACGGTCTGCGCAAGAATGAAACCGAGATGCCGACGGTCTCCAACACCGTGATGGATCTGCTCGACCGCGGCTGGCACTATGCCACCCTGTTCTTTGGCGAAACCCAGATCAGGACCGGCCACCTTCTGGTCGGCGCGTTGCAATCGCGCGATCTCACCCGCGCCTTTACGAACGTGTCGCGGGAATTCGATAAGATATCGGTCGACATTCTCACCTCGGAATACCGCAAGATCTGGGCTGGGTCGGACGAGGAGAACCTGCGGCCGATGGACGGATCAGGGCTTGTTGCCGCCGGTCTGCCGGGCGCCGCGCAGGCAGCCGGGCCGAGGGGCACCACGGCGCTCGACCGCTTCTCCCAGGATCTTACCGCCAGGGCCAAATCGGGCGAGATGGACCCGATTCTTGGCCGCGACGAGGAGATCCGGCAGATCATCGACGTGCTGATGCGCCGGCGTCAGAACAATCCGATCCTGACCGGCGAGGCGGGCGTCGGCAAGACCGCTATCGTGGAGGGCTTTGCCCAACGCCTCGCGGCAGGCGACGTGCCGCCGCCGCTGCGCGGCGTGAGACTGTGCGCGCTCGATGTCGGCCTGATGCAGGCGGGCGCTTCCATGAAGGGCGAGTTCGAGCAGCGGCTGCGGTCAGTGATCGACGAGGTGCAGGGGTCGCCGACCCCGATCATCCTGTTCATCGACGAAGCACACACGCTGATCGGCGCCGGCGGATCGGCGGGCACCGGCGACGCCGCGAACCTCCTCAAGCCGGCGCTGGCGCGCGGCACGCTGCGAACCATCGCGGCCACCACCTGGTCGGAATATCGCCAGTACATCGAGAAGGACCCGGCGCTGACGCGCCGCTTCCAGCCGATCCAGATCGATGAACCCGATGTGCACAAGTGCTGCGACATGCTGCGCGGCATCCTGGGTCCGATGGAAAAGCACCACAAGGTGCGAATTTCGGACGCAGCGATCGTGGCTGCCGTGAAGCTGTCGCATCGCTACATCCCGGCGCGGCAACTGCCCGACAAGGCGGTGAGCCTCCTCGACACCGCGTCAGCGCGCGTCGCCATCAGCCAAAGCGCCGTGCCGGCGATGATCGAGGACACCAAAGCCGCAATCGACGCACGGGAGAAGGAGAAGGCGGCGCTCGTAGCCGACAGCGATCTCGGTGCGCAGGCGAACGATCGCATCGGCGATATCGAGCGTGAGATTGCGACGCTGAAGGACACGCTGGCGGGGCTCGAAGCCGAATGGGCGGCGGAGAACAAGCTGGTCAACGAAATCCGCAGCCTGCGCGATATTCTCAGTCCGCCAAAACAAGGGAATGGCGCGGTCACACCAGAGGCCGCAGCCCATCCGGCGACGACGCCCCAAACGGCTGCGCCGCCGTCCGAGCCGGTCGACAAAGAGGAGGTGCGCGACCGGCTGCGCGAGACCTTCCAGACCCTTGAAGGGCGCGAACCGGAAAAGCGCATGATCTACCCGCACGTGGACGAACAGGTCGTCGCATCAGTCGTCTCTGATTGGACCGGCATTCCGGTCGGGCGGATGGTGAAGGACGAGATCGAGAATGTCCTGAACCTGCCGGAAATCCTCAACAGGCGCGTCATTGGCCAATCCCACGGTCTGTCCATGATCGCCAAGCGCATCGAAACCAACCGCGCCAAGCTCGACAATCCCAACAAGCCGATCGGCGTGTTCATGCTTTGTGGGCCGTCCGGCGTCGGCAAGACCGAAACCGCGCTCGCGCTCGCCGAGGCGCTTTATGGCGGCGAGCAGAACATGATCACCATCAACATGTCGGAATTCCAGGAGGCGCACACGGTCTCCTCCCTCAAGGGCGCGCCGCCCGGCTATGTGGGATACGGCGAGGGCGGCCGGCTCACCGAGGCGGTGCGACGCAAGCCCTACAGCGTCATCCTGCTTGACGAGGTCGAGAAGGCGCACCCGGATGTGCACGAGATTTTCTTCCAGGTGTTCGACAAGGGCTTCATGGATGACGGCAACGGCCGCCGCATCGACTTTAAGAACACGTTGATCATCTTGACGACCAATGTCGGCACCAACGTCATCATGGGGCTTTCGGCGGACCCGAAATACCGCGAGGACTCCGAGGCGCTGGCGCAGGCGCTGCGGCCAGAATTGCTGAAGGTGTTCCCCGCCGCTCTGCTCGGGCGAATCGTCTCGATTCCCTACTATCCGCTGTCCAATAAGATGCTCTCCGGCATCGTACGCCTGCAGCTCGATCGCATCGGCCGGCGCATCCGCGAGAATCACGATGCAGCGCTCGTCTACGATGACGGGGTGGTCGATCACATCGTGGCGCAATGCAACGATCCGGACACCGGCGGACGCATGATCGACAATATCATCACCAACACGCTGTTGCCGGCACTGTCGCGGGAATTCCTCAAGCGCACGCTCGCCAGGGAGAAGCTGAAGGAGGCCAGAGTGTCGATCGCCAACGACGATTTTGCCTATGCATGGGCATGAACGCGTGGACGAAACACTCGCAGGGCGCAGGGCGGCAAAGGCGTCCGGCGCGTTGCGGTAACGGCACGACGTGGCATCCGCCTTTGCCCGCCGGGCTGCGGGAAGCAAGGCTGCTGGCGGGTAAAGGCGCGTTGAGGTCTCTCATATCAGGGGCCAACCTCGCCTTTCGACGATACTTCCATTGGACCGGCGCTGCCGCCGGAATGACACCGGAGAAATTGGAAAAGCGTGCCGTAGTTTAGGTCTTTCGATTGGAGGCTCCGATGGCCAGAAATCGGTTCGAGCAGGTTGACGAAATTCAGCCGGACGCCATCAACTTGACCCTGATCCAGAAGAGCGACGGTCAGGTCGGCATCGTGCACTGCCCCAAAACGGCGGCGCCCGATCGATTGCCCGCGGACCTCACCAGCCCTGAAATTCCGGTGCGCGACGCGGTCGCCGGCGCCATCCAGCTCGCCAATTCGAAGAAGATTCTGGGCTAGCTTAGCTACTTTCCGGCGCAAAATTCGGAGAGGTATTGTCGGCGCCGGAGTCTGCGGAAAGCCGGAAAGCTGCAAGGGCGGACGATTTTGGCCCTGACGCCGACCCGGCGCCGGCTGTCCCGTCTTGCTGAAAAATTTCTTTGCGAAAGCGGTTGACGGATGGCCGCGAAGTTCAGTCTCATTTATAAAAATGAGACTAAAGCGAACCATGGCGGCGCGCCAGAAGCTGTTCGACCGGCTGCCGGTGACCGGAGAGATCCTGCGCGGCTCGCTGCTCCAGCGGACCATCCGCAACCACGCCAGCGGCTGTGCAAAATGCGCGAGCGGCGAAGGTCACCCCCTCTCGGTTCTCACGGTGAGCTACCCCGGCGGATCGACGCGGCAGTTCAGCCTGCGCCCCGAACGCGTTGCGCAGGTGCGCCGCTGGCTCGCCAATTATCAGAAGCTGAAGGACGTGGCCGCGGCAGCCGCAGGCCGTTTTTTTGAGCGCCGATGCAGCGTAATCACCCGCGCTTTCGGATCACCGAAAATGCCCCGCACCACCGGTTCCGGTCGAAAGCCAGGGAAGCAATACGCATCCCACGGCCGCCGCTTTCGTGAAGATCGCCGCACCATCCAAATCGCTTGGCAAATTCCAGGCCCGGCTGGAATGCACAATCCCCATGCCATGCACAGCTTTCTTGAACTTCCACACTGCAAAATCACCCACGCGAATTCACGAAGACCCTATCTTTATATCCCTGTAAAGGCCGCGGCAGATGCGTGATCGTGTGCGCACTCATTGCGGCTGCAGGAACATCTGCTCATGACGCGCGTTTGAAACAGACGCCGAGGGAAAATCGGAGAAACATCATGCGTAAGAGTGTTTATCGCGGCGCAGTTGTAGCCGCGTTTCTCGCAAGTGTTGCTCTTGCCACAGCCGCAGAGATCAATCTGACTGCTCAGCAGAAGCAAACCATCATGCAAAGCGTTCAGGCCGACAGGGGTCAAGCCCCGCCTGTAGGCTTCCTGCCCAGGGTGGGCGCGGCAGTACCACAATCCATGCCTATGCGTCAGCTGCCCCCGAATGTTACCAATCAGATTCCGGCCGCCAAGGGCCTCGAATATAGCAAGCTAGACAACAACGATGTCTTGTTGATCGACCCGAAAGACAGACGAGTCGCCGAAATCATCACGCCCTCGAGCACGACAGGTGCGGCCCCCGCCCCAACATCACCTCCTCCGAGATCGCCCGCTCCTGGCGCCCCGCGATAGGGCGTCGACAGGCCTCCTGGATGCGGCGGTCATATCCCCCGCATCCGGGGTCCTACATTAGAATAAACATTGTAAATCCATCCCTCATTCCGCACAAAATATGGATAAAGGATCGCGGCAACTGGCGGAAAATGAAAAATTGCTGCGCGCAAAAGAGATATGTGAGCGAATTTGGGATAACCGGTCCTCAACCGAGGCGCCTGCGTCAAGGCTCGCACTGTCGCGAGTGGATATATTCCGTCAGGGAATTCAGATGCGCCTTAAACGCCTCGCAGGCTCGCAGGCTGTCTCCCTGCCGTCGCAGGTGACATGCACGGTGATCGGCGTCGCAAAGTCGCAGATGAATTTGCTTCTCAAGCTGAGAACGTACGCCTGCTCTGACAAGGCATTTAGCACAATCGGGAGCCAGAACTCCGAGACACCGCCGATTTCCACCTCAAAGGACGCCTCATCCGCAGCATCGAGCCGTGGCGACGCATAACGGATGGGCGAGAGATCGAAAGCAAGGCTGGGGTCTCGCTTCACCAATTCGCGAGCTTTATGGAGTGCGGCAACGGCCTCCTGCTCATAGGCCCCGGGATTGATCGCTACCGCTAGCCCATGTTTCCCTATTTCGCACATAACGCATTGATTTTCCACAGGCCGGCCGCGGGGTTTGTCACTACATGACGATTTCACCTGGGCGCGGCGGGGTCGGCGGGTCGATTTCCGCGATGCCGAGGGCGCGCAGCACCATGGCGGCGCCGCTGGTGCCGGCGGTGACGGAGCGCTTGGCAGTGCCGTCGCCGAGATCGATATCGACGACACGGACGGACCTGAGCGCCGTCAAGGCTTCGGTGGCGGACAGATCGATGCGTGCGGCCTTGAGCTTCTTTTCGATGGCGCGGTGGATGAGGAAGGCGAGCGCGGCGACGTAGATGCGGGCCTCTACGCGGTTGTCGGTCTGGTGATAGATCGGCCGCATGTCGAGGACATCCTTGAGGTCGGCGAAGGCGCGCTCGACTTCCGAAAGCTGCTTGTAGAGCCGCACGGCATCGACTGCGGACAGATTTTGCTCTTCGGCCTGGATGACGTATTTGCCCTCGTAGGCTTGCTCGCGGGTGAAGTGGACGGGATGCTCGAAGAAGCGAAACACGCCGTCCTCATAAGCCCAGCCGTAATAGCGATGGCCGTGATTGCGCGCGAGAATGCGGGCGGCGGCGGCGCCGATCTTCTCAGGGACCTTGAGGCGCCCGGCGGCGACGCGGCGCTGGAGCTTGTCAAGCCGCGCGCGCACGCGCGCCATGGCCTTGGCGCGCTGGCGGCCCTCGTAGGCTGCCCGTTCCTCGGAGTGGACAACGAAGACGCGCACGCCCGGCGCCTTGGCGGGGACCTCTTGGACGAAGGTCTTTGGCGGGGTTGCCTTCTCGCGCGCCACGATGCCGAGCGGACATTCGGTCCACGGGCCGGTTGCGCTCATGATGTAGTCGAACACCTCGCCGCTGCGGCGGCGATTGCGGCCGACGATGTAGCCATGGCGCGCGCGCTCGATCTCTACAATCGCATGATGGAGGAGAACGCCGCCGAGGACCCGCCGTCCGAGGCGTTCCTCCTCTCCATCCAGCCCGAGCACGGTGGAACGCAGCTCTGGATTCGCGATGACACGACCGGCGATCCGCAGGCCGTCATCGAATTCGTGCTCCGCTGCGCCGAGGAATTCGGCCTTACCGGAATCTGGGGTTTCCAATGGGCGAACACCTGCTCGCGCCCGCGTGTGAACGCCTTCGGAGGCGGCGCGCATGTGCTCGATCTCGGCCGCCGCAAGACCGTCGCGTGGATCGCGACCAATGGCTGGCTCGACCGCACCTTGTCGGGCAAGCGCGGAAAGCGAGGTGCGCGATGAGCATCCCCGATCACGCGCGGGCGAATTTCGCGACGCTGCTGCGCGCCGCGGCGGACGGCAACCTCGCGCTCATGGAGTGCACCGACGCCGTCACCGGCGAGGCGCGCTACGTCATCTGCGCCGTGGGGCGCGACGGCACAGATTTCGTGTTCACGCCCTTCGGCCATCTCGCCGACGGCAACCCCTTCGACGCCTACGTGCCGCCATCGGCAACCCTGCCGGACGAACCGGCTTCTGCCGCGCCGCTGGCCGCGTCACGGTTCAACTCAGCAAACGCAGAAATGCCGGCCGCAGGCCGGCCGCTCCGCTCCCAATCCAGCGGATGGCGTCGGCAGGCTGTTCG
>Ga0209062_1001756_pt1 | contig 34055 bp, 21 predicted proteins | sample Coa_R2_2_FD_187158 | JGI IMG/M metagenome (GOLD analysis project Ga0209062, IMG submission 187158) | Surface soil microbial communities from Centralia Pennsylvania, which are recovering from an underground coalmine fire - Coalmine... | ecosystem: Environmental > Terrestrial > Soil > Unclassified...
TGGCCCACGCCGTGCGCGAGACCGCGATGCGCGAGCTCTACCGCATGAACATCACGTTCGCCACGCTCTTCCCGGATCTCGACGGCCTGGCGCGGTCCATGGCGTACGAGCTCGAATTCCACTGGGCTTATAATCCGCGCACTCTGGAGCGATATCACACGTGACCGCGCCGACAGAGCCGCGATTACCGCGCGTCTGACGCGCCACGCGCCCCGCGATATCATGGCCTGAGGAGGCGCGCATGGACGATTCGAAAGCCACGCTGACTCACCAGGATTTGGCCGCGCTGCGCCAGGATTTGACGCACACCATCGAGTCCCTGACCGCCGGCCTCGCCGATCTCGAGCGCCGCCTGGACGCCAGCATCACCGGGGTCGCGGAAAAGGTGCTGGAAAGCGTTTTCCGTCTCGCCGAAGCCCTGCAGAGCCGCGTTTCCGATCTCGAGCGCTCGGATGCCAACCTGAAACACCGCCTGGCTATGCTCGAAGAGCGCCTCACCGTGCTCGAAAAGAAGCTTAACCTGCCGCCGGTGCGGGTGCAGTAACGCCGGCCGGTTCCGTAGCGGCGGCAGCCGGGAAGAACTCGGATTCCGGCGCGGTTTCGCCACTGCGGCGGACGGCGCGCAGCAGGTCCAGCGCCTCCGGCAGCGCGAACTGTTCACCGAGGAAGGACGCCACGAACCGGCCGCCGCGCACCTCGCCGCGCGATTCCATGCGGCGCAGCGGCTGAACCAGCTCGCGCCATGGCGGCGCCAGCGGCTCGCGCACCGCGGCATCCCGGAACACCACGCCCCATCGTGCCAGCATCTGGCGCGCGAACCGCTCGGTGGAGTCGGCCGTATTGGCCGCGCCGTGCCGCAGCAGATCCCATCGGCCCGGCGCATGCCGCGGGCGCGCCGTGCGTCCCTTGCCCTCGCCGCGCCGCCGCTTGGGATCGAGCAGCGCGCGGAGATTCTCGAAGCCATCGGCCGTAACCAGCCCGGCCGCCACCAGCTCCCACAGCCCGTCCTCGACTTCACTGGCGAGGCGCCCGGTAGCGCGCGCCAGGTCCGCGAAAAACGAGGCCCCGCGAGTTTCCAGCGCCTCCAGAATCTCGCGCGCCGGGTGCGAGAGCGATTGGCGCGGCGAAGAGGCCGGCCCGGCCAGCAGCCATCCCGCGTCCTCCCGCAGAAAGATCGCGAGCGGCGCCACGCGCGTCGGCCGCACGCGCCGGCCGCGGCCTGCATCGTCTTCCCGCTCGAAGGCCGGGTGCGGCGAAAGCCTTCCCCAGCTCACCTCGCCCGCGAGGCAAAGCTGGTCGAGATATTCCGGCTGGTAGCGCGCCACGCGCCGCGGCAGAATCGTCGTCTCCCACGCCGCCGCGGCGAATTCGCTGCCCTGCAATTGCCGGATGATCTGCAGCGTTCCATCCACGCCGTGCAGTTGCGTGCCGGGCGCGAGGTGCTGCCAGCGATTCAGGAACGCGAAATACTGGGCGGTTGTGACCGGCTCGATCTCGCGCCGCAGCCGCCCGATCGTGAGCCGGTGGATGCGCGCCAGCAGCCGCCGGTGGCACCATTCCACCTCGCCCGCTCCCGGCGTGAACCGGCCGCGCAGAATCTGGCCTTCGGCTTCGAGCTGCGCCAGCGCCGCGTCCACAAGATCGCGCGGCAGGGCAAGCTCGCGGGCGAAATCGGCCGCGCGCTTCGGCCCTGAGCATTCGAACCAACCGCGCAGGATCTCCGCCGCGCACCGCTCCTCGGATTCCGGAACCGCGCGCCCCGTATCCGGCGCCGTGATCTCCGGTTCGAATCTGGCATTCGGATATACCCGCGACGCCAACCCGACGCGCTCCGCCGCCACCCAGAAAACGTGCTGGCCGGCGCGCAGCCTGGTGGCCCTGCCAGCGCCGATCAGCTCCTCTCCATAGGGGCCGGATACATCCGGCCTGTCCACCGGAAGGACAATCAGCCCCAGCATCGCCTCATGCAGCTCGTCCGCATCCCGCATCGGCGGCCAGGCCTCCGCTGCGACCTGCGCGATGGCGTCCGCATCGAGCGCCGCCGGGCCTTCCGCGTAATCCTCGGGCAGCGTGCGCCGCATCTGCACCGCCCGCGCGCGCCGCTCTTCGAGCGGCGCATCGTCGAGATACGCGTATGGGTTGGCGTTCAGAATCTCGTGCGAAAACGGCGAGGGCTCGGGCGTATCGATCGCCACGGTCTGCACCGCGCCGTCCCGCAGTGCCTCGAGCAACCGCTCGAGTCCAGCCAGGTCCATCGCCTCGTACAGGCAGTTGTCGATGGTCTCTTTCACCAGCGGATGGTCCGGAATGCGCACATCGCCGGTGAGATTCTCCGGGCACGCAGCATGGTCCGGGAACACCGCGGCCATCAGATCGTCGGCACGCATGCGCTGGATCGGCGGCGGCACTTTGCGCCCGCCGGCGTAGCGCGGGATGGCCAGCGCGCGCGCCGCGTTCCAGCGCCACCGCGCCGTGAACATCGGCGCCGGCAGCATGGCCTGCGTCAGCACTTCCTCGACCGTTTCCGGCCGCAGGAATTCGAAGACGACCTCCAGCGGAAACGAATGCTGCTCGCCGAGCGAAATCACGATGCCGTTATCCGTCGCGGCCGCCTGCAATTCGAAATTGAACGAACGGCAGAAGCGTTTGCGCAGCGCCAAGCCCCATGCGCGGTTGAGGCGCGCGCCGAACGGCGCGTGGATGACGAGCTGCATCCCGCCGCCCTCGTCGAAAAAGCGCTCCGCCACGACGCGCGCGGACCCCGGCATCGCTCCGAGCGCAGCGCGCCCGGCCAGCACGTAGCGCACCGCCTGCTCCGCGCCCGCGCGGTCGAGACCGCAATCTTCCGGGCACGAGCCCGTACGCGCGATCTCCTCCCGCAGCGCCGCCACTTCCCGCGAGAGCTCCGCTGTTCGTCCGGGCGCCTCGCCATTCCAGAAGGGAATTGAAGGCGCGGCGCCTTTGGCATCCTCCACGCGCACGCGCCCGGCCTCGACGCGCCGGATGCGCCACGACGTGGTGCCCAGCAGGAACACGTCGCCCGCCATGCTTTCGACGGCGAAATCCTCGTCCAGCGTGCCGACCGTCACGCCTTCCGGCTCCGCCACCACCAGGTACTGCGCGGTATCGGGAATCGCGCCGCCCGACGTGATGGCCGTCAAGCGCGCGCCGCGCCGCCCGCGCACGCGCCGGTTGACAGCGTCGCGGTGCAGGTATGCGCCGGCGCGCCCGCGCGCGGTGGCGATGCCTTCGGCGAGCGTGGCGAGCACGGCGTCGAAATCGCGGCGCGGAAGCTCACGGTACGGCCAGGCGAGGCGCATCAGCTCGTACAGCTCGTCCTCGCCGAATTCCTCGCACGCGCACGCCGCCACCATCTGCTGCGCCAGGATATCGAGCGCGTTGCGGGGCACTTCCAGGCGGTCCAGCTCGCCGTGATGAATGGCCCGCACCACGGCCGCGCATTCGATCAGCTCGTCGCGCGTGGTGGCGAACAGGCGCCCTTTGGGCAGCGCGCCGACCCAGTGCCCCGCGCGGCCGATGCGCTGCAGCGCCACAGCGATCGAGCGCGGCGAGCCGATCTGGCACACCAGATCCACCGTGCCGATATCGATCCCGAGCTCGAGCGATGCGGTGGCCACAACCGCCCGCAGCTCGCCCGATTTCAGCCGCCTCTCCGCGTTGAGCCGCAGCGTGCGCGAAAGGCTGCCATGATGCGGCAGCACGGCGTTTTCGCCCAGCCGCTCGGCGAGATGGTGCGCGACGCGCTCGGCCAGGCGCCGCGTGTTCACGAACACCAGCGTGGTGCGGTGCTCGCGGATCAGCCCGGCGATGCGGTCGTAAATCTCGCCCCACATTTCGTTCGAGGCGACCGGCCCCAGCTCATCGCGCGGCACTTCGACGGCCAGATCCATTGCGCGCTTGTGCCCGATGTGGACGATCCGCGCGCCGTCGCTGAGGAACGCCGCCACATCCTCGACCGGCTTCACCGTCGCCGAAAGCCCGATACGCTGCGGCCGCGCCAGGCCGCTCTGCCCGACGAGCCGGTCCAGCCGCGCCAGCGTGAGCGCCAGGTGCGAGCCGCGCTTATCGTCCGCGACGGCGTGGATCTCATCGACAATCAGGGTGCGCGTTTCGGCCAGCATTTCGCGCGGCCGCCGCGCCGTAAGCAGGATGAACAGCGATTCCGGAGTGGTGACGAGAATGTGCGGCCGGTGGCGCGCCATGCGTTCGCGCTCGCCTTGCGGCGTGTCGCCGGTCCGCAGGGCGGTACGGATCTCCGCCAGTGGAATGCCGCGCCGCGCCGCGAGCTCACGGATCTCCGCCAGCGGCAATTCCAGATTCTTGTGAACGTCGTTGCTGAGCGCCTTCAGCGGCGAGACGTAGACGACTTCCGTGCGATCCGGCAACGGCCCCAGCCGCGCGCGCCGCACCAGAGAATCAATGCACACGAGAAATGCCGCGAGCGTCTTGCCGGAGCCGGTAGGCGCCGAGATGAGGATATCGCGCCCCTGGCGGATGAGGGGCCAGCCCTCGATCTGCGGCTCGGTCGCGTTCCCGAAGCGCGCACGAAACCACTCCTGGACGAGGGGATCGAATCCAGACAACACTACTTCTATTTTACGCGCGCGGCCCCCCGTTTACCCCCATGTTACAATTCGGAGGAAATTCTCTCATCAGCAGGAGGAGTGCCCCGTATGCCCGAGAACCACGACCTTTCCCGCCGCGATCTTCTCAAAACCGCCGGAGCCGTCACCGCAGTCGCCGCCGCCGTCCAGGGCGCGCCCGCCATCCAGAAAGTGAGGGCGGCCAACGACCAGGTCCAGTTCGGGATGATCGGTACCGGCAGCCGCGGCACCTACCTGCTGAAGCACCTGAAGAACATCGATGCCGGCCGCTGCGTCGCTCTCTGCGACCTCGATCCCACCCACCTGCAGCACGGCGTCGATACGATCGGCACCAATCCCAAGACCTTCAAGGACTATCGCGAGCTGCTCTCGATGAAGGACATCGACGCCGTATTCGTCGTCGTGCCCCTGTTCGCGCATTTCCCGCTGACGCGCGATGCGCTGATGGCCGGCAAGCACGTCTTCTGCGAAAAGTGCCTCGTGTTCAAGCCGGAGGAAGTGCACGCGATGCGCGCCCTCGCCGCCGAGCACTCGAAGCAAATCCTCCAGACCGGCCTGCAGCGCCGCTACAGCTACTTCTACCAGACCGTCAAGCAGATGGTCGATAAGGGCATCCTCGGCGATGTCCACCACATCCACGCGCAGTGGCATCGCAATCTGATCAACGAGCCGAGCTCGCTGTGGACCATGAAGCCGGGCGGCGAATCGAATATCGCGAACTGGCGCGTCTTCCGCTCGATGTCCGGCGGCTACACGGCCGAACTGATGTCGCATCAGGGCGACATCGCGGACTGGATGTTCGGCTCCACCCCCGAATTTGTCATGGGCCTCGGGACGCTCGATACCCTGAAGGACGGCCGCGACGTCTACGACAATATCCACCTGATCATGCAGTATCCCGGGGGCCGGAAATTCAGCTATTCCTCGATCTCCACCAACCAGTTCCTCCCCTACTTCAACGGCCAGCGCGCGCAGATGGGCGAGATCATCATGGGGACCGAGGGCACTGTCGAGATCACGGTCGGCTTCGACGAAGCGCCCTGCATTGCGTGGTGGTACCGCGAGCCTCCCAAGAAGACCACGGTCGCCAATGCCGCCGAAAAGAAGAACGAGAAGTTCGTCGCCGGCGCCACCATGGTCGCGGGCAGCGGTCCGAACGGCCCCATCCCGATCATGACCAGCGATCTCGAGTTCACCGGCAAGGAAGGATTTTTCGACCGCGAAGCGAAGTTCGCGCGCCGTTGGCTGATGGCCAAGGGCGTGATGCTGCAGGAGGAGCAGCACAATCCTGTCGATACGGAGCTCGAAAGCTTCTTCCGCAACTGCCGCGACGGCCAGCGCCCGCGCGCGGATGTCGAGGTCGGGCTGGCGGATTCGATCTCGGTGATTCTCTCGAACCTTGCGATGGACGAAGGCCGCAAGGTCTACTTCAACGAGATCGAAAAAATGGGGCGCGGCGAGGCGTCGGCGAAGAAGGCCTGACGGGCTGCGCAAAACGAAAAACCGCCGAGCTTCGGCGGTCACGCTTCAATGAATTCAACAACATAGCATGAAAAACCGCCGAAGCTCGGCGGTTTTTGGTTTTGCGGACGGGGCAGGCCGTGGGCCTGCCCTACCAGTCCAGGCGCACGCCGAACTGCACGATCCGCTTCTCCAGCACCGTGCTCGTCGGCAACAAACTCGGTCCCGAAGTGATGTTTCCGTTCGCGTCGACCGTTGCCGTCGTGTTCAGGGACGTGATGTTCTCCCGGTTGAAGACGTTGTTGAATTCCGCGATGAACTTGGGTTTGAAGCGCTCCCTGATCGTCAGGAACGTCCGCATGTAGCGCGCGTCCACCTGGTAAATGTTCGGTCCGCGCGCCGTATCGCGCCCGATGAAGAGCGGCCGGGTGGTCACTTTGGCGTCATTGGTGAGGTTGCGGTTGGCCGTGATGTTCTGCTCGTCGCCGGAGGAGAAGTTGCCCAGAATCGCCAGCTCGTTGTTGTTGGCGAGCCAGTTCCACGCGCGGTTCTGAAGATTGACGCGCGGCGCGATCACCGTGCTTAGCGTTAGCGCCTGCGGCCGGTTGACGAGGCTGTTGCCGCGGTCGCGCCGCCGGTTGGTATTGTCCTCGATGAACGCGCTCTGCTCGAAGCTGTTCACGTCCGGCGCATCGCTGATCGAGTGCGACCACGTGTAGGAAGCGCTCGTCGTGAGGCCGTGCGAGGTCCGGTGCGTCCAGTTGACGACCAGCGCGTTGTAATCCGTTACGGCGCCGACGTCCTGGAGGGTAATGTTGTTGAAGCGCGGATCGAGCCTTGTGGCGGCGTTCTGGGCCGTCGAGTAGATCGGCCGTCCGTCCGCGAGATACCCGACTGGATTGATCAGGTTCAGGTTGCGCTCGTACGTCAGTTCGCGCGCCCCGGTGTTCACGTAGCCCACGGTCAGCGCGTCGTTCGCCGTGATCTGCTGTGTGATCTGAAGGCTGGAATTGATGGTGTAGGCGTTGCGGAAATTCGGCGTGAGTGTGGTGATATCGGCCGACGGCGGCACCGCGCCCGGCACGAGCGAGATCACGTTCGGGAACGCGGGCGCAAGCGGACTGCCGGAGGGAATCGAGGCCGAATACGCGGTCGTGCTGCCGCTATTGATGAAGATGTTGTACCAGAGGTTCGTCGGCACCGGCTCGTAGAAGATGCCGGTGCTGGCGCGGATCACCGTCTTCGGCGCCACGGTCCACGCCAGGCCCAGCCGCGGCGCGAAGTCCTTGGCAGGAATGCGGAAGCTGCGCGAATAGGCGAAGAGAGCGTTGGGATCGGCCGGCGGCCCCTGGAAGCGGTCGTAGCGCACGCCGAAGATCAGCAGCAGATTGGGACGCAGTTGCAGGCTGTCCTGCGCGAACCAGTTCCAGAAGAACGAGTGATACCAGGCGCCCGGCAGGCCGATCACCGAAGTGTAGGTCGAATACGCGAAGGGATTCACGCCCGATTTCGCCTGCAGGTAAGCCGCGACGGAGGGGAAGTTGTACTGGCTGTACACGTCCGCCGTCTGGGTATCGAGCATTTGCTGGAACCCGAAGCCGAACTTTATCGTGCTGCGCCCGCGGATCATCGTCAGGTTATCGTTCAGGTTCGGAATCTTCTCCTGAAACCGGTCGCCGACGCCGGTGCTCCCGTTGAAAATGGCCACGCCGCTGATGTTGATCTGGGGGCCCGGACCGGTGATCGGGTCGGCGTAGTGGTGCTCGTTGCGGTACGGCCAGCCGAAGCGCAGCTCATTGAGCACCGTGGGCGAGAACGCCGAGAGCAACTGCGCGCCGATGACATGCGCGCGGTCGCGGAAGTCGCTCGCCGCATCGAGCGCGTTCTTGCCGCCCACCGCGGTATTAAAGGGGTACTCGTTGCGGAAATAGTTGTACCGCAAAAAGAACTGGTGCTTGCTGGTAATGACCCAATCCGCGCGGATGTTGAAGAATTGCGCGTGTTGCACGCTCGGGGCCACGGCCAGCAGGTTGGCCGGAATGCCGATCGCCGCCGCGTCGGAAGGGTTGATCGTGTTCGGCTGCGGCAGGCCGCGTACCAGGTGCTCGTAGGCGCCGAAGAGAAACAGCTTGTCCTTGATCGCCGCTCCGCCCGCATTGGCCGAGTAATCGCTGAGCGTCAGGTCCGGTTTGGGCGAGCTCAGCGGCAGCAGCATGGTCCGCGCCGCCAGCGCGGTCGGCCGGCCCAGGTAGTAGAATTCGCCGTGCGGCATGTTCGTGCCGGAGTTCGTGATGACGTTGTAGATGTCGCCCGCCGTCATGCCGAACTCCGGGGCGAAGCTGTTCGATACCGTCTGCACTTCCCGCACGTACACGTCGGAAATCGGGAACAGCCGCAGACCGTAGCGGTCGCTTTCCGTATCCACCATGCCGTCCATCTGGTAGTTGATGCGGTCGAGCAGGCCGTTCATGTTGAGCGTCCGGGGGATGCCCAGCTCCGGGTTCGGATGCCCGCTGACGCCCGGCTGGAAAATGATGAAGTTGTACGGATTGCGCGAGGTCAGCGGCAGGTCTTCGATCTCCGCGCTGGTGATGGTGCGGCCGGTGGCCACGCGGGAGGGCTCGATCACCGGCGCGCCGCCGGACACCTCGATCTCCATGGCCATCGCGCCGACGCTGAGCGCCGTGTCGACCACGGCTTCCGTGCCGGCGTCCAGCGTGACGCCGGGGCGCTTCTGGGTTGCGAAGCCCTCTTTCGCGACCGTCACGGTATAGGGTCCGAGCGGCAGGTTGGGAAATACGAAGTAGCCCTGGTCATCGCTCGAAAGCGTGCGGGTGTAACCGGTCGCGTCGTTTGCGGCCGTTACCTTCGCGCCCGCGACGGCGGCGCCGGCTGCGTCCATGACCCGCCCGCGGATGCTCCCGTTGATGGCCTGCGTCTGGGCCAAAGCCCAAACGCCGAAGACCGCAAATAGAACGACTCGCCAAAACCACCGGATAACTGGCATGCGAACTCCCTCAAAAAGTTGTCAACAGTATGTAGTGTTTTGAGATGCCGGTCAAGCGCAGTTCGATTCGGAAAGCCGCGCCGCCCGGCTTACTTCGCTTTCGCCGCGGCGGCGCCGCTCGGCCCGTACCGCTGCGAGAGGCTATCGAACTGCCGCTGCGGCGCGATCCCGGCGCGATGCAGCGCGAAGCGCAACAGCAGCCACAGAATCGAGCAGCCGTAGACGCAGCTCGCCCGGAAGGATGCGGAAGATGCCTGCGCGAAGTACCGCGTGGGCACCGGCACCTCGGCGATCCGCAGCCCCAGATTGACGATCTGCGCGATGATCTCCTGATCGAAGAGGAACGCGTCCGAGTTCATCTGGAAATTCACCGCCTCCAGCACTTCGCGGCGGAAGGCGCGGTAGCCGGTATGGTATTCGGAGAGGTTCAGCCCGAACGCCAGGTTCTCCAGGCGCGTCAGGAAGCGGTTGGCGTAGTACTTCCACCACGGCATCCCCTGCTTCATGGGGTTGGCGCCCATCAGCCGCGAGCCCAGCACCACGTCCGCGTTGCCTTCCACGAGCGGCTGGATGATCTGCGGCAACAGCGTGGGGTCGTACTGATAGTCGGGATGCACCATTGCGACGATATCCGCCCCCGCCCGCAGCGCCTCGCGGTAGCAGGTCTTCTGGTTGGCGCCGTAGCCGTAGTTGCGATTGTGGAGGAACAGCTCGAGACCCAGCTCGCGCGCGATCCGCGCGGTTTCGTCCGAACTGCCGTCATCCACCAGGATGACGAGGTCCACCATCTCGTGCGGCAGATCCGCGTAGGTCATGCGCAGCGTTTGGGCCGCGTTGAACGCCGGCATCACGACCACTACTTTGGGATGCTTTGCCGCCACGCGACCATCATAGCGCCGCGGAAGCCAGCGCCCGCGGCACCGGGCGTCTGGCCCGCCGGTCCGCGGCGATCCACGCGGCCAGCCCGGCCAACGCCGCCAGGCTGATCCCGGCCCCGGTCTCCACGCTCACCGGCCGGAACAGGAAGCGCACGCGGTGAGCCCCGGCGGGCAGCTCGATGGATTGAAAGGTTCCATCCCATCGGGCGATCGCTGCCGGCCGGCCGTCGACGGTGGCGCGCCATCCCGGGAAAAACTGCTCGAGCAACACGAACCGCCCCGGCCGGTCCGACTCGACCACGAAGTCCCGCCGCTCCGGTTTCCACGCAGCGACTTCCACCATCCCGGTACGGCCGTCTTCCCAACGGTACGGCGGCACCGCCCGCAGATATTCGTACACCAGGTAGAACGAATCGAGCCCGCCCACCCGGCGGAAGTTCGGGCTGGCCGCCAGAAACGGCTGGCTTCCCGCGCCCTCGTGGGTGATCACGTACCGCACGCCCAGCCCCCGCAGCATCTCTTCGTTCCTGACATCGGTGAAGAACAGCCGGTTGGTGCGGAACGGCGTCCAGCGCTCGATTCGGGCGCGGTATTCCGCGGGCAGGAACGGGTCGAACCCTTGCGGCGTCGCGAGATCGTAGAAGCGCAAATCGGTCGAGTACGGCGACGCGGCTTCATCGCACGCGACGCGCCAGCTCCGGTTCGCCACGAGAGCGGCGAAGGCTTCCGCGTTCATGCCCGGCATGCCGGGGCCAACGTGTTCGCCATCCAGATCGCCCGCAAGGGCGTTGAACCAGCGGCCGGAGCCGTACACCTTGAAGTCGATCCCCACGAAAAGCAACACCACCGCTGCGACGAGTGCCCGCAGCCGGCCGCGCGAGGCGCGGAATGCCCAGAGCCCGGCGGCAAACAGCGCGAGGCCGATCGCCATCTCCCGGACGGAGGCGAGATGCGAAGGAAACCGCCCGCCGCGCGCGAGCCACAAGTTCACGTGCCGCCCTGCCCAGATCGCCATCGCGGCGACGGCCGCCAGCGCCGCCCAGCGCGGTGTTTCCCGCCGCAGCCCCGGCCGCGCGGCGAGGAAGTACTCCAAAGCCAATGCCGCGATCAATGCCGCCATCGCGCCGGCGCCGGCGTAGAAATTATACGGTTGCATCACGTTTTCCACGGCGTCGACCCGCTCGACCAGCCGCAAAAAGAGCGCCGGGGGATTGGCCAGGAACAACGCCGCAGCGAGCGTCACGGCCGGCTGGACGTACGGCCGCCAATCCCGCCGCCACACGGATTGCCGCAGGGCCCACAGCACGCCGAACACTCCCGGCAGCCCCAGGTAAAGATAGAGGCAACCCGGCTCGTAGTTCGTCGGATGCGGCGGGTTGAAGTCGAACCAATTGGGGAGGAAGTAGCCGGCCAGCAGTGTGCGCAGACCGTAGGCTCCCGGCCCGTATTTCGGCTCCAATTGCATCAGCGAACGGGCATCGAGCGCCGGCAGCAACTGCGCCGCGGCCAGCAGCATCGACGCGCCCAGCGCCGCGCACGCGCCGATCGTGGTCCGCAGCCGCTCCCGCCCCGTGGCCGCGTAAACGACGGCAATGACGCAGTCCACGATCCAAGCCGCCGTGTATCCGGCGAGGAATGCCAGCGCCGAGGCCGCCACCAGTTTCCACAGCGGCCGCCAGTCGCGGCGTTCCGCGGCTTCGTCGATTCCCCATAGGCCGAGCGGCAGCCACGCGGCCGCCCCGAGCACACCGGGATGTAGCAACTGCCACATCACGAAACCCGAGAGCGCGAATACTCCGGCGGCGAGCAGCGCCGCCATGACGCGAACCCGCCCGCGCAGCCATAAATAGGTCGTCAAAAACGCGATCCAGACGTGCAAAAACGCGAAAATTTCGTAGATTTTGAACGGCAGCCGCGCCAATCCGCGCGCCGCCAGGTACATCAGCCACGTGGGTGGATAGAGAAACGCCGCCTGCACATTGCCGACGAAGGAGATGCCGCAGTAGATGGAGGAATCCCACAGCGGGATCCGGTGGTGCTTGAAGCTATCGAACGCGTAGGCCTGAAGCGGGTAGTGGTAGCCAGCGATATCCGACCACAAATGCACCCGCGCCCACGGCGGTAAATATTCGATAAAAAACGCTCCGGTGAATACCAGAGCCAGCAAAGCTACCACAAAGCGCTCGCGGCGCCGGTGCCCTTCGGCAGCGTTAGTCCCCATCGCCCAATTGGTCTTAGTCACCCATCCTAAGACCGTTACTGGTCCGATCCAACTACATCCACCCCCAAAACGTACGTTCGCGCGCACCGGGTCCGGTGAATTGCGAACGATCGTCCATTACCGGAGTGCCGGACGGAAGTCGACCCGGTTCTCCAACCGGCCGACGCCAGGCCGCACGGCCCCTGGGAGCATTCCTGCGGCTGGCCGGTCAATCTCTGTTCATCGTGCACCTGCGGACGCTATGCGCATTCCGGCGTTACGAAGCTTACAGCGGGAAAACACGGCGGGGACATTTCCTGCGCCCGGCCGAGTCGAAAAGCCGCCGCCCCGGTAAAATAAGTCAAAGGCTTCCCAACACGACTAACTCGAATCATTGGCCAGGCTGCGGTATGCGAACGTTATTTCTGAATCCGCCTTCCTTCGAGAACTTCGATGGCGGAGCCGGATCCCGCTGGCCGGCCGCGCGGGAGATCGAAGCCTACTGGTATCCGGTCTGGCTTTGCTATCCGGCGGGCATGATCCCCGAAAGCAAGGTGGTGGATGCGCCGCCTCACAAACTCCCGGTCGAGGAGACGGTTGCGATCGCCAGAGAGTTCGAATTTGTGGTGCTGTTCACTTCGAGTCCGGGTTTGTCCGCGGATCTCAGAATCGCCGGGATGATGAAGGACGCGAATCCAGGGGTAAAGGTGGCGTTCGTCGGTCCGCCGGTCACCATCGAGCCGGAACGGGTTCTGCAAAGCTCACGGGCGGTCGATTTCGTCGTGCGGCGCGAATTTGACTATCCGGTTGTGAGTTATGCCAATGGGACACCTCTTTCTGAGATCCCGGGCGTGAGCTACCGCAAGCACGGTGGGATCGTCCATAACTCAGAGGGCGGGGTGATCGAAGATCTCGACGCGCTGCCGTGGGTCAGCAAGGTCTACCGGCGCGATCTCGATTTCCGGAAATATAACGTTCCGTTCCTGCTCCATCCGTATATCTCGTTCTATACGAGCAGGGGGTGTCCGGCCCTGTGCACCTTCTGTCTTTGGCCGCAGACGCATTCCGGCCACCGATGGCGGCTGCGCTCGGCGCGTTCGGTTGCCGGGGAGTGCCAGTGGGCGCTGGACAATTTCCCGGGACTCCAGGAGATCTTCTTCGACGATGACACGTTCAATTTTCAGAAAGCGCGCACCCTCGAAATAGTTAAAGAACTGAAGGGATTGAAATTTACCTGGTCCTGCACCTCCCGCGTTACGACGGATTACGAAACGCTGCGGGCGATGAAGGAGGCGGGCTGCCGCCTGCTGATTGTAGGTTATGAATCGGGCGATCCGCAGATTCTGAAGAACATTAAGAAAGGCGCGACCATCGAGATGGCGGAGCGCTTCACGGCAAATTGTAAGTCCTTGGGGCTCGTGATCCACGGGGATTTCATTGTGGGTTTGCCGGGCGAGACTCGCGAGACGGTGCGACGGACGATCGATTTCGCCAAGCGACTGGACGTCGACACGATTCAGGTTTCTCTGGCGCATGCATTTCCCGGCACGGAGTTCTACGCATACGCGCAGCGCAACGCTCTGGTAACGATCGACGGCATGACCGATGGGACGGGCCATCAGTTGCCGAACGTGATCTATCCCGGCAACCTGGACAGCGCGGAACTGATGGAGTGGGTGGAGCGCTTCTATGCGGAGTACTACTTCCGGCCCCGCGTAGCCTGGCGCATTGTGCGCAAAGCGATCTTCAACGCACCGGAGCGGCGGCGGCTGTACAAGGAGTCGCGCGAATACCTGGCATTGCGCCGACGGCGGAGCCAGTTCGTCAAGGGGCAGCGTGCCGTTACGGCAAAGCCGTGAATATCGCCAGTTCCAAGCTGTTGGATACGGTGCGGCTGCTGCGCCATGGGGGACCGGGGCTCTGTAACGTCGCGGTGACCAATTCCTGCAACGCCACCTGCGATTTCTGCAATTTCGCGAGAGGCAAGGTGCCGGCATCCGATCTGCGTTGGATCGATGCCGGGAAGTTTGCGGCCGCTCTCGATATCCTTTATGCCCGCCACATTCGCTATCTCAGCTTTTTTGGCGGAGAGCCGCTGCTCCATCCACAGTTAGCGGACATGATCGCGATGGCCGCGGCCAAAAACCTGGGGACGGCGGTCATCACCAACGGCTGGCTCCTTCCGCAGCTGCTCGACAAACTGGCGGGCGCCGGACTCAAAACCGTCTACATCTCGATCGATGCCGCCACCGTCGAGGCGCATGAAGCCAACCGGGGCCTTGCGGGCGTCTGCCGGCGCATCCGGACGGCAACGTCCCGCATGCCGGAACTCGGCATGACGCCGATTGCCCAAGTCACGATGAGCAGATTGATTGACGATTACCGTGCGCTGGCTCCCCTGCTTCGTGACCTGGGCTTTGCCGCAGTGGCGTTCTCTTACCCCCAAAGCCTCCGGCTCGGATCCTCGTCGCTTGCCTGGTCGGCGGATTCCCAGCTCGTCAACTTCACAAAAGAGGAGCTCGCCAGAGCGTTCGACGGTATCGACGAACTGCGGCAATCCTTTCCCGTCAACAATCCGCGCGCGTCGATTGCGGACATGAAGCGGCACGTTTACCAAGAGCCGGAGAAATTCGTCTGCTACGGGGGTTATAAGAGCTTTTACATGGACTGGAACTACGATCTATGGCGCTGCGACGCCTGGAGCCAGCGCATGTGCCCGGTCTGGGAGTTCGCGGAAACGCCGTTGGAGCGCGATGGCTGCACGGCGTGCATCGCCGATTGCTACCGCGACTCCAGCGTGATGCTGCATTTTGCCGTATCGCTCGGCGATGCCATCGATCACCTGAAGAAGGGACACGTGCGCTCGGCGTTGCAGATATTGGCGGACGAGCGCAATCTGAGCTCTCTGGGCGCCGTGGCGGAAAACGCGCGCGGTCTCTCCAAACTTGCCCGGCGCGGCCGTTGACGAGCGGCGAATCCGGCGTCAGCTATGCCGGATGACGAGGACGTCGCCGTCCTTGACGATGTACTCCTTGCCCTCGAGCCGTAACTGGCCTTTGTCGCGCGCGCCGGCGTACCCGCCGAGATCGATCAGCGTCTTCCAGTTCACCACTTCGGCCCGGATGAACTTCTTTTCGAAGTCTGAGTGGATGGCTCCCGCCGCCTTCACCGCCGTGCTGTTCATGGGAATGGTCCAGGCGCGGCATTCGTCCTCGCCGGCCGTGAGGAAGCTCATCAGCCCCAGGAGCGCGTATGTCGCCGAAATGAGCCGCTCCAACCCGGACTCCTTCAGGCCATAGCTCGCGAGGTAATCCGCCTGATCCGCGGCCGGCAGTTCGGCCAGCTCCGCTTCGACCTTGCCGCAAACCGCGGTCACGGCCACGCGCGCCCTTCCGGTAAGCTGCTTTTCGCGGAATTCCTGCTCGCGTTCGTGCAGCTTCGCGGCTTCCTCTTCACCGAGGTTCAAGACGTAGAGCATCGGCTTCTGGGAGAGGAACTGGAAGCCGCGGATCCGCTTTTCGTCTTCCGGCTCCAGTTCCATCTGGCGCAGCGGCCGGTTCTCTTCGAGCATCGCCTTGGCCTTTTCGAGCAGCTCGAATTCGCGGTCGAGCTCCGGGTTTTTCACCTTCTTCCGGTCCTTATCCAGCCGCTCGAGCCGCTTCTCCACCACGACCAGGTCGCTGAGGATCAGCTCCGTCTCGACATCTTCCAAATCGCGGATCGGGTCGACCGAGCCCTTTTCGTGGGGAATCGTCTCATCCGCGAACAGGCGCAGCACGTGCGCGAAGGCGTCCACATTGCGCAGGCTCGCCACCGAGCCGGCATCGCGCAGGCTTTCCTTGGAAATCGAGGGCATGTCGACGTATTCGACGGTGGCGTGCGTGGTTTTCTTCGGCTCGAAAAGGCGGGCCAGCGCGTCCAGGCGCGCGTCCGGCACCTTGGCGACGCCGGTGCGCGCGGCCGTCGAGCCGATGCGCGTCTCCTGGTGGACGCCGGTCAGGATCGTGAACAGAGAGGTCTTGCCGACCATGGGCAGGCCGATAATGGCAGTCTTCATAGAGAGATTGCGTTACAGGGGAACTTCCACCTGGCTGAGAATTTCTTCGATGATGCGCTCGCCCGCTTCGGCGCGGCGCGGCACGAGCGTGGTGCGCGTATTGATCACGACGCGGTGCGCGAACACCGGCGCGGCCAGCCGCTTCACGTCGTCCGGGATGGCGTAGTCGCGGCCTTCGAGGAGCGCCAGCGCCTGCACGGCCCGGTACAGCGCCTGCGATCCGCGGGGGCTGACGCCGAGCGCCAGCGATTCGTGGCTGCGGGTGCGCTCGACAATCGCGAGCATATAATCGACGACCGAATCTTCGACGGCGACGCGCTGCGCGCACTCCTGCAACTGGAGCACGTCCTCGGCGACGAGGGCGGAAGCCGGCTCGGCGGTCCGGTGGGCCCCGTGGCGCGCGATGTCGCGGACGATCTCGCGTTCGCTCGCCGGATCCGGATAGCCGATGCGCAGCCGCAGCAGGAAGCGGTCGAGCTGCGATTCCGGGAGCGGATAGGTGCCGTGGTGTTCCACCGGATTCTGCGTGGCGATCACCATGAACGGCCGCGGCAGGGCGTGGGAGCGGCCGTCGATCGTAACCTGCGTTTCGTTCATGGCTTCGAGCAGGGCGGATTGCGTCTTGGGCGTGGTGCGGTTGATCTCGTCGGCCAGCAGGAAGTTGCTGAAGATGGGGCCGGGCTTGAACTCGAAGGTTTCCGAGCGGCCGTTGTAAATGGTAACGCCCAGCACATCGGACGGCAGCATGTCACTGGTGAACTGCAGCCGGTGGAAGCGGCAGGCCACGGAGCGCGCCAGCGCCTGGGCAAGCGTCGTCTTGCCGACGCCGGGGACATCCTCGATCAGCAGGTGGCCGCGGGCCAGCAGGCAGACCAGGGAGAGACGGACCACCTCCCGTTTGCCGCGGATTGCCGCGCCGAGAGCCGTCTCCAGGCCGGCCAGCCCTGCGAGGATTTGCGGCGAGAACCCAGCCGGCGGGACAAGCATGGATTCCCGCTGGGACATTTAAGTTCATCATACCTGAATGCACCGGGCGGGTCAGGCGGTTCCGCGGCGCCAGCAGGCGGGCTAGTTCTCCGGCACGTTGCAGCGGCCCATCCTTTGTGTTATTTATGAGGTCAAGCGAAGATAAAGCCCAACGCAAACGCCGCCCTGCTGAACCGCGACGTGCGCCCAAATCGTCTTCAAAAGGATGGCATCCCGTGGAAGCTGTCAACCGTAAATTGATTCGTCCGTCTCTCAACGAGATTAAAGAGCAGATCACGCCTCCCCGCCGCCCACCCCAGCAGCAGAAGAAGCCCGTCCCGCCGGACCAGACGAACGCCGAGAATTTCTATTACGTGAAACAGATGCAGGCGAAAACGCCCATGGTGTTCGTGCTGCGCGATGGCGAAACTCTCCACGGCGTCATCGAGTGGTACGACAAGTGCTGCCTCAAGGTGAACCGGACCGGCGAACCCAACATTCTGCTGTACAAGCCCTGTATCAAATACATGTATAAAGAGGGCTAACGCCCTCGCCCCCCCGGATGCCGGTAAGCTCAGGCGCGGGCCGTCTTGCGCACCGCCAGCCGGTACTCGCGGCGCTCGCCGGCTTCACGGTAACGGCGGTGCTCCTCCGGGGTTTCCGGGATCACGGGCGGCACCGAAATGGGGCGGCCGTTCTCATCCACCGCAACGAACGTCAGATAGGCGGAGCAGGTGTGCAGCTTGGCGCCGGTCATGAGGTTTTCCGTTTCGACGCGGACGCCGATCTCCATGGACGTGTGGAACACCCGGTTCACCGAGGAGCGCAGGACGATCAACTGTCCGATCTTCACGGGGTGAAGAAAGCGCATGCTATCGAGCGCGGCCGTAACCACCGGCCGGCGGGCGTGGCGCATGCCGGCCATCGCGGCGGCGAGGTCGACGAGGTGCATCACTTTGCCGCCGAGGACGTTTCCCAGGCCGTTGGCGTCATTGGGGAGCGCGAGCTCGGAGTACTCGGAGAGAGATTCTCGAACGGGTTTGCCTTCCATCGGTCTTGAGTGCTTCCGGTTCTAAGCGGTGATGGCTTTGCGCCGGCGGTAGCTTTCGGCGTAGGCCTGCGCCTGGCGGGCGACGATCTCACTCGGCGGAGGCGGCGCCAGGATTCCACCGGCCAGCGAACATTCCATACGGCCGTGCGCGAACGGGCGATGATCGCGCTCGACCACGTAGTAGATGCCGAGCGTCGCGCCATCGTCGCAGGAAATCGTGAAGCGGACGGCGTCCGGTCCATCGCCGGGCGGAAAACGCGGGCAGTTGCCGCGGGCATAGCCGAGATTGCACAGCGGGCGAAGGCCGGCCTGATCGGGCTCGGACGGCTGCTCGGGAATGGCGCGGCAGAGACCGGCCCAAGCATCGCCGAGCGGCAGCATGGCATCGCGGGGACCGGCTTGGGAAATCGCGCCGTGGCCGCGCGGCGCCAGAGGGTAAAAATAAGGGCAGGCCATTCCGCTGGTATAGTAGCACAAGGCATGAACGGAACCCGGTTGGACTTATTGAAGGGCTTGCTGGAGCAGAAGCCCGGCGATAGTTTTTTGCGCTACGGCCTGGCGATGGAGTATCGCAACACGGGCGATCTGGAGGCAGCGGTGCGGGAGTTCCGCGCTCTGCTGGCGGCCGACCCGGATTACCATGCTGCCTATTTCCAGGGCGGCCAGACGCTGGAACGCCTGGGGCGGCTGGATGAGGCGCGGGAGTTGTACCGCGAGGGCGTGGCGGTGACGTCGCGCAAAGGCGACCAGCACGCGCGCAGCGAGATGCAGGCCGCGCTCGACCTGCTCGGCTGACGTGGAACGTGTACAATAGAAACGTTCGGGCCGTGGCGCAGCCTGGCTAGCGCGCTTGCTTGGGGTGCAAGAGGTCCCGGGTTCAAATCCCGGCGGCCCGACCAATAACTTTAAGAGTTACAGGCCTCGATCAACCCCAACATCCCCTCTGGAGTCCGTTTGGTGGCGTTTTGGCGTCCATTTCGCCTCACCTTCTCCCGCCCTTCCACACGGTCATTGTGGTCATTCAACGCGTGATTTTCGGTTTCGCTCAGCACGAAGAAATTTTCGATTCCTATACATGAGCATCATGGTTGCAGCCGATTGATTTGGCTCGGATCACAACCTTAGCGGGGTCGTCCGGGAGTTTTCGCAGCGGGCGCCGCAAGGTGCTCGAGGCTCTCGTGCTTCTCCCGCCACATCCAGGAGTGATGGCAAGCGACGGTTTCTCCTTGAGCATTCCCGACGACTCGCGGAAGTAAGGCATTTGCGAGATCCGCTCTCGTGAGTTGGACGATCGTGCTGCGCGGAATCATAAGGCGGGGAACAACCGCGCGTGCGCGAGAGGGGGCCCGTTCCTCTGGTGGCGGGTTTGGTGGCGTTTTGGAGTCCATATCCCGCCTGGTGGCGTTTTGGCGTCCAAATTCATCGCGCCTAACTCTTGTGTTTTCCGTTCCGCGATACTCGCAAGTTATTGATAAATTTTGCTTGGGGTGCAGGTCGGCTGCGATTGACAAGCTATTGATCCCAAAAGGATTATGGTGCGACCTCTTGCTCCTTGATGTCGCCATGGACCAGGAGCAAGAGGTTTGCCGTCGAGCCCTTGCTCGTTTCGTATAACTCGTTTGTGTTGCGTTTATTTCGTATGTGCTCTATACTCGTTTTGGAGGTCAGATCCATGCTTAACGAACCAGTCACCCTACCGGAGTCCGATGAGGGCCAGATTCGAGAGCTGAATCGGATGCTGCAACTCGGTACACCGGCTTTGGTTGGAGCCGATGGTGAGCGACTGGAACTGCCTGAAGCCGTTTTCCGTTTGCTCAAGGACATCGTACGCAACATGCAATTGGGCAGGGCCATCGTACTGATTTCCGAGAATCAGCAGCTGACTACCCAACGTGCCGCGGACCTCCTGGGTGTTTCCCGGCCTCACTTGGTTAAGCTCCTGGAGACGGGAGAATTGCCGTACCACAAGGTCGGGAGCCACCGGCGCATCTACCTGAAGGACCTGCTTGCCTATCAGCGGCGACGAGATGTGGAGCGCAAAGCAGCACTCGATCGGATCGCCAGGGAGGCGTTCGAATCCGGTCTATATGATCGGACCGGGATACCCGAAGGTGGCGAAGACGAATGAGAGCTGATTACAGCGTCCTGCTGGACGCTTGTGTGCTCATCCCGATGCCGCTGGCCGATACGCTTCTGCGTATGGCCGAGGCCCCGCGCCTGTATCTGCCGAAATGGTCGGACACGATCATGCAGGAAGTGACGCGCAATCTGATCGGGAAATTCAACGCCGAGCCGGCCAAAGCGCAGCGCCGCGAAGAAGAGATCCGGCGACATTTCCCAGAAGCCTGGGTCGAAGGTTTCGAGCCGCTCATTGATGCGATGACGAACGACCCGGAGGATCGTCATGTGCTTGCAGCCGCGGTCCGCTCGCACTCGGCGCTCATCGTTACGTACAACAGACGCGACTTCCCGAAGAGCTCCGTCGAGCAGTTCGATATCGAGGTGCAAGGCCCGTCGACATTCCTGCGCGGACTCTATGACCTTGACCCCGGCCTGACCGTTCACAAGCTGCACGAACAGGCGAAGGCAATCGGAATCGCGATCGAGCGGCTGCTTCTGAGCTTATTGAAGAACGCGCCTGGCTTCGTCCAGTACTTCTGCGAAGAACAAGGCATCAGCTTGCCGACTGAGCAGGCGACCTCATCGCAGTGACGCCACAAACTGCCACATCATCATCATGTATAGGAGGGGTAATTTGTCTTCGTGCTGCACGGAATCACAAAAGGCGAAAACAACCGCGCCTGTGCGCGAGGACAGGACGATCATAGGCGACGGTTTTTGGTGGAGGTTTGGAGTCCATATCGCGTTTGGTGGCGTTTTGGCGTCCAAATTCACCGTGCGTATCTCTTCTGTTTTCAGTACACGATGCCCGTAAGTTATTGATCATTTCGCTTGGGGTGCAAGAGGTCCGGGGTTCAAATCCCGGCGGCCCGACCAGCCAAATCCTTCATCAACAGCAAATCCGCATCGGCTTTCTTCAGCGTGGCCGTCCAAGGCCTGCGCAGGTTGGTCATGTGCGGCTTCTGAGCCGCCGGGTGCCCGATAAGGTTGCCCCGCATTCCTAAAGTTGCGGTTGGGCGCGGGATTGAGGTGGACGCCATTTAACCGCCGGGCTAACCGTTAATAGTGGAGCAGCCCGCGGTGCACCTCTCGCACCGCAAGTAAAACATTCGTTTGCGGTTAATTCGGGGAAACCGTGCCGAACCTAGCTCCGGGCGGCTCGTCGTGCTAGCTTTGGTCCATCGGGCGGCAACGCGTGTTTCCAGTCTGACTGGGAGGTCTCGTTTTCCGTTGAGTTGCCGCACCCCCGACGTACTGAGTCCTATGGCGCACAAGCTGATTCTCCCGCCGCCCATCCTACTTGCGGCTCTGTTCGGCGCGAACTGCCTGGCTGCTACCTCGCCCTTTCCCGGCGCCAGCGCCTTCATTCAGAAGAACTGCGCGCCGTGCCATGGCTCCGCGGCCCCCGCCGCCCGGCTCGACCTCACCAAGCTCAGCTACGAACCCTCCAACCCGGATAACTTCGCCACTTGGGTGAAAATCCATGACCGGGTTTCCGCGGGTGAGATGCCGCCGCGTCCGATGCCACGGCCGCCCGCCGAAGCGGTCGCACAGTTTGTGAAGGCTCTGAGTGCCGCGCTCACCGCATATGAACAGAGCGTTAACGCCGAACGGGGCCGCGCTGGACTCCGCCGTCTCAACGCTTACGAATATGAAAATGCCGTGCGCGATCTCCTCGACGTGCCGTGGGTCCAGATCAAATCCAAACTGCCGCAGGACGGCGAGGCCTGGCGCTTCAACAAGGCCGGGACGGCGCTCGATGTGTCTCACGTTCAGCTCGCCCGTTATATGAGTTCCGTAGATTACGCTCTGCGCGAAGCCATGGCCGCCAAGCTCGTCCAGCAGCCTTCGGCCACGACGCGCATCTACGCACGGCAGGAGCCGACGCTCCGCAATTTCCGGCCGCGCGAGGGCAATACACGCACGGACCGGCTGAACTTCCCGGTCCTCGATTCGCACGCGCAGCCGGATGTCCGGGCCGGCCGCAGCCCCATTTCTAGCCCTGAAACCAAGGAGCGCGAGGCTATTGGCCGCGTTTCGAGCATTTTTTCGGATGCCGGCGGGTTTAGCTGGAGCAGTTACCGGATCCCCGCCGCGGGCCGTTACCGGATCCGGGTCAAAGGCTACACGATTTGGGTGAGCGGCGGCGGCGTGGATCACTGGAATTTCGTTGGGTTCGGCCCTGAAAAAGTGGCGTACTTGTACCAGCCCACCTACCACCGGCCCAATCCCGACGAAGTCTGGCCGGGCCGCCGCAACGAGCCGATCGGCGTCTATGCGCAAAGTTCAGGCCAATCCCGACCGCTGGCCGCCTTCGATTTCACGCCTGAACCCTCCGTCCACGAAGTGGAAGTCCTCCTGAGCCCGAACGAGGTAATTCAGACGGACGCCATGCGCCTCTTCCGAACCCGCGTGAACGGCAGCGAGGAAGAGTATGTCAACCCGCTCGCTCAGCCGGACGGTATGCCGGGCGTCGCCTTCCAGTGGCTGGAAGTGGAGGGCCCGCTGGACGGCCAGAACGCCGCGGGCGGTTACCACCTGATGTTCGGCGGCCTGCCGCTGCGCCGTCTCGAGAAGGGCGAAACGGGCGGCGTGACTGTCCAGATCGTGGCGCCGCCGCCGGCGCCTTCCCAGGGCGGCGGCGGCCGCGGCCGTTTTGGGCCGCGGACACAGGGCGTCGATGTCGAAGTCGTCAGCGATCATCCGCTGGAGGATGCGGAGCGCCTGATTCGCGGCTTTCTCGCGCAAGCCTACCGCCGGCCGGTCGAAGAAGCGCACGCCAAACGGTTCATCGAGCTGTTTAACCAACAATTCGCACTCGGCCACGGGTTCACGAAATCGCTGCTTTCGACGTACACCGCGATTCTCTGCTCGCCGGGGTTCCTGTATCTCCAGGAAGCGCCCGGAAGGCTCGACGATTACGCCCTCGCGACTCGCCTCTCGCTGTTCCTGTGGAACTCCCCGCCGGACGCCGAACTCCGCGCGCTCGCCGGGCAAGGCCGGCTGGGCAGGCCGGATGTCCTCCGGGCGCAAGCTGACCGGCTGCTCGATGACCCCAGGTCCCGCCGGTTCATCGACGCGTTCACCGACTACTGGCTCGACCTGCGTAAGATCGACGATAGTTCCCCATCCACGACGCTTTACAACGATTACGAACTGGACGATCCGCTGAAGCTCGCGGCGGTCGAAGAAACCCGGCTGTTCGTCCAGGAGTTGTTCCAGCGGAATCTTCCGGCGCGCACCGTCGTCGATTCCGATTTCACCTTCTTGAATGAGCGGCTGGCGAGACACTACGGCATCCCCGGCGTCAGCGGGGTCGCGATGCGCAAGGTCACGCTCCCGAAGGATTCGGTCCGCGGCGGAATCCTGACGCAAGCGAGTGTCCTGAAGGTGACTGCCAACGGCACGACGACATCGCCGGTCCTGCGCGGCGTGTGGATCATGGAGCGGATCCTCGGCTTTCACATCACACAGCCGGCCGGCATTCCCGCGATCGAGCCGGATATCCGGGGCGCCGTCACGATCCGCCAGCAGCTCGACCGGCATCGCGCCGACCCAACCTGCGCATCCTGCCATCGAAAGATCGATCCTCCAGGCTTTGCGCTCGAAAGCTTCGACGTGATGGGCGGCTGGCGGGACCGGTATCGCGCGTTCGCCGAGAACGTGAAGCCCGAACCCGGTATCGGTTTTTCGGGTCAGCCGTTCGCCTTCCATTACGGTCTGCCGGTGGATTCTGCCGGCTCGCTGGCGGATGGCGAGACTTTCACCGGCATTCGAGAATTCAAGCAGCTCCTGCTCGCACACGAAGAACGGACGGTGGCCCGGAATCTCGTGAGCCAGCTCATTACCTATGGCACGGGAGCGCCGGTAGGTTTTTCGGATCGCAAACAGGTCGAGGAAATCCTGGATAAGACTCGCGGTTCAGGATATGGAGTCCGCGACATCGTGCACGGGATCGTGGAGAGCGATCTTTTCCGCAACAAGTGAGAGGGAGAATCACCATGTCGAGTCGCACCATTTCCCGCCGCACGATGCTGCGCGGCGTTGGAGTCAGCCTGGGGCTGCCGCTGCTGAACGCGATGGTGCCGGCGAGCGCGCGCGCGCATTCCGCCGCCGCGCCCCGGCGCATGTTCGCCATCTGCAACAACCTGGGCCTCCTGCCGGGTGAGTTTTTCCCCGCCGATGCCGGCGCCGGCTATACGCCCTCGAACTACCTCAAGATCCTGCAGGACTTCCGCAAGGATTTCACGGTCTTCTCCGGCGTCTCGCACCCCAATGTGGATGGGGGGCACCCCTCCGACATCAGTTTCCTGACCGCAGCTCCGCATCCGGCCAGCAGTTCGTTCCGCAATACCATCTCGCTTGACCAATACATCGCCGAACGCATTGGCAATCGAACACGCTTTCCTTCGCTGACCCTGGCCGTCAACACAGCGGCGCGGTCGCTCTCCTGGACCGGTAACGGCGTCGCCATTCCGCCGGAACAGAGCGCGGCGGGCGTATTCCGGCAGATGTTCATTCAGGGCAGCCCCCAAGAGGTCGAAGCAAAGATCGCGGAGCTCGATACCGGCCGGTCCATCCTGGATGCGGTAGCGGACCAGGTCCGTGACCTCGAACGGAATGTGGGCGCCGCGGACCGGGCGCGTCTCGACCAATACTTCACCAGCGTCCGCGAACTGGAAAGCCGCTTACAGGAATCGAAAGGCTGGGAGCGAAAACCCAAACCGGTGGTGAAGGAGCCGGAGCCTCAGGATCCAGCCAGCCCCGCACAGTACATGGCCAAAGTTGCCAACATGTACCGCCTGGTGCGCCTGGCGTTCGAAACCGATTCCACGCGGGCGGTGACCCTGATGCTCGACAGCGTGAGCACGCCGGTCGTGGAGATCAGAGGGGCGACGATCAGCGACGGCTACCACAACCTCTCGCACCACGGCAAATCGGAGGCGAAGCTCGCGCAACTCCGGATCATCGATTCCTGGCACATGCGCCTGCTGGCCGATCTCTTCAAGGGGCTGAAGGGCGTTGAGGAAAACGGGGAAACCCTTTTGGACCGCTCTATGGTCCTATACGGCTCGAATCTGGGCGACGCCAATGCCCATTCCACGACGAACATGCCGGTGCTGCTGGCGGGCGGCGGCTTCCGGCACGCCGGACATCTCGCGTTCGACCGCAACCAGAACTATCCGCTTCCCAACCTGTTCGTGTCGATGCTCCAGCGCATGGGGATCGAAACCGGCAAGTTCGCCTCTTCGACGGGGACGATGACCGGTCTCGATGAGAAGAAAGTATGACCCGCGCAGCAGCCAGACGATTGCTACTCTTGTTGGGCGCAGCCGCTTCTACCTGGGCCGCCGAGGTGGTGGTGGACTTCGAAAGCGCTGTCCCTCTGCTGGCCGATCAGAAGGCCAATCGCGTCCCGCAATGGGAAGAGAAGGGCGTTGTATTCACGCTCGCCCACGAACCGCAGCACACGAAGGGCAAGGGGATGCTCATGTTCTTCACGCACCTCTCGACCGGCCATAAGGGGATCGTCTGCGCCATGGCTACGGAGCCGATTCCGGTCCGCGCGACCTTTCCGAAGCCGGTCTCTTCCGTGACCGTTTCGTTTTGGGGATCGACCGGCACTCCGGCTCTCCTCGAAGCCTTCGATGGGGACGGTAAGGTGGTCGATCGCGCCAGCCTCGATTCGGTTCCGGGCCGCAAAGCGCCGGGCGATCCGGTCCCCATATTCACCATGACGGTGAGAGCGGCCCATATCGCGTACGTCCAGTTCTCGGGCCCGAGGGAAGGCGAATATCTGGCCGCGGACGAGGTGCGGTTCACTCCGGTCGAGAGCGATCGCTGATCAGTATCCGAGCTGCCGCAACAGTTCCCCTGCCAGGCGCTTCACGTCAGGATCTCCAGCCTCCGCCGCCTTTTCGAGGTGCATCTTTGCGGCGGCGCGATCGCCCTGTGCCACCAGGATCCTGCCGGCGGTGAGCTGAGCGAATGCCGACCGCGGATCGGCCTGAAGAGCGGCGTCGATCTGCTGCCGCGCCTCCGCCAGCCGTCCCAGTCCCGCCAGGACGACGGCATAATTCGTAAGCACCGCGGCATTGCGCGGCCTCAGCCGCACGGCGCGCGCCAGGTAGTACACCGCGTGAAGGTTGTCGCGCTTCATGGCGAGCAGATGGCCATAATTCGCCAGCGCTTCGGCGAAATCGGGTTCGATTCGCAATGCTGCGAGCATCTCCCTCTCCGCGCCTTCCAGGTTGCCCGCGGATGCAAGTCTCTCCGCGAGGGCATTGTGGGCTTCCGCAAGACCCGGATCGAGATCCAGACATTTTTGGAGATCCCGGAGCGCTTCGGAATCGTTGCCCGCCTCTGCCTGCGCTATGCCCAACTGATGCCATAGCAAAGGGTCGGCCGGAGAGGTTTGGAGCGCCTGCGTCAGTATCACAACGGCGCGGGCCGGCTCGCCGGATGCCGTCAATGCATCAGCGAGATTCGACGCAGCCGAACGAGACTCCGGCTTGATGTTTGCCGCCTGTTCAAACTGCTGTACGGCGGCCGCGGGATCGCCCGCGCCCAGCAGCGCCTGTCCGAGTTCAATATAGAATTGCGCTTCCGCCGGTTTCTGCCGTGCGAGCTCGCTCGCCAGCCGCGCGATTCCCGCTGGATTGCTCCTTTGCGTGACCTGCGCGACGGCCTCATACAAAGGGCCGTCTCCGGCCTCGAGCGCGGGCGGGTAATAAGGGACGACTTCGCCGCGATAGGGATTCGCGAAGAACTCCTGGCTTTCCGGCATGGGCGCAAGCGGATCGCCCGCGGGCGGACGGCGGCCGATGAAATGGTCGGTCATCACCGCATGGACCACATCCTGCGTGCGGCGTTTGGGCATGTGGCAGCCGATGCAGTTCGCCTCGGCTGTGTGTTTGCCGCCGGCGATGGCGGCCCGCACGCCCGCGCCATGGCATTGGCTGCAAACGCCGTTATAATGCGCGCGAGCGGCCGCTCCGCGAGGAATGTCGTGCGGGTTGTGGCACGTCGTGCAGGTAAGGCGTCCGCCGCTCTTGAGGAAGCATTGCGATTTGCGGAAGCGGTAGGCCGAGTGCGCGATTTCGAAGTCGTCATCGTGGCCGCTGCCGGGGGCACGGTCGAAGAAGAGCTCGAAATCGGCGAGCGGCTCGCCCGGCCGGTAGGAGAACGGGCCGCGGCCGTAGCGCACGATGGAATGCGGAAGCGGCTGGCTGGTGGTTTCCAGATGGCATTGCAGACACACCTCCATTTGGCGTTCGGGGCTCAATCGCGCGGGATTGACGATGGCGCGGCGCACCGCATCGAAGCTCATACCTTGTTGCGCGGCGCGCACATGGCCGCCGCCGGGGCCGTGGCAGCGCTGGCAATCGATCCCTTGGGGCAGTTCACCGCTGTAGAGCGGCTCTGCTCCCGGTTCGTCGTGGCCGGGCGGAATTTGCGGGTACGCGTTGTGGCAGAACATGCACTCGTAGGCAATCTGACGGGGCGGCGGCAGAGAACCGCCATCGTAACCGGGCTCCATCGCCCAGGTTCCGCCGTGTTCTGCATACCAGGCTAACGGCAGCTCGGTCAGGGCGCCCCGCTGGTTGCGGTGCAAAAAGGTTTTGACATGGTTGCCTGAGCCCATGAGGTAATCGATGCTCGACTCATCCGCGAGCACCTCGGCTCCGCCGGGACCGACGCGCCAGCGGCGCTGGACGAGCTTGCCCTGCTTCCGCTCGATGGCGTACCAGGTATCCGACGGCGAATGGTAGAAGCGAACCTCCGGTGCTTCCGGAGAGCGGCGGAATGACCGAGCCATTCCGGTCAAGGCGTACGTCTGCGCGATCCGGGGATGGCAATTCGCGCAAATCCTGGCGTCTACGTACGGCGCCTCCGCGTGAGCGACGCATGTCGCGAGAGGGGCCCAAAAGAAAAGGAGCAGGCAGCCGCGCTGCCTGCTCTTCGAAGCCACGCCAATCCGCACGCGGCCATTCTACTAGAACATCACGCGCACCAGAAGTTGCACGATGCGGGAATACCCGAAGGCGCCGGGGCCCGACTGCGTCAAGCTGCCGAACCCGCTGATCTGATTACAGGCCACTCCGCTGCACCCGTTGGCGGGGTTGTTGACGGAAAGGGCCGTCGAGGTCAGATTCGGGAAGCCTGTGATGACGCCGTTCGAGTTTGCCGGATACGGCAGGAACGAAAGCGTGCTGTTGACGCCGGTGAAGATGGTGTGGTTGAAAACGTTGAAGGCGTCGGCCCGGAACTGGAAGCGAAGCCGGCCGTCGTGAAGCGTCGCGAACTCTTTCTGTAACGCCATGTCGAAGTTGAGTCCGCCCGGTGCGTTCAGATAGTTGATGCCCGATTCCAGTCCAAGGCTGCCCGGCAAGGCAGGCAGGAAGCAGTTGGGGTTGAGGTAGCTGGTCCAGGTTCCGGAGTGCGTGTACGGATTGCAGCCCGGAACGATAATCGGCCGCGATCCCTCGGTCAGGGACCCGGTGATGATCTGGTTCGACGAGTTCTGAACGCTGACGCCGGGAGTGAAGGGCGCGCCGGTCTGCGCCAGGGTGACCCCGGAAATTTGCCACCCGTTGGTCAGCATGTGTGTGAACGCGTTGCCCCACGTGAACTTGGGCGTCGTATAGACGTAGTTGACGGCGAGTACCTGGTGGCGGTCGAAGCTCGCCGGGGCGTAATTGGCGAGCCGGTTGTATTGATCGGGGCGCACGAACGAATTGTCGTTGGTGCCGCCGCTCAACGAGGTCGCCATCACCCGGCTCAGGGTATAGGAAACGCCGATGAACAGCCCGTGGGATGCCGGGCGCTGCAACTGAATCTGCAGCGCGTTGTAGTTGGCCGTCGCGGCGCTCTCATAGACGTTGACGTTGCCGTAGCCTTGCAGCCGGGCCAGGAAATTCGCGGGCAGTGTATTGCTGCCGATGGGACGCGACGGGCCGATCGCAGGCGAGCATCCGATGCATCCGGTGCCCGCGGTCGGATCGACCGAGGCGGCAGTGAATGTCGTTCCGAAGGGACTCCAATTCAGGTTGCGGTTGTCCTGCTGGTGGCGCGAGGCCGAACCGACGTAAGCGGTATCCAGCATCAGGCGCCACGGCAGCCGATTCTGTACGCTGAACTGGTAGGAGTAAGTGGTCGGCACCTTGCCGGTGGGATCGACCTCCACTGCGCTGGGCGGCGTAATCAGGGCCGAGCTGGGATTGAGCTGCTGGGCAAAACCATACTGCTCGGTCACGCTGAAGGCCTCGGGAGGGTTCGTGACCGTGTCAAACGTGCGGTTGCCCTGAATACGGTCGTAGTAAATGCCCACTCCGGTGCGGACCACGATCTTCTGCTCGCCGGTCACATCCCAAGCCACGCCGAGACGGGGGCCCCACTGCTCGCCGCGGTCTTTCGTCAGATACTTGTTCACGCAGGTGCTGGCCTGGCAGATGCCGTTAGTGAAATTGCCGCTTCCCGGAATCAGGGCGCCAATGTAATTCACCGGGTAGAAGGTGTTGTTCAGCGGGTTGAAGGCCATGCGCGTGTTGTTGGCGGGGTTTACGGCCGGCAAGTACAGCTTGGGCGCCTGGGTCGGATCCCAGTCGGATAGTTCGAACGTGGAAGCCTGGCCGGACGCATCATACTGCGGCTGGTACCAGCTCCCACGGAGGCCGTAATCGAGCGTTACGCGGGGAGAGACCTTCCAAGTGTCCTGTACGTACTCTTCGATATTCCAGTATCGGTACAAGCCGTTGATGTGATGCTGCGCCTGGTTGAAGGACTGGTACACGCCAAGGAGAGCGTTGGCAAAGCCGTAACCGGAATCCAGCGGATTGGCGCCAGTCGGTCCGCCGGTGTCGCCGAAGTTATACGAGCCGTTGAAGCTGGCGAACGAGGTCTGATTCTTCCGGCTGCGCTGCATGTACAGCCCGACCTTGATGGTGTGGGTACCCGAAACTTTGGTCAGACCGTCGGTGAAATCGATGGTCGTGTTGTAGTTGATGAAAGGCGCATCGGCGCTACCGAACGTGGTCGAATTCGCCAGGTTGGTGCCGCCGAAGGTGACGTTCGGCAGGTAATTATCCTGCACGGCGCCCGGATACAGAACCGGCAGCGGGTTCGAGCCCAGGGCACTCTGGCTGAGGTTGCTGTTCGTGGCGAAGATGTTGATGCTGTTATGCGTGTAGCCCCAGTTCACTTCGTTCGTCATCGTCGGGCTGATGATGTACGTCGCGCCGGTTGCCAGACTGCGGCCAGGAATTGGGTCGCCGATGGGGGCGAAGGGCTGCACGTTGATGCCCAGCACGAACGAGCCATAGGGCACGACCGTGTTCTGCACGTCGTTGATGTAATGCCCATACAGGTGTAGCTTGCTGGTCAGGTTATAGTCGAGGCGGAGCAGATCCTCGCGTCGCGGCATCTGGCCGGGCAACTGGGTCTGGTAATTGTAATTGGCGCCTCCCGGCAGGTTGGCGCTCGCAGCCAACGGCTGATTCGGCTGTGGGAACAGGTTGAGCAGCGCCTGTCCGGGCGCCCAGATCCGGCTTGCCGGAATGATGTTTCCCGGGAACGGGGCGCCGGTGCTGGGATCGTAAATCGTAATCACTCTGTGGGTGTTCGGATTGACGCTCTGAGTAAAGTTTCCGGACCGTTCCAGCGTGGTCGGGACCGTGACGTTGCGCGGGGTGTTCGGACTGAGCTGCTCCTGCCATTCCTGGCTCCAGAAGAAGAACGCCTTATGTCTCTCCCTCTCAAAGAGCTTCGGAATGCGGATCGGACCGCCGATGGTGTATCCGGGATCGTTGTAGCGGAACAGGGGCTTGGGAGTGGCCGTCAATCCGAAGGCCGGCCGGATGTTATTGAGGAACGTGTTGGCGTTGAGACCTTCGTTGCGGTGGTAGAGATATCCGCTGCCGTGATAGCTCTCGGATCCCGATTTGGTCACCAATTGCACCTGCGCACCCGCGCTGCGTCCGTATTCGGCCTGGTAGGTCCCGGTCAGAACCTTGAATTCCTGGATCGAATCGTTGCTGACGCTGACGTTCATGCCGCCGTTATTGCCGGTATCCACGTCGCCGATGCCGTTGATCGTCACCTGATTTTGCGAGGGCCGGGCGCCGTTGGCAGTGAAGTCGTTGGCGCCGTTTGCAGCGTTGCCCACAGCGTACGAGACGCCAGTGGTGAACTGAATGCCCGGAATCAGTTTGGCGAAATCCAGAGGGCTCCGGCCATCGACTTCGATGTTGGTCAACTGAGTGCCAATGACGGCCGAGCCGCGTTCCACGCTCTCCGTTTGCAGCACCACGGCGTTGGCGCTGACCTCAATCGACTCGGTAACCGCTCCCACCTCCAGCGTCAGATCGCCGAGCGCCAATTTATCGCTTGCGTGCAACTCGATATTGGCGCGTTCGAGCTTCTTGAAACCGGGAGCCTCTACGGTGACGGTGTAGGTGCCGGGAAGGAGGCCGGGGATCGAGAAATCGCCGGTGGCCGTGGTTACGGTGGGAAAGGAGGCCTCGCGAGTCGGCTCCGTAGCCGTTACTTTCGCATTTGGAACGGCTGCGCCGGCGGAATCGACTACGCGTCCGTTCACCGTGCCCGTAATGCTCTGGGCCCGCACCTGAGCGCCCAAGACCAGCAGAAATAGTATCGTCGCGGATAGCTTATTCATCATAGCGGCTCCCTTTTGAGTCCCGTCGAATGTCACCAGTGAAAATACGATCCCATCGGAAATGCAGCAAATCAAAATTCACGAACCGAACAGTCGTCTCTTTCCGACGGCTCCAAAACCCCGTTTTAGAGAGAGCTTAGTGCAAGTCGGATAAAGTTTCAACCTCAAATTAAAGATTTCACCAAAAACTTTACGCAGCCGGCGGTCCCCGGAAGGCTGCGGGCCCAGTCGCGAGTGGGTCAGTGTGGCTTGGGCGCCGCGCAAGACCTCGAGTGCAAACATTTCGAGTCGGAGATTTCGCGCACCTGAGTAATCCACTCAATACCCCCGGTAGATTTGCGTATCGTCACACGGCAGGAATCACTGAGGTAGGTTCGATACGGTATGGCGGATCGAAGTCGAGCAGGCCCAGAGGCTTGCCCCGGGGTTGAATCTTCGCTCGAACCGGGGCGACTAACGGTTAGAACGGCCGTTAGGCAAGGAGATCCGGCACCACTACAACGGCTTGCAAATTCAAGTTACAGATGGAATTGGGGCCGCAGGTCAGTCCGGTCTCGGGCGCTATCTGGTGTCTTCCGTGACTTCAATACCGTTGACACACGCCATCCCAACGACCGGCACGAACGAGAGGAGAATCTTGCCCTGGGCGTTGGGGCGGATGCCGGAGAAGGACCGGTCGATGGGGCGGCCTTCGCCGCCGGCCTCCTTGAAGATGTCGAAGTTGCGCATCAAGGCGACGCCGTTGCAGTATACGTCGAACAGGCGGCTGCCAGCTCCTCCTCCGCCGCTGTTCCGTTTGCCGTAGTGGCCCTCGCAGAATTTCAGTGTGACGCGATATTTGCCGTCAGCTACCGGCAGGGCGTAAGAGAAATGGCCCCATCGTTCGCTGGCGTAAAGCGCGACATCCGGCGCGCTCGAATTGCTATCCTGTGCCGGATTCGTGCGGCGGACCAGCGCATTGCCTCCGAGGAAATACGAATCGGCCTGCCATTCCTGGCCTGCGGAGTTTTTCCAGGAAGCCGTCCAACCGGCGCGAATTCGGATGGGCCTGACCTTGCCGGCATTTACGGGCAGCACCTCGATGCCGCTGACGATCGCGGTGCCTCTGACAGGGGAGAACGTCAAATGCAGGAAGCCGTCGGGGGCGGGTGAGATGTCGCGGAACACCCTCTCGTCCGAAGTGTTGGCGCCATTCGCGTCGGCGACCACGTCGAAGAACTCCAGGAGGCGTTTCCCATTGGCGGCGACGTGAAACACACGCTGCCCCTCGCCGCTCGATTCCGCGCTGATGAAATCGGCGAGGCCCGTCTCCGCGAAGTGCAGGTGCAGTTCATAGGATCCCGGCTTCAAGGGGATGGCATACCGGAAATCGCCCTGTCGCATGCGGCGATAAATATCGGGGTCCAGGGTGCGAAGAATCTTCTCGGAGGGCCGAACGAGGCTCGATCCTCCGGAAAAGAAGCGGTCCGGGCCCCAGGTTCGTCCGCTGCGGTCCATGTAGGAATTCACGCCGCCGACGCTGATCCGGAGATCCTCACCTCCGGCCGGCGCAACCGCGGCGAGGCGCGAGGCGGCCTCGGCCCCGGAATCGGCGGAAATGGGCTTTACGCCTCCCCACTTCCACCAGGAGAGGCCCCCGGCAACCGCCACCAGAGCCGCTACCCAGAGCATCGCGGCTCGCGGGAGGCGACTTTGCGGCGGAGGCAATGCCGGAGTATCGGCTACGGGCTCCGCAACCGGCGGCGGAACGGCGTTATCGGGCGGCGCCGTCTCGGCGGCCGTTTCCCATCGAAAGCCGGCTCTATAAGAGCCGGGGAGCAACTCGATCCTGACGGTGTGGGGATTGCCATTTTCGGCGAGGTAATGCTGCGCCAGCCGCTTTCGCACTTCGTTCGCCGTAACGCGGACGACCGTGTGTTGTCCCGGGTCGAAGTCCTCGGGAAGCTGGAAGAGTTCCACCCCGATGGACCGCTCCTTCAGAGCGCCGCTGGGACCGTTAATGGTGTGCTCGATGA
>Ga0209062_1001757_pt1 | contig 34049 bp, 27 predicted proteins | sample Coa_R2_2_FD_187158 | JGI IMG/M metagenome (GOLD analysis project Ga0209062, IMG submission 187158) | Surface soil microbial communities from Centralia Pennsylvania, which are recovering from an underground coalmine fire - Coalmine... | ecosystem: Environmental > Terrestrial > Soil > Unclassified...
CATGCCTTGGCTGCCCTGGACTTACGATCCGGAACTGAACCTGCTGTATGTCCCGACCGGCAATCCGAATCCCGTCATGGCGGCGCAAAGCCGCCCTGGAGCGAACTTATATACCGCATCCATCGTCGCGCTGAACCCTGACACAGGCAAAATGGCATGGTATTTCCAAGCCTCGCCGCACGACACGCACGACTGGGATGCCACCCAAACGCCGGTCCTGATCGATGACGTGCTCGGCGGAAAACCGCGCAAACTGCTCGCGCAGGCCAATCGCACCGGCTTGTTCTTCCTGCTGGACCGCACCAATGGCAAGAACCTCGTATCGAAGCCGTTCGTCGAGTCGATCAACTGGTTTAAAGGCGTGGACGCGAAGGGCCAGCCGATTCGTGACCCCGCAAAAGACCCTCAGGTCGCCGGGGTCCTGGTATCGCCAGGCTCATCCGGCGTGACCAATTGGCCGACACCCAGCTTTAATCCCGACACGGGCTTGTTCTATGTCGGCGCGTCGCAGAGCTTCAGCCTGTTTTACCTGACCGACACTGACGCGCGTCCGCAGGGTTACGGCGCTGCGGAACGGGGAGCTGGGCAAGCCGGCACTTCGCTGCGCGCCATCGACTACAAGACCGGAAATGTGGTTTGGAAGCATCCCACCCGCCAGGGCGCGCAGGGACTGTTAAGCACGGCCGGAGGATTGCTGTTCGGTGGCGACGGCGTGGGCAATTTCATCGCCTTCGACCCCAAGAACGGTAAGCCGCTTTGGCATGCCGGAATCGGTTCACCGTCCAACTCGCCCGAGACCTATATGCTGGATGGACGTCAATACGTGCTGGTGGGCACCGGCGATTCGTTGTATGCTTTCTATTTGCAGTAGCAAATCCGGGCTAATTCGGCCCGCCGCTTGCATTTCTGCCACGATATGCGTTTTGTAGTTCTTGGGCTTTTCCTTGTAGCTGGTTCGGTTTCCGGCGAGGTGGTGCGCTCGGTGAGCGTGCGCGGCGCCGATGTCAACGTGCAACTTGCGACACAGGTGGGCCAACCGTACGACACCGCAGCGATCGACAAGGATATTAAGGCGCTGTGGGCCACCGGACGTTTCTCCGACATCCAGGTCAAGCGCGAGGAACACGACGACGGCGCGAATATCATCTTCGATGTTGTCGAAACGCAGACTAAGCCTCTGCACGAGATGCGCATCGAACCCTCGACTTTCGGGGTTCAGTTCAAAATTCCGGAAGGCACTCCGATGGACCGGGCGCGCGCGCACGAAGCCGCGCGACGCACCCAGGAAGAACTCCGCGCGGAAGGGTTTCAGAACGCCGAGGTCAATTACAAGCTCACGCCCTTTATGGGCCGCCAGGTGGATCTAACATTAACCGTCGATCCTGGCCAGCGCGTTCGCGTCAAGCAGCTTAATTTCGAAGGCGACGTCGCGCTGAATCCCAAGGACCTGACCCACGCCCTTCAAGCGCTGCGCAGTCATCGTGTCATGCCGCCGATTCCCGGAATCTGGAGTGGATGGCGCCTGCTTCCCGCCTACAGCCCGGAAGCGGTCGAATCGGACCTGGGCCGCGTGCAATCGCTGTACCTTTCCAAAGGCTATTTGGACGTGAATCTCCGGCTGGATGACATCCACGTCAGTCATGGCGATGCCAACATTACGGTGCATGTCGAGGCAGGACAGCGCTATCGCGTTGCGGCAGCCAGCATCGACGGAGTTGCGGCTGACGTGAATACGCCCGGTGACCTGTGTCCCAGCCTGTTCAGCGCGCGCCGCGCCGCCGAGAAACAAGGCATCGCGGATTTTTCCGTCCGGCTGGATGCCACCGGGGCCGATGCAGCCTACGCCGCTCCGTCGGTTGACCTGGCTGCTTTGATCGACCGGGGGCGCCCTTTCCGTATCGGCCGGATCGACTTCAGCGGCCGCCAACACTACAGCGACGCCGTGGTGCGCCGCAACATGCTCCTGGTCGAGGGCGATCTGCTGGATGAGAAGCTGCTGCGCAAGAGCATGGCGCGCATCAATCAGACCGGCTTCTTCTTGCCCGTTACCGAACGCGATGTGCATATCCAGACTGACGAGGACACCGGCGTAGCCAACGTCAATATTCAACTGCACGAGCGCAAAGGTGGGGCATGGATGCTTTCAGGACCGGTGGGGCCGCCCAGCTTTGCCGGACCGCTCGAAGCGACTATTCGCTCGCGGCTACCTTCCTGGGGTTCGGGTTTGCTGGAACTATCCACGTACACCGCGGCGATTAGCCTTTATGCATTTCTTCCGCCGCTGATTCCGGCACTTTCGCTGACGCCAAAAGGAACCGTGCTTCCCGTGCTCGCGCTACAAAGGCCATATGTGCCGGGCGAAGGCTGGCGTTCGGGATTCATGATCGCGCCCCAGCTCGGTTGGCAGGCGCTCGGCGGGATTTATCTGGTCACGCAAATCCAGCAAAGGCTTCTACCCGTGCTCGCGGGCGATCGCGGCTTGGTGCCGGAACTTCCAGTCACCGTCCAGACACACAAAGGCGAAGCAACGATGTTTTGCGAGCCACCCGCTCCACGGCTGGCCACTTTGCGAACCGGCGCCTCCATCGCGATCCGTTTCCTGGGCGTATTCACCGGGCTTTGATTCTCGGCGACTCGCCGGCGCGATGCTCAAGAAGCTGCGGCGCATTCGTGCTAGATTGCAAGTTGGAGATGCGCTAATGCAGTCCTGCATCGCCGTGCTGCTGCTGTTCGGCCTGCTTGTTTTCCCTGGTTTCGGCCAACCATCGACACCTGCCACCTCGTTCCGGGCCGATACCACTCTGGTTCTGGTCCCGGTCGCCGTTACCGACAAAAACAATCGCTACGTACTCGGTTTGGAAAAAGAAAACTTCCAAATATTCGAAGACGGAGCCGCTCAAACCATCACCCATTTTTCCAGTGAGGACGCGCCGCTATCGATCGGCCTCATCGTCGATATCAGCGGCAGCATCGGCATGAAGCTCAATACCTCCCGCCAGGCAGTCGCCGAATTTCTGAAGACTCTCAATCCCGGCGATGAGGTGTTCCTGGTCGAATGCAGCGATCAAGCCGAGGTGGCGGTTCCTTTTACGCACGATGCCGCCGCCATCGAGAAGAAACTGCGATCCGCGAGCTCGGGCGGCCTCACCGCGCTGATCGATGCGATCCGCCTCGGGCTGGATGAGATGAAGCAGGCGAAGAACCCGCGCAAGGCTCTTCTGGTGATCTCCGACGGCGGCGACAATAACAGCCATTACAACGCGCACGAAGTGGAGGACCTGGTTCGTGAAGCCGACGTCCAGATTTACGCCATGGGTGTCTTCGAGCCGTTCACGTTCGGACTTAGCTCGGCGGAAGTGAGCGGCCCGCGCGTACTCTCGGAAATTTCCGAGCAGACCGGCGGGCGCGCACTGGCGGCGACAGGCTCGCGTGATCTTCCGGGTATCGCAGCTCGAATCGGTCTGGAACTCCGCAACCAGTATGTCCTGGCGTATTCGCCAGCCAATAAAGATCGCGACGGAAAATACCGCAAACTCGAGGTCAAATTGCTGGCCCCGGATGCTCTACCCGATCTGAAGGCGCGATGGCGTCTCGGTTATTATGCGCCCAGCCAGTAGTTGGTAAATGGCTCGGCGAGGACTCGTTAGCGGTGGCCGCCAGCGTGTCCGGCTGCGCCGACCCCGCCATGCATCGGAGCGGAGGGTACCGGCCGCACTCCACCGCCGCCCGTGTAGATGGGGGAGCGCGGAACTCCAATACCGGTCCCGATCCCATAACCGCTTCCAGCACCTACGCCGATCGGAGTCGATGGGCGAATGGGACTCGGATAACGATAAGTCGATACACCCGGTAATGGCGCCCGCTGGATGTAGGTTCGATAGAGCGGAACTCCGTACAAGCCCGCCGTGCCCGGAAAGCCGTAAATACCAAACAAGCCCGCCCGCCCGAACATCCAGGGATTCCACACATCCCATGTACTGAGCCCCAGCGTTGTGTACGGACTGCTTACCCAATCCGTATAAGGAGGCGTTGGGATGTAGCCGGGCGGCGGAATATAGCCCGACATCCCGAGCGCCGAGAGCGCGGCCGCCGGGTCGCTCTGCCACTGGTCAATCGCGTTCGAAAGATCCTGCGTGTTCGCGGCTTCCTGGTTGCTCTGCGCCAGGGAGTCGGTGCGCACCTGGTCCCAATTGTCCAGCTTGTCGCGCGCGGTGCCGTTCATCATGCGCGCATTGAGTCCGCCTGTAAGCGCGACCACGTGTCCCGCATCCACAGTCAATGAGTCGCCGTTGTGCACGACCTGCGCCTTGCCGTCCTCGACGCGCAGTTCCGCCGAACCAGCATTGAACCGGTAGCGGCCATCCGGCCCCACTTGTACCTGGTAATCGCCATATAAGATCGTGACCGAAGTTTTCGGTGAAGCGTTCAAAGCATCCACGATTGCGGTGCCGTCGATCAGCCGCACGCGAGTGTCGGCCAGATGATTCGCAATCATCTGGACCGCGCTGTTATCCCCGACGCGCAGAAAGACACCGGGGGTGAGCATCAGCTCAGCGCGTCCATCCTGCGTGCGCAACTCTTGCCCTTCACGCATCTGTCCGAAACGCCCGGGCGTCTGCTGCACCGGCAAACCGTCCAGAAAAACGGCGCCATCGGTAAACTCGATGAGACCAGCGCGCGCTGAAATAACCGGCTGTGCCATTAGCGGCATGCCGAGGATAGGGGCCACGGCCCAGGGAAGGAGCCACCGGCGGTTGAACATCGTAAGACCCTCTGTCCAAGCTTGCTCCCTTTCGACGGGGCTGTCAAGGCAGGAACGTTACCTCAACGCTGTAAGTTTTGGGCCTTGTCTAAACTGAATCATGGAGTGGTTCGAAAATGAAACTTTTTGGCGCGACCTGTATGGCTACATGTTTCCGGCTGAGCGGATGGCAGCCGCACCGGCTCAGGTTGAGCAGGTGCTGGCACTGGCCCGCCTGAACAGTGGCGCGGTTCTGGATCTTTGCTGCGGTCCGGGCCGCCACTCGGTCGAGTTCGCCCGGCGAGGCTTTAACGTGACAGGAGTGGATCGATCGCCGTTCCTGTTGGAGCGCGCTCGCGAACACGCAACCGAAGCCGCCGCAACGGTGGAATGGGTGATCGAAGACATGCGCAGCTTCGTGCGCGAATCCTCCTTTGAGCTGGCTTGCAATCTTTTCACCTCGTTCGGGTATTTTGAGCACGAGCAAGAAGACCTCGAGGTTCTCCGCAACGTGCATCGCAGCTTGCGTCCCGGCGGTGTTTTCATTCTCGAGATGTTGGGAAAAGAGCGGCTGGCGCGCATTTTGGAACGCGCCGTTTGTACCGATCTCGGCGATGGCGCGCTGCTCCTGCAGCGGCACGAAATCCGCAGCGATTGGTCGCGCGTCCGAAACGAATGGATTCTGCTTAAGGACGGCCGCTATCGCACGTTTCCGTTCGAGCACACCGTTTATTCCGGCCGCGAGCTCAAAGAGCGCCTGTTCGCTGCGGGATTCGCCGAAGTAGAACTATTCGGAGGGCTTGAGGGCACGCCTTACGACGTGGACGCGAACCGGCTTGTCGCCGTAGCGCGAAAGCGGGTTTAACCATAGTTCTTGATTTTGTTCCAAAACTCCGGCCACGGCTCGCGATTGCCGCGGCACACGAAAATGTCAGGATGGTCGCGACTTTCCTCGTTCAGCACACCGAACCGGTTTGTCACGTGTCCGGCCAACTGGCAGGAGTTAAAGTGCAGGTCGACAAACCTCCGCGACAGACCGGTCACGATCAGAACTTCGGGCGGAGGGTCGCCGTAGCCGCGCAGCCAAAAAGAATTCGTCCCGCTGATGGCCTTCGGAAGACCGTAGGCAGCGCCGTACAAATCGACGGCACCCGCTTCGCCATAGTTGCCGGCCAGGATCTTCACGTTCGCTCGATCTTCAGCGGGTAGCGAATCCCTGACCCTGGCTACCGCTGCAACCAAGTCCGGCCAGCCAATCTCTTCACGCCAATCGTCCTGAACCTTGCTGCCAAGCTGCCACAATGCTGAGCCGACCGGCGCAATCGGAACCACCACCGCGACGGCAAGCGCCGCGCCGGCGGCAATGGCGGTCCAGCCTGCGATTCGCCGGACATGAGCACGCGCGGGCGATAAAGTCTCTAAGCGTTTCTCCCAGGCCACAGCACCCGCCGCAAGCAGCATCGGGTATGCAGGCGCCATGTAATACCCGCGGCCACGCGCCGCGAAGAAGAGCAGGAAAACAGTAACGAACATCCAGCCGATCGGCCGGAACTGTTTTCCTTTGCGCGAAAAGTAATACCAGAGCCCTGCCGCCCACATCGGAATCGTCACCGGATTGGCAGGGACGAACAATTGTTCGATCAGAAAGTTCTTGGTTCGCCCGATGCGGATATCGCGTGCGTGGATATGATTCAGAAAATCCAACGAGATGAAATTGTGCTGCGCCTGCCAGATCACGTTCGGCAGGATAATCGCCAACGAGAGCGCCATGCCCGCCCATAGCCACCCGCTCTTCAGATAACGGCGCGCCGGCGTCAGCAGCACTGCAATGGCAATTCCAACGGCGAGGAAACCCATCGTGTACTTAGTCAGCATTCCCAGACCGATTGCCGCGCCGATTGCCAGCCACCAGCGCGCATCCTCGGAATCGAGGAGGCGAATCATGCAATACGCCGTCAACACCCACCATAGATAGTCGAACGTGACGTATTGAAACAGCGCGCCCGCAGCCATAGACACCGGCGCGATCGCCACGGCCAAGGCCGCCGCCAGCTGCGCTGTTCGTTTTCCGCCGAGTCTACGCGCCATGCAGCCGCTCAGCACAATGGCGACGCCTTGCGCGAGCGACGCAAAGAACCGCAACCCCACCAGCGATGACCCGAACATTGCAATGGCCAAGCGCGCGATGAACGGCGTCACGGGCGGATACGCAACGTAGCCCCACGCCAGGTAGTGCGCGTCATCCACCGTTGCGAGCTCGTCGCGATGGAATCCGTAGCGGCTGTTCGTGAGCGCATGCAGTAGAATTGTCGCCGCCGCGATGAGGAGCAAGAGAGCGGTGTCGCTCGAGGTCGCAAGCCAAGTGCCCTTGCGCCTGGCCTCGGTCTCAACATGCATTGCACTACAAGCTTATGCCATTTTTTGCCGGTTATCGCTGGCGTGAAACAGCCGCGGCGCCTATGGATCTGCGCCCAGTAGTCGTTGCGGCGATGATTAGCGGCCAGGCGCGTCGGGCGCCAAATGCCCTAGCCGCCGGCGCAGCGTTTCGTAAGCGCGAAAGAGCATCGATTTTAGCGCGGGAATCGAGCAATTCATGACTTCGGCGATAGCCGCATAGTCCATCCCTTGGTACTTGTGCAGCATTACCGCGGCGAGTTGTTTGGGAGGTAAGGACTCCACCGCAGCCTTGATTTCGAGAGCGCGCTGGTACTCCACCAGACGCTGATCGGGCCGCGGCGCAAGGTCCACCGGCTCCAGGCTAAGCGCCTGCAGTTCGGCCAGCGGCCGGTCTCCGCGCTCGCGCCGTGTGTCACGCCGCCAATTCAGCGCCACGTTTCTCGTGATACGGAAGAGCCAGGTCGCGAACTTTGCTCCGGGCCGATACTTCTCGCGCGAGCGGTACACGCGCAGGAAAACATCTTGCGCCAGTTCCTCGGCAATGTCACGATTTCGCACCAGCCGGTACAGATGCCGGATCACAGCCGTCCGGTTGCGCTCCAGCAGCACGCCGAAGCTCGGCTCGTCACCGGCCGACACCTTCAGCATCAGCACTGTGTCGGGATCGATGGCCCAGTCCGTCACTATTCAGATGGAACGCTTGCTCCACCGGAACCGTTACGACCCGGTTGTAATATTTGGTAAGGAAAGCTCGCGCAGCCGTTAGACTGCTTACTCTTGCTTCTGATGCTCGGGGAACACGGCGTATCCGGACGGTGGCGGATACAGCGCAAACAACGTATTCAAACGCCTGCGCAGATAACGGCTGGGGAGTTGCCGCGGCCCAGTGTCGACGTCGATATCGCAGCAGATCCCGTGCAAATACAGGGTCAGAGTATCGATGAAAGACTGACGCGCATATTCCCGGAACGCTTTCGATTCTTTGCGCAAACTGCCGTCCCGCCGCAACAGTGCTTGCTTGGCTTGCCAGCTCTCTTCATCCACTTCTCCATGAATCCGGCTGCGCAGCTCCTCGCGCAGCAGCGCGAAGTATTGCGACTGCGCTTCTTCGGACCAGACGTCGGCCGCCAATATCGCGAGCACATGGTAGAAACGGTAGTGATATTCGGAAACGTCCTGGTCCTTCAGAGCGAAAACCAGCACTTCCTCCTTATCGAAGCGCACTTGCGTGGCCCAGGAAAGCTTGTTTTCCGGGGGCTTCTCCGTACAAACAAATTCATCCCCGCTGATCGCCCCTTTCTCCGTGCCTTCGCCTCGTTCCAGGTATGGCACCAGCATGATCGAAACCTTAGGCAGAAGAGCCGCGATGGCTGGAGGCAGCGCCGCAATCGGCTCCTCCAGGTATTCCTTCAAATCCTCCTCCGATAGTGGAACCGAGGCGCAAAAGTAAGAAAACGTATTACTCAGCGGAATCATCTCGCTGCGAAACCGTTCTGCGAACTGGCCAACGCTCAGTTTGGAAAGATCAGGTTGTGCGGACATCGGGGCGGGATTGTTTCAACTCGATTCTATCACGCAACCACCAGCCGCCTCGTCTCTCCGCGGTAACACACTGAAACGGCGGGTGGTTCGGTTTTGGGCAAGCCCTACTCGCCCGGCTTGAGTCCCGGGCGCTCGACAAGTTCGATTTTCGCCCCGGCGGGCCCGGCCACATAGGCAAAATTAATGGAAGGCCCGTTTGGAAGCCGGAGCGGTCTCGGTTCCGTCAAGACAGTCACGCCCTTACTGCGCAGCTCGTCAATCGTTTTCGCCAGCGCACCATTGGATCGCCACCCAATATGGTCGATTGCATGCCCTTCGCTGGGTTCGGCTTCTCCACGCTGGACCAAAATCCACATATCGCTGAAGCCCGGCGCGCTGTACTTCATCGCGTCCAGCCGTCCCTTCAACTTCGTCCGCTCTCCGCCGAACTTGGCCTGCAGCCACGTGAATACCTCGTCCGGATTCGGCCCGCGCATATGAATATGGTGCAATCCGAGGAGCTCCGGGTCCTGCACCACCTCGATGCGCGTGCCCCAAGGGTCCTCCACGAACCCGAGCTTGAATAGCCCGGGCACCTCCCGAACCGGCGTGACGATCTTCACGCCCGCGGCTTCGAATTCCTTCATTTTCGCGTCTAGGTCCGCGAACGAGAAGCCGACGTGATCGATAGCACTCCCCGCGCTCGGCTTAGCATCCGCCTTTTTCAGGAACATGAAGCGCGTGCTGCCGAACATGAGCCGGTCCGGCGCCTCGCTGATCCGCCGCCCTCCGAAATACTTTTCATACCAGTTCGCCGCCGCAGCAGGATCGGGTACATTCACGTGCACGTGATCGTAAGGAAACGTCTGGGCCGCGCCCGAACCCGCCAAAGCACCGGCCGCAAAACCCGCAAATACCGCCCAAGAGAGACAACGTCGCATCAGAACTCCTTTTGGATTGAGTTCTAGTCTATCAGCTTCCTTCCCGAAACGAAGTCGCTCGGTTACCGCGGAGGCCGCATGGCTTCTGCGGGTCTATCCGCTTGCCCGTCCGAACGCTCCTTTTCTCATTGAACCGGCCAGCCGAAACTCACGCCCAACCTACCGCGATAGACTAGAGAAGAGTGGCGCGCAGAGTCCTTATCTCGGCCGGCGAGGCCTCCGGAGACCTTTACGCCGCCGGGCTGGTGGAGGCCCTGAGACGGCGCAACCCCGATCTGGAGTTTTTCGGATGCGCCGGGCCGCGCATGCAACACGCCGGTGTGCGCCCAATCGTCGATGCGCGCAGTCTCGCCGTAGTTGGGTTAGTTGAAGTGGTTAGCCATATCCCTCGTATTTACCGAGAGTTCCGCAAATTGCGCGCCGCGGCGGCCGCCGAGAAGCCCGAATTGGCCATCCTTACCGACAGCCCCGATTTCCATCTGCGGCTGGCCCGCCATCTCAAGAAGCTGCGCATACCCGTTATCTACCTGGTTGCGCCGCAGGTCTGGGCCTGGCGAAAAGGGCGGCTACCGCTCATGCGCCGCACCATCGACCGGTTGCTGTGCATTTTTCCGTTCGAGCCGGACTTTTTCGCACGCGCCGGCGTCCAATGCACTTATATCGGCCACCCTTTAACGCGCTTGGTCAAGCCCTCGGCCGCGGCCGATGAGTTACGCCGCCGTTTCGGCGTGCCCGCCGGATCGCAATTGATCGCATTGCTACCCGGAAGCCGGCCAGGAGAAGCGGCGCGGCACCTCCCCACCCTGTTGGAGGCCGTAGAAAAGATCCGCTCAGGTCATGCCGGACCCGCGCCCAGCTTCATTTTGGCCGTCCCGCCCGGTACGGTTCCGCCGGAATCAACTTTTAGGGAACGCATTTCCGCCGCATCCATCCAACTGCTTGAGGGACAGACCTGGGACGTCATGGCCTGCGCCGACTTGTGCCTGGCCGCTAGCGGGACCGTTACTATCGAGGCCGGCCTCCTCGGAACCCCACTGATCGCTTTTTATCGGGTGAACAAATTGACTTGGCTGATGGGCCGGCGGCTCGTCAATGTTCCGTTTTATACCATGGTGAACCTGGTGGCCGGCCGTCGAATCGTGCCGGAACTGATTCAGCACGACCTGACTGCGGACCGGCTTGCCAGTGAGGCCCTGCGCCTCCTGGCCGATACTTCCGCGCGAGAAGAAATGCGGCGCCAGCTGGCTGGCATGGCGCAAAAGCTGTCTGCGGATGACGATCCCCTGGAATTGGCCGCCCGGCTGGTTGAAGATTATCTGGCGAGCGGCTCCAGTCCGGCCGCATCGCTCAAGCGGGAGTCCGCGCTCGCGTCTCGCTCCCCCGTTGGTGCTTAGTTAAGAAGGAAATGCCTCATGCTTCGTAAGACTCTCCAGAACGCGCGCAACGGAACGCCGCCACGGCGCGTTTTCCCGCAACACGGACGCGGCGTGCTATGCGCTCTGGTTGCAGCTCTCGCTATGGCGTCCATACTCGCTGCCCAGGATCGAGGAGCTAAGCGCGGCCGGATCGATGTCCAAAACTACTCGATCGATGCCGAGGTCAACCCGCGCACCCAGTCGCTTAGCGCCACCGTGAAGGTCCGCTTCATTCCCCTGGACAGCGACATCTCGTCGCTCTCCTTCGAGTTGAACAATGCGCTGAGTCTGTCGCGTGTTACGGACGACTCCGGCCGGCAAATCCAGACCTCCCGCTCCACGCAAGATCCCGCCGTGCGCCTTAACCTGCCAGGGCCGCTGGCTAAAGGGACTCCGGCAACGTTCACGTTCAGCTATGACGGCCGTTTCAGCGGCCAGGAAGATTCACCGGTCTATGGCATCAAGTTCGCCGACATCCAAAACGATTTCGCCTACCTGATGTATCCGGCGCGCTGGTTTCCCGTTAACGACTACACCACGGATCGCTACACGGCGGATCTGCATATCACGGTGCCGGCCGGTTTCAAAGTCATCGCGAGCGGCCTTGAGCATGACGAGCATGTGGGCGCCGATAAGATCGCCTACAGCTTCCAGTACACCAAGCCGTCATTTCCAGGCAGTATTGCGATTGTGGAGGGCGATCCCGCGCGCGTCGACTCGCAAGGCGTCAACACATCGGTCTACTTCCGAAAGAAGCAATCGATGGCGAACGCTTATGGCGAGGAAACTGGAAAAATCATGAGCTACTTCACCAGCGTGTACGGACTGCCTCCGCAGGCCAATCTGACCCTGGTGGAGACTGAAGACGGAACCCCGAACGGGTACTCCGCGCCGGGTGTGATTTTTCTTTCGCCGAAAGGCATTGGGGATCGCGTTGCTGAGCGCCTGCTGGCCAACCAGGTTGCGCGCCAGTGGTGGGAGACGCTCATTTCGCCCGTCAATCGCGATCACATGTGGCTGGAAAACGGCAATGCCCGCTTCGCCGAGTTGCTGTGGGATGCGCACAACAGCGGCCCCGGCGCGTTCGAGCAGGATATTCACGACACCTATGTCGAAGCGCTCACGGTGGACAATCCGCCCCTGATCCAGTCCGGCCGTCTCGAGGACTATTCGCCTGAATACTGGGCGGAGACGGCGGCCAAAGGCGCGGCCATATTGAACATGTTGCGCAACGTAATGGGCGCGGATAATTTTTCCAAATTGATGTCGACCTTCGCCGCAGACCATGGGTGGCAATCAGTCAGCACGGCCGATTTCCGCCAAGCCGCCGAGAAGATCTACGGCCAAAACCTGCAGTACTTCTTCGTTCAGTGGATCGAATCCAATGGCGCGCCCGAGTTTCGCCTGGAGTACACCGTGTTTCGCCTCGGAACTAAGGGATTCCGCGTGATGGGCAAGATCTCGCAGGATCTCGACACGTTCCATATGCCCGTCGATCTTAAGATCGAAACCGAAGGCAATCCGGAGACCAAGCGCGTGGACGTGGTCGGCACATCGTCTGAATTTTCCGTGGACACTTTCGGCAAACCGAAGTCGGTCGCGATCGACCCCAACGGCAGCGTCCTGCGCTGGAGCCCAAACATGCGGGTGGAGGTAGCGATCAAACGCGGCGAGCAGTTTGTCGCGATCGGCGAGTTGGGAGACGCCCTGAAGGAATATCAAAAGGCCATTGAAGTGAACCGCGCCAGTTCCCTGGCACACTATCGCGTCGCTGAGATTTTCTTCCTGCAGAACAATTATCAGTCCGCGGCCAACGAGTACCGCGAGGCGATAAACGGCGACGGGACCCCCGCGTGGACGCAAGTGTGGGCGCATATCAAGCTCGGAAATATTTTCGATATTTCGGGCCAGCGCGACCGTGCGGTCAACGAGTATAACCAGGCCATTCGCACTCGCGACAATACCGAAGGCGCGCAGGAAGAAGCGGCCAAGTATCTGAAACAACCCTTCGAGCGCAAACGCAGCAACGTTTGATGCGTATCGCACGCGCAGGATGTCGCACACGCAGCGCGAACCTGCACCGCGCGATATGCTAAACTCTGCCATGTTGTCTTCTGGCAACAAGTTCTTTCAAAAGCTGAACGGCGAGGGATGCACGGGAAGGCGGTGAAAATCCGCCACTGCCCCGCAACTGTAAGCGGCAAATCCGAGGCCGAAGCGATCACTGCGTTAGTGGGAAGATCGCTTCTCCAGGGCCCGCCGCGAGTCAGGAGACCGGTTCCTCGCTCAAAATCAAATCACGTTTTCGAGGGAGAAACGTCCGATGCGAACCATTTTCCTATTGTCTCTGTCGCTCGCTCTTTGCGCGGGCGAAACCAAAACCATTCACGGAACTATTCTGGATCCTTCCGGGCGGCCGGTTGAGGGGGCGCGCGTGGTGTGCGCGGATCAGGCTGTTTTTAGCAGTGCGGAGGGGCGCTTCAGCGTAAACGGCGGAGACCGCTGCCGTGTGCGGGTAGAAAAGATCGGGTTCCAGGAGCAGACGCTCGAATTAAGTGCCGGCGCGGAGAATAGAGTCACGCTGATCGTCGCCGGGCCCGTGGAGAAGGTGGTCGTGTCGGCTACGCGCACGGAAACCACGCCCGAACAAGCAGCCGTAGCCGCTACGGTGATTCCCGAACAGCGGCTGCAGGCCCTGAATTATCCGATGCTGTTCGACGTCTTCCGCGATGTTCCCGGAATTCAGATCTCCGCGTACGGGCCGCCAGGCGCGCTGGCGGAGGTGTTCACACGCGGCGCCGAGCGTACTGGCACACTGGTTCTGCTGGATGGGGTGCCGTTGAACGATCCCGGCGGCGAGATCCATCTGGAGAACCTTACGTCGGAAGGCGTCGAGCGCGTCGAAGTAATTCGCGGACCCGAGAGCGCGCTATTCGGGGCCGAGGCCGCGGCGGGCGTAATCCAAATTTTCAGCAAGCACGGCGATCCCGAGCAGACCATCCCGCACGGCTCGGTTTCGTACGAACGCGGTAGCTTTCAAACTGACCGCTGGATCGCGAGCTTGAACGGCGGCTTGGGCAACCGGATGGACTACGGCTTAAGCGCGTCCGAGTTCCACACCGTTGGCGAATTTCAGAACACCTTCGATCGCAACAACACCGGCACGGCGAACCTCGGCTACAAAATTTCGAATGCAACCGAGGTCCGAGGTGTGTTTCACATGTACGACGCCCATGCAGGCACACCGGGTCAGACGGCGTACGGCGTGGACGATCCGATTCCGAACGAGCAGACCCGTGATAGCACTGTTTCAATTCGCGTTGACGATAGCCGAGGATCCAATTATCTTCAGCGATTCACGTTCGGCTTCAACCGGCTGACGGATCGCTTTAACGATGACGAACCGTTCGGAGAGCAACCGCTGGCGGCGTTGGTGCGCGACGTGGCTGGACCGGTGCCGCACACCTACTTCGTGACGCTGCTGAATCCGGCCGCGCTTCCAGCACAGATTCCGGCCGGGCTGCGGCTCGTCGAAAGCTCTGCCTTTTTCGGTCCGTCCGATTCGCTGAATTTGACCGAGCGCAAAACTGCCGGCTATGAGGGCACGCTCTCGCATCGCACCGGAGCGCTGGTGTTCGGCTACGATTACCAAAAACAGAGCGGTGTTCTCGACGGCGTGGCGGCATCGCGCGACAACAACGGCTTTTTCGCGAATCTCCAGGAACACCTCGGGTCGCGAATCTACCTCAGTGCCGGAGCGCGGCTGGAACATAGCAGCGCGTTCGGGACCATAGGGTCGGGGCGCGGAGGCGCGAGCGTTATGGTGGCCGGCGAGCACGGCCCACTATCGTCGGCTTCGCTGCGATTCAGCGCTGGGCGCGGCGTTACCGAACCGAGCTTGCTTGAAAATTTTGCGGTCTCACCCTACTTCCATGGAAATCCCGCACTGCGGCCCGAAACGACGACATCCTACGAAGCGGCAGCCGTCGCGGACTGGTTTCAGCGGCGGATACGCACCGAAGTTGCCACGTTCCGCAGCTCTTTTGACAACCTGATCGCGTTTGTGGGCGATTCCTGGCAGAATATTCAGGCGAGTTGGGCACGAGGCGTGGAGACTTCGGTGGAGGCGCGCCTTCCACACAACGTTTCGCTAACGAGCAGCTACATGCGGCTATACACGCGCGTCACCGCCTCTACGTCGCCCTTGGATTCCACCACAGGGATCGGCGAAGAGTTGGTGCGCAGGCCTCGCAATTCCGGAGCACTGTCTATTGCGGTGACGCCCAAGCGCTGGTCCTTGATCGTGGGTGGCCGATTCACGGGAGAGCGCCAGGACGCCGACTTTACCTTCGGCGTTACGCGCAATCCTGGTTTCGAGAACATCTACGCCAGCGGTTCCTTTCGCGCGACCAATCACGTGACGCCGTTTATGCGCGTCGATAACCTGCTGAACGAGCGGTACGAAGAGGTGCTCGGCTATCAGGCTCTGTCGCGGAGCGTCACTGGCGGCGTGCGGCTGGGTTGGTAGTCAGCGGTCTGGCAGGGAGCGCTGTATCATGGTTGGACTATGTCTTCAGCACCTCAGAGCCTGAGCGGGCCCTCGCCCGAAATGATATTCGATACGCTGAATGCGTATCAGAGAACGGCCGCGCTGCGAGGCGCTGTCGAACTGGACCTGTTCACTGCGATTGCCGAGGGAAACACAACGCCTAAGAATATCGCCGCGCGCATCCAAGCTTCGGAAAAAGGCACGCGCGTTCTGTGCGATTTCTTGACGATAATTGGGTTTTTAACCAAACAAAATGGCGCGTACGGACTGACTCAAGATTCCGCGCTATTTTTGAACCGCAATTCACCGGCCTACCTGGGGTCCATGTGCTCGTTCCTGGCGAACACGGATCTGACACAGAGCTTTGGCGACATGGCCGCGATCGTGCGTAAGGGCGGGACCTTAATGGATGGAGAAGGAACCGTCGAGCCGGATAATCCGCTCTGGGTGGAGTTCGCGCGATCGATGATCGGACTGATGAGCCTTCCGGCACAACTTATAGTAGACGTCATTGAAGCAAAATCCGGCGCGCCCTGGAAGGTATTGGATATCGCCGCCGGCCATGGTCTGTTCGGGATTGAGATTGCAAAGGCGAATCCAAACGCCCGCATCGTAGCCTTGGATTGGCAAGCGGTTTTAGCGGTCGCGCGCGAGAACGCGGAAAAGGCCGGCATCTCCGGGCGCTACTCGACCATCGCCGGAAGCGCCTTCGATGCCGATTTCGGAACCGGCTACGACGTGGTGCTACTGACCAATTTTTTGCATCATTTCGATCCGCCGGCCAATGAAAAGCTCCTTCAGAAAGTTCACGCCGCCCTCGCTCCGGGCGGTCGCGCCGTAACGCTGGAATTTGTTCCGAATGAAGATCGCATCTCCCCGCCTTCGGCTGCGATGTTCAGCATGATGATGCTCGGCACCACCGCGCACGGCGACGCCTATACGTTCGCCGAACTGGATCGCATGTTTCGCAACGCGGGATTCGTCCATAGCGAACTGCACGAAATCCCGCCGGCTCCAGAGCGCGTAGTCGTATCCTACAAGTAGATTGATCAACAAGCTGGTTGTTGAAAACCTGCGGCATCGGCCTATCCGGACGCTGCTCAGCGTGATAGCGATCGCTATTCAAGTCACCTTGGTGCTCGCGCTGGTCGGCTTGAGCCGCGGCATGCTGAACGACCAGGCTAGGCGCGCAAAAGGAGTTGGCGCGGATATTCTGGTTCGGCCGCCGAGCGGCGCCGTGATCATTTCCGGGGGCCAGATGCTGGCGCGTATCATTCCGGCCGTGATTGAAAAGACGCCGCACGTGCAGATCGCAAGCGGCATCCTGACCTACGGAACCGATCTTTTCAATTACCTTACCGGGGTCGACCTTGCGACCTTCGACAAGATGAGCGGAGGGTTTCAGTTCGTCCGCGGCGGTGGTTTCAAGAGCCCAGACGACGTGATGGTGGATGAATATTACGCGGCTCAGCACAGGGTGCGAGTCGGGGACACGGTCAATTTAATTAACCGGCCCTGGCACGTTTCCGGCGTCTTCGTGCCGGGAATGCTGGCGCGCGTCGTGGTGCCGCTCGACACACTTCAGGGACTCACCGCCAACACCGGCAAGGTAACGATGGTTTATGTCAAGGTAGACAACTCCGCGAACATCAATGCGACCATTGCCGCGCTGTCGGAACGGCTGAAGCAATACAAAATTTACTCCATGGAAGACTACGTCACGCTGTTTTCCCCAGGCAACATTCCCATGCTGACGCAATTCATCGGCGTGGTTATCGGGCTGGGAGTGCTGGTCGGATTTTTGGTCGTCTTCCTGTCCATGTACACTGCCGTGCTGGAGCGCACGCGCGAAATCGGGGTACTGAAAGCGTTGGGCGGGTCACCCGGCCTGATTCTGAACATTCTGCTGCGAGAAACGGCGCTGCTTGCCGTTGCAGGCTCGCTGCTTGGCATCGCCCTGGCGTATGGGACGCGGGCATTGATTGCGCGCCTGATGCCGGGCACACTTATCCAGGCTATTGTTTACGACTGGTGGTTCTACGCAGCCGCTCTCGCACTCTTGGGCGCGCTGCTGGGGGCGATCTACCCCGGATTAAAGGCCGCTCGCCAGGATGCTATAGAAGCGCTGGCTTATGAGTGAACCTCCGATCATCGCGATCCGCGGGCTGACTAAGACGTATCACGTGGGCGACGTGGAGGTGAACGCGCTGCGCGGTGTGGATCTGGACGTGGCGCGCGGCGAGTTTCTCTCCATTGTCGGACCATCCGGCTCCGGCAAGTCTACGCTGTTCTACATCATCGGCGGGTTGGCTCCGCCGACGGCCGGCAGCATTCATATCGCGGGACAGGATTTGCTTGGCATGACCGACGCGCAGCGGACGGAACTGCGCAAAACCAGCGTTGGGTTCGTATTTCAGAAATACAACCTGCTGCCAACGCTCACAGCCCGGGACAATATCGAGATCGCGCGATATATTGCGAACAAAAACGGCCCGCTGGACTCTTCATTCCAAGAAGTGCTTAAGCTGCTGGGGATCGCAGGGCGGCTCGATCACAAACCCCGCGCCCTTTCAGGAGGCGAGCAGCAGCGCGTAGCAATCGCGCGTGCCATCGTGAATCATCCGGCCATTTTGCTGGCTGACGAACCAACGGGAAATCTCGATACCGAGAATTCCGCCGCCGTGCTCAATTTGCTGCGCGGGCTGAACGAGCGGCTCGGTCAGACTATCCTTATGATCACGCACAACCCCGAGGCCGCGGCGTACGGGCACCGAATCGTGCGCATGCGTGATGGACGCGTAAATCCCGAGAAGGAACCGGTTAGCTAGCGCAACCGTCGCAGGGCAGTCGAAAGCGTCTCTAGGTCCTGTTCGTCGTTATACAGGTGGGTTGAAACTCTCAAGTTCCCGCGGCGGGCCGCCACCAGCACACGTTCTTCCTTGAGAGAGCGGGCCAGCGCCGAAACGTCGCGCGCTTCAAATCGCGCGGCGACGATCGGTGACCGATCGTCCTGCACGATCGCACCAAGGTCGCGCAGAAGGGCTCGCGTCTTTTGAGACAGACAAAGGACACGCTCCTCGATGCGCTCCGGCCCGATCTCCAGCATCAGGTCGACGGAAGCCTCTAACGCATAAAGCAATGCCGAGGCCAGGTTGCCGCCCTCGTATTTTTCGGCCGCTCCGGTCAGTTCGGGTGTGCCGTGGTGCAGATTGTCAACGTTGCTCCAACCACGGTGGCTGCGCCATCCAAAGGCGTTGGGTGGCAGCCATTCGCGGACGTCCGGATGCACATACATGAATCCGGCGCCGGTAGGCGCAAGCATCCACTTGTACCCGTGCACCGCCAGCATGGCTGGCTGAATGCGCGCCGCGTCGAATTGCAGCGCACCCACGCTCTGCGTGCCGTCTACGTATAGCAGCACGCCGCGGGCTCTCAGGAACGCAGACAATTCCTCGAGCGGCGGCGCAAAACCGGTCATGTAGTTCACCGAGCTGATCAGGACCAGGCGCGTGCGCTCGCTCACCGACTCGTACAGGCGTTCCCAGGGACATTCGATCATCTCAACGCCAAAGCGGCCAAGCATTGCCGGCGCGTACAGGTTGTTCGGGAACTCGTGCTTGAGCGTGAGCACCTGATCCCCGCGCCGCCAGCCGATGCCCGCCGATAAAACTCCGAGAGCGGCGGTGGCGTTCGGAATAAAAGCCACGTCATCGGCATTGCAGTGAATCAGCCGCGCGATTTTTCCGCGTAGGCGGTCGGCATCGCCGTACCAACTCAAAAAATCCCAACATGCGAGTTCGTCGCGATGCTGGAAGTGCGCGCAGACGCCTTGGGTGGCACGGCGCGGCAACTGCCCGAAGGTCGCGGTGTTCAGGTAGGTCCAGTTCTCAAGCGCGGGAAACTCGTTTCGCACCGCGCGCCAGTCAATGCTGCTGGGACTCGCCATGAGATTTTCAGTGTAGCGCCGACAGTTCCGAGCCTTTTTTTCAGGCACAATTGGAGTTTGCCCACGGAACTGGATTTGCGCGAACCGCTGGCCCGCTATTGGGGCTACAGCGAGTTCCGGCCGCTGCAAGAGCGTATCGTCCAAAGCATCCTGGCCGGGCGCGACACCGCGGTCGTGATGCCCACCGGGGGAGGCAAATCGCTGTGCTACCAATTGCCCGCGCTAGTCTCGGGTAAGACAGCGGTAGTCATATCACCATTGATCGCATTGATGCAAGATCAAGCCGCCCAGCTTAGCCAAATGGGGATTCCAGCAGCGGTGTTAAATAGCGCGATCCCGTGGTCCGAGCAATCCAACGTAATCGCGCAGGCGGCCCGAGGCGTCTACCGGCTGCTCTACCTCTCGCCCGAGCGGCTCGCCAAACCCGAGACACTCGCCTGGCTCTCGCGCGTTCCGATCGGCTATTTTGCGATCGACGAAGCGCACTGCATTTCCGAGTGGGGCCATGAATTCCGCCCCGAATACCGGCAGCTGAGCACCCTGCGCGCGAATTTCCCGGATAGGCCGATTGCCGCGTTCACCGCCAGCGCGACCCGGCGCGTGCGGCACGACATTCTGACGCAGCTTCAGCTTCGCGACCCCGATAAGTATATTCAGAGTTTTCACCGCTCGAACCTCCGCTACCTGGTACGGCAATGCGAGAACGACCGGCAGCAGCAGCGTCTGCTTGTGGCCGCGCTGCGGGCGCACGCCGGCAACAACGTGATCGTGTATGCACCCACCATCGCACGCGTTGAGGAGACGGTCGATTTTTTGGCGGAGAAAGGCATTGCCGCTGTTCCGTATCACGCTAAGATGGACCCGCGCACGCGGCAGAATAATCAGGAGCGCTGGATGTCGGACGAGGTCCGGGTGCTGGTGGGTACGATCGCGTTCGGCCTGGGAATCAACAAAGCAGCCGTGCGAGCAGTGATCCATCTTTCGCTTCCCAAATCGCTCGAACAGTATTATCAGGAAGCCGGACGCGCAGGCCGCGACGGGCTTCCTTCCGACTGCGCTTTGCTGTGGCGAAAAAAGGATGTAGGACTGCTGGCCCACTTCATCGACCAGATTGTCGATCGCGACGAGCAGGAGCGGGCCTGGCAGCGGTACCACGTCATCCGGCGTTTCGCGGAAGTCCAGGCCTGCCGGCATCGCGAGATCTGCCTTCATTTCGGTGAGACGCCTAAGTGGGATCGCTGCGAGATGTGCGATTTCTGCGGCAGCGCGCCGGCCTGGCTCGACGCGAGAGCCGACGCGAGCCTACGAATTGAGCGTCCCGGCGAGCCGAAGCGGCCAAGCAAAACTGCCGCGGAACCGGCCGCGCTCGACCCGGAACTGCTCGAGTATCTGCGCGACTGGCGCCGCGGGATCGCTCAGCGCGACAACGTACCTGCTTTTCTGGTGCTGCACGACAGCGCGCTTGAAGACCTATGCCGGAAACAGCCGCGCACGCCTGATGAGTTGATGGGTGTGTCCGGCATCGGCGAGAAAAAAGCCGCGTCGCTCGGCTCCGCGATCCTGGAAGCTTTCGAAACATTCCGCCGCGGCGCGCGAGCATTGAAACGCGAGCAGCCGAAAACTTCCCCGGCCGAGGAAACCATTCGCCTTTTAACCGAGGGGCGCACGTTCGAAGAGATTGCCCAAATCCGTGAGCGGCGGCTGGCGACCGTCATCGATTTTGTCGCCGAGTTGGTGGAACGCGGACGGCTGGAATTTAATCCGCTCTGGGTGCCGGAAGACCGCCGCCGGCAAATTGAAGCAGTCATCGACCGTTTAGGCGTCAATCGTATTAAACCGGTCAAAGATGCCTTGCCGCCGGAGATCACGTATGGCGAAATCCGGCTAGTCGCGTCGGTGCGGCGCCGCGGGTCACCAGCCGCGGCCGATGCGGCAGGTGCAGTGCCTCCTTCGACATGAAACACAAACCCGCAAGTCCACCCGGTTCGTCGACCTCGCCGAGTCCACGGCCCCGCAATCATCGAGAACGTCGAATATCGGAGGCTTCAGACTGCTTTTGAGCAATGCAGATTCAAGTTTCGACGAACTGAAGCCTCGGATACGGCGGGTCTTCATCAAGTCGCTGCATCTGAATATGCGCGAGGATGAGCTGACCTACCAGACTAAGCTCGATGAAGTAGCGGGGCTCGACTCGCTAGCGGTGCTGGAATTTGTCGCGGCTTTGGAGAAAGAGTTCAATATATCGTTCGAACCCGAAATGCTGACGATCGAGGTCGTGCGCGATCTGAATCAGCTGGCGGGCTACATCGGCCGTCGCACTAGCCAGCGCGATCCGCAGCTTGGACATCGAGCATGATCGCAAGGTCTGTTTATGCCGCCTCGGGTTTTCGGGCGAACGTATTGGCCGCACTTCTGGGCCAGATCCACAACCCATTGCGTACCAACAGGTTGCGAATGGCCCAGCTCACATGAGACGCGCTCGATTCCGCTGCGCGCCATGAGCATGACCGCGCTATACTGAAATTTAGACCCACCGTCCTTTCTAGGAGTTCTCACGCATGTTTGATCTGTTTCGAAGCCGGGCTAAGGCCGTCAAAATCGTCATGGGCGGTTTGCTCACAATCGTCGCTCTGTCCATGTTGGTTTATCTGATCCCGGGCGCGGGAACGCCTATGGGCAGCAGCAGCGACCAGGTGGTGGCTGAAATCGGCAAAGAGCCGGTAACCGTGCAGCAGGTGGATCTACAGATCCGGAACCAGCTGCAGGGCGCCAAAATTCCTCCGGAAATGGCCGCCACGTACGTTCCTCAACTGATCGATGACGCCATCGCTGCACGCGCCATGGCTTACGAGTCTCAGCAACTCGGATTCCGGATCTCCGATACCGACTTGGCATACACCATCCGTTCAACACAGATCGGAAGTCTTCCCCCGGATCAATACAAGCAGTACCTCGAACAACAGGGTATGAGCGTACCGGAGTTCGAGAACGGCTTGCGGTTGCAGTCGTATCAGGACGCGCTGCAGTCGCTCGCTTTGGAAGGTTCCGTCGTAACTGCCAAAGAAGTGGAGAAGGCCTACAAAGACCAGAATGAAAAGGTCAAACTTGAATACGTTGGTTTGAATGCCGAGAAGCTGATTTCGGAATTGAAGCCGAGCGAAGCAGAGTTGAAGTCTTATTTCGAGACGAACAAGAACTTCTTCCCCGTTTTGGAAACGCGCGATACCCAATTGATCGTGGCCGATCAGGCCAAAGTGGGCGAGTCGATCCCGGTACCCGACGCGCAAATCCAGAACTATTACAGCTCGCATCAGGATCAGTTCCGGACTCCCGAGCGCGTGCATGCGCGTCACATTCTGCTCGCCACCACCGGCAAGTCCGATGCTGAAAAGGCTCAAATCAAGGCCAAGGCGGAGGATCTCTTGAAGCAGCTGCGGGCGGGCGGGGATTTCGCCGTGCTGGCTCAGAAGAATTCCGAAGATCCGGGCTCCGCTGCCAAAGGCGGCGATCTCGGTTGGGTGGTTCGCGGACAGATGGTGAAGGAATTCGAAGACACCACGTTTGCTCTCAAACCCAAGGAGATCAGCAACGTTATAACGACGCAATACGGCTACCACATTATCCAGGTGTTGGAAAAGGAGCCGGCGCACTTGCGAACGCTGGACGAAGTCAAGGCAGAGATTACGAACACCCTGCGGTCGCAGAGCGTGTTCGACAAGATGCAGGCCCTGGAAGATCAGGCCCGCGAGCAGCTCGTTAAGAACCCCAAGAACGCGCAGCAAATCGCCAACAAGCTGGGGCTGCAATTTATCGATCTGCCTAAGTACAGACCTGGCACTTCGATTCCGGATCTTGGGACGGATCCGCAGGCGAACACAGCCATTGCGTCGCTGAAGCAGGGCGACGTGAGCCAGGTCTTCCAGGCTGGCAACAAGCTGGCAGTCGCGGTAGTCACGAACATCACGCCCCCGCATCCGGGTGATTTCACGGAAGTCGAGGCGCAGGTGAAGGCCACTTACCTACAGCAGAAATCGAGTGGCTTGTTGACCGAAAAGCAGAATAAGCTCATGGATCTTCTCAAGGCCAACGGCGGCGATCTGCACGCGGCTGCGAAGAGCATGGGGCTGGAGGTAAAGACAGCCGATTTCTTCTCGCGTGATGGCGCCGCGGAGGGGATCGGCCCGGCGCGATCTTTGGCCGATGCGTTTACGAAGCCGGATGGCTCCATCATCGGCCCGGTGAGCGTTGCTGGCCAAACCATCGTCGGCAAGGTCGTGGCGCGGCAGGAGCCGGACATGAGCAAGTTGCCTGAGCAGCGCCAGGCCATCGTTACCCAATTGAAACAGCGCAAGGCGCAAGAACTCGCTCCGCTACTGGAAGACAGCATCATGACCCGCCTGATTCAGGAAGGCAAGGTCAAGAAGCATCAAGACGTCATCAATCGAGTCGTGGCGCGGTATCGTAGCTAGCATCGCTACCCCATGATTCACTGGGTGCTGGATGCGCTCCGCACGCTCACAACCCCGGAGCGCCTCATTCAACTCCTGTCGACGGTCCTAACCGGGTGGCTCGGCTACGCTACGCTTACAGCGATCGTCTTCGCAGAGACGGGGTTGCTGGTAGGCTTTGTCCTGCCGGGCGATTCCTTGTTGTTCACAATTGGAGTCGTGGCGGGCGCGGGTCAATTGAACCTGGGCGTAATGATCGCGCTGCTAATCTGTGCATGCATGCTGGGCGACTGGTGCGGCTATCTGCTCGGCCGGCGCGCTGGTCCGACGATATTCAACCGGCCCGATTCGCGATTTTTCAAGCAAGAACACCTGCGCCGCACCGAGGCATTTTATGAGAAACACGGCGGCAAGACCATCATTTACGCCAAGTTTGTCCCGATCGTCCGGACTTTCGCTCCGTTCGTCGCAGGCGTGGGGAAGATGCGCTACGCCCGGTTTTTATCGTTCGACATCTTTGGGGGAATCGGGTGGGTCTGCTCGATGACAATCCTGGGATACTTCCTGGGTGAGGTACCGCTGGTGCGGCGGAATTTCGAGAAGTTCGTGCTGCTCGTGATTTTCCTCTCGCTGCTGCCAATCATCAGCCATGCCATCCGCGCCCGGTTCGCGCGCAAGCCGGCGGCGTTGGTTGGTGACTAGCGGCCAACCATTGCCCGGGCACCGGGCGCCTAGCGTGACATACCATTTTGACTAAGGATCGAACCCGGCCTAGTGCTGAGCCGAGAGCCGTTCCACAGCCGCATGCACCAGAGGATCGCGCTGCGCTTCCACTTCGTCGCCTTTTGCCACGCCGAACGCCTGGTTGAAAATCTCCTGTTTGAGCCGGTTCTGGATCCAGTCACGGTCGCGCAGCCATTCGGCGACGGGAGGCTGGATTTCGTGTTGGCCGGCGAATACCTGGAAATCTTCCAGTACAGAGGGCGTCACCGTAAAACTATCCGTCACCTTGTTGTTGTGCGTAAATTCGGTAGCGAATGAGGTCATTACGCCGCTGCCTTCGAGTACCATTCGCAGCCGCGAGGGAACCTCCGGCGCGACGACGACGTCCGGCTGGATCCCACCACCGCCGGTTACGGTTCGGCCGGAATCGGTGCGGAACTGCTGATTTTGTTTCTCCAGCTCCAGGTGGCCGCTGGGGAGAGGCTTCTGAATCGAGCGGCCGCTGGGTGTGTAATAGAATGCCGTAGTCAGCGCGAGCGCGGTGTCGCCGGACAGGGTGAATACGTTTTGCACCAGACCTTTCCCGAAGCTGGGCTGCCCCAGGATAACGGCACGATCGTGGTCCTGCAAAGCGCCGGACAGAATCTCGGCCGCGCTTGCCGTCTTTTCATTTACGAGCACCGCCAATTTAAACATGTACGGCGTGCCGTTCTTGGGTACATCGACAGCTTGGTCCTGGATGCTGCGGCCCTTCACACTGAGTATCCTTTGTCCCGGCTGAAGGAAGAACGAAGCGGCCTCGAGCGCGGACTGCACCACCCCGCCCGGATTGTCGCGAAGATCCAGCACCAGACCGCGCAACTTTTCGCCACCGAGTTGTTCTATGGCGTCCTTGAGCTTCTTCGCGGTTTGTGGATCGAATCCGGTGATCCGAACATAACCGACGCCGGCACGCAGCGTGAATGCGCGATCCACGCTCGGCGCGTCCACCAACTCCGGATCCAAAACGAAATTGAGCAGCCGTGCATTCGTTGGCCGCCGCACGATCAACTGCGCTTGATGCTGCCGCGCTTCGCTTAAGAAGCCCACAATCTGGTCAAACTCGAGCCGCGCCAGGGCGACATTATTCACTGCGACAATCTCGTCGCCCGGCTGAAGGCCGCCTTTGGCCGACGGAGTACCCGGCATAGCCTGCAGAACGAACACCCGGCCTGGCAGGATGGAGACAATCGTTCCGAAACCTTTTTGCTCCGATTTTTCCATCTCTTTGAGCTGCTGGTACTGCTCGGGGTCGAAGAAAACCGAATGCGGATCGAGCTGCCGAAGCATGCTGGGGATCGCGCCCTGATACACCGCCTGCGGCGTATTCACCGGATCTGCCGCCTGCTCTTGGACCAGCGCCAGCACCTGCGAGAAGCGCTTCAGCGCGCTCTCCAGGTCTTCGGTGGAGGCAGGTACGGCGAAAAAGAACAGAAGAGGAAGGATCATCTAACTTCTACTTCGAATACCGCAACCGGTTCTTGGCTTCGTGTCTTTCGATCGCCAGATCAATCAGGCGCTCGATTAGTTTGGGCATCGCAAGGCCCGAATACTCCCACATTTTAGGGTACATGCTAATCGAGGTAAACCCGGGGATGGTATTGATCTCGTTGATATACAGGCGATCCGTCGCGGTCTCAAGCAAAAAATCAACTCTCGCCATGCCTTCACATTCCACCGCTCGGTAGCACTCCACGGCCAAACGTTGAAGCTCAGCCGTTTTCTCGGGCGACAAGTCCGCTGGAATCACTGTCTCAGTCTTATTCAGGACGTACTTGTCGTCGTAATCGTAGAAATCCCGGGAGGGAAGAATCTCACAGGGCGCGGAAGCAACCGGTTGCTCGTTGCCAAGCACGGCGCATTCGAACTCGCGGCCGGTGACGCCCCGCTCTACAATCACCTTGCGGTCGAACGAGGCAGCCAATTGGATGCCGTTCTTCAATTCCGCGCAATCGTGCACTTTCGAAATCCCAACCGATGAGCCCAGATTCGCCGGTTTGACGAACATCGGAAATGGAAGTCGTGAGCAAATGCTTTCAAGATCGTCTTGCTTATCGCCGCGCAGCACGAAATAGTCCACGATAGGAAGCCCGCGTTCGTGCGCCAGCCGTTTCATGATCTCCTTGTCCATTGAGACGGAGGAAGCCAGCACGCCCGCGCCGACGTAGGGAAGATTAGCGAGTTCGAGCAGTCCCTGCACAGTTCCGTCTTCACCGAAGGTCCCATGCAACACCGGGAACACAACGTCGATTTCGGGATTGCCTTTGGGCTCCGGCACGATGGCCCGCGGGCTCCACTTGCCCTGCTTGGAGATGAGGTAATGCAGCACTTTGTACTTCTCGGTGTCCATCGCCTCGATAATGGACTGAGCAGAGCGGAGCGATACTTCGTGCTCGCCGCTGCGCCCGCCGTAAATCACCGCCACGCGCGTTTTCATGTTCAAAGGATCCTCTTTCCCATCGCTGATAGCACAAGTTCGACAGCGAGAATCGCGGTACGGTTCGCCTCGTCGATTACGGGATTCACCTCCACTACTTCTAAGGATGTCAGATGGCCGGTATCGCCGAGCATCTCCATCGCAAGGTGCGCCTCGCGATACGTGATTCCGCCCTGGACAGGCGTTCCGACGCCCGGCGCTTCATCGGGATCTACAGCGTCCATATCGAGCGAAACGTGAATCCCGGCGGTTCCGCGCGAGGCCACCTCGATGGCCTGCTCGATGACCGAGCGCATGCCGCGCTCGTCGATGTCGCGCATGGTAAACGCATGTACGCCGGAGCGCTGCACGTTATCCCGTTCGGGTTGATCCACCGACCGAATTCCGACCAGCGCGACATTAGACGGATCGACTTTGGGTGAATACCCGAACATCTCCGATAGCGCGGGTGGGCCCAGGCCAACGCAGCAGGCCAACGGCATCCCGTGTACGTTGCCGCTGGGACTGCTACCCGGCGTGTTCATGTCGGTGTGGGCGTCGATCCAGACTACGCCGAGTTTTTCCCCACGCGCGCGCAGGTGTTTTGAAATGCCCGCAACAGTGCCTACCGCGGCGGAGTGATCGCCTCCCAGCACCAGTGGAAACTTTCCGTCTGCCACGATGCCGGCAACCATGCCGGCCAGACGCGTGCAGATCTCGGTGATCTGCGCAAGATATTTGGCCTTGGGATCGCCTTGATTTTGGCTCTCGCGCTGAACCACGGGAACATTGCCGAGGTCCTCGACTTCGTAACCCAGCTCGGCCAGGCGGGCATTTAGATTCGCGACACGAACGGCGGATGGGCCCATATCCACGCCGCGGCGGCCGGCCCCGAGGTCCAGAGGCACGCCGATTACGGCAATCCGGGAGTGCTGCATCTCACCTGTGGCTCACGGCCGGGTCCTGTACAGCATCCGGGGAAAGGCAATGGTTTCGCGGATGTGCTCCAGCCCGCACATCCAGGCTACGAAGCGCTCGATGCCCATCCCGAATCCGCCATGCGGGACGCTACCGAATTTACGCAAATCGAGGTACCAGTCGAATGCTTCTTTCGGCAGGTTGTGCTCCTCGAGCCGTTTCAATAAGAGATCGAGATCGTGAATGCGCTGTCCGCCGCCGATAATTTCGCCGTACCCTTCGGGCGCGATGACGTCCACGCCCAGCGCCAACTCGGGCCGCTCAGCATCGGGCTGGAAATAGAACGCCTTAACCTGCGTCGGATAGCGATCTACCATCAGCGGCCGGTCCAGGCCTTCGGTAATCAGGGTCTCGTCCGTTCCTCCGAAATCGCTGCCCCACTGGATTTCGCTGCCCTTTTTCTGCAGTTCCACAACGGCATCGTCATAGCTCATGCGATGAAATGGCGCCCTAACCGATTCGAGCTTAGAAATATCGCGCTCAAGATCAACCAGATCGCCGCGCCGGTTTTCAAGCACGCGTCGAATGACGAATACCACCAGCTCTTCGGCGACCTGCTTGACATCCTCGAGAGTGGCATAAGCCATTTCGGGCTCGACCATCCAGAATTCTGTCAGATGCCGCCGTGTTTTTGACTTCTCCGCGCGGAAGGTGGGGCCGAAGCAGTATGTCTTGCCGAACGCCATGGCCGTGGCCTCGTTGTAGAGCTGGCCCGATTGCGTGAGATAAACCTTCTCTTCGTCGAAATAATTCACCTCGAAGAGCGTGGTTGTTCCTTCACACGCTGCAGGCGTAAATATGGGCGTATCCACCAAAGTGAAGCCGTGGGAATCGAAATAATCGCGGACCGCTTTGATCACCTCGGCGCGCACCCGCAGGATCGCGTGCTGGCGCTTGCTGCGCAGCCAGAGGTGCCGGTGATCCATCAGAAAATCTATGCCGTGCTCTTTGGGGGTGATCGGGTAGGGGGCGTCTTCCGGCACCCGCTGGACGACTTGCGCACTCTCCACGTCCATCTCGTAGCCGCCTGGCGCGCGCTGCTCGGCGCGAATCTTGCCGCGGATGATAAGAGACGATTCCTGAGTAACGTTCTTCAGCTCTTCGAAAAGCGCTTCGTCCAGATTGGCCTTCACCGCGACACACTGCATGATGCCGGAGCCGTCGCGCACCAGCGGAAACACGATTTTTCCGGATTTCCGCAAGTTGTAGAGCCAGCCGGCGATCTCCACCGATTCGCCCACGTGCTGTCCAGCATCTTGAATGCGAATACGCGGCACGGGCATCAAAGAGCCTCGAGACGTTCGAAAATCTGTTTGACGCTATCCAGCGACTGCGGAAGCGGAAATTCCGGCAATTCCCGCAATTCCAGCAACAGCGGATAATCGCCGTTGGAACGCAGCAGGTCCATCGTCTCTTTCCAGTCGATCGTCCCGCCTGCGGATGTGAGCGGCCACAGGTGGCTGTCCTGCTGGCGGTCGTTATCGTGCAGATGCGTTGACCGGATACGGTCCTTCATGACCTTAAACGCCGTGGCGACGCCTTCGTTGAGATTGGCATGACCCACATCCAGGCAGAAGTTGAGCTTCAGGTGTGTCGTCTCGATGAAGTAAATCAACCGTTCGGCGCTCGAGAGCTGGTTCGGGATATTTTCCAGTAACACCTCCACGCCCCGCTCGCGCGCAAACAGGTTCAGCTCCTCCAGCGCAGTGAATGCACAATCCACCTTGCGCTCATCGAAATCCTCGCCCGAAACGCCGATGTGCTGGACCAGGAAGCGGAATGGAATGACCTCGGCGATGTCGATGGCGCGCTTGATCTCATCCAGCATCTCGAGACGCTTGGACTTGACCGGCTCGGTGATATTGATATGGGAATTGGGCCCGGACCGGCCCCACATGTCATCGCTGTACATGGGAGCGTGCAGTGAGTGCAGCTTCAATTCCGAATCGCGGAACCAGTGTCCTAGCTCGTTGATTTGAGCGCGGTCGCGGTAGTCGAGGTGCTGGCGCGCGCAGAAAATCTCCACCGCCGGAATGCCGGTTTGATGGATCTTATCCAGCCAAACCGTGGTGAGCCGATGATTGACAAACAGGTGAGTCGAGAGAACGCGCAGCATCCGGTCTAGTAACCTTCCGCTTTGGCGTTGCCGCGCCCGTCGGCGCCACCCTGCAACCAGCCGTCGGCATTGACGATAGCTTCGACGCGGGCAACGATCGGGTCGGTCGCTTCGTAGGACTCGATTTTGTGTCCCATGCCGCGAAGGATCGACGCCGTGTCGGGCGAAATGCCGCGCTCCAGGAACAGTTCATCGGGCATCCACTGGTGGTGGAAGCGGGGCCAGTCCACCGCGTCTTGGACGTTCATATGGAAATCAAGGACATTCAGGATTACCTGCAGGACGCCGTTAATGATCCGGCTGCCACCGGGCGCGCCGACCGCCATGAAGAATTTGCCGTCGTGCAGCAAAATGGTTGGGGTCATCGAGGAGAGCGGCCGTTTTCCGGGCTGGATCGCATTCGCTTCGCCTTGGATCAGGTGAAACATGTTTTCAGAACCCGGCTTGGAGGCGAAGTCGTCCATTTCGTTGTTCAGCAGGAATCCGAGTCCGGGCGCAGTCACACCGCTCCCAAACCCGCCATTCAGCGTGTACGTCACCGCGACAGCATTGCCGTCCGAGTCGACCACATTGAAATGGGTTGTCTGAGTGCTTTCTTGATCGTTCAGATTGCCGGGCCGGATCTGGCTGCTGGGCGTGGCGTGCTGCCGATCGATAGTGGCACGGCGGCGGGCGATGTAAGTAGGATCGAGCAGCTTGGTTATCGGGTTCTTGACGAAATCCGGATCCCCCAGGTACTCGCTGCGGTCCGCATAAAAGCGGCGCATCACTTCGGCTACGTAATGGATGGAAGCCGCCGAGCCGGCGCCGGTCTTGTCATAACCCGAGCCCTCCAGCATCCCGAGCATTTGCAAGATACCAACGCCTCCCGAGCTGGGCGGAGGCGAAGTGATGACATCGTAGTCGTGGTACTTACCGCGCAGCGGGGTGCGCTCGATAGCGCGATAGTCCTGCAGGTCTTGTAGCGTGATCAGGCCGCCATTGGCCTTCATGTCCGCGGCTAGCTTGCGGGCGATTTCGCCTTCGTAGAAATCGTCCGGGTTTGCTTGGATGCGCTTCAAGGTGGCCGCCAGTTCCGGCTGGAGCAAGTTACCGCCAATATCGACGCCTAAGAAGATGCGCTTGGAATCGGGGAACATCGACAGCTTGCGAACCGTTCCCTCGCTCTTCAGAGATTGACCGAGACTGTAGGAGACCGTGAACCCGTCGGACGCCAAACGAACCGCCGGCTCTACTACATCGGCCCAGCTCTTGTGGCCGTATTTCTTATGCGCCAGCTCGAAACCGCGGACGGAACCAGGCACCCCTGAGGCCCGCCAGCCGAGTACGCTGTCCTTGGTCACGTTCCCGTTTGCGTCCAAGTACATGTTGCGAGAGGAAGCGAGTGGGGCTTTCTCGCGGAAATCGATGAACGTGCTGCGGCCGTCGGCGAAGCGCACCAGCATGAACCCGCCGCCGCCGATATTTCCGGCGAAGGGATGCGTCACGGCTAACGCCAATCCAACCGCTACTGCGGCGTCTATGGCATTGCCGCCGGACTGGAGCACTTTGACGCCGACGTCGGTCGCAATCGGCTCTTGTGCGACCACCATGCCGTGCCGGGCGTGGACGGGCTGCCGCGCATAACCCAACGCGGACGCGACAATAAGGCAAATCAGCGTGCGAAATCGCATTAACTCGATTCTAGCGTGACGGGAACACAGCGATCAGCAGAAGACTTCGGCGGCGGTCAAATCGAGGCCGAGTTCGGGAAATTGCGAAAATCGAGATGATTGAACGTCAGCCGGCCCGTCTGCGAATCCCGAGCCGGTACAGCCAGGCGCCAATCACGTTCGAGCCGACGATCACGCCTCCGATTTTCGCAGCGAATGACAGCCGGCTGGCGACATTAATGATCGGGAACAGCGACATCACGCAATACAGGAGCGTCACCAGGAACCCGGAAGCCATCGTAGCGCGCAGCCACAAGGGTGGTTTCTGTCCGATTTTGCGAAGTCCAAACAGCGGGAGTGCGAACATGGCGAGGTAGGCCAGCGCATAAAACACACCCGCTGCGTTGTCCAGGATCTGAAACGCCTCCTGCTGGCCGACGCCGCTGATGCCTAATAACCCAAGCGCCAGGATTAACGTGCCCACCACCAGGATCGAGTTGACCGGCGTCTTGTACTTGGGATGCAGACGTGAGAACCATTCCGGCAGCAGATGATCCCATCCGGCAACCATCGGAAGGCGCGCGCTGCCCGCGGTGCTAAGCGTGCAGTTGCCGATCTGGCGGCCAATGAGCAGCAGGATCGCAGTGGGCGCGATCAGCGCCGCCCATTGGAATCGGCCGAGCGCAAGCGTCAAGACTTGAGGAATCGGGCCCACCAAGTCGACTTGATCCGGCCGTACGAACGCCAGCACCGAACTGGTCCCTAAGATGAACATCAAACAAATGATGGGCGAGGCGATCAGCACCGATTTGCCAATGTTGCGGGGGTTCTTGCATTCCCCGGCCAGAATGGCGACATATTCGAATCCGCTAAACGCGCCCATCGAGATTTTGCTGAAGATGTTCAGGCTCAGCAGCGAAATGGCGGGGGTCGCGACCGCGAGTGGGTGATAAGCGCTAGCCGGTCCGCCCCGGCGTACGAAGAATGGCACCAGGATTAGCGTTCCAAAAGCCAGAACCTGAGCCAGACCGCCGGCATTCTGGAACCACTTGCCGACGCCGAGACCAAGCATCGTGACCACCACCAGAAACGTGACCAGCAGGCAAATCACCAGCAACATAAACCAAGTCGCAGATCCCGTCGCGCCGAGTCCGAACGCGTAGCCCAGGTTATTCGCAATGCCGACTCCCAGTGTTGCCACGATCAGAATGACGTAGAGCCAGAGATTCCAGCCCACCAGAAAACCAATGAAGTCGTTAAAGCCCAACTTGGCCCATTGATAGAGGCCGCCTTCGAGAGGCATCAGTCGATTGAGGTAAATCACGGCCGCGGCCAACGGAGCGTAGAACAACAAGATGGCAGCAAGCCAGAAAACAATCTGCTGGTTGCCCAGCTTGGCCGCCGTTCCGACCCATCCGGTGCCAACCACATACATGATCTGAGTCAAGACCAGGTCGGCGAGACCCAATTCCTTCTTCAGTTCGGTGCTGTGCGACCGGACGCTTTGGGCGGAGGCCATGCAGAGGCGCTTTGCCCGTCTAGGCGGTGGAAAGTTGTTCGCGCCGGCCCTGATGATATCGGGCCAAGGCGCTGTTGGCTGGCAGCACTGTCCTAAGCGCGTCCGCAATGGATTGCAGCACCGATCCGGGGATCGCGGAATACAACTCGTCGTCACCCAAGTTGGCGTAGACCCGATTTCCTATGCATCCAGCGCTGGTAACGACGCCCTGGGCGATTGCTGCGGGAATCGCCATACACGTCGGCCGCGCCAGCAGCGGGAGGTTGGCCCCGAGTCCGGCGCTTAGCGCGGCTTCCTCGAGCAGCGACCCGACCGGGCAATTATAGTGGTCCGACGGCACGGTATAAAAGACTCGGCCTTCGCCTGCCAGACGCCAGAAGCTGCACCCGGACGGTTCCGATCCTTCGAACTTTTCGATCCCGGCAGGGGCCTGGTCAAGAAAGCTAATCGCCACCGGCGGGGACTTCAAGTTCAGAGCTTCGCAAAAGAACTGCTCGAGCGTTCGATAGTCAGGCATATTTCTAACCTTCCTATCTTGGCACGTGCAAAAATCGTAAGGGATGTCATCGGCGGTGAATGCGCCTTCGGCGCGTCAATTCTTCTCCCGGCACGGGTTGCTGTCGCGTTGGCACCCGAGGTTCGAATACC
>Ga0209062_1001758_pt1 | contig 34046 bp, 29 predicted proteins | sample Coa_R2_2_FD_187158 | JGI IMG/M metagenome (GOLD analysis project Ga0209062, IMG submission 187158) | Surface soil microbial communities from Centralia Pennsylvania, which are recovering from an underground coalmine fire - Coalmine... | ecosystem: Environmental > Terrestrial > Soil > Unclassified...
ATCAAATTGCGCGATCGCGGTGGTAAGGTTATTGTCATCAACCCCATGATGGAAATTGGGTTGGTCAAATTTGGCTCACCAGCATTCCCTCTCAAGTCTCTATTGACTGGCTCAGAAATTTCTTCACTGTACTTACAACCCATTCCTGGCAGTGATACAGCACTGTTTATTGGGATTCAAAAGTCCTTGATTGAACAGGGTTTGATTCAAAAAGAATATCTGCAAGCTCATACCGAGGGTTGGGAAGCAGTGGTTGAAAATGCACGAGAACTATCTTGGGAAACCATCACTAACACATGTGGAGTTTCTCAAGCAGAAATTGAAGCAGCAGCAACGCTCATCGGTAGATCTCAACGGGTTGTGTTTGCTTGGGCAATGGGAATTACTCAGCAGGCAAACGGTGTAGATAACGTCTATAGTATTGCCAATACAGCACTGATGACGGGCAATGTGGGAAAAGAAGGCTCAGGCGTGATGCCTGTTCGCGGTCATTCCAATGTGCAAGGTTTTGGTTCCATGGGCGTGACAGTAAAGCTGAGAAAAGAGATTCAAGAGGCTTTAGAAAAACTATTGGGACGTTCTCTCAGTCGCGTTCAGGGCTATGACACTCGCTGTTTGATTGAAGCAGCACAAGCAGGTAAAGTAGATACGCTGATCTGTCTGGGAGGTAACTTGTATGCAGCTAATCCTGACTCCACACAGGCAAAACGTGCTTTAGGTAATATTGAAACCATCATCTATCTGGCAACAAAACCTAATTTAGGACACTTTCATGGCTTGGCAAGTAAAAATACTATTATTATTCCGGTGCTAAGTCGGTTTGAAAATCCCCATAAAACAACTGTGGAGTCGGGGAATAACTTTGTACGCCTTAATGATGAGGGTCAAACCCTTCTCAAGAGTGCTGACCTAATTTCTGAAGTGGAGTTTTTAACCGAACTGGCTCATCTTATTCATGGTGATTATCCAGTGAACTGGCGCCAACTCCAAGATACTCGCTATATCCGACAATTAATTTCTCAAACGATTCCTGGATTTGAGAAGATGGCGACTATCGACGATACAAAAGAAGAATTCACAATCAGTGGACGCATTTTCACAGAACCAAGATTCCCAACCCCCACAGGGAAAGCCACAATGTTTGTCACGCCTCTACCTCAGTTGACGTTGCCACAACCTAAAGATTTTGGTCTCCCTGATTCAACACAGGGTGTGGTAGTAGCGCTGATGACGGGACGTAGTTATTCACAGCATAATACGGTCGTTTATAAAATTGGCGATCGCTACAGGGGTATGCCTCACCGAAATTGCATATTGATGAATCGTGTTGATGCAGAAAAGGCAAATTTGCAAGAACATCAACATGTTACAGTCCAGGGGAATGCAGGCAAAATGGAAAACGTTGAGGTTATCTATGGTGCCGTTCGCCAGGGGGCTGCTGTGATGTTTTATCCGGAAGTCAATACGATCTTTAATCCACTTATTGAGAAGCGATCAGGCACTCCTGCATATAAGCGTGTGCCTGTTTGTGTTTATACATAAGTTCAATTAAGAGTAAAAGATATGGAAAAACGCAAACTGGGACGTTCTGCACTAGAGGTCACACCCGTGTGTTTTGGCGGCAACGTCTTTGGATGGACGATTGATGAAGCGACCTCATTTGAGATTCTAGACGCCTTTGTGGCGGCTGGAGGCAACTTTATTGATACAGCCGATGTATATTCTAAATGGGTTCCAGGTAATCAGGGTGGAGAATCTGAAACGATCCTGGGAAAATGGCTGAAGCAACGCGGTAACCGTGACCAAGTGGTGATTGCAACCAAAGTAGGTAATGATATGGGTCCGAGGGGTAAAGGGCTATCTCGAAAGCATATCCTGCAAGCTATTGAAGATTCACTACAAAGATTACAAACAGATTACATTGATCTCTATCAATCACATATTGATGATGAAAGTGCTCCTCTTGAAGAAACCCTCGAAACCTATGGGGAGCTGATCCGTCAGGGAAAGGTACGTGCAATTGGTGCCTCTAACTATAGTGCAGCTCGTCTCAAGCAGGCCCTCCAAATTAGCCAGCAGTATGGGTATCCACGCTATGAGAGCCTTCAGCCTCTCTACAATTTGTATGACCGAGCCGACTATGAAAAGGAGCTAGAACCTCTTACTCAAGAACAAGAAATTGGTGTCATTAGCTATTTTTCTCTTGCCAGTGGTTTCCTCTCTGGAAAATATCGCTCAGAAAAAGATCTCGCCAATAGCTCCCGTGCTGGTTATGTGAAGAAATATTTAAACGTTCGTGGCTTTCAGATTCTGGAGGCAATTGATAAGGTAGCAAAAATTTATCATACGACTCCGACCCAAGTCTCTCTGGCATGGCTGATTGCACGTAAGAGTGTTACTGCTCCCATTGTCAGTGCAACTAAGATTGAGCAACTGAATGAAATTGTTAAAGCGATCGCTCTAAAACTCGACCCTGCCTCTATTGAGATCCTAGACCGTGCCAGTGCCTGGGATACTTGACAAAAGCAGGCTACTATAGTAAGTAACTTCGTAAATGAGGCAAAACTTTGAGACTACAAAAAAACGTGACGCTGAGGACGTCACGTTACTTTAACACAACTATGAATACACACACATAAAGGTCTTTGTACCACATATTTTACTGTTTAAGTAACACGATAACCTTCGTGGTAGTACTGAATATTTTATTGGTACTCTCACAGCTTTTGCATCGATATCAGCTGTAGGTGTAGTAGCGTGATATTAGCTTTTGGTAGCCTTAGGTGTAACAGCCTCAACCTTATTGACTACGCCTTTGACACCTTTAATCTGTTTTGCTAGGTCAATCTTTCTGAGATCTCTCTGGTGAGGAATAGTTCCTGATACAGTGACTACCCCATTTTTAGCATCAACAACTAGCTGACTTCCAGGTATGTTCGCTTCTAGCTTGTCTCGAACTTCTGTAGCTAGAGCCGCATCAGTTCTATCTGTCTGACCTTTGTTAAAGGTATTATTACGTTCTTCATGAGCTCGGATATCAGCATTGAGCTGATTTCTGCGTGTTTGACTTTGCGCATCTTGTTTGCTTTCCTGAACTGTCTTTGCATCGGGAACCTTGGGACTTTCTTGAGTTGTATCAGGAGCATTAGTACTAGTCTTAGCATTGTTTTCACAAGACATAGTACCTACAAGTAAAAGACTACTCAGGAGCAATAAAGTTATTTTTTTCATTTTTACTGACTCGATTATTTACTAGATAAATGAAACAGGTAAACTTACAACCCCAAGAAAAAAGGGAGTAAAAATAATAGAAACAGTTACTGACTCAACACAATCTGTCTGCTCTCAAAGTTTTACAATGTGTTATTCTTTGAGATATGTCTGTTAAGGTTAGATTCTTGAATTGTCTCTATCTATAAGAATTATTAGCGTTTTTATCTTAAAAAATACATCTAGCTAATGAATGATTTATTATTTTAGAGCCTTGATTTCAATAATCCGAAATGTTGATCTTAAATCATAGCCAATCTATCTAGCGATTGATTATCCAGAAAATATAACAATCAGCACGAAAAATTGCCTATCGTGAATGCAATTTGGTATCATACTTACTACTCTATTAAATAATGTGACATATCTTGTAGAGAAGATCTCTATACTTTTAAGAGAGTAGACATTTGTACCTATTATTCTTTGAGTTAGTATTATTCCTTAAGCAAGAGTAATGATATTAAGCAAATGTATGCAGACTTAGTTAAGTAGCCATAATCTCTTCACTTAAAAATTGGAATATGAAAGTAGGAATTGGTCAAGCTGCTGCTGAGTTAGGAGTCTCCCGTGACACCTTGCGCCGATGGGAAGCAGCTGGAAAGATTACAGTTGAGCGCACTCCCTCAGGACATCGTCGCTATGACTTGGTTCAACTACGAGGTCTTGTTCCTTCCAGGTCAGCCTCGGATCGCATAACATTGGCTTATGCGCGTGTTTCTAATCAAAAGCACAAAAAAGACCTTAAGCAACAAATCAATATTCTTGCATCTTTTTGTATTGCCAATAATTGGAAGTTTGAGATCATTCAAGACATTGGTTCAGGAATGAACTACCGCAAAAGTGGTTTACGACAACTTATTCAGCGCATTTGCCAAGGAGATGTTGGTCGGCTAGTACTTACTCACCGCGATCGGCTCTTGCGGTTTGGTATCGAGATCATCTTCTCTTTATGCGAACACTTTGGCACAGAGGTCGTTATTCTCAATGCTAGCTCCTTAGCAGAGTTTGAGGAAGAGATTGCTGAAGACGTGATGGAGATTGTGACTATCTTTTCCGCACGTCTCTATGGCAGTCGCAATGAAAAAAACCGCGATATTATTAAGAAATTAAAAGAAATTGCTCAAGAACTGGAATCATAGCCTTACTGCATAGTTTTGCCTAAGATTTACCTCTCTAATGGACTATTATGCAATTTATTTCAAGGGACAGAGGTTTTTCAGTACTTTTCATTGATAAATTAAAGGCGTCAACTCAAAACCTTGTGGAGACTTTGAATTATGAATATAATTGCTTGGATTGTTCTAGGTTTGATTGCAGGAGCTATAGCTAAAGCTGTTGACCCAGCTGCTAGAGGGAGTGGAATTTTAGGAACAATATTGCTGGGTATTATTGGTGCATTTGTTGGTGGTACACTTGCAACTTTACTCACTACGGGTAGACTTGTACTTACAGCTGCAAGCCTGAGTATTCCTGGCATTATCGTTGCTATTTTGGGTGCAATTATTGCTGTTTTCATTTGGCACAGAATTGTAGGACCAGCAATTTGACAAATTTAGTTCCCGATTTTTTACTGCTGGTGCGACTGCCCTATACCGTAAGGCAAAATTAACATCGAGATGGCTACCTCGCATTTAAGATATGATGTGTGAGCGCAAATAACTAACTAAATGTTTTTATCATTCAGTAGGAAAACAATTGGCCTAGAGTAGCCATCAAAGTCTTTACCTTTGGTGTAGGGAAGTCGCTTTCACATGTGCCGGTTTTATCCAGCTGTTTGCAAGAGAAAAAATTTACTAACTCTAAAGAATGAAAAAGCCAATAACTGAAAAAGCTTTTGGTAATTGGCGAGTGAGTGTTTATCCGCATCCTATCATCAAAGACAAATTTTCATACACATTAGCACTTACCGAGCAATTACGAACAAATCCTGACCCCATCACTCCTACACATCCTTGTCTGTTTGGGTGCTTCGATAGTTTGCAAGAGGCATTAGAAGCAGGAGTTGAGGAAATCAAAAACTAAAACTGTTCACTAACTTTTGTATCTCCTTTTTTCTAGCTTATATTCCACTGTATTATGGAGTAACAAATTAACTACATAACGATTAAAATCAAATTATGGTGAGCTATGGCTAAGCTACAGCTCACCATTTAAATTTTTAAGTAAAGCCACTTAGCAGTGGTGTAATACAAGAGTGTAGAAAAATTACAAATCACGTGATGTAGTGCGTTCGCGAAGCGTGTGCTTTGCACTCACATCCTGCTCGCTGAATATATCACGCGAGTGAGACACTCACACTACTTATTCCATTTAGGGGATGCTTTCAATTGCTACAATTCAAAATCCTGAACCCAAAATTTTCATTCAATCCACGATGACAACATTCAAGCCAAGAGGAACTGTGAAAACATAATAGATTACGCCTATGCCTAAGAGTAAGACAGTCAAGCTAGAGAGGATCACCAAACGGTCGGCTGGTTCATAAGTGTCTTCCTCTATATCACGCCGAACAACACGGTAGTGCTGAGTAGAATACAGCACGGTCAGAAGACCTACAATTGCAAAGGCTAAACCTAACTTCCAACCAGTACCTGGAGACTGAGGCGCAAGAGGGGGACGAAGGATACGAAGACGGACAATGAGAACGCCAAACCCCATCAACGCAATTCCACTTCTCATCCAAGCTAGATAGGTACGCTCATTAGCTAGATGTTCTCGTACCTTATCTGCACTGCGTTTCTGCGTCTTTGAATTTTCTTGTAACTTCTCTATTGTATTTGTATCTGTCTTCATAAATTTAAATAGTAGCTAGTCTTACAGCATTCTCAAGAGCCCGTTTGTTAAGCTTGATAAAATCTACTCATTTATGGCATGAGCCACAAAGCCGCTAAGAATTAAACAGGTTCCTCTATAAATAGAGAAACTCTGAAGGTTAAGTTGGTATAAATCTTTTATCTAATTATATAACACTTGATATTTTTTTATATTTTATCAGAAAAATTTAGGGAAATTTATGAATAAAGGTATATTACTTTGATATGAGTTGTCAATATTAAAAAGTATTTTAAATCACAATTCGTGTAGAGACGTTGCATTGCAACATCTCTACGTTGTTTGTACCAGACTGATGCTTAGCTTAATCATCAATTGGTGCGTTTGTCGTTCCTTGATCTAAGAGTGCCTGTAACGTATCAGGAATAAACCAATTGGTTTCGTCACCAGCTTGAAAAACTTTAGCAGGCGGAACATTAAATTCAATTTGAGATGTTTCTGGATTGGTTGTAGCAACTAGCCGAGTGCCATCAACAATTTTGTAGGCTAAAGCACCTCTTGGTTCTTGTCCCTCAGCAGGCTCAAGAGGATCTATCCCTGCGACCTTTACGTCGGTTGGTAGATAAACGCCGTCACAATCCCAATCATTGTCAGTTTCTTGACCACTGGGTAGAAAATATAGGGAATTGTCAAAGGTGGATTTAGATTTTTTGCTTTTCCGACCGTAGACCACTAAGGTTTTGTCGGTTTCATTACGACACTGACCTCCCTTTTTTCCTGTTTCTAAAATGTATTTTTGGAACCGCAAATCAGCAATCTTTTGCACATTCTCTGGTGTAATGCCTTCTTCTTGCTGTTGCTTCAAGACACTATCTAGGGTTTGAGTCACCTCAATATAGTCAGGATTTTCTGTCAGTTTCTTACCTGCCAAAGAGGGTTGAGCAAAACCTAAATTCACAAGAAAAAACAAGACGATAAGAACGATTTTAAAAAGCTTCATGAGTTTTCTCCTCTTCTAGCAACGACAAGTATTTTTTACTAAAACTCTTTGACTTTGTTGGCCATTGTTAAAATTGTAACCACTGCAACAATTGATTTAAGAACACTGGGCCTAAATCTCAATTTTTCCCTACTTCCGGCATACGCCAAATGTTTTTACTCTGAGTCAATAGGTAACAACCGCTGATTACTATAGTGAGTACTGCTAAACCAGGGTTTTCTAAAGTGTGACTTTTCGAGAGAATCAACACACCCAGCCCAATCAAGACAAATGGAACGAAGTGATTACCATAGCGGGCGAAAATACTGGCGATCACAGGAGTGCGGGTTAACAGGTAAGCGGCATAGCACCAAACTCCCACCATTGAGAAGAAGACACTTAAAACAACTAGAAGGCTCTCCCAACTACTACTAGCAAACAATGGTGTATAGATAGCGATATTGTCTCCGCCATTAGCAATTGTTACCGCTGCCACACTGTAGGTTTGGGGAGACAAAAAGCTGCTAAACCAAGAGTTAACAGATTGTTCGGTTTCAGTTTCTGTTTCAGTCTCATCATTCTGGCTCAGCCAACGATTGATCCCAATCATCATAGGCGCGATACCGAGCAATCCAATCCAAGGCTGCGGCAAGAAGAGGCTGCCGCAGAAACCAATTAAACTAGCAGAAACCAAAGTACCGAAACCAAGGTATTGACCTAATACGATGTGGCGACGACGGAATATTGTATTCACTTGGGAGAACAACAGCGACAAAATCACTATGTCGTCAAGATTGGTTGCAGCGAAGGCTGTTAACCCAGTAGGAATCGAAGTCAATAATCCGCTCATTTATCCTTGTCCTTTGTTTCTCGTACTTGTCTTTGGATTTGTCTTTTAGTGATTAGGAAGTGACTATTGGGGTGGAGTGGTAAATCCTTCATGAATCTCATCAATACCCCGTTGCATTGAGCGCACAATTCCAGGAGAACGGCGTCTTTGCTTGAAAAACCATCCGCAGGTAACGACTAAGTACACTAAGAACAGGTAGGGGAATGTATTGTAAGGAGCTTCTGGCACTGGAAAAAGAGTACTACCGGGAACGCCCACACTTCCCAACACTGGAATCATCATGAATGCAATTCCCAGTAAAGAAAACACCATATCTAAAGGGCGAAGTTTTCTGATTTTGTACAGGTAAAATGGAGCAGCAATAGAAATAAGGATGTATACCGTTACAAATCCGAAGCTAGAGATGGCTCCCAAATAACCCATGCTGTCAAACAATTTGATGTGACAGAACGACATTACTGCTGGGATCACAAATGTAATCAGCGAACACATAGTCACTGCAATGTGGGGAGTTTTGTTGGATGAGTGTGCTGAACCAAGCTTAGAGTGAAACAGACCGTGACGTGCCATCATGAAGAACACGCGTGCAGCTGGATTAATACAACCAAGCACACAACCAAAGAAACTAAATAGTGCACCAAAAGCGACTAACTCCCCTAAAAACCCCAATCCCATCTGTTGTGAGAGAAAACCTAGTGGCTCTTCAGATTTGGTGATTGATACGCCGGTACCACTGAAACCCAACACTTCAATATAAGTTGTAGCAACGAAGAATATTCCAGCCATGATTGCGCTTCCCATCACAGCTCTTGGAATGTTGCGTAATGGGCGTTTTGCTTCATCTCCCAAAGTTGTCGCACTTTCAAAGCCAGAGAAACCAAACATCACTAGCACCAATCCCATCGCTACCTTACCTGGAGTCACACCTTGCAGGGTGAGTTGGGGCATATCGAAGGCAAAACCCTTATGTGCCCAGATAAGGAGACACAAGATTGAGATCAGAGCAATTGATGCTCCCTCTAGCCACAACATTGCCATTGCTGAGAGCTGGATATCTTTATATGCTGCATACCAGGAAATCCCAGCACCTAAAGCTAACAGTGTAATACTTGATGGGTGAATCCCTAAATGACCAATCAAGATGCCACTAAAGTTAGCAAAACCACACAAGACTGACATCCCTGTAAATAAATATGCCAGTACTAAACTCCAACCACAAATCACACCTGCTGTTGGACCGAGACCTTTAACAATGTAAGAATAAAACGAACCAGGCGAGGCAGAACGGCTGGCAAATTGATTGATATTTACGCTAACAAACACTAACCCAACCAATCCAACCAAAAAGCTAAGCCAAGTGCCATTGCCTGAAAGAGCTACAATTAAACCAATGTTGGATGCAGGTATGGTTGTAGGTGCAATGACGGCAAATGATTGTGCTAGAACTTCTCCGAAAGAAAGGCAGTTAGTTTTTAAGCCATGTTTACTCTGTGTAGTCTGCGTTTGCGTAAGTTGAATTTCTGCGGTCATTCGCAAATTTCCCCAGTATGTTAACGTTCAAGTTGGGTAGTTTTTCCCCGCATTGAACTGGTGAACTTTGCCTTCTGCAAGGATCCTTTGACTCAGGCGTAATTTTTAATGTACGGTTACTTGTAAATAGGATCAAATACTCTTTTTTGTCAGTCTGATAGAATAAATTTATTGATACCCAATGAAAAGTAATATAAATAACAATATTGTTTCTTAATTTATGTAGTATAAATAATGGTTCATTTGCGCTAAAAATCTTGATTTGATTCGTATTACAAGTCAATTTATAGTCATAAAATATCTAGGTGATATTTATTACTTAAAATTACGTTACAGATTTACAAAACAACCCATCACTGATATGATTTGTTAGTATAGTTTTACATTTTAGGAAATTTAACTGCTGTTTTTAGATAGGATTACCGTATAATAAGAATCTATAGAACAACAATGAATGAGCAAAAACAATAGCCCAAGAAGCTCTAAGCACCCAAAATGACGTTTGAGCAGTTGCGAATTTTTTTGGCAGTTTCCGAGTTTCTGCATTTCACTCGTGCCGCCGAAGCCCTTTACTTGACACAGCCAGCGGTAAGTGCTGCTATCCACACCTTAGAAGCAGAATACGACGTGAAACTGTTCCATAGGACTGGTCGTAATATCCAACTCACTGATGCTGGCAAGTTGCTACTAAAAGAAGCAAAGCAAATTCTTGACCAAGTTGCTTTGACCGAACGAGGCTTGCGGGAATTGAACAATATGCAACAGGGTGAGTTGAAGTTAGGCTCAAGTTTGACTATTGGTAACTACTGGCTACCTGATAAGATTAGTCAATTCAAGCGTCAATATCCCGGTATTGTTGTCAACTGTACACTAGGCAATGCAGAAGAAATTGCTGAAGGCACAGCAACCGGACTGTTTGATTTAGGGTTAGTCACAGGAGAAATCAAAGCATCTTTGAAGAGTTGTCTACAGCAAGAAGTTGTAGGAAGCGATCGCCTACAAATTGTTGTTGGCAAATCTCATCCTTGGTACAAACGTTCAGAGATCTCGCCCAAGGAACTGTTGACAACGACGTGGGTTATGCGAGAGTTTGGTTCTGGAGCACAGCAGATATTTGAGCAAACATTACAAAGCTGGGGAATAGAACCTCAGCAATTAAATGTGATCCTTGTCTTAAGTAGTAGCGAGATGGTCAAGGCTGTTGTTGAAAGGGGTGTTGGTGCAGCGGCAATTCCTGAATTGATGGTACAAAAAGAACTGAAACTGTCTACACTGCATGCCATCCCAGTTGTAGATAGAGATAAGAATTTTACTAAAAAATTGGAAATCGTTCAACCTGTTTGTAAGTTGAAGCGCCAGCAACGGTTTCAAACTCGTATTGCCAGTGCTTTTGAGGGGATATTAACTCAAGGATTTTAAGTTTCATTATTTCTGACTATAACAATCAAACATAAATAGCTAGCAATGAGCTTAGTTAAATTAAAAGCTCCACTTTTTAAAACAATAAAAGTGCCCAATCCTATCAAAACAAAAGGCACGAAATGACTTGCATAAATTGTTAGAACATTAGAAATAAATTTTTGATAGGTTAATTTGTATGCTGCGTAGCACCAAACTCCTATTAATAAAAAAAATACGACTATAATGACTAAACAACTTCTGAAGTCCAGACTGGCAAATAATGGAACATATACACTAATATTGTCACTACCGTTAGCAATAGTGATTGCTGCAACACTATAAGTTTGTGGAGAAAGAAAATTCTTGATATCCGAGTCTCTAGGGTATTCTGTTTCGGGATTAATCTCTTCTAATACATCTTCTTGCTGATTCACTAAACTGCTAATACCGATAGCGATAGGGATTAAACCAAGTAATCCAATCCAATGTTGCGATATCACTAATCCTCCGAATAAACCAGGAAGACTAGCAAGGACTAGTGCGGCAAAACCTAGATACTGCCCAACAACAATATGTCTAAGCGTAAAGTCAGCATTGACCTGAGAAAACAGTAGTAACAAAACCACGATATCGTCAATATTGGTGGCACTAAAGGCTAAGAACCCTGTGCTAATTGCAGTGAATAACCAATTCATCTACACTTGATAAACTAATTTGTAACTTACCATCAGTAAGAGTGTATATATGACAAACTTAAGTGGGCGTTGAGGAGCTACCTGACAGAGTTTAGCACCTATCAACACCCCAGGCACAGAACCTAACCATATTGGTAATACCAAACTCCAATCAACGGTTCCAAGAGTTAGGTGTCCAAGGGAAGTAAAGGTTAACAAAATTGCTGCCTGTGAGATATCTGTACCTACTAGTTTATGAGGATCTAACTGGAAAAGGGTAATCAGCGCTAATGCAAACATTGAACCAGAAGACACGCTGGTTAGACCTACCAAAAAGCCTAAAACTGCCCCCACCATCATGGCTACAATACGACCTGATAGGGTATCTAAGTCTAACTTTGGCAGTTCCGGTAACTTTAACTCAGGGAAAACAGTCAACAATATCAATTGTGTTAATGCTAATAAAGTGACCAACAGAATCATCATTCCAACTAAGTTAAGCAGGACACCATTCAGATGATATTCTCCAGTCTGTTTGATGAGATGCAAAATACCTACCCCACAAAGTGAGCCAGGAACACTCCCAAATGCCAGCCACTGAACCACTCTGAGATCAAGGGTTTTCTGTTGCCAGTGTTTAAAGCCGCCAACAAACTTCATCAGAGTCGCAGCTACAACGTCAGAACTTACGGCGATCGCTGGCGGAACCTGAAAAACAAAAATCAACATTGGCGTAATCAGAGATGCGCCACCAATCCCCGTTAAACCAACGACAATGCCAACACAGAAGCTGAAAAGTGGTAGTAAGGAGTAATACATGGAGTTGTCTAGATATAAGGTTTGATGCACTTGAGCAAATGTCCACAATTCCGACGTCATTTTCGTAGTTTACCTAAAAAATGTAGTTTTAGTCCAGTGTCAAGCTCATGAGTATTTAAAAGGCATAAATACTCGTTGAGATTGTTAAATGTTGATTGTTGACAAAATATTTGAATAGCAATACCCTTCGGTTAGGGACGTGCGTGTAGAGACGCAGAATTGATACATTTCTACGGGGTTCGTAGATGAAAAAATATCTTACACCTGCATCAAAAACAGACTTTCTTATCAAGAAATTAGCCTAAAAACATTAATATACAGTAGAAAAATCTAGTTTTTTAGGTCTTTCCCTTGAATGTTTCAAATCCGAGAATAGAGTATTTTAGGCGTTATAACAAATTGCTACTTGTAGCAATGATACCAATTGATAAAGTAGAAATTACTTTCTTTGACTTGATTTTTAGGATTTCCTCTTGAGGATTCTCTATTTATCCAGACTTGAGTAATAAATTTGTTAATTGCACCCAACCCAGTTTCTTAAAGAAACTGGGTTTCTCGATATTTACAAGTGATTTAGGATTGTTATAGATGAACTTATGCAGTTATCTCAACTGTAGTGACTGACTATTACTTACAGAAGCTTTTATGGCAATAGTATTTATAACTATAGATAGAGGGTAATTATATTTTCAATTTTTAGACTCTATTTAAATAGAAAAAATAACTAAAGTAGGTTGAAACTGGAAAATCTTAGTAGAGAAGCAAATATAAGGAGAAATCATTAGAGCTAAACAATATGACGCATCACTGACATTTCTATTTCATGTGTTGTGTGTATTCCCATCTACTTCCTTAGTTATATTTATTATCATTCAGGGTGTAAATACTTATGTCTAATAATATTGTTAAGCATAATAGTAGCAAAACAACAGAAGAGCCTCAACTTATAGAAGATAGATTAGCTCGTTTTCGATTAAATTTCCAAAATGGAATTTGGCTGTTTGGTATTCCATCATGGATTTTCGGGATTTCTGATAGAACTATAGCAGCATTTTCTGATGGCTATTTGTCACCTATAGAAGTGCTTCACCTATTTACAGCTTCTTTATTCTTTTTGACATGGCTGTATTTAAAACCTGAGCAAAGCATTAGTGGCGATCCTCCACAAGCAAGCTTGGATCTGAAAAAGCTACACATGATTAGTCAAGAATATATTTTACCTTTTCCATATATCTGTCAAATCTATCACTTGTTAAATTTAAAACATTTAGAAACAATTCATAAATGTAGTCTCAATAATTTAAAAGTCATTAGAATTAATAAATTCAACTCTACACCCACTGGGGGCCAAATTACCTTTGAGACATATTTAGACTCTCCACTAAATATTTTAAGAATTTGGAGAGAACCAACTGCTGAGGTAGAGTTGATATTGCATACTCCTTATACTGTAGAACTCAGTATTCCAGTTTATAAAAACAAAAGAATTGTTGTAATGTTTACAGCATATCCATTAACACCTGATGAACATTACTTTTTCATTGATATTTACAGTGATTTAGATTGGCCAAAACCCTGCCTACAAATCCTCTTACACATTGCCTCTTGTATAACCTTGTTTGAAGATTTCCCTTATTACCGAAAATTAGCTGAAAGAAATATAGCTTATCTTGTGAACCGCAACAAGATTTCAAACCATGCAACTATGTGGCTTTTTCGTAGATTTGTGGAGTTAAATGGAGCAGACCAGGCGATTCCTATGTTGCCACAAGGAAGTGATGATTAGGTTTAGCCATCCTAGTTAACCCTCCAGTAGAGACGTAGCAGTGCTACGTCTCTACACACGCAGATTTTATAGAGAATTTATGGTGTTACAGCCCTAGAAGTAGTTGCAATACACAGAATTTCACTCATAGCGCATATCGTCTAGATGTAAGCTCAAGGGTGAGTTCGTTGGCATCTCTGGGAAACAACATTAGCCTAACGATAGTTGTGGGAGCGTCAAGTTACCATCATTATTGGTCTTTGACGTTTGTAAGTTCATCACAGCTTATCAACTTGAGTTAAACATGCTAAAGTCTTTTGTCAACTTTTTCCAGCAGTTGTTCGTAGCACACTGGCGTTCTCTACTGTCGCTATTGATAGGCGTTTATCTACCGCTCCAAATATTTGGATTGCTGGCATTAGATCTGCGTCAAAATGAAGGTGGTTTTTCGTGGGATTTACCAATCCTAGTAGCAATTCATACAACATCTCAAGCCTATCTTGATACTTTTGCGGTTACACTAACCAAATTTGGGTCCTTTCCTGTTGTGCTTTTTTTGGTTTGTGTGATTGGTCTCATATTTTTGCTTATGAGACGATGGCGATCGCTCACCTATTTACTCATAACGATATTAGGAAGTTCTTTCATCACCCGTACACTCAAGGAATTAATGCATCGAGTGCGTCCTCAACTATGGGACTCGCTTTCTCCAGAATTAGATTATGCATTTCCGAGCGGACATGCAACGGCAAGTATGGCATTGGTAGCCGCCTTAGTTGTTTTGACTTGGGGTAGTGCCTGGTGCTGGTTTATTTTAATTTTTGGTAGCTTGTTCGTATTAGCTATTGCCTGGACACGACTTTACTTGGGGGTTCACTTTCCTAGCGACATTTTGGCAGGTTGGATGATTTCAGTCGCCTGGGCTGTGGGTGTTGGTCTGATCCTCAAACCGCATTTGACGAATTCCCCTGCTATAAATGAATCTCAGGCTGTAAACGAAACAACATTAAATCCTGAGAAAGAACTTTTATAGTATAAGTAAGGATATAGTTAAGGGTGAGTATTTAGTGTGGGATTTTATGCAAATTCCATAGTTTTAACAAAAAAATATAGTAGGCACAAATAATCATTAAGTTGAACCACACAGAATGTCATGCAATGATTGCGACCTAACAAAAAATCCGCTAAGTCAGAGTGAAATTGTTACTGCTCAGACTGTTGATTTGACCAACTGCGAGCGAGAGCAAATTCATATTCCCGGTTCTATTCAACCACATGGAATACTTTTCGCTCTACAAGAACCGGAGTTACAAATATTACAAATTAGTAATAATACCTTTGATTTGATTGGTCGTCATCCTCAGGAATTACTGAATCAACCATTAGTAAACTTGCTGAGTGCGAACCAAATTAGTTTAATTAAAGAATGTTTATTAGAAGAATTTGAAACTGTCAATCCTCTAGAAATCTCAATTAAAAATCAGCAGAACGAAACATTACTGTTTGATGGGATCATTCATCGCTTTAATGGAGTGTTAATCTTAGAGCTAGAGCCGAAACATATTGAAGAGAATGCTGATTTTGTTAGATTTTATCATTTAATCAAAAGCTCTATTACAAAACTACAAAAAGCACATACCGTAATTAATATGTGTGAGGCTGTAGTTAAGGAAGTGCGAAGACTTACAGGTTTTGACAGAGTCATGGTTTATCAATTTGATACTGACGGAGCAGGCGCAGTTATTGCTGAAGACAAAGATGAAAATTTGAGCCCTTATCTTGGCTTACACTATCCATCTACAGATATTCCTAGACAAGCTATACAGCTATACACTCTCAATAGGCTGCGGTTAATACCAAACACTCATTATCAGCCTGTAGAGCTTATTTCTGAACACAATCCACTGACGAATCAACCCGTGGATTTGAGCTTATCGGTTTTAAGGAGTGTTTCTCCCATCCACATTGAGTACCTGCATAACATGAATGTAGTTGCTTCCATGTCTATCTCATTAATTCGGGATAACAAATTGTGGGGATTAATTGCTTGTCACCACCTATTGCCTAAATATGTGACTTATGAGATACGAACGGCTTGTGAGTTTCTTGGTCACATTATGTCTTTAGAACTGTTAACAAAAGAAGCTCACGAAGACCTAGATTACAAAATAAAACTGAAGACAATTCAATCAAAATTTATTGAATCCATTCCTCTAGAAAAAAACTTTATAGAAGGTTTGGTTAAATCTGAATCCAACTTACTAGAACTTGTTAGTGCCCAAGGGGTAGCTATCTGCTTTGAGGAACAATGGACTATTATTGGTACCACACCCTCAAAAGAAGACCTGCAAGATCTACGTGTGTGGATAGAAAACCACAGTCAAGATAATATTTTTTCCACAAATTATTTGTCAAAAATTTATCCATCTGCTGAGAAGTTTCGAGATATCGCTAGTGGATTGCTAGCGTTAACAATTTCCAAAGTCCATAAAAATTATATTTTTTGGTTTCGTCCAGAAGTTATCCAAACTATTAACTGGGGAGGTAACCCCAATAAACCAGTGGAACTGTCAGCAGATGGTAGTTTGCGTCTGTCTCCGCGAAAATCCTTCGAGTTGTGGCAGGAGACTGTTCAAGGGCGGTCTTTGGCTTGGAAGTCTTGTGAAATTGAAGCAGTTGCCGAACTTAGAAGCGCTATTGTTGGAATTGTGCTGCGGCAAGCAGATGAACTTGCGAAAATTAATATCGAGTTAGAACGTAGCAATAATGAACTGGATGCCTTTGCCTACATTGCTTCCCATGACTTAAAAGAACCACTCCGAGGAATTCATAACTACTCCACCTTTTTAATTGAAGATTATACTCATCTGCTTGATGAAGAAGGAGTCTCAAAGCTGCAGACGCTGATGCGGCTCACTCAGCGGATGGAAGATTTAATCGATTCTCTGCTGCATTTTTCCCGCTTAGGCCGTGTGGAGATGTCTGTACAAAAGATAGACTTAAATGTTCTGGTACAGAATGTTATAGATTTATTAAACCTCAGCCGAGGTCAACCTCCAGTGAACATTCACATTCCCCGCCCTTTGCCTTCAATTGACTGTGACCGGGTGCAAGTCAATGAGTTATTTACTAATTTAATTAGTAATGCAATCAAATACAACAATAAAGCAGAGAAATTTGTCGAAATTGGGTTTCTTAATGCTGCTGATTTGCCACAGCAGCAACAACACAACATCCAGATAGATAACCAAAAACCTCAATCAGCATTGGTTTTTTACGTTAAAGACAATGGTATTGGAATTCGCGAGCGTCACTTAGAGACAATTTTCCGTATTTTTAAACGTCTGCATGGACGTTCTGAATACGGTGGAGGAACAGGTGCTGGCTTAACTATTGCCAAGAAGATTGTGGAGCGTCATCATGGTCGTATTTGGGTAGAGTCTATCTATGGCGAGGGTAGTAGTTTTTACTTTACATTACCAGGTTGAGGTGAGCAAATGAGCAGTACAAAAACACAATCCTTACTGGTGATTGAAGACAGTGATGAAGATTTTGAAGCTTTTGGGAGAGTTATCCGTCAATTGTCTTTTGTTTGTCCTGTATACCGTTGCGTGAATGGAGATGAAGCCCTTGACTTTCTCTACCATACTGGCAAATATGCCAACGACACAAGTCAACCCCGCCCAGGAATAATTTTGCTTGATCTCAATCTACCGGGTACCGATGGGCGCGAGGTTCTCAGTCAGATCAAGCAAGACCAGATCCTCAAAAGTATTCCGGTCGTAGTCTTTACCACCTCTTCTAACCCTAAAGACATCGAAGCTTGTTATCAGCAGGGGGCTAATGGGTATATTATCAAACCGATCAATGTTCATGAATTAATTAAAAACATCCAAGCTTTCATAGATTACTGGTTTGAGGTGAGTACACTTCCCGCTCAATTTATAAGGTAGCCATGACCAAGCAGCGCACAGTTTTGCTCATTGATGATAACCCTGAAGATCGGCAGACTTATCAACGATTTCTTCTAAAGGATACATATCATAGCTACTCTATATTAGAAGCAGGATTGGGAGAAGAGGGACTGGAACTGTGCCAACACAACCCACCAGATGGGGTGTTATTAGATTATCTTTTGCCTGATCTTGATGGATTAGAATTCCTAGCAAAGCTGCGAGAACTGACGAATGAAAATCACCCGCCTGTGATTATGATCACGGGTCAAGGGAGTGAAGCGATCGCAGTCCAGGCGATCAAAGCAGGCGCTGCAGACTACTTAGTTAAGGGAAGGATGACCCCTGAGAGGTTACGCTCAGCATTACATAGTGCCATGGAAAAAGCTCAGTTACGTAACCAACTTCAACAAAGTGAAGAAAGACTGAAGTTAGCCCTACAAGCTGCTCAAATGGGCACTTGGGAGTGGAAAATCTTATCCAATAGCATGTTATGGTCAGATCTGGCTGGATCTGTATTTGGGTTGCCATCAGGTTTGTGTTTACCAACCTATGAGGCATTTGTTAATGTTGTCCACCCTGAAGACCGGGATTATATCACTCAATCCATAACTCGTGTTTTGGAGACGGGTACAGATTACAACGTAGAATACCGCATTCTCTGGCCTGACGATTCTGTGCATTGGGTCTGTAGCAAAGGCAAGGTCTACTATGATAAGACAGGTCAGCCGATACGAATGCTTGGAACAGTCATGGATATTACTGAGTCTAAGCAGGCAGAAATAGCAAGGCAACAGCAAATCCAACGAGAACAGCTGGTTATGCAGATTGCCCAGTATATTCGTCAATCTCTCAATTTAAGTGATATTTTGAACACAACTGTCCAGGAAGTGCGGCAGTTTTTGCATAGCGATCGCGTACTTATTTTCCGCTTTGCAGAAGACTGGCAAGGCACAGTGGTTGTGGAATCTGTCACTCCTGAATGTACGTCAATCTTGTCTACAAATATCTATGATCCTTGCTTTGCCCAAACCAGGATTGAATTATACAAACAAGGTCGGATCAATGCAGTTGACGATATCCACACAGGAGACTTAGCTGAATGCCACGTTGAGTTATTGTCACGGTTCCAAGTGAGAGCAAATCTAGTGGTCCCAATTCTGCAAGGTGAACAGCTATGGGGATTGCTGATTGCTCATCAGTGTTTGAAACCACGAAAATGGCAGCAGTGGGAGATCGATTTGCTGTATACACTCGCAACACAGCTAGGAATTGCCATCCAGCAATCGATGCTTTTTGAACAGGCGCAACTTGAACTGAATGAGCGTCAACGAACTGAGGAAGCATTGCGTTATGCTCTCAAGAGGCTCAACTTCTTAGTTGAAAACTCCCCTCTAGGTGTGGTCGAATGGGATGAGCAATTTCGGATATGCCGTTGGTCAGCAGAAGCCGAACGAATTTTTGGGTGGAAAGCGCAAGAAGTTATTGGGAAAAAGTTTAGTGATTGGCAGTTTGTTTTTACAGAGGACGCAGGATTTGTTGTAGCCAAAGTAACTCGATTGATTAGGGGAATTGAACAGCGTAATATTTGTTACAATCGTAATTATACAAAAGATGGTGCAATTGTTCATTGTGAGTGGTACAACTCCGTTTTATTGGGAGAATCAGGAAACTTAATTTCCGTACTGTCAATTGTCTTAGATGTGACTGAACGTAAACGTGTAGAAGCAGCTTTACGGGAGAGTGAGGAGCGCTTTCGTAACATGGCTGATTCCGCACCTGTTCTGATTTGGCTGTCGGATGTTAACAAGCACCGTTATTACTTTAATAAGTCCTGGCTAGACTTTACGGGACGGAAAATGGAAGAAGAAATAGGCACAGGTTGGTCTAAAGGCGTTCATCCCAAGGATTTCCAGTCCTATTTAGGAACATATATCGATGCATTTGATGCTCGTGAAGAATTTAGAATGGAGTATCGTCTTAAGCATCATGATGACGAGTATCATTGGGTATTAGATATAGGCATACCACGCTTTACATCAGATGGTCATTTTGTCGGTTACATTGGCTCATGTATTGATATTAGCGATCGCAAACAAGTAGAAGTAGAACGGATGCGGCTGCTAGAAAGAGAACAAGCAGCGCGCGCAGAAGCAGAAGCTGCTAATCGCATCAAAGATGAATTTTTAGCAGTCCTCTCTCATGAGTTGCGTACTCCCTTAAATCCAATCTTGGGTTGGTCTCAACTACTCCAAAAAGGCAAACTTAATCAAGCAAAGACTATTGAAGCTCTAGCAACAATTGAGCGTAATGCTAGGTTACAAGCTCAGTTGATTGAAGATTTGCTTGATGTTTCCCGAATTTTGCAAGGCAAACTAACACTAAATGTTTCCTCAGTTAATCTAGAATCTACAATTTTGTCAGCACTAGAAACTGTACGTTTGGCAGCCCAAGCCAAGTCAATTAACCTTCAGGTGCTATTAGAACCAAATGTGGGTGAAGTCACAGGTGATTTAACTCGTCTGCACCAAATTATCTGGAATCTTTTGTCTAATGCTGTTAAGTTTACACCTGTTGGCGGAAGTGTCAAAGTTCGGCTAGAGAATGTGGAAGACTATGCTCAAATTACAGTCAGCGATACCGGTCAAGGAATCATAGAAGAGTTTTTGCCTTATGTGTTTGATTACTTCCGGCAAGCAGATAGCAGCACGACAAGAAAGTTTGGTGGTTTGGGACTAGGACTTGCGATCGTACGGCAATTGGTAGAACTCCACGGTGGGACAATCACAGCAGAAAGTCCAGGTGAAGGACTAGGAGCCAATTTTACTGTCAAGTTACCACTGCAGAGTTCTAAAAGAGTGGAGAAGCACAAAAACCCAATAGAAGAAAATTCTACTCCTTTGCTAAGTCGGAAGGAAATGCATGCGTTAACTGTTGATGATCCTGATTAGCTGTGACGCTTTCAACCAGTACTAGACTTTTGCTATATTTTTATAATAAACTACGGTAATTCGATAGTATTTAGTATTTATCATGGAATCCACCCAATCGGTCAATCAGGAATTGAAGTTAGCAGAACAAACAATTTCTGAGGAGTCCCAGCCAATTTTTACGAGAAACTTTCAACAAGTTTGGTTGAAAAAACTTAGAGGCGGATTTTTTCTAGTGCTTGGTTATTTACTTTCTCCACTATGTTGGTGGAATGATCTATTATTTAATTTACCAATTGCTTATTTCTTTGGATATCTCTGTAGTTTGCTTTCTCCAAAGTTACTTCTACCTTGCACAATTATAGGTTATTGGCTATCTAACATTGTTGGAATTATTTTAATGCAAGTAGGAGCAGTAGATATTTTTCAAAACCAACCCAAAAAGGGTACTTTAAAACAAGAGCTAATTACAGGTTTTATATCTTCAACTATTTATACTCTCATCATTCTAGCATTAGTTCAATTTAAAATTCTCGATACTCCCATTTTTTCCTCATTCTTTACTAGCTAAGAAGATAGCTTAGCTTACTGTTAGTTATTATACAGTTTAACCAATTCACTCAGATCTAAAAATTTAGGTTCACTATTACCAACAATGAGTGGGAGCTTTCCATTCCATTTTTCTATTGCTTGCCTTTTTAGTAAATCAGGAGTCAAATTCTCACGTAGCAACTTTTGCGCTTCAGCTTCTCCTTTAGCGAGATTAACTCTAGCCTCAGCTTGTTTCAATGTCTTTAGCGCGACAAACTCCGCTCTTTTTGCCTCCTGTTCGGCAATTTGTTTTGCTTCTACTGCTTCGCTAAACTGCTCAGAAAAGTGAACGTGTACTAAGGAAATATCATCCACTGCTACATGATAGTCAGCCAGTCGTGTGGTCAAAGCATTATCGACTTCTGCTTTCACTTCCCCTCGATTGGTGATAATCTCTTCAGCAGTATATTTTGCCATAACTGCCTTTAAGACTTCTTCCACTGCCGGGTTTATAATCCGGTCAGTGACATTTTTTTCATCTCCAATTTGTTGAAATAGGACGTTCGCTTCTCCTGGAATAATATGCCAGTTAAGTGCTACATCAGTAAAAACATCCTGTAGATCTTTTGAAGAGGCTTCAGCAGAAATTTCTTGCTTTTGTACACGGACACTCAACTTTTTAACAGTATTGACCACAGGGATAATTATGTGAATTCCTTCTCCTAATATCTGGTCTTGCACTTTCCCGAATTGCATCAAAACCCCTCGTTCTCCAGCATTTACAATGACAAAAGGTGTGAGCAAAAGAGTGACTAGACATAAAATTGCAGTCAGCTTACCAGCATTGTTAAATGCTTTATTTTTTTCCATAGCGATTTTCAATTTATAAAAATGAACGCGCTAGAAAAAAGCTAGCAATTGATTTAGCGTCTACTGCACCCTCAACAATAGCTTTCTCCAACTGTTCAGGGGTGAAAAGCAGTGTTTCAATATCCTCATCCTCATCTTGAGCTGGTTGAGTTTCCAGCTTTTCCAAATCCTGTGCCATGTAAGCGTAGATAATTTCGTCAGAGTAGCCAGGGGCTAAGAAAAACTCTCCTAGTTTTTGCCATTGATGAGCGCGATAGCCTGTTTCTTCCTCAATTTCACGTTGAATTGTGACCAGAGGATCTTCATGTGGTTCTAAAGTCCCAGCCGGAAACTCTAACAACCGTCCTTGAACGGCAAAACGATACTGACGCACGAGTATGAGCTGACCATCTGCTGTGACAGGCACAGCTAGAGCTCCTCCTGGATGGCGAACGCATTCCCATTCTCCCTCTGCATTATTCGGCAACCGCAAGCTATTAACCTCAAAATTAAACTTGCGTCCTTTGTAGAATAGGCGTTGTCTCAGTAGCTGCGGTAATTCTCTACCTAATGGCATAGTTTAGCTCTTGTGTTTAACAATACTCAGAGTAAATACTTTTGTTTCTCACTTATTGGTGGTACTATTGACTTCAATTTAATAAGTACACACCAGAACAGTCTACCTTTTTTACGAGTTCTTTAATTGCACAACCAGAAACAGGCTCGACCCAATCAGGGGCAATTTCTGCCAGTGGTACTAGCACAAAAGCTCTCTGGTTCATCCGTGGATGAGGAATCTGCAATTTTGGTGTATCAATAATTAAGTCATCGTATAACAACAAATCTAAATCAAGCGATCGCGGTCCCCAACGTTCTTGTCGAACACGTCCAAATTGATTTTCAATTTGTAACAAAGTATCTAACAATGTTTGTGGGTTTATTTCTACTTGCAGTATGGCGCAGCCATTTAGATAATCTGGTTGTGTTGGTCCCACAGGTTTTGTTTTGTACCAACTAGATTTTGCTTTTAAGCTAATACCAGGTGTTCGTGCTAAAGTTTCAATAGCTGCTTCTAAAATTGACAAGGAATCACCAAGATTGCTACCTAAAGCAATAGCACTAGTCTTCAATAAGCTATCCATTTGGCTTTGGCAAAGTTGGTTAGCTACATCACTACTAGACATTTACAAAAACTGCATTGCTTTTAACAATATTTAAGCCTGTAGCTATATTAACAAGAATAACTAAAATGAATTATAAAAAGTATGGAATTATGCTGAATTTAATCAATTCTTCTATAGAGTGGTATACTAACACAAAGCTGATACACTAACAGAGTATTTTTGTAATGATTTGCTTGCAACTGCTTGGAGTGAGGAACAGACGTGGTAAAGTTTACCTCTTGGTTCAAGGAAAGATCAACTAAGTTGAGTGCGTCTTCTCAGGACAACCCAGAATTGCCGTCCGATCATCAGGTAAACGAGGAATCAACAGACGAAAGCTTACCTTCAACAACGCAAGTCGAGGAAAGGCAATTAGAGACCCAAGATAGAAAAAACTCGTCTGGGATAATAGCCAAATTACTGGGTAACAAGCCCTTTTATCGTCGGTATTTATTTTGGTTAATTGTGGGTCTGGGTGGTGGTGGAATTGTTGCCACCAATTACTTGATTGGGTCAATAGACCGCAGTTTGCCAGATAAAGCGGAACTGAATGCTGTTACCCGAGAGCAAACATTAACCATCAAAGCTGCTGATGGTTCAGTTTTACAGCAGCAAGGAGATGCGACTAGGGAACAACTCAAGCTGGATCAAATACCAAATTATCTAAAAAAAGCTTTTATTGCCTCTGAAGATAGAAGGTTCAGGCAACATAATGGAGTCGATACGCAGGGAATAGTCAGAGCCGTTTTCAATAACTTGCGATCGCAAGATGTCGTAGAAGGTGGTAGTACAATCACACAACAGCTAGCACGAATTCTCTTCCTTAAACAAGAGCGTACAGTCTGGCGAAAGTTAAAGGAAGCCCGCTTAGCACAGGAATTAGAACAAACATTGACAAAAGATGAGATTCTAGAGCGCTACCTGAATCTTGTCTATTTGGGTTCTGGAGCTTACGGTGTAGCAGATGCAGCACAAGTTTACTTCAGTAAACCAGTAAATCAACTCACCTTAGGCGAAATGGCAACAATTGCCGGCTTACCTCCCGCCCCAAACCGCTTTTCGCCAAGGGTGAATTTAGAAGCAGCCAGGCAGCGGCGGAATATAGTGTTACAGCGAATGCTAGAAGATGGATACATTACATCTGCTCAAAAACAAGCAGCTATGGCTGAACCATTAACACTTCACCCTAGTCCGCCCAAACGATGGCAAGTGGAGTCTCCCTACTTTATCAGCTACATCCAAAAAGAATTGCCAAAGTATGTTTCCCCCAAAGTGCTGCAAGAAGGCGGTTTAACTGTGGAAACATCCCTCAATCCGACTTGGCAAAAAGCAGCAGAAAATGCTGTCACTAAAGTGTTACGTAATCAAGGTCGCTGGGAAAACTTTAAGCAAGCAGCAATGGTTGCCATTGACCCCCGTAATGGTGAAATTCAGGCAATGGTGGGAGGCAAAGATTTTGGCAAAAACCAATTTAATCGCGTTACCCAAGCACAGCGTCAGCCTGGATCAACATTTAAAGGTTTTGTGTATGCAGCTGCCATAGCAAGTGGCAAGAGTCCCTACGATACCTATGTAGATGAACCCTTTAAAGTGAATGGCTACGAGCCAAAAAACTTCAGTAAAAACTTCCATGGTCAGATAGACATGCTCGACGCTCTCACCAAGTCGATTAACGTTGTTGCGGTGAAGGTGTTGCTTGATGTAGGATTTAAGCCTATTATCAAACTCGCCCATAATATGGGAATTAAATCAGAACTAAAGCCAAACTACTCGTTGGCTCTCGGCTCTAATGAAGTGAATTTGTTAGAACTGACCAGCGCTTATGGTAGCTTTGCCACTAATGGATTGCACACAGAAGTTCATGGTATCCGTCGTATCCTTAACCGGAGAGGTAAGGTGATCTGGTCAGCCAACTTCAAATCACACCGTGCTCTTGACGCTGATAGTGCCGCCATCATGACCTGGATGTTAGGCAATGTGGTGACTGATGGTACTGGTCGTGCTGCTCAGTTAGATCGACCTGTTGCCGGCAAAACTGGCACAACGGATGACGCTCGGGATTTGTGGTTTATTGGCTACATTCCCCAATTGGTAACAGGTGTTTGGCTAGGTAATGACAACAATAACCCCACTGATGGTAGCAGTAGTAGTGCCGCTGAGACTTGGCATGATTTTATGGCAAAAGCCGTAAAGGGAATGCCCGTAGAAAAGTTCCCAGCACGACCTAAGCTAGAAGGTCGCAAAGGCAAAATTAAGGCAGAACCTATTAAAGCTAAACAGATTGTTAGAGGATATGCTGCTGATGATGATTCCGATCAGCATCAACAAGATGAGAATGGCGATCGCTCTAATGAGAGACGCAGACGTAGGCATTATTCTGAAGACAATCAAGATCAACAGCAAGAAAGCACTTCCAGACACAGAAGACGATACTCTGACGAAGAACAAAATCAAGACTCCACATCAGGTAAAAGCTATCGTCACAGATCTCATAATGGATCAAGCTCTGGAGAATTTGCCTCAGAGTCATCTCGTTCACAAAAACATTCCACCGCATCATCTACAACAGCTAAATCTCAGCAACATTCTTCAAATTCCTCTGCTTCATCATCACAAGCCATATCTTGGCGGGAGAGACTTAGACCTACTTCATTAGGTGGAAAATAACCTCAAAGTTTTGTTTTGCCACTCCCTCACGTTCTTACTCTCCTTCTCGCGGTGGATGTGGGCTGTACGCTATTTGTATACGGTCTTAATAAGTAGAGTTGCTTATAATCGGAGAAAAATTTATGTACTTGTTCATGCAAGCAGCAGCTGCGGCAGCAGAAAATGGACCCCATTTTCCATGGGCAGCAACTTTTGTCTATGTAGCTGGTTTTATAGCCGCTGTTACGATTGGTTCTATTGCTTGGTACAACTCTAAGCGTCCTGCTGGCTGGGAAGACAAAGAACGCCCCAGTGTTGTTCCCAAGATTGAGAAAGACAAGACACCAGGTTTTGGTGAACCCAAGTCCTAACAAAGTTAGGAGGAGCCAGTGCGTTGGGCGGCTCTGCCGACTTGTAGCAACTGGCGTTTAGGAGTCTAGGAGTGAAGATCTTTAAATTTAACTTTGAGAGCATTGAATAACAAACATCAAAACTCAGAATTCATCAGCGAAAAAATTCCTAACTCCTAGCTCCTAAATCTTAATTCTCCTGAAGTTCACTTTTGAACTTCAACCCAACGACGATAAAGCTTTTGAATCTGTTTAAGAATGGAGTTATGGCTGAGTTGGGTTGACTTGTTTGCATTGGATAATTGTTGTAATTTTGTCAGAAGCCTTGCTTCATCAAGAGCTACATCACCGTCGCTGTAGATTAAACCACTGATAGCTTCAATGAGGTTTTGATAGTCTTCATTGCTAGGGTGATCGCCCAAATATTCTTTTACCCACTCATAGCACTGTGCAGGTTGTACAGGAACCAATTCGTGTAGCAAAGGTTGAATTTCTGGCTCGTTGGCTACACCTTTTTCTTGAGCTATTTGACGAAGATACTGACGTTCTTCGGATTGGATTCTACCATCAATCCAAGCGGCTCCAATCAAAATTTTTATTAAGGTTTTTGCATTAGAATTATTATTCATTGCTTGTTAAATTTTATCTATGTTTTGCTGACTATAAAAATGTATTCTATAGCAATCCTAAATCATTCCTAAAAAAGGAAAGTCCCCGTTTCTCTAAGAAACAGGGATTCTGAGACTTTCAATTATTACAACTTATCTATGATTTCCAAATAAGTTGTGTTCTGCGTTCTGCTTAGGAATTCTTAATTTTCTTTAAACGCACCATAAAAAAGCCATCCATATCGTGCTGATGAGGCCATACTTTAATCCAGCCTTGGGGAGTAGAGTATTCACTTACAGGTGAGTTAACACTGGGAGGCTCAATTTCCCAATTTGGATGCTCAGCCAAAAAGGATGAAATCACAGCTTCATTTTCTGCTGGATGCAATGTACAGGTTGCATAAACTAGTATGCCTCCAGACTTGACAAAATTTGAAGTATGCGCAAGCAATTCTTGCTGAAGAACTGAGAGTTTCTGGACTGTTTCTGGCGTTTGTCGCCAACGCGCATCAGCGTGGCGGTGCAACGTTCCTAAACCGGAACATGGAGCATCTAGCAACACACGATCAGCAACATTGTCAAACTGGGGTAAGTTGCGACTATCGCCAACACAAATTTCAATTGAATGCAATTTCAGTCTTTGGGCGTTTTGTTGCAGTTTCTTCAAACGAGAGGGAGTATAGTCACAAGCCCAAATTTTTCCTTCATCCCGCATTAATTCTGCAATATGGGTTGTTTTACCTCCTGGTGCTGCACAAGCATCTATTACCACTTCTCCAGCTTGAGGATCGAGTAAATGGCTTACCAATTGAGCACTACTGTCTTGTACACTCCACCAACCTTCAGTAAAACCAGGTAAGTTTTGAATTGGACCTGTGCTACCGATCAATCGTAAAGCCTGGGGTAGGGGAGGAATGGGTTTTGATAAAATCCCAGCCGATTGTAACGCAGCATGAACTTCCTCAAGAGAAGTCCTTAGAGGGTTAACCCTTAGGTCAATCGTTGGAGTTTTATTCATCCATTGACATAACATTTCTGTTTGAGCCAATCCAAGTTGTTCTTCCCACACTTGAATGACCCAGTCAGGAAAGCTGTGTAAAATACCCAAGCGTTGGACTGGGTTTTCTGGCAATTTTAGGAAGCCTTGGGCTTCGGAAGTGAGAGAGGACAAGGAAGCATTTGTCTCCCTTGTCTCCCTTGTCTCCCTTGTCTCCCTTGTCTCCCTTGTCTCCCCTGTCTCCCTTGTCTCCCCTGTCTCCCTTGTCTCCCTTGTCTCCCTTGTCTCCCCGACTTCCCCAAACATCCTGACATACTGCCTTAATAAACCGTTAACAAACCCTGTCAGTCCAGAAAAGCCATTTTCTCTAGCCAGTTGGACAGTGGTATTGACAGCAGCTTGCGCAGGAATTCTTTCTTGATAGCGTAGTTGGTATAAGCCTAAATGTAAAATGGTGCGGAGGTCTTTTGGCTGCTGGTAAGATTTTTTTTTGCCAAGTTGATCAATAAGAACATCGAGAGTTCGTTGTCTTCTGACACAGCCGTAGACTAATTCTGTAACCAAGCGGCGATCATTATCGGGTAAATTAACTTTTTGTAGCACTCGGTCTAGTGCAATATCAACATAAGCTCCTTTGTGAACGTCTCTTAGAGCAATAAAAGCTATTTGACGGGGATTGGACATAAAAAAAGCAAAAGCCCCCTATAACGATAAGGGGGCTACAAGATTCTATGTATATTATATCTTTCAGTTTCTTGTCAGCTAGATACAAGATTTTGTTTCAAGACTACTGAGTTCAAACTCACATGCTCTAGAGACAAGTTCTGGTGGTAATTCCTCAAAACTCATTAATGGTAAATGAGTGGGGTTGTCTATCAATTCTTTTGCTAATAAGAAACCAGCAATTGTCCAGGTTTGATATTTTCTGGCTTGTTTTCCAATCAGCCGTCCACTCTTACCATCGTAATACTCTGGCCATTCATCTTCCAAAAGGCGTGCTTGTGCAATCTCAAAAGCCTGCTGTGCAATATGTACTCTACGAGTTTTTACAGCAGCGGCTGCTAACATCCACATTAAAACTGGCCAGTTTCCAGCGTTATGATACGACCAAGGTATATTTTTGGGATCACATCCAGTAATAATTTTGTACTCTTCATTTTCCACGGCTGGGAAACAAATTTTCATTGGCATATCTCCCACCAAGTCTTCCCACCGAGCCTCAATGAGATTCATAATTGCTTGAGACTGTTCCTCTGTAGCAAGGTCGGTAATGACAGCCATCAGGTTTCCTAGCGAAAAGAAGCGAGTGTCTAGCTGTGATGGTCCAACATTACCGCACAAATAACCACCTTTTCTCGGTAGCCACTTATCCAATTCACGGTATGGTAAAGAATCTGCATATATATTGAAGAGATTGACAGCGCCTTTACCATATTCTTCACTCTTAAAACGATAAATGGCATTTAGGCGATTCATATCGATCCAGTAGTGCTGGCGAATATGACCACATAAAAGAGGCAAGCGATTATCAATTGCTGCGATGATATTTTCATTCTCTGCACCAATCAACATCTCACGAGCAGCACGTAATGCGGCATAAAATAGAACTTGAATTTCCAGGGGATGGCCAGAAATCCCAAAACGACGGTCAATCATGCAAGCACCATCGGGAACCAACAGTGTTGGATACATATCAAACCGCGTCGCTAAGCAAAGTTCCATGATTAACCTGATACCTTGTTGGAAATCAGGTCTATAGGCTAGACAAAAATCTTTTGTAGCAACTGAATAAGTCCTTAATAAAATGACCCACCATAAACAACAATCAACTGGTGTAACCCTGGCGATCGCATGTTCACCAAAATCTGCTTCTAAGTATTCTTGAGCACTGTCTGACATTACTTTGAAGCTAGCTGGCATTAAACCCCGACCTGGTTTATAAGCATCTAATTGATTTTCCTTTGGCTGTAGATTCAGGGTGACTTCTAAGAAATTTCGGACAATATCTGTCCTACCTTTCATTAGAAAAATTAAAGCTGAAGATACAAAATCTCGGATAAAGCATTGGTCGTAGTTAAGTGCCTCCACTGACATATCGTAAGCAGCTACTGTCCCAATTGGATGCCCTTTATAGTAGATAATCGACTTTTCTAGTGCTTCCCATGCCTTTTTTTCTACGTCTTTAATTGTCACCACATCTTCTAACTGCATTGCTAAATTAACTCCATTTGTTTAGTAGACAATGAATTTTTTACAAGTCTTTCGCTTTTGACAAAAAGACCATCTATTTGCTTGTTATTTTTAGCATAACAATCTCTATTTAAAAATACGAAATAGTAAATATTCTATTTAGGGTATTTAGGTAACTTATTTTAATTAGTCATTAAAACTAAGCTACAAAAATGTGTAGCTTAATTTACAATTATTGCTCTTCTCCTTGGTAACTACCTAGTTTTTTGAATATGATGAATTTTTTGTATAAAGCTTACTTTTAGGTTTTCTATCGTTATATCTGAAAGCCTAAAATCTTCGCTTTATCAAAATAAAAATATATTTTGATTTTGTCTAAGTTTGCGCTCAACAAAATACTGTGTAAAACATTAAAATACGCTAGTTATCAACTGTCATTGATAACTATCTCTGTGTTTCAAATTTCCTAACAACTAGAAGTTAGCATCAGTTATGTGTTTGGTTTCAGATGCTTTTCATCTAATGACCAATAACTGCTTTCCTAGAGAGCGATTAAAGCCCACTTAAACAAGTAGACGTTTGGTACAATTATTTATTCCTATATAAGATGATTATAATGGATTTTCACAAAACGCAATATATTTTTTTAAATTTTTTCAATACTCTACAAGCATGATTTATTCTACTTTTTTTCCAAGTTATTAGAGTCTGAGAGTGATGAAAAAAATATAAAGATTCTCGCTCTACTCCATATAAATCAGGTAATGCTGAGTACTTTTATTTACTCAGTATTTTTTTTAGTAATAAGTGCACATTGAACCTAGCCAAGTGAACTACCTACACTCCCCTTTTGGGATGAACAAACAAGGGAGCTTACCTCCCTAAGTTACCGAAAAAACGGGTGTAGGTGGTAGGGTGTGGGGTGTAGGGGTAAAAAGAAATTCTTGCAGAAAATGAACAGCCTACTCTACACCCAAGCTGCTTGAAAGCCCCTAAATTTATTTATGGAGAAAACAAAAAATTTATTCATAAATCAAATCCCCTCAATTCATTGATGGGGATACCCTACACCCTACACCCTACACCCTACACCCTACACCCTATAACCCACACCCTTCTTAAAAAAGACAAAGGGAACAGGCTGGTAAAAACCAGCCATTACTTTCATCCCCCGCTGATAGATCGGGGGTGAAGAGTATGATTTGGCCAGGCTGTCTGGCAAGCATCTTGGACAGCTAGGACTGCTGAAAGTTAGCGACGATTACCACGTAGGAAAATGTAAATCTGGTTCAGATAACTCTCCCACACTCGCGTCGTGAGTGACAGCGTTTCTGCATTAGGCACAAAGTCTTCTAGTCGCAACCCTCTTCTAGAAGAAATGTTTGTGGGAGTTTGCAACAAATAGGGTGCAACTCTTGTGCCTGGCGAGTTAAATGTGATCATTGCCTGATCTAGATTTCGAGAGGGAAGGATACTGTCATCCACAACATTTAACATATTAGATGGTGTGGTATGTGGTGTCCATGCGACAAGCACCTCAGATGGTGATGAGAGGCTTGCTACAGGCGATCGCGTTATCAGAAAGGCAACAGCTGGTGTACTTGCCAACAGTAAAATCGTCAACGCCCAACCAACTAAATATCCTCCTGGTTTGTCTATCCCTCCACCCTTTATTCTCTGAGAGGCAAAAATCAACAATAAAATCGAGGCTCCTAGAGGCTTCAGAGGAAAGGACACAACCCTCCATAATGAGGCGACAGCTGGTTCGTTAGGGTTAATAAACGATAGGATTACGATAATCACCAAAATCACTAAAAACAATCGCCCGACAAAAGTTCCTGAGGGATAAAACCTCTGGAACAAAGAGACTAAGATAGCGCCAAGAAGCAGCAACAATAGTACCCGGCTTAGCAGTACAAACATAGCTTTACTCTCAAAATCTTCTTGTGCAGTTAGCCTCCAAGTTTTAGGTTGTGGGGTTATTCTATCGTCAGATTGTAATCGCACTTTACCAGACCTAAAATACCTCACAAAGCCACTCCCATCAATGGAGGCGGATACTGCCTGCGTAGAGCGGTAACCACTCTAATGGCAACTATCCAAGTAGAACCTCCTTAAAGGGGGTGGCTCCCTTACACATGAAGACTACCGTCGTAGTGATTTTAGAGCAAATTCCTTCAACTGGGTCTATTATTTGTAATTTTCCAGATCAGTAATTAGGCTAAGGTAAATTAAATTAATTAAGTAGTCGTCAAATCAAAAGGAAAAACTATGTCGCCTGGAAAACCTTCGATTTTGGTGACGGGAGGAGCCGGATATATTGGTTCACATGCCGTGCTTGCTCTCAAGCGTGCTGGCTACGATGTCGTAGTACTCGATAATCTGGTATATGGGCATCGTGACTTGGTAGAAAAGGTTTTACAGGTAGAATTGATCGTGGGGGATACAGGAGATCGTGGTTTATTAGATCACCTATTCGCTACCCACAATATTGCAGCAGTCATGCACTTTTCTGCCTATGCATACGTAGGAGAATCAGTAGCTGACCCTGCGAAATACTACCACAACAATGTTTTAGGAACCTTGACTCTCCTAGAAGCAATGTTGGCAGCGTCTATTAAGAAATTTGTATTTTCCTCTACTTGTGCCACTTATGGAATACCAGAGGTGGTTCCCATTACAGAAGACCATCCCCAAAATCCAATCAATCCTTATGGTGCTACTAAGTTGATGGTAGAGCGGATTCTTTCTGATTTTGATGCGGCATACGATTTTAAATCCGTGCGGTTCCGTTACTTTAACGCCGCTGGTGCTGACCCAAATGGCAAATTGGGTGAAGATCACAATCCCGAAACTCACTTGATTCCCTTAGTACTGCTGACAGCATTGGGTAAGCGTGAATCGATCTCGATCTTCGGCACTGATTACCCCACGCCTGATGGTACTTGTATTCGAGATTATATCCACGTAAGTGATTTAGCAGATGCTCATATCTTGGGTTTGGAATATCTATTAAATGGCGGTTCCAGTGAAGTCTTTAATTTAGGAAATGGCAACGGCTTCTCTGTCAGAGAAGTGATTGAAACCGCCTCTCATGTTACAGGTCGAGATATTAAAATATTAGAATGCGATCGCCGTCCTGGTGATCCACCAGTTCTCATTGGCAGTAGCGACAAAGCCAGAAAAATTTTAAACTGGCAGCCACAATACTCGTCAATCAAAGAGATTGTTTCCCACGCCTGGCAGTGGCATCAGAAAAGGCATGAATAGGGAATGGGGAATGGGGAATGGGGAATGGGGGACAAGGAGGACAAGGGGGACAAGGAGGACAAGGGGGACAAGGAGGACAAGGGGGACAAGGAGGACAAGGGGAGCCAGCGCCGTGGGCGGGTTTCCCGACTTGAGGCGACTGGCGTGGACAAGGGAGATAATTAACTTCTAACTCCTAACTCCCCATTCCCTACTTCCTCCTCAAAAAACGTACCAACAACACTGCCAGAGTCACAACTCCCAGTAGCAATACGGCCAATTGATTTTCCCAGGTGGTTTGAAAAGAGCCTAGGTAATGAGATCCAAGGAGAATGGTGTGAATGGCTGCCAAAATCAAAGCTGGTACGCTTAATAGATGAATTCTTCGCCAAAGTTTTCCTAGAGACTGTTGCACAGAGTCAAAACTGGTGAGGGCTGCAGGTGTGATCAATGCTAGTGCTACAGCACCTGTAGCTACACCCAACTGATACTTTAACGGTAAGAAAAAGAAAGCTGCTAA
>Ga0209062_1001759_pt1 | contig 34044 bp, 31 predicted proteins | sample Coa_R2_2_FD_187158 | JGI IMG/M metagenome (GOLD analysis project Ga0209062, IMG submission 187158) | Surface soil microbial communities from Centralia Pennsylvania, which are recovering from an underground coalmine fire - Coalmine... | ecosystem: Environmental > Terrestrial > Soil > Unclassified...
GCTGCGTTACGTCGTCATCACCAGCGTGAATCGCGACGATCTTCCCGACGGCGGTTCGCGGCACTTCGCGCAAACCGTAGGCGAGGTGAAGCGCGCGCTGCCGGAAGCTCGCGTGGAGGTGCTTACTCCCGATTTTCGCGGCGATCTGGAAGCAGTCGCGCGAGTCCTCGATGCCGCGCCGCACGTCTTCAATCACAATATGGAAACGGTCCCGCGTTTGTACAAGCGCGTGCGGCCGCAGGCAAATTACCGGCAGTCGCTCGAGGTTCTGCAATTCGCGAAGAAATACCGGCCGGAATCGCTGACCAAGTCGGGACTGATGGTCGGGTTGGGAGAAAGACCGGGCGAAGTGGAGGATCTGCTGCGCGATCTGCGCCAATCGCGCTGCGATGTCGCCACCATCGGCCAGTATCTTCAGCCCACGCGGCGGAATCTGCGCGTGGCCGAATACGTCGCTCCCGCGCAATTCGAGGCCTATCGCGACTTCGGCATGTCGCTGGGCTTTAAGATGGTGTTTAGCGGTCCGCTGGTTCGCAGTTCGTACATGGCGGATCTGGTGAACCATCAGGCCCATCAACAAACGCCGCAGTGATCCTCTTCCTTCTTTCCGCGTTTCTTCTGATCGCGATTTTTCCGAACTTCAACTGGACCTGGCTCGCGCCGGTCGCGCTTACGCCGATGCTGATCGACTGCGCGCGAACGAGAAGCTGGAAGCGGCGCTTCCTTTTCGGATGGCTCGCCGGATTTATTTTTTGGTTCGGCGTATGCGTTTGGATCGAATATGTGCTTGAAGTGCATGGCGGCCTCGGGTTCTGGCTGGGCTGGCTGACGTTTCTGCTGTTCGCGGCGCTCAAGGGACTGCACATGGCGGCCTTCGCCGCGCTCGCCGGATTTCTGATGCCGCGCGCGTGGGCGATCCCGGCCGTTGCCGCGCTGTGGACCGGTCTGGAGCGGACGCACGGCCCGCTCGGTTTCGCCTGGCTGCAACTTGGCAACGCGGGCATCGATATGCCGCTGCCGATGCGCGTTGCGCCGGTTCTGGGCGTCTACGGGTTGTCATTCGTGTTCGCGATGACCGCCTGCGCGATGGCGCTGATCCTCTTACGGCGCCGTCGAGCGGAACTCGCATGGCTGTTGATTCTTCCGTTGCTCTTCCTGCTGCCCTCCGCGCCGGAGCGCCAGCCCGGCGATCAGCACGCGTTATTGGTTCAGCCCAACATCGATCCGGAAATGGAGTGGTCGCAAGCCACGTTGATTCGGGAGGAGCGCGATCTTTCGATTCTTTCGCATTCCTCAAACGATTCCCTGATTATCTGGCCCGAAGCGCCCGCGCCGTTTTATCCAAGCGACGCCGCTTTCCGCGAATACGTTGCGGAGCTGGCGCGCGGCGAGCACGCCTATCTTCTATTCGGCGGCGTCGGATATAATCCGGATCGCCAGCCGCTCAACTCGGCGTTTCTTTTTTCTCCGAACGGCGAAATGCTGGGCCGTTACGACAAGATCAATCTGGTGCCGTTCGGCGAGTTTGTGCCGAAAGTATTTTTTTGGGTGAATCGCATCACAAAAGAAGCGGGCGATTTCGCGCCGGGCACGCGCATCGTGGAGTTTCCGGTGGATCATCACAAGCTGGGCGCGTTTATCTGTTATGAATCGGCGTTTCCGGATTTCGTCCGCCAATTCGCGCGCGGCGGAGCGGAAGTGCTGGTGAACATCTCCAACGACGGCTATTTCGGCCACAGCGCCGCGCGCGAGCAGCACCTGGAACTGGTGCGAATGCGCGCGGCCGAAAACCGGCGCTGGATTCTACGCGCCACCAACGATGGAATCACCGCGACCGCCGATCCGGCGGGAAGAATCCGTTATCGCATGCCGCCGTATCGGGAAATGGCGGGGCAGGTGACGTACCGGTTCGAATCGGGTCTGACGCCTTATACCCGATACGGCGATTGGTTCGCCTGGTCCTGCCTGATCGCCGGGATTGCCTGCGCGCTCTTTCCCTCGCGCGGGACGCGTGAAAAAATGCGGACGCAAAATCTTAGAAAATAGTGGAAAATCAGGCGGCTGGCCGGGATCCCGGGATGGCGAGCATCTTCGCCGTCAATGCGATGATCACGGCGCCGCTTTTCCGCACGGCGTTCCTCGACGACTTACAGTCGAACGAAGGGACCTGTCTGACGTTCGCTCATTTTTGGGCACTTACCTGGCTGCCATCATCAGCGCGGCGACGTCGGCGCTCCTGGTTGGAATGCTGTTGTGGCCCGTAGCTTGCGGCTTTACCCATGGCGGATGACGAGGACGTCGCCATCCTTGACGATGTACTCTTTTCCCTCGAGCCGGAGCAATCCTTTCTCCCGCACGCCGGGGTAGCCGTTTAAATCCACCAGCGATTTCCAGTTCACCACTTCGGCGCGGATAAATTTCTTTTCAAAATCGCTGTGAATCGCGCCCGCCGCTTTTTGCGCGGTGCTGTTCATCGGAATCGTCCAGGCCCGCACCTCGGTTTCGCCCGCCGTCAGGAACGACATTAACCCGAGCAGCGAGTAAGTTGCCGAAATCAGTCGCTCCAGGCCGGATTCCTGCAATCCGTAGCTCTTAAGATATTCCTCGGCGTCCTCCCCGGACAGTTCGGCCAGCTCCGCCTCGATCTTTCCGCAGATCGCGGTCACGGAGGTTCTCTTTTTTCCGGCAAACGCGCCGGTGCGATACTGCTCTTCGATCTCGCGCATCCGGGGCGCGTCGTTTTCGCCGATGTTCAGCACCGCCAGCATCGGTTTTTGAGAGAGAAACTGAAATCCGCGGATGCGCTTTTCCTCGTCGGCGGAAAACTCCAGGCCGCGCAGCGGGCGATTGGCCTCCAGCTCCGCTTTTAGTTTTTCGAGCAGCGCGAACTCCGCGTCGAGATCCGGACTCTTCATCCGCTTGCGATCCTTGTCCACGCGCTCCATTCGTTTTTCGACGACCACCAGATCGCTGAGGACCAGCTCCATCTCGACGTCTTCAAAATCGCGCAGCGGATCGATTGAGCCTTTTTCGTGCGGCACCGTGTCGCTTTCGAAGACGCGCAGCACGTGGGCCATCGCATCCACCACGCGCAGGCTCGCCAGGTAGCCGGGATCGCGCAGCGCCTCTTTGGAAATCGCGGGAAAGTCCAGGTATTCCACGGTGGCATGGGTGATTTTCGGCGGATGGAAAATTTTCGCGAGGGCGTCCAGCCGCTCGTCGGGAACCTTGGTCACCCCGACGCGCGCCTCAAGCGTGCCGACGCGCGCCGCTTCATGCACTCCGGTCAGGATCGTAAACAGACTTGTCTTGCCCACCATCGGCAGGCCAACGATTGCGGTTTTCATGGGTTGGGTAATGGGAAGCGGAGACCGGTGGCGCGATCCCGCGACCCGCTTCTTACAAAGGCACGTCCACCAGCGTGAGGATTTCGGCGAGGATTTTTTCCGCCGCCTCAGCCGATCTCTGCGCTATGGCGACGCGCGCATTCACCACCACGCGGTGCGCAAATACCGGAACCGCCAGGCGCTTTACGTCGTCCGGCGTGACGTAATCGCGGCCCTCCACCGCGGCGTACGCCTGGGTGGCGCGATACAACGCCTGGGCGCCGCGCGGGCTTACGCCCATGGCCAGCGATTCGTGGGCGCGCGTTTTCTCGACGATCGCCAACATGTAGTCCACCAGCGCGTCGTCCACGTTCACTTGCGCCGCGGCATCCTGCAACGCGATCAATTCATCGCCGGAGATCACCGGATGCACGATCCCGGAAGGCGGAGCCGTTCCCTGTCGCAGAATCTGGCGCTCGGCCTTCAAATCCGGATACCCGATTCGAATCCGCATCAGGAATCGATCGAGCTGCGACTCCGGAAGCGGATAGGTGCCATGATGCTCCACCGGATTCTGCGTCGCGATCACCATGAACGGCTGCGCCAGCGGCCAGGAGCGCCCGTCGATGGTCACCTGCAACTCATTCATCGCCTCAAGCAGCGCGGATTGCGTTTTGGGCGTGGCGCGATTGATTTCATCGGCCAGAAGAAAATTGGTGAAGATGGGGCCCTGCTTGAACTCGAATTCCTGGCTATGGGCGTTGTAAATGGTAACGCCGAGCACATCGCTCGGCAGCATGTCGGAGGTGAACTGCAAGCGGTGGAAATTCGCTCGCACCGCGCGCGCCATGGCCTGCGCCAGCGTCGTTTTGCCGACCCCCGGCACGTCCTCGATCAGCAGATGCCCGCGCGCCAGCAGGCATGCCAGGGACAGACGCAGAACTTCCGCCTTACCGCGAATCGCTTCGCCCAACGCCGATTCAATTTCAGATAACCTGGAGAGCGAAACGGGCGGGGAATATACGGAGTCCCGCTGAACCATCATGCCCATCATATCGAAAACAGTGCTGTTTTTCGCGGCAGTCGCGGCGGCCGCGCAGTCCAATCCGCCGGCGGCGAAACCCGCGGGGCCGGAAGCGGAAATCCGGGCCGTTCTGTTCCGCCAGCAAGCCGCCTGGAACCGCGGCGACACCGAAACTTTCCTGCAAGGATATGCCGCCAACACGACGTTCGTCGGCGATAAAATTACGCGCGGCCTGAACGAGTTGCGCGTGCGCTATCAGTCGCATTATCCTACCGCCGCATCCATGGGGCGCCTGACGTTTGCCGACTTAGAGGTCCACATGCTGGGGGCCGATTACGCCTACGCCATCGGCCATTGGCGGCTGGACCGGACCGTGGAGGGCGGCGGCGATACGGGAGGCTATTTTTCGCTCGTTTTCAGAAAAACGGAAAAAGGCTGGAAGATTATTCTCGACCACACGACTTGAGCGGCCTTCAATCCAGACTCATATTGACAACTTCGACGGCAAATCGTTCCGGCGGGAACGCCGAAACCGGCGCGGGGCTCAAGTTCGCCCAAGTGGAATACGCCGTATTCGCCACCGAGGAGTTCAGATAGAAAAGGAACTGATTCGAAAAACAGCGCAGCGGCGGAGGCTGCCGGAAGGTCAATCGCATTCCGACCGCTTTCTCGATTCCGACGCCGCCCGTCTCCACGTCCTTGTCCTCGAGCAGCGTCACGAAGCTCGATCGGCCGGCATGGGGCCATATGTCGGCGCGGAGCAGGTTCCGCAAATCGATGCGCGCTTCAAACGTCGTCTCGCACTGGCGGATCCATTCGAGGATACTGTCGCCCCACTGCCAATGCCGCACGAATTCCAGGTACTGCTCCACGAGGTTGATTGCCAGATCCATTTTGCGGCGCTCGATGTCCCGCTGCGCCTCGCCTGTCACGGGCTCCAGATGGATCAAATCTTCCTTCTCGATCAAGGTGTTTGCCATCTCCATCACCTTATCGAGCCGTTTTACGTCGGGCGCCATACGAACCAACAGCGGGGGCAGTTCGTGGGTCTTCGACCCGGGCACTTCGACGAACTTTCGATCGCCCAGTATCATAAGAGTCCTTCGTAACTGTTATCGGCTTGTGAGGCCAAAAACCTGACCATCCATTATAACGGACGCTCCAGAGATCTTGCACGTTTCGTGCCGCCGTTTAAGCCGCTCGATCTATGGGGTTTCCCGCAGCCGGGCGCGAAGCTCGGCAACGGTCTGCTGCAATTGCGGGTCGGGGCGAAAATGTAACGCTACCTCCAACTCCGCAAAAGCCTCCGCCGGACGATTCAGTTGGAGATAAGCTCCGCCGAGCCCGTAATGCGCTTCCGGATAATCCGGACGCGCGCGCAAGGCGGCTCGGTATTCCTCCGCCGCATCCTCCCAGCGATCCTGCCGCGCATAAATCACCGCGAGATTGTAGTGCGCTTCGGCGAAATCGGGCTTGATGCGGATCGCCGCCTGCCATTGCGCGACCGCATCCTGAATGCGCGAGGCGCGCGCGAGCGCCGCTCCGTAGTTATAACGCGCTTCGGCGAAATTCGGATCCTGATCGAGCGCCGCCTGGTAATGTGCAATCGCCTCATCCAGGCGTCCGGGAATTTTCGCCAACGCATCCGCCAGGGCCGCTTGAGCGTGGCTGTAATCGGGACGGATTCGCAGCGCCGCTTCGAACTCAGCGGCGGCATTGACTGGCTGGGATTGCTCAATCCACGCTTTGCCAAGGTTGTAATGCGCTCTGGCGCAGTCCGGATAGGCGCGCGCCGCGCTCGACCAGAAGCTGATGCGATCGCGCCAGTCGAAGTTTCGTGCGTAAGCGCGGGCGCCGAGGGCGGCGCAGATCGCGGCCAGGGCAACATATTTAAGCTCGCCGCGGCCGCGCATTTTCTGGAGCGCGATTGCCGCGCATCCGCATAAGCCGATTGCGGGCAGATACATGAACCGTTCCGCCATGATCGCACCGATCGGGAAAATGAAATTCGACGTCGGCAGAATCGCCAACACAAAAAAGCCGGCGAAAAAAAGGATACGACGATCACGGCGAAGAAAAAATACTAAGCCGATCAGCGCAACACACGCCAGCAATGCGGCGAGCGCGGCCCAATCCAACGGATCCCAGGCGAATAACGGAATGGCGTTGAAAGAATAATCGCCCGAAAGATGAGCGGGCCACACGAATAGCCACAGCAGCTTGCCCAGGACTTTAATCGCCGTCATCCGGCCGGCAAAAATACCGGCGGAGGCGATCGGATTCACCGGCGGCGGAATTTCCAGGTGCGTTTCGACGCGCGACCGCAAATAAAAGAACGCCGCCAGCGGGATCAGCAGCGCGGCGTAGCTCCAGGCTCGCTTTCGCCATTCGTTTCGCGCGAAGAGCATATCGTACAGCACCATCACGGCCGGCAAAATCGCCGCGCTCTCCTTCGAAAAAATGCCGATGGCCTGCGCGATGATGAGCCCGCCCAGCCACGCCGCGCGTTTGCGTCCCAATGCCGCGGCCGCGCGGATGTGGCACAGCAATCCCGCGATCACTCCGAAGGCCGCCAGCAGATCCGCGCGCCCGACGATGTTGGTCACCGATTCGGTAAGCAGCGGATGAACCGACCAGATCGCCGCCATCGCGAACGCCGGCGCAAGCTCGGCGAAGATGGCGAGTCCCAGGATGTAGACCAGCGCGGCGTTCAACTCATGCAGCGCCAGGTTGATCGCATGATAGCCGGGCGTACTGGTTTCCTCGCCCAGGATCGCGTTGTTGAACAGGTAAGAGAGCGTCGCCAGCGGGCGATACAGACCCGAGTTTGTGGCCGGATACCAATATTCCCTTGCGAAGATCAGCCTGAGATTTTCCGCGGTCGCGGCGCGGATGCGCGGATCGTGTTCGAGAATCGCTCTGTTATCGAATACCAGCGCGCCGTAGAATGAATTCGAATAGACGAGAAAAATCGCGATCCAAAGCGCGGCAATGCACGCGGCATGGCGCGAAAAATTTTGCGGCGCGCGGGCCGGGACGTATTGCTGCTTCTTGGCCGGCACGAGCAACCATTATTATAACCCTGGCTTCGCTACCCGATCAGTCCCAACCGCCGCCCCAGCCGCGCCCATTTCGACCGGTTCAATCGCTCCAGTTCCGCCTGCGCTTCCTTGAGCTTCCGCGCCAATGTTTCCACCGCTCCCCAGGCTTCTTTCTCGGAAGCCTCCACGCGATTGAAATCTTCCACGGCCTGCTTTCGCGCCGCCTCCGATTGGAGAGCCCACCGGGTGCGCTCCTGCCAATCGGACTCCACGCGGCGAATCCAGGCGACGCGCTGCTCGGTTTCAGCCACCCACTGCCGATGCGCCATTTCGTGATGCGCGCTATGCCGCTCATATTCGGCGGTGATGGCCTCCAGGTCGCGGATCTTGCGCGCGGCCAGGCGGCAAGCCTCGCGATATTCGTTCGCCAGCTCGGCGACCGGCGGCTGAAATTTGCCCTTGCGCGCCGCCACTGGAAGCGACCACGAGACGGCGTGATCGATGCCGTGCTCCGGCCGGTTTTCGCCCGCGAAATGCACTTGGTCGAAACCGGCCTTGAGCAGAAGATCGCGCAGGCTCGATTCGGTAAACGTTCGCATCTCCAGCGTCGCTCCATGGCCTCCATGAAACACCAGATCCTCGAAGGTCTCGATCGATCCGTCGCGCCGGCGATTCACCACAACGAATTTTTCTCCCAGGCGCGCCAGCGTGTATTCGTGCAGCTCCGGGAAATGCTCTTCCGTCTCGCCGCCGATGTTGTAAGGCGTCGTCATCAGCAGGAGTGCATTCGGTTTGAGCAGCGAGTGCAGCGCCGCGAAGGCGCGCTCCACCGGCGGCGGAACGTGCTCCATCACTTCGCTTGAAAGAATAAAATCGTACCGCCCGGCGTCCATCGGATCGGGATGGGTGACGTCGAAGCGCGGCGATTGATGATAAAAAGTGTTCGTATAATCGAACTTCCGTGCGAGCAGCTCCGCGATCTGAGGCGTGTCGCTCATGCCGATGCCGCGGATTCCTTTGAGGGCGGGGAACTCGGGCACGGTCAGCACGATGCCGAAAATTTCTTCCGACAGCAGCGCAATCAGCGCGCGCAGCCGCAGCGAGGATCCACACGCGGCGCAGCTTTGCCCCTCGCGGGTCATTTCCCCGGTGGAAGAGAGAGAAGCCGAGCCGCATACATTGCAGACGAAGGACATTCCTCCGTTATGCTAGACGATTCCCGGTCCAATTCGGAGGACGCGAAGATAAGGATTTGAGTCGCGCCGCGCTTTCGCCCCTGTTTCAATTGCGATCACTCGCGATAAGCTAAAATTTGCTTGCCTGTCCTTTCCGTTAGAGATCTCACCAAGGTGTATGGCGGTGCCGTCGCCGTCGATCATATTTCCTTCGAGGTCGGCAGCCGCGAGATCATCGGATTGCTGGGACCGAACGGGGCCGGCAAGACGACCACCATCAACATGATTCTCGGCGTGCTCGAGCCGAGCGCGGGCAGCATCCTGATCGAAGGCGTCGACCTTGCGGTTCACCGTTCGCGCGCGCTCAACTGCACGAATTTCGCCGCGGTCTATGCCCCTTTGCCCGGCAATCTGACGGTGGAGCAGAATTTGCGAATTTTCGGGATGCTTTACGGCGCCGCGAATGTATCCCAGCGCATCGAAACTCTGCTGCGTCAGTTCACGCTGCTGAATTTTCGCCATACGAAATGCGGCCTTCTTTCCTCCGGCGAGGAGACGCGTGTCTGTCTGGCCAAGGCGCTGCTCAACCGCCCGCGGCTTCTTCTGCTGGATGAGCCGACGGCGTCGCTCGATCCGGCGATCGCGGCCGATATTCGCAAAATGATTCTCGAATTCGCCGCCGAAGGCACCGGCGGAGTTTTGTGGACCTCGCATAATATGTACGAAGTTCAGGAAGTCTGCGACCGGGTGCTGTTTTTATCGCACGGCAAGATTCTGCTGGAGGGCGATCCCAAAACATTGCCTCGCGAGCACGGTAAATCGACGCTCGAAGAGCTGTTTATCGCCGTGGCACGAGAGCCTCTGGCGCTCGAAAAGCTATGACCGCCAAACGGATCTTCGCCATTGCGCTGCGGCAGTTTTATCTTTTCCGCGGCAGCCCGGCACGGCTTTTGCCACTGTTTGCCTGGGTGGCGATCGACATCGTTTTGTGGGGATTCATCACGAAATACCTAAACGCGGTCACGCGCACCGGATTAAATTTCGTGCCGCTGCTGCTCGGCGCGGTGCTGCTGTGGGATTTCATGACGCGCGTAATGCAGGGGGTGACCACCGCATTTTTCGAGGACGTGTGGACGCGGAATTTCCTGAACCTTTTTTCCACGCCGCTGACGCTCGCCGAGTACATCACCGGCCTGGTCCTGACCGGCGTTTTGACCAGCACGTTCGGCCTCGTCGCGATGATTCTTCTGGCGGCGCTGGCGTTCGGTCTGTCGTTCCTGATTTACGGCGTGATGCTGGCGCCGTTTCTTCTGATCCTATTTGTGTGGGGAGTCGCGCTTGGCGTGATGGCCAGCGGCGTCGTGCTCCGATTCGGACCCGCGGCGGAATGGTTCATCTGGCCGATTCCCGCGCTGCTCTCGCCGTTTGCCGGCGTGTTCTATCCGTTATCGACGCTCCCCGCGTGGATGCGGGTCATTTCGCGTATGCTTCCGGCCTCCTATGTGTTTGAAGGAATGCGCGCGGTGATAGCGCGGCAGGCGGTATCGGCGGCAATGCTCGCCTGCGGCGCGTGTCTGGCGATCGTTTATCTTATCGCTGCGAGCTGGACTTTCACCAGCATCTATCGCTACGCGCTGCGTACCGGGCTGATCGCGAGGTACAGCGCGGAATCGGTTTCCTGAGGCGGTTAAAGGATCCGCAAGGCATCGCAGGGGAACTCGATCAGCCACTGCTCGTCCGCGTGCTGCGCTTCGTAGTCGGCGCGCGAGAGATCGACCGCGAGTCCCTCAAATTGCAGCCGGATGCCGCGCGGCTGCTCCACCACTCGCTTTAATTCCGCCCGGATCTGATTCGGACCGGGGCGGCCGTTTCGCGGAAGCGCCCGCAACTGCTCCGGCCGGACGCAGACCGTGACGCGATCTCCCTTTAGATGTCCGGGGAAATACGGACCTTCGATTTCGAACTCGCCGATCTGAAGGCGGCTGCGATTGCGGCCCGGATCGAGCATCCGAATTTCGGCGGGAATCAGATTGAACGCGCCGAGCAGCCGCGCCACCTCGAGGTTCGCGGGCTGATCGAGGATCCGCCGGGGCGGCCCGCTCTGCGCGATTCGGCCTTCGTGCAAAACGATCATCTCCTCGCTCAGCTCGAAACACTCCTCAAGGTCGTGCGTCACCAGCAGTATCGGCGTCCTGAATTCGGAGCGAACCTGGCGGAGAATCTCGTAGAATTCGGCGCGCAGCGGCGCGTCCAGCCCCTGGGCCGGCTCGTCCAGCAGCAAAATTTTCGGCGACCCGATCAGCGCCCGCGCAATCGAGCATCGCTGCTTCTGGCCGCCGGAAATTTCATGAGGCCGGCGTCCGGCGATATCCTGCAAGCGAAATTTTTCAAGCAGCTCATTCACGCGGCGATGGCGTTCCAGGCGGGGTCGCGGTTCTGCGGCGAAGGCCAGATTTTCCCGCAGCGTCATGTGCGGGAACAGCGCGTAGTTTTGAAACACGTAACCGCAGCGGCGGGCCTGCGGCGGCAGGTGGACGCCCGTTGCGGCGTCGAACAGGATGGCGTCGTCGAGCATGATTCGGCCCTCGTCGGGCCGCACGAACCCGGCGATCGAATCAAGCGTCAGGGTCTTGCCGGAGCCGCTGGGTCCGAACAGCACGGTTATGCCGCGGGTGGCGGAAAGTTCCAGATCGAGGGAAAAACCCGCCGAATCGGGACAAGCCGGAAATGTTTTTTTGATGCGGGCCTTGATCATCGCGGCTTTACGATGGCGGGCGCCAGCCGGTTGGCGAAGGTTAAAATAACCAGCGCGATCGCCGAAATCACCAGCACCAGCACGCGCGCGGCGAATCCGTTGCCGGATTCCACCGCGTCGTAAATCGCCAGCGCCATGGTTTGCGTGCGGCCGGGAATATTTCCGGCGACCATGAGCGTCGCGCCGAAATCGCCCAGAGCCTGCGCGAAAGCCAGCGCCGCGGCGGCGTAAATCGGCCGGCGCGCCAGCGGAAAAGTGACGCGCCAGAACAGCTTCCATTCCGAGGCGCCGAGCGTCCGCGCCGCGCGCTCGTAGCTGCGATCGATATTTTCCAACGCCGCGCGCGAGGACTTCACCAGCAGCGGGAAAGAATGTAAAAACGCAGCCGCAACCGCCGCTTTCCAGGTGAATACCAGCGGCGATCCGAACATTTTTTCCCAAATTTGTCCGATGGGGCTTTCGCGGCCGATCACCACCAGCAGATAATATCCGAGCACCGTCGGCGGCAAAACCAGCGGCAGCGTGACCGCGGCGTCGAGGACTTCCTTTCCGCGAAAATCGCGATTGGCGAGCAGGTAGGCGATCGCAAGGCCCACCGCGATTCCCAGCGCCGTCGCCGCCAGCGCGACGCGCAGGCTGAGCCACAACGGGAACCAGTCGATCGGCATGGTCTATTTTAGCGTTTGCGTCCCACCAACCGGCTATTCATTCTCGCCGCCGACCTTCAGAACCGCGAGGAACGCCTCCTGCGGAATCTCCACCCGGCCCACGCGTTTCATCCGGCGCTTGCCCTCTTTTTGCTTTTCAAGCAGCTTTCGCTTGCGCGTGATGTCGCCGCCGTAGCACTTAGCCAGCACGTTTTTCCGCATCGCCGGGATATTTTCCCGCGCGATCACTTTATTGCCGATGGCGGCCTGTAGCGCGACTTCAAACATCTGCCGCGGGATCAGCTTGCGCAGCCGCTCAATGAGCTGCTTGCCGCGTTCGTAGGCGACATCGCGATGGACGATCATCGACAGCGCGTCGATGGGCTCGCCCGCCACCAGCACGTCCAGCTTCACCATCGGCGAGACGCGATGCCCGGCGAAGTGATAATCGAGCGACGCATATCCGCGCGAAGCCGATTTGAGGCGGTCGTAGAAATCGAGCACGATTTCGTTCAGCGGCAATTCATAAACCAGCAGCACGCGCCCGGTGCCGATGTACTCGAATTTCTTCTGCGTCCCGCGCTTTTCCTCGAGCAGTTTTAAAATTTCGCCGATGAACTCCTCGCGCGTGATCACCGTTGCATCGATGATCGGCTCCTCGATCTGCTTGATTTCGGCGGGATTGGGAAACTTCGTCGGATTATCCACCTCCAACACGCGGCCGTCGAGGGTCGTGACCTTGTAGCGAACCCCCGGCGCGGTGGTGATCAGGTCGATTTGAAATTCGCGCTCCAGCCGCTCCTGCACGATCTCCAGATGCAGCAATCCCAGAAAGCCGCAGCGGAATCCGAAGCCCAGCGCGGCGGAGTTTTCCGGCTCGAAGCTGAACGCGGAATCGTTCAATCGCAATTTTTCCAGCGCGTCGCGCAGCAGGCCGTGCTCGTGCGATTCCACCGGATACAAGCCGGCGAAGACCATCGGCTTCATGGGCTCGAATCCCGGCAGCGGCTCGGCGGCGGGATTGGCGTAATCGGTAATCGTATCGCCGATCTGCGCGTCGGAAACGGTTTTGATGTTGGCGAACAAAAATCCCACTTCGCCGGCCGAAAGCTCATCGCAGGGCACGGGCTTGGGCGATTGATAGCCGAGCCCCTCCACTTCATGCACCGTATTGGTCGCCCACAAGCGGATCTTCTGGCCGACCTTCAGGCGCCCGGAAAACACGCGCGCCAGAATAATCACCCCGCGGTAGGGATCGAACCAGGAATCGAAAATCAGCGCGCGCAGCGGATCATCCGGCGAGCCCTTCGGCGGCGGCACCAGGTGCACCACCGCTTCGAGCACTTCCTGAATGCCCACGCCGTTTTTCGCGCTGGCCAGGATCGCGCCGCTGGCATCCAGGCCGATGACGTGCTCGATCTGCTCGCGAATGCGGTCCGGCTCGGCGGAAGGCAGATCGATTTTATTGATCACCGGAATGATTTCCAGGTTGTGATGCAGCGCCAGATAGGTGTTGGCAAGCGTCTGCGCCTCCACTCCCTGCGAGGCGTCCACCACCAGCAGCGCGCCTTCGCAAGCTTGCAGGCTGCGGGAAACTTCGTAGGTGAAATCGACGTGGCCCGGCGTGTCGATCAGATTGAGCTGGTACAAATTCCCGTCGGAGGCGCGATAGTTCAGGCGCACGGCGTGAGCTTTGATCGTGATGCCGCGCTCGCGCTCCAATTCCATCGAGTCCAGAACCTGGTTCATCATTTCCCGCTGCGATAAGGCTCCCGTGGTTTCCAGCAGGCGATCGGCCAGCGTCGATTTGCCGTGATCGATGTGTGCAATAATGCTGAAATTCCGGATGTACTCGGGGAGCATGCGGTAAACTTGTGCTGGAATCCCCATTATCCCACGATGTCGAATCAGCCGATCGAATGGGCGCACGACGGACGAGGCTTGCGCTTCGCCATCGTGGTGTCGCGTTTCAACCACCGCGTCACCGATAAGCTGCTGGCGTCGGCGCGGGAGGCCCTGGAAAAGGCCGGCGCCGAGCGCGCGGCCATTTTCTACGTCCCCGGCGCATTCGAGCTTCCCCTGGCGGCGAAGCTTCTGGCGCGCACCCACGCCTATCACGGGATCGTGGCCCTGGGTGCGGTCATTCGCGGCGAAACGCCGCATTTCGATTACGTCGCGGCCGAAGCCGCGCGCGGATTGCAGCAGGTGATGCTCGAAACCGGCGTGCCGGTCTCCTTCGGAGTGCTCACAACGGAGAATCTCGAACAGGCCGAGGCGCGCGTGATGAAAGGCGCGGACGCCGCCATGACCGCCATCGAGATGGTTCGCTTCAGCGCCTCGGTCGCGCAAACCGCGCGGAGCTGATCGATGCCTGCCCGCCATCGTTCCCGGCAGCGCGCCCTTCAGGTCCTGTTTTTATGGGACCAGCGGCGGCAGAGAATCGAGGATGCAATTTCCGCGTTTTACGAGACGCTTTCCTCCGAAGAGGACGCGCCGCGCGCCGCGCCCGACGAGTTCATGGAAACGCTGGTGCGCGGGGCCAGCGAAAACGCGCCCTCGATCGACCAGCGCATCGCCGAAAAATCGGAAAACTGGCGGCTGGAGCGAATGCCCGCGGTGGACCGTAACATTCTGCGGCTCGCGGTTTATGAAATGAGCGAGCTGAAGACTCCCGCACCGGTGGTGATCGATGAAGCTCTGGAGCTGGCGCGGCAGTTTTCCGGCGACGAATCCGTATCCTTTATCAACGGCGTGCTGGACGCCGTACACAAAAGCGAAACCTGAAGGCGTATTCAGAGACGCAGCTTCGCACGTACCGCAGTCTGAAGCCCGCGGGATCACTTCCGCGGCGTGGGAACGTCGTCGGGGTCGGGGGGTTCCTGGTTGGGGCGGATCGATTCGGGGACGTGGCGCAGGTTTACGCGAATCCGCGTCCAGGTCGAATATCTTCCGCGCATCGAATCGACCAGCACATCGTCTTCGGCCAGGTGACTGGCGGCGGCGGCGTGTTTCTTTTTCCAGCGCTCCAAACCGGCGAGCGCGGCGTTTTTATCCGGTGAATTCGCCACCACGATCAGCGGCATTTTCTTGCGGGCGCGCGAGGGCCGGACCCGCGGCGCCTCGCCTTGCATCTTGCGAAAATGCGGCGGCCACGGCGCGTCGGCCAAGCCGGCCGCTTCATCGCGGTCGGCCAGCTCCAATAATTTTTCCAGCGACCCCGGCGAGCGATCCATGCCCGCGTGGCGGTCGCCGATTTCGGCGAAGCGGCGGGGCATCGTCTGAACGGTGAAGTCGGCCGGATCGCAATCGGCCACCTCGCTCCAATCGAGCGGAGCGGAAACACGCGCGTCCGGCGTGGGCCGGACCGAGTACGCCGAACACGTGGTGCGGTCCTTGGCGTTCTGGTTGTAATCGAGAAACACGCCGTGCCGTTCTTCTTTCCACCAGCTCGACGTGGCCAGCCTGGGCGCGCGGCGCTCGATGGCGCGCGACAGAGCGAGCGCGGCGCGGCGCACTTCGGTGAAGGTCCAGCGCGGATGAAGGCGCGCGTAAATATGCATGCCGCGCGAGCCGCTTGTTTTCGGCCAGCCGCGCAGATGCATCTCCTCCAGCAACGCCTTCACTTCGAGCGCGACGCGGCGCACGTCCGCCCAGGCGACGCCCGGGCCGGGATCGAGATCGACGCGCAGCTCGTCGGGATGATCGAGATCGGCGGAGCGCACCGGATGCGGATGCAATTCGATGCAGCCCAGATTGACCACCCAGGCCAGCCCCGCTTCGTCATCGACCACGATTTCTTGCGCCGACCGGCCGGAGGGAAACGACAGCGTGACGGTGCGCATCCATTCGGGATGATCGGGCGCGCGCTTCTGATAAAACGCCTCGCCTTCCGCGCCGTGGACGAATCGCTTGAGGACCAGCGGGCGATCCTGAATCCCGTTCAGCGCGCCCGGCGCGATGGCCAGGTAGTAGCGAACCAGCTCGATTTTGGTGAGTTTTACGTCGCGCGCAAAATAAAGCTTATCGGGATGGGAGATCCGGACCTCGCGCCCGTTGACGGTTAGGATTTCGGCAGGCTCCGCTTTGGCCATGTGGGGTTTCTTCCATCAGGCGCCCTTCCCGCGCGGCCTCGCGAACGGGATACTAGGCGGCCTGCTCGTCGGCGAGCCTGAGCGCCGCGTCCATCGCCGCTACGCCCTGATCGATTTCGTGCTTTTCAATGGTCAGCGGCGGCGCGATCACGAAATGGCTGATCCAGGCCGAGACGGCGACGCCGTGGTTCATCATCTCCGCCGCGATCTTATCCACCATCGTCGGCTGGCCCGCCATCTTTTCCTTCATGGTGTTGAACGGCTGCCGCGTCTGGCGGTTCTTCACGATCTCGACGGCCCAGAACATGCCCAGGCCGCGCACGTCGCCGACGCTGGGATGCCTGTCCTTCAGCGCGGTCAGCCGTTCGCCCAAATACTTGCCGACCTCGCGCGCGCGATTCACCAGATCCAGGCGGCGCATTTCATGAATCGTCGCGATCGCCGGCAGCATCGCCAGCGGATGCGCTTCGTAGGTGTGGCCGTGCGCGAAGAAGTGATCCTCGAAATAATCGGCGATTTTTTGCGTGGTCGCGCACAGGCCCAGCGGAACGTAGGCTGACGTGATTCCTTTGGCGGTGACCAGAATATCCGGCTTCACGTTCCAGTGATTCACGGCGAACCATTCGCCGGTGCGTCCCCAGCCGGACATGACCTCGTCGGCGATCAGCAGCACGCCATGATCGTCGCAGATGCGCCGCAGCTTCGGCAGATATTCCGGCGGAGGAACGAGAACGCCGTTGGTGCCGACGACTGGCTCTACGATCACCGCCGCGACATCGTTCTCGTTGGCGATGATGTGCTCCATGTAATCGGCGCAGGCGACGTTGCAGCCGGGATAAGTGTGATGAAGGGGGCAGGCGTAGCAGTTAACTTCGGGTCCGAAAACGACGTTCTGGCCTTTGGCCGAGGGCTCCGAGGCCCAGCGGCGGCCTTCGCCGGTGACGGAAATGGAGGCCATGGTGGCGCCGTGATAGGAGCGGTAGCGCGAAAGAATTTTGCTGCGTCCGGTGTACAGGCGCGCGATTTTGAGCGCGGCTTCGTTGCCTTCGGTGCCGGAGGGGGTCAGGAAAAATTTGGTCAAGCCTTCGGGCAGGACTTCGAGAAGAAGACGGCTCAGCTCGGCTCGCGCGGTGGTGGTGTGGGCGGGGGACACGTAGCAAAGCTGCCGCGCCTGTTCGGCGATGGCGTCGATGACCGCCTGATTTTTGTGACCGAGGTTGACGCACATCAACTGCGCGGAAAAATCGAGATAACGCTTTCCATCGGCGGCGATGATATAGCAGCCCTCGGCGTCGACGATGTGCAGCGGTTTCCAGCTTTTCTGGTATCGCCAGGTGCCGTAGTTGGTGCGCCGGGTCAGGTCGGAGATGTCGGTGGAGGTGACATGCGGATGAGCCATTCCTTCATACTACTGCCGTCCCGGCGCAGGGCGGGACTTATCTTGCGCCATCCACTGCTTCGCGCCCAGCGCCGGAAGCCAATTTACCCGCCGCTATAAGGCTCCACATGCACCAGGACATCCTCCACCCAGCGCACGCTCGACTTGATGCGATTCTTGACGTGCCGCGCGATTTCGTGCGATTCGCGGACGGTCAGATCCGGGTCGACTTCCAGATGAAGATCGACGTGATAACGCAATCCGGTTTTCCGCGCGAAGCATTTTTCGATGCCGCAGGCGCCCGGGACCTGCATCGCCACCGCGCGAATCTCCGCCATCTGCGCCTCGTCCGGCATGGTATCCATCAGGTGCAGAATGGTTTCGCGCACGACGCGGAAGCCGAGGAAAATCACGATCAGCCCGATAACGACCCCGCCGTAATGATCGGCGGCGGAAAAATCCCGGCCTCCGAACACGGACAGCACCACCGCGATGAATCCCACGACTCCGGAAAGCATATCCACCGCGTCGTGCGAGGCATCGGCCTTCAGCCCGGAGCTGCCGCTGGCGCGGCTCATACGCAATTTGGCCGCGAACAGAATCGCTTTCACGGTGACCGATCCGGCCAGCGGCCACAGCGCGAAGGCCGCCGGCGTATCGTGCAAGGCGCGAGTCTGCCACGCGTTCAGGCTGATCGCCGTTCCCGAGGCGACCAGCACTACGCCGATCGCCAGCCCCACCAGAATTTCAAAGCGGCCATGCCCGTAAGGATGCTCCTTATCGGCCGGCTTGGCGGCGATCCACAAGCCGATAAGAACCATTCCCGAGGTAAAAAAATCGGCCGCCGATTCGAGGCCGTCGGAAACCAGCGCGACCGATCGCGCGGCGATCCCGGCGGCGATCTTGATCGCGGCCAGCGCCGCGCTGATCAGGATGCTGAGGAGAGCTACCTGGCGGGCGAGGCGCTCGGCGGACATTCGATTCGATTGTCGCATTGCCGCAACGATTTTTCTTCCACAAATCCGCCCCCGGCGTGCGAAGCTAAAATTTGAGCGGACCTTTACCGGAAATTCTCACCGGCGATTTTGCTCCGGCCCGCCTGCGTTTCGGACCGCCGCGCTCGATCCGCGTGGTCGATTGGAATATCGATCGCGGCGAGGATCTGCCCGGCATCCTCGAATTTTTGGCCAGCGCCGGCGCGGATCTGCTGCTGCTCCAGGAGGTGGACGTCAACGCCAAACGCACCCGCCGCGTGAACGTCGCCGAGCAGATCGCCCGGAGCCTGAAAATGAACTATGTTTGGGCGCGCGAATTTCAGGAGCTGGCGCAGGGCTCGCCGGATTCGCCCGCTTATATCGGCCAGGCCACGCTTGCCCGCTGGCCGCTTTCCAAGCCGCGCGTTCTCCGATTCCTCCATCAATCCAGTTTCTGGTCGCCGCGCTGGTTCGTGCCGAAGGTCCCCCCTTTTCAGGTGCGCTCCGGCGGGCGAAACGCGCTGGTGACCGAAGGCGCCGGCCTCGTCACCTACAATCTGCACCTGGAGAGCCGGCACGGAATGCCTCTTCACGTCGGCAGCGACGCGCTGCGCCTGGCGCAGATCGAGGAGGTGATCGCGGATACCCGCCGTTACCCGCCAGGCGCGCCGCTGGTCGTTTGCGGCGACTTCAACCTGAACCCGGCGAATTCAAAACCCGCCGCCGCAATGCGCGAGGCCGGCTTCAAAAGCGTCCTCGGGCCCAAGCCGGAGGCTACGACGCATCTTCTGTTCGTGCGCGGCCCGGCCGTCGATTCCGCGTTTCTGCGCGGTCCGGTACAGGCAAGCTCGCCAAAAATCCACAGCGGCATCCGCGCATCCGATCACTTCCCGATCACCTTCACGCTCTTGCTGGGGTGATGTCCCACGTGTGCCAGTGGCCTGTCGCGATTTTCTCAGCCAGTCATCGTTGTCGACGACTCATTGGGCGTCCGATAGCCCGGACCGCGGGATGGATCCCGGCCGTGGCTAGCGGAGGATTGAGGCCGGCTCTACGCGCACCGCATCCCAGGCTGCAATTGCGGTCGCCACGGCCGCTACGATTATCACGAACAATGCCGCGCTGGCCATCGACACCGGGTCCCACGGCGCGACGCCATACAACAGCGCGCGCATTAACGGCGCAAGAGCCAGCGCCGCGACCAATCCCAGCGCCGCGCCAGCCGACACGATCATCAGCGAGTGCCGGCCGATCAGCTCGCCGATATCCGACGGTCGCGCGCCGAGCGCCATGCGGATGCCGATCTCCTTCTTCTTCCGCTCCACCGCATAAGCGAGCAGCCCGTAAATTCCAATAGCAGCGAGCACCGCGGCCAAAGCGGCGAATAAGGAGGCCAGCATCGCGGTCAGTTTCTCCATTGCCGCGCTGGCGCTGACCTCATCGGCCATCACTTCGATTTCGGTGAACGGCAGCGCGGGATCGAGAGCCGCCAATGCCTGGCGCACCGGCTCAATGATCGATTGCGGCCGCCCGCGCGTCCGGACTTCAAGCTGCATCGGCTCCACCACTCCATCCGACCATAAGCGGTAAAACGTCGGCGTCATCGGCTCGCGCAGGGATCGGTATTTCGCGTCGCTCACCACGCCGGCGATCTGGTACATCTCCCTGCCATTTTTGAAGCGCCGCCCGATGGGATCGATCTCCGGATAAAACCTGTCCGCGAAGGCTTGATTCACGACGACGCGCCTGGCGTCTCCATCGCTTGCGATCAATTCCCGCCCGCGCAGGATGCGCATTCCCATCAGATCGAAATACTCGGGTGTGACCGTGTTCAAACTTGTGTTCAAGAAATCTCCGGGGCTCTGCTGCCGGCCTTCGGGCACTATGGTCGCCTTGATTCCGCTGCCGCGCATCACCGGACGGCTGGCGACGGCCGCGCCGGCGACGCCGGGAATTTCGCGCACGCGATCCATCAGCGCCAGGCGAAACGATTTCGCCCCCTCCGCCGTGTATCCGGCAAGCGATGGGTCCACCGAGAACGTCACCAGATGATCCGCGTCGAAGCCGGGATTCACGCCGCGGAGGCGTTCGAAGGTTCGCGCCAGCAATCCGGCGCCGGCCAGCAGCATGGTACACAGCGCGACTTGAACGATCATGAGCGCGCTTCGCCCGCGCCATCGTCCGGAGGCTCGCGCGCCGCGCAGAACCGAATCGACGCTGGCGCGGGCTGCTCCGATCGCAGGGCCAAGTCCGAACAGCAAAACCGTCAGCGCCGAGATCGCCGCGGAAAACAGCAGCACGCGGCGATTCACGCCGATATCGAGCGAGATCGCCACGGGCGATGTGTACAAGTCGCGGACCGGCGGCAAGGCTCGCGCCAGCAGCGGCGTCGCCACCAGCGCCGCGGCCAGTCCCGCGATCGCGCCCATCCCCGCCAGCAGCGCGCTTTCGGTTAACATCTGGCGCGCCAGCCGCCATTGCGTCGCGCCCATCGCCAATCGCAGCGCGATCTCTTCCTGCCGCGCCGCCCCGCGTGCCAGCACTAATCCGGCGACGTTGGCGCAGACCATCAGCAGCAGCAGCGATACCGCCGCGATCAGCAATTCGAGCGCCGTCCCGAATTTATCGCGCAAAATCGACGTGCCGTGCTCCAGCGGCGCCAGTTCCATCCCGCGCCGCAGCTCGGCGTCAAGGATTTGCGGCTGCGAGCCGAGCGATTCCATCACCGATGCGCGCCAGAACGAGTAGCATTCGGCCCGCGCGCGCGCCAGCGTCACCGCCGGTCTCAGCCTCCCGGCGATTGAAAAATTCGAAGCTTCGGCGAGCGTGGCGGCGTGCCCGTCCCAATCGGCGATCAGCGGCAGCGCGCGCAGCGGCAGCCGCACGTCCGGCGATACATCGATCGAAATGCCGTTGAACTCGCGCGGCATCACGCCCGCGATCGCGTACCTGCGTTGCCGCAGCGTGATGGTCTTGCCGATCGCCGAGGCGTCGCCATGGAAACGCCTGCGCCAGAACCCATAGCTGAGGACCGCGGGAATCATCCCCGGATTTTCTTTGTTGTCGTCCGCGTTCAACGTCCGGCCGAGCATCGCCGGGACGCCGAGCACGTCGAAAAATTCCGGCGTCACCAGCATCACTTCAATCTGCTCGGCCGGACGCGGCTCATTCATCGCGACGCGAAAATCCTGTTCGGCGAAAACAGAGGAAAGCGTCGTCGAATGATCGCGCAGAGCCTGGTAGAAGGCGTAAGGAAAACTGCTGCGCGTGCCCAGTTGCGGCGTTTTCTGAACCATCCACACCAGCTCGCCCGGGTTTTTCACCGGCAGCGGCCGCAGCATCACCGCGTCGAGAGCTCCGTAGATCACCGTCGTCGCTCCGATGCCCGCGCCCAGCAGCGCCACCGCGATCGCCGTAAATCCCGGCGACTTCCGCAACATTCTGGCCGCGAAGCGCGCGTCGTTCATACTGGAATTTTAATCCCGCCGGCCTCATAAACGCCGGAATACGAGCGCCGCGTTCAATCCGCCAAAGGCGAACGAATTCGATAACGCCCACTCCACCGCGGCGGTTCGAGCGATGTTCGGCACCACGTCCAGATTGCACGCCGGATCGGCTTCGGTGAAATTGGCCGTCGGCGGAATCAATTCGTTGTCGAGGGCCAGCAGCGTGGCCGCGGCTTCGATTGCTCCCGCCGCACCGAGCGCATGGCCGTGCATCGATTTGGTCGAGCTTACCAGGACGCGATCGCCGCAAACCGCGCGAATCGCCTCCACCTCCGCCGGATCGTTGGCCGGCGTTCCGGTCCCGTGCGCGTTCACGTAGCCGATGGCCGGTCCTTCGATACGCGCATCGTACAAAGCGGCGCGCATCGCCCGCGCCGCGCCCGCCGCCAAGGGCTGGGTCAAATGAAACGCATCCGACGACATGCCAAATCCGGCGATTTCGCCATACACGCGCGCGCCGCGAGCCCGGGCGCGCTCCAACGATTCGAGCACCAGCATCGCCGCGCCCTCGCCTAAAATTAATCCGCGCCGGTCCTTTGAAAACGGGCGGCAGGTATCGGGCGAAACCACGCGCATCGCCTCCCACGCCTTCAGCACTCCCAGCGAGAACGGGGCCTCGCTGCCTCCCGCGATCGCCGCCTCGACCACGCCGCCGCGCACCATCCAGAACGCCTGCCCAATCGCATGATTGGCCGAGGAGCACGCCGTCGAAATCGTATACACCGGCCCCCGGATTCCGTATTCGAGCGAGATTCGGCTGGCGCCCGCGTTGGCCATCGCCTTGGGAATGGAGAGCGGCGGAAATCGTGTGCTTTTCAGTTCATAAAGCCCGCGAAAGCCTTCGTCCTCGGTGGTTTTTCCGCCGAGGCACGATCCGGTAACGACCGCCGATGCTTCGCCGAGCGCGTCATCAAAGGCGATTCCCGAATCGGCGACGGCCTCGCGCGCCGCGATCAGCGCGAATTGCGCGAACCGGTCGAGCATCGCCGCCTCTTTTTCCTCAAAGTAATCCGCGGCCCGATAATCCGGCACTTCCGCCCCATTTTCAAATCGCACCGACCCGGCCGGAACCAGCGTCATCGGACCAATCCCGCAGCGCGCACTTTTCAGCGCGTCCCAAAATTCGCCGCGCGAGCGGCCCAGCGCGGAGATGACCCCGATTCCCGTCACCGCGACGCGACGCGTCATGTTTTCGCCGCGAGCAGTTTTTCAATCCCTTCCACCATCTCCCGAACCGACCGGATCTGGCGCGCGGCGTCGTCCGGAATGTCGATATCGAACTCGCCTTCGATGGCGAACAGAATATTGATGCCATCGAGCGAATCGATCTTCAACTGCTCGAAGGTGCTGTCGATGGTGATGGATTCCACCGGAATGTGCTGCGTTTTCGCGATCACCCGCGCCACGCGCCCGGCAATCCCGCTCGCCTGACATGTTAGTTCGTCGGACATAGAATCTGGCTCACCGTCTCGAACTGAAATCCGCGATTTTTGAGCGCCGGCAGGATCGTTTCCACCGCTTGCAATGTGGCCCGGATATCGGGCGAACGCTGCGTGTGGCGGCCGTCGTGCAAGCAGAAAATCGCCCCGTTGGAGGCGCCCGCAAGCAGCAGGCGCGAAATTCGCGGCGACGGCCACTTCCAATCGCGCCCGATCACGGTCCACATCACGCCTAAAAGTCCAAGCCGGCGCTGCGCCGCGCGCAAGCCGAACCAGCGCGCTCCGTAGGGCGCCCGGAACAATTTCGGCGCGACGCCGGTCACCTGCGCGATGGTCTCCTGCGCGCGCCCAATCTCCCCCCCGATAAATCCGGGCGAGCGAAAATAAAGCCTGGCGTGCGTATCGGTGTGATTGCCGATCTCATGGCCCGCCGACACCACCTGGCGCGCGATCGCCGGGCACCGCCGCACATTTTCCCCGCACATGAAAAACGTCGCGTGGACGTTTTGCCCGGCTAAAATTTCGAGCAGCGCCGGCGTCGATTCGCTGGGACCATCGTCGAAGGTAAGCGCCAGCGCCGGCCGCCGCCGGTCTCCGCAATAAACCGAAGGCGCAAGCAGCGAAGACGATCTGCCGCGAACCGCGTAGATCAGCGAGCCCGCCGCGGCAACAACTCCCGCGGCCGCGGCGCCTGTTGTCGGCATCGTTCTTACATGATACCGGTTGCGGCTTCCCGCAGGCCCGTTACTTCGCCGGCGGCCGCGGGATCTTCATCTCCGCATTGGCCGCGTTATAGGCGAACCACGCCATCGCCGCCGCCGCTTGCCGGATGTCGGCGATATTCACGCGCTCCACCGTATCCATGTTGGTATGATGCGTCCGCACGTCGTAATTCACGTAATCCTGAATTGGATTGAACCCCGGCACGCCCGCGTCGATAAAACTCAAATGATCGGTGGACCCGACCGGTTCGATCACGTTGCGGCGCGCTCCGAACTCCTTCACCGGCCGCAGCCACTGATCGAACAGTCCCCGCACGGATTCCATGTTCTGCAAATACCAGCCATAAATCGGACCCGTCCCGTTATCAATGTTAAAGTAAACGTCGAATTTTTCGCGCTCTTCTCCCTTTAAATGCGCCGCGACCCACGCCTTCGATCCGAGCAGACCCTGCTCCTCGCCGGCCCACAACGCCACGCGAATCGTCCGCCGCGGCCGCGCGTTGAGGGCCTTCAAAATGCGCATCGCCTCCATCACCGTCGTCGCGCCGTCGGCATTATCGGTGGCCCCGACGCCGGTGTGCCACGAATCCAGATGCCCGCCGATCATCACCACCTCCTCGCGCACCGCCGCGTCGGACCCCGGCAGTTCCGCCAGCACATTATAGGCGTTGCCGTTTTCCGAATCATAAAATTTCGTCTGAACGTTCACGCGGAGCTTCACCGGGATCTTCCCGTCGACCATGCGGCGAATCATGTTGTAATGCTCGGCGCTGAGCGTCACCGTGGGAATCGCTCCCGGGCCGGTGTCGCGCCCCTGGACGAAAACGGTGCCGTCCTCGCCGCGGCTCGGCTTGAGAACCACGGCGGCTTCGGTGATCTTTCGCGGCGGCGGCGCGGCGCGGCGTCCTCCGGCGCTGGTCGCGTAGGCCGCCGACATTGGCTCGTAATCGGGATCGCTCGGCTGCGGCCGGTCCTTGCGCACGAAGTTGGTCATCACCGGATCGGCCAGCAGGATGGCGCCCTTGGTATCCGTCGTCACCGGCTCGCCCACGATCTCACCGGCCGTCGAGGGCGTCCACGCGTCGGGATATCCGATCAGCGGCAGATATCGCGGCTCGATCATTTCCAGCGTCAGCTTTTCCATCGTCCATCCCCGGCCGAAGGAAAACGGCTCCAGGCGCGGGTTGCTCAATCCGTAGCTCGCCAGGCGATCGCGCGCGTACTCCGCCGCCCGTTTGTGCGCCGGCGAAGCGGTGAGCCGCGGCCCGATGGTGATCGTGAGCATATCGAACACCGGTTCGACCTGCGAATGCGCGGTCGCTTCCGCGCGGATTTTTTCGAAATCGATGGATTGTCCCAGGGCCAGCGCGCAGCCCGCAACAATCAGGAAAAATCGCCTCATGGGCACGATTATGGCACTGTGGCGCCAAATGCGAGGCCGCGCGCGGCGCTAAAGACGGCTTCGGGACTGCGCAAGCTGCTCGGCGATCGCTTTCATTCGCTCGCGCATCTCCGCGGTTTGCTTGCGGCCGTCCGGTGTCAGGTCTACGAGTTTTTCCAGGGCGCGAGCGAAATTCGCGCCGTAGGATTGCCGGATTTCCGCCAGCAGCGGCTCGATTTTGGCAAACACGCTTAACTGCTCGCCGTTGGTATCAAGGAACAGGTCGAGCGGGATCGCACCATGGTGAACCAGCGCCGCCGCCATCTCCCAGTAGGTGATCACCATCCGCAAGTGGCCGCTGTGCGGGCCGAAGATGGCGTTGTTAAAATCCTCGAGCGATTGCGGATGAAATTCACGAAAGTACCAGTCGCGCGCTTTGCGCATCACCTCCTCGCGGCGAAGTTCGTACAGCTTCAAAATGAGGGCGGCTTCTTCCTGTTTCGACATGCTACCTCGGGGCCCCCGCGGCGAAAAACTTCGGCGGATGCGCGGTGTCGGCGAAATCGAAGCCGGTCAGATACGCCAGCTTCAGAATTTTTTCCATCTTGGCATAGTTGATTTTATCGGCCGTATCGGTGACCTGGTGATAATCGGGATGGAAGCCGGTGAACCACCACATCGCCGGGATATCGTGCAGCAGCAGCGGATACTGATCGCTGCGGAACAGGACGTTCAGAACGGTGTCGTCGTCCCACTTGTAATTGAGATGCAGGCCGACGAATTCATTCTCGCTTTCGACGGTCCGGCGATAATCCGGGCTGTATTTGGTGCCGACGAGATTCACTTCATTGGACGTATCCGGCGCGATGTCGATCAAACCGTGCGTCTGCGCGCTGTCTTTTTCATCGCGGCCGATCATGTCGAAGTTGATCTGAGCGCGCGTGGTGGCGAGCGGGCGCAGCGGATGCGCCGCGTAATAATACGATCCCAACAGGCCTCGCTCCTCGGCCGCGAACACGATAAACAGCAGCGATCGCTTCGGCTTCACCGGGTTTTTTGCGAACGCGTTGGCCAGCGCCACAATGCCCACCGTGCCGGAGCCGTTGTCGTCGGCGCCATGATAAATCGCGCCGTCCATCCGCACGCCGTCGTGATCGTAGTGGCCGCTAAACAGGATGGTTTCTTCGCGCAGCGCCGGATCGCTGCCCTCCACCAGTCCGGCGACGTTGTAGGAAAGCGCGCGCTTGCGCGACGCCGTCACCACGCGCAGCTCGGCTTCCTCGTCGCCGAGCGCGGTCGAGGCGGGTTTCAACGTGCTGTCGATCGACGATTGAAGCTCGCCCGGCGTCTTTCCGGTCGCGGCCAGCAGTTGATCGGCGACCGCGGCGCTGACGTTGAACACCGGGATCGAATCCTCGCCGTCGATCGCCTGCGTGGGCGGCGGCGTACGCAGAGGATTGCGCGCCGCGTCGAGCCCGCCGCGCTGGTGGCCCGGCTTGTGATTCGGATCGGGCGCGACCAGCAGCGCCACCGCTCCGTGACTCCGCGCGATCATCATTTTCGCGCGCGCGTTGGCGTACCGTGTGTTCCCCTTGCCATTGAAAATCGAGTTTTCGTCGTCCTCCTGCGGCTCGTGATTGAAGACCAGCACCACTTTTCCGCGCGCGTCGAGGCCGGCGTAGTCGTCGTAATGAAGCTCCGGCGCGGTGATGCCGAAGCCGGCGAAGACCACACGGCCTTTATACACGCCGTCGTTGGGATAATTCCCGCTCGCGTCGGGAGCGTGGAAGGTCTGTTCATTGCCGCGCACGCGAATTTTCAGCAGCGAGGCGCCGCGATCCATCTTGTATTCCACCAGCGGAACCGGTTGCAGGAACGAATCGCCGGCGGCTGGTTTCAGTCCGGATTTGGCGAACTCGCCGGCGATCCACTGAATCGCGACCTCCGAGCCGCGCTGGAGCGACATGCGTCCTTCGAGCGCATCGGAGGCGAGAAACGTAAGATCGGCCCGAAGGCTCGCGGCCTTGATCGTGTTAAGTCCGGTTTCAAGCTGGGAACGCGGAGTTTGGGCGAGCGCGATCGAGGTGCAGGCGAGGATAAACAGCTTCGAGTGCTTCATCGTTCCACCAGTCTACAGCGAGCGCACCGGCAAGCGCCCGATCCCGATCCTGAGTGCGCGTTGGCGCTTTATCGAACCTCTATAATTTAAAGATTGCTCCGATTCGAAATTCAGGCGGCCTGTCCCGTCACCGGCGCGCGCGCCGGCATTCTGCGCACCGCGCACGGCGATGTCCAAACGCCGGTTTTTATGCCCGTCGGCACGCAGGCGACGGTCAAAGGAATTCTTCCGCGCCAGCTTTTAGAAGACCTGGACGCGCAAATCATTCTCGCCAACACGTATCATCTTTTCCTGCGGCCCGGCCATGAGACCGTGCGCAAGCTCGGCGGATTGCATCGCTTCATGAACTGGCCGCGCGCGATCCTCACCGATTCCGGCGGCTTTCAGGTATTCAGCCTGAACGGGCTGCGCAAGATCGGCGAGGACGGCGTGCTGTTCCGGTCGCATCTCAACGGCGATGCTTACATGTTCACGCCGGAATCGACCATCGACGCGCAGTTGGCGCTCGGCAGCGACGTCATGATGGTGCTCGACGAATGCCTGGAATATCCGGCGAGCCACGAAGCTGCTCGCGTCTCCATGGAGCGGACCATACGCTGGGCGCGCGCGGGCTATGCCCATTTTCTGAAGAAAACGAAAGGCGACGATGCCTGTTTCCCCATCGTGCAGGGCTCGACGTTCGGCGATCTGCGGCGCGATTGCGCGGAGCGGTTGAGTGCCCTCGACGCCCCCGGTTACGCCATCGGCGGATTATCGGTCGGCGAGCCGCGTGCGCTGAGCCTGGAAATGGCCGAAATCAGCGCGTCGGCCCTGCCCAGGGAAAAGCCGCGTTACGTGATGGGCGTGGGGATGCCGGACGAGCTCGCGCAATATGTTGCTCGCGGCATCGACATGATGGATTGCGTGCTGCCCTCGCGCAACGCGCGTAACGGATACCTGTTTACAAGCCAGGGCCGGGTGATCATCAAACAGGCGCAGTATAAGGAGGATGCCCGCCCGCTCGATCCGTCCTGCTCCTGCTATACCTGCCGGAACTTTTCGCGAGCTTATTTACGTCACTTGTTCCTGGCCGGGGAAATGACGTTTTCCACCCTCGCTACTCTCCACAATCTGAGGAGATATCTTGACATCATGCGGGAGATCAGGCAGGCTATTATTCTTGGACAATTCCCCGAATTGTTGAAAGCTGTGTCTTTGCCCGAGCGGGACGCCAGCTAGAATAAAAGTAATCCCTGAATGTTCGCGATTTTTCTCCAGCAAGCAGCGCCCGCGGCTCCGGCCTCCAACCCGATCATGAGTTTTCTGCCGCTGCTGTTCATTGTGGCCATCTTCTACTTTCTGGTGTTCATGCCCATGCAGCGCCAGAAAAAGCAGCAGTCGCGGATGCTGGCGAATCTGCAAAGCGGCAACGAGGTGCTGACCACCGGCGGCATCGTCGGCACCATCATCAGCATCACCGGCGATATGCTGGTGCTTCGGGTGAAGCCGGACAATATCAAGCTGCAAGTGGCGCGCAGCGCCGTGGCCAGCTTGATCAGCCCAGAAAAAACAGAGGAAAAGAAGTAGATGAAAAGCAACGTGAAAGTGCGGGCCCTGGTGATCGTCGGGGTGATCCTGATCTGCGTGTACGGCATCATCGGGTTGCCCACTTCCAAGCAGGAGCTGATCGACAACTGGAACAAAAATATCCGGCTGGGCCTCGATTTGAAGGGCGGCAGCCAGCTCACTTTGCAGGTGCAGCTTCAGGATGCGTTCAAGGCGCAAGCCGACCAGGTGATCCTGCGCCTGAAGGAAGCGTTGCAGAAGGCGGGCGTGCCTTTCGCCGATATGGGCCGCAACGACCCGCAGTCGATCGCCGACGCCGATAAGATCGAGATCGATATTAAGGGTGTGCCCTCCACCCAGGCCGGTACTTTCCGGCAGATTGTGCAGGAGAATTTTTCGAACGACTGGATTCTCACGCCGGTCAACGCCACCGACTACCGCATGACCATGCAGCCCACCGCGGCGCTGAAGCTCAAGGACGATACGCTTACCCAGAGCATCCAGACCATCGACAAGAAAATCAACGCCCTGGGCCTTTCCGAGACCAGTGTGCAAAAGCGCGGCGGATCGGCCAATGAAGCCGAAATTATGGTCCAGCTTCCCGGCGTCGACGATCCGGCCCACGTCAAGCAACTGCTGAAGACGCAGGCCGTGCTGGAACTGGATGAGGTCAAGGCGGGGCCGTTTTCCTCGCGCGAGGAGGCTCGCGCCTCGACCGGTGGAATTTTGCCGCTCGATGAAAAAATCGTCCCCACGCAGCCGCGCGGCGGCGCGCCCAGCGAGTTTTATATCGTGTCGCGCACCCCGGTGATCACCGGACGCGATCTGCGCGACGCGCGCCCGCAGCAGGGGCAGATGGGCGGATGGGAAACGGCGTTCGTGGTCGCGCAGGGCGACGCCGCACGCCGCTTTGAGCAGTTCACCGGCAGCCACATCGGCAAGCAACTGGCGATCGTGCTCGATAATTTCATCATGAGCGCGCCCTCGATCAAGGGAAAAATCGCCGATAACGGCGTCATCGAGGGGCTTTCAAGCCACGAGGAAGCGGCCGACCTCGCCTTGAATCTGCGGGCCGGATCGCTGCCGGCCGGCGTCGAAGTTTTGCAGGAATGGACCGTCGGTCCCTCGCTCGGCTCGGATTCGATTAAGGAAGGAATGGCGGCGGGCGTCGCCGGCGTGCTGGCCGTAATCGCGGTGATGCTGATTTACTACAAGCGCAGCGGGATTAACGCCACCCTGGCGCTGATTCTGAACGCGATTATTCTGATCGCGGCGCTCAGCTATTTCGGCGCCACGCTCACGCTGCCCGGCATCGCCGGCGTGATTTTGACCATCGGCATGGCGGTCGATTCCAACGTGCTGATTTTCGAGCGCATCCGCGAGGAGTTGCGCGCCGGAAAAGCGGTGGTCGCCGCCGTGGACGCCGGCTTCAAGAAAGCTTTTTTGACCATCATCGATACGCACGTGACCACAGTGGTTTCCTGCGCCATCCTGTTCCTGTTCGGAACCGGACCGGTGCAGGGTTTCGCGGTGACCCTGGTGATCGGCTTGATCGCCAATCTGTTCACGGCGGTCTTCGTCTCCCGGACGATCTTCGACTGGGAGCTGGGCATGCAGAAGAAGGCCGTGACTCTTAGTATTTAAGCTGTTTGAACCGGCCCTGGTTTTCTGATATGTTAAGAAACCGCATCGCAGGGCCTGGCCGGCGCGAGTTGCAGACGGGAACTTTAGATGACGGGCCGGTGTCAGTAGGACTAAGCCGGCCGTAAGGCTCCATGGAATTATTTAAAAACACCAATTTCGACTTCCTAGGCAAGAAGTGGCCGTTCATCATTCTTTCGCTCGTGGTTACGGCCGCCGGCATCGTCAGCCTGGCCATCCATCACGGCCCCAGGTATGGCATTGATTTTACGGGCGGCGCCAACATCTGGTTGCGTTTCAACCATGAGCCCCCCGTAGACCAGATTCGCAAGGCGTTGAGCGAAAAGATTCGCGGCGAAATCTCGGTGCAGCAGATCACCGGCACCCAGCAGGTCATCGTAGGCACCCAGATCGCCGATGAAAAGGAACTGAACCAGCGGCGGCAGACCATCGAGGACACGCTTCTTTCGACGTTCGGAGCGGGCGGAGGAAAGCTCGATTTGAATAATTCCTCCTCCGAACAGCTCGCCAACCGGCTGCGCGAGCCGCTGCTGACTGCGGGCGTCGCGCTTTCCGAGCAGGATTTGCAAGACCTGAGCCGGCGCATCGAGCAGTTCCGCGCTTCAAAGGGAGGCATTCTCAACTCGCTCGATGAGCTTTCGCAGGTCCAGGGCGTGACGCCGCAGATTCTCGACGCGATCCGCAAGGAGTGCTCGCTCGGGCCTTTTACGATTCTTTCGGCGGAAATGGTCGGACCCAAGGTCGGCGCCGAATTAAGACGGCAGGCGGTGCTGGCGACGCTCTACGCGCTGGGCGGCATGCTCGTTTACATCGCCTTCAGGTTTGAATGGATTTACGGAGCGGCCGCGGTGATTGCGTGCTTCCACGACACCATCATCACCATCGGTCTGTTCTCGATTTTCAACAAGGAAATCACGCTGACCGTGGTGGCCGCGCTGCTGACCCTGGTCGGTTATTCGATGAACGACACGATCGTGGTTTTCGACCGGATTCGTGAAAATTTGAAGCTTTTGCGGCGGGAAAAACTGGAAAACGTGATCAACATCAGCGTGAACCAGACGCTTTCCCGAACGGTTTTGACCAGCGGCCTGACGCTGTTGACCGCGCTCAGCCTGTTTATCTTCGGCGGCCAGGTGTTGAACGGATTTTCCTTCGCGCTGGTCATGGGAATTATTTTCGGCACGTACTCCTCGGTGTTTATCGCGAGCCCGATTCTGCTGCTGTGGCAGAACCTGATCGAACGCAGGAAGGCGGGTTCGGGAGTGCGCGCCGCTCCGGCCGCTCCGGCCCGGGAAATGGCGGCAAGAAAGCCCGCCGCGCGGTAATTTTATTTTGATGATGTTTTGAGCAAAGGATAGGCGAAAGGGAGAAGCGGGAAGATGTTCGAACAATCATTCGTACAGACGGGGAACCGGACGCGAAAGAGCGCGTCGGTGATCATTTCGACGATTATTCAGGTGCTGGTGATCGGCGTATTCATTTTGATTCCGTTGATTTATACGGAAGTGCTGCCGAAGACGACCCTCACCTCGTTCCTGACGGCTCCGCCGCCGCCGCCGCCTCCTCCTCCTCCCCCGCCGCCGGTTGCTCCCAAGGTGGTGCACGTCGCGCCGCGCCAGTTCGACGCCGGCCGCCTGATCGCTCCCAAGGAAATCCCCAAAGACGTGGCGATGATTAAGGAAGACGAGCTTCCCCCGCCCTCCAACGCCGGATCGGTGATCGGTGGCGTCCCGGGAGGCGTGCCGGGAGCCGGCAGCGGCGTCCTCGGCGGCATCATCGGCAACGTTTCCGCCGCTCCTCCTCCGCCTCCGGCCGTCAAGGAAGTGAAGCCCACGACCCCGCAGCGTATCCGGGTGGGCGGCAACGTGCAGGCCGCGAACTTGATTAAGCGCGTGGTGCCGGTGTATCCGCCGCTCGCCAAGCAGGCGCGCATTTCGGGCACCGTGCGGTTTACCGCGATCATCGGCAAGGATGGCACCATTCAGAATCTTCAGTTAATCAGCGGTCACCCGCTGCTGGTTCCGGCCGCGACGGCCGCGGTGAAGCAATGGCTTTACAAGCCGACTCTGCTCAACGGAGAGCCGGTGGAAGTAATCACTCAGATTGAGGTGAATTTCACTCTGAGTCAGTAAGACGAGGCGTCCGGCTTGAGCCGGCCGCTTTTCAATTTCAACTCGCAGGAGACACATTATGCTTTTACAGTTGCAGATTTGGGCGTTCATGCTCTTTCAGGAATCGGCGACATCCGGCGTCGGATTCGATCCGCGCACGATGTGGGGCAACATGGGCTGGGCCGCGCGCCTGGTCGTCATCGTTCTGTTCATCATGTCGGCGTGGTCCATCGGCGTGATGATCGACCGCGCGCTCGCTTATAGCGCCGCGCACAAGCAGTCCCGCCAGTTCGCCCCGGCCGTGGCCGGCGCGCTGCGCGAGGGCAAGCTCGACGAAGCGATCAAAATCGCCGATCGTTATTCGAAGAGCCATCTGGCCAAGGTCGTCGTCGCCGGTTTGCAGGAATTTCGCGCCCATCAGATGAGCTCGGAAATCTCGGGTGAAGAGATCGAAGCTTCGCGCCGCGCTCTGGAGCGCGCCGAGGCGATCGTTCACGCCGAACTGAAGCGCGGCATCTCGAGCCTGGCGACCATCGGCTCGACCGCCCCGTTCGTCGGCCTGTTCGGCACCGTGCTGGGCATCATTCACGCGTTCCAGGGCATTTCGACCGAAAAGTCGACCGGTCTGGGCGCCGTGGCCGGCGGTATTTCGGAAGCGCTGGTCACTACCGCCATCGGACTGTTCGTCGCGATCCCGGCTGTTATGGTGTTCAACTATTTCACCAATCGCGTGGAAGCCTTCGACGTCGAGATGGGCAACTCCAGCTCGGAGCTGATCGACTACTTCCTGAAGCGGTCGGCGAAAGGCGTGGGCAAGTAAAGCGGTTTTTCCGGAGCGAGTTGAAATAGGCGCGCGGCGCCCCGTTCGCAAGAGATCGGGACGCCGCCGCCGAAACCAAGGAGCACGTTATGGAGAAGAAGAAAGCGCCGTCGGTAGTAAACGATATTAACGTCACGCCGATGGTGGACGTGATGCTGGTGCTGCTGATCATCTTCATGGTCATCACGCCCATGTTGAACAAAGGCCAGACGGTGGAAAAAGTGGTCACGCACAACGCCATCGCCATGCAGGCGGCCGACAAGGAAGACGCGATCCTGGTGGCGGTGACGCGCAACGGCCAGTTCTTCCTCAGCCCCGGCAATAACCA
>Ga0209062_1001762_pt1 | contig 34038 bp, 13 predicted proteins | sample Coa_R2_2_FD_187158 | JGI IMG/M metagenome (GOLD analysis project Ga0209062, IMG submission 187158) | Surface soil microbial communities from Centralia Pennsylvania, which are recovering from an underground coalmine fire - Coalmine... | ecosystem: Environmental > Terrestrial > Soil > Unclassified...
GAGGAATGGAGCGGTTGCGGTCGGCTTTGAAGCGGGGATTGCCTTGCCAGCCAATGCCAACTCGCAGTGTGGCTCCGGCTGTCAACTCCTGCACCCGGCCTCGCCAACGAGCCACACGATCCGGCTCCGCGGTCAGATGTAATCCTTCAAACTGGTACGAGGAGGGGTCGGCCAAACCGAGCAGCGCCGGGAGGGACAGAAGGGTGGCGTGGGCAGCGTATTCGGTTGGTGGATCGTCGGGCGAAACGAAACGGCTGACTCCGGGAATACGAGCTAGGACCGGACGGAGGGGGATCGGGCAATCGAAAACGACCGGGACGCCTGCTCGGGCTGCGGCCAGCGCCACAAACCGAGCGAACATGATCGTATCTCCGAGTCCCTGTTCGGCGGTGAGGAGCAGTTCTCCGGTGGAAAGAGGTTGCCCATCCCAGGCCGGGCAATTCCGAACCGGCAGCCGGATCTTATCCCCACGCCAGCGCCACTCATACTCCCGCCAGCCCTCGTCGTATCGGCCCAGAGCGAGTAAGGCGCGCGCGCGATTGGTTCGCGCATCCGTGTAGCCGGGTTTGAGGGCAATTGCTCGGTCGTAGTGCGTCAGGGCCTCATCCACTCGACCGAGAAGAACCAGAGTCACACCGAGATTATTGTGTGTTTCGGCCGAATCGGGCTTGAGGTTGATCGCCTTGGTATAGGCCTCGACCGCCTCCTCCAGATACCCGACTTCGGCCAGAGCGACGCCGAGATTGGTTTGGAGATCTGCAGCGTCCGAGGTGCGAGCAATAGCCTCACTGAAGACCCGGATGGCCTCGTATGACCGGCCGGCTTCGTGCAAGGCGATCGCGTAGTCGCCCAGCAAGACAGGATCGCCAGGCTGGAGTTTGATGGCCGTTTGCAGCGATCGGACGGCCTCCTCGGGTCGGTGAAGTCGGCGAAGAATCGTCCCGTAATGACGATGCGCCTCGGCTGAGTCTCCGGCCCGCTCAATGGCGCGGCGTGCTTCCCGCTCGGCCTCTTGTAACCGACCGAGACGAGCCAGGGCGCTACTCAACCGATAGGAGACATCCCATCGTCCTGGATTTGCTTCCTCGGCAGCCTGATAAACGTCAATGGCATCCAGGAACCGGTTCGATTGAAGGCACGCCAGTCCGAGGTTCATCCGCGTATCGATCCAGTCGGGTCGAAGTTGAACCGCCGTTCGAAATGCCTCGACCGCGCGACCGAAATCCCTCGCTTGTGCCGCGACGGCGCCGAGATTGTTCCAGGCAGAGGCGGAGTCTGGATTCAACCGAACAGCCCGATCAAGAGTTTTAATCGCTTGCGTCAATCGGCCGCGTTTCGCTTCGTGGAGGCCGAGGGCTTCGTGGGCCGCATCGCTTTCCGGAGCAAGAGAGACTGCCGTCCGGAGTTTCGCCTCCGCGTCATCCCATTTCCCTCCAGATTGGAGCCGTCGGGCCTGGAGAATCAACTCACCGATTTTGGCTCTCTCTGGGGGAGCAACGAATAAAGCCTTATCTGACACTGCGATGGCTCCGAAATTATAATTTATTTTTTAATATCTTATTGTATTGCCGCTGCGTTTCGCATCGGTGACCCACCAATTCATGCCAAGAGAACTGTCAGAGAGTACTTTGTGAATTTGCGAAATATGTGCTAGGCGCACTTCAACAAAGTGGTAATAATCCACCCCCGTCGTCAATTAACACTGCGTGTTCACAACACAACAGCCTTTTGCAAGTTGATGTTGATAGTAAGAGAAATCGATTGCTCAAAATAGCTGTTCGTTAAATTGCTCGAAATAATTCGCCCGCGCAAGATTCCGGCGGTGAACAGTTCCGTTTCCTTACCCCCTCAGGACGGAGTTGCGATGCGTCGCCCACTCCCGCGTGCGTACACTCTATTCTCCTATCTTCTTCGGTTCCAGGACTGGCTTGCTCAGTTCGCGAATCGCCCATCACGACTTAAGCAGCAAACTACTCTCCTCGCTCTTGAAGGACTGGAACAACGCTGGCTTCCGGATAGCTCCCCGACCACGACCAGTCTTCTCACGTCCGTGAACCCGGCCAATTACGGTCAACTGCTGTATCTCACCACGAGTGTCACTTCGCAGAATGGAGCGCCAACTGGAGAGGTCGATTTCTTTGACGGCGCGACTCTGATTGGGACGGGAGGGCTCACCAACGGCGTTGCCATCATCACGAGTTCCACCCTCGCTGCCGGTGCTCATTCGCTGTCGGCCGTCTACGAGGGCGATACCAACTTCGCCACAAGTACATCCACGGTTGCTGCCGAAACAGTCAAGCCGCCTACCATCACCGCGTTGACTTCGTCCGTGAACCCATCCTCTGATGGGCAAGCGATCACATTCACGGCCACCGTCAGTCCGGGATCCGGTTCCGGCATACCGACTGGAAGTGTGACTTTCCTTGATGCCACCAGTGTTCTGGGAACAGTGACACTCTCCTCCGGATCTGCGAGTCTGACCACTTCAACTCTGGCGGTGGGCTCGCACATCATCATCGCGGTATACAGTGGTGATCTGGTTTTCAGTCCCAGCTCCGGATCCCTCACGCAAAATGTTCAACCCCCGACATCTGGTCCTGCCATCGCCCTTCAGGGAGTCCAATCGCTCAGCGCCACGGAGGGGAGCCTCACAGCCAATCACGTCTACGCCACCTTCAGTTTCAATACTGGCACGGCAGCGGACTACAGCGCGAGCATTAACTGGGGAGATGGAATCATTTCCCCGGCATCGATCGTGGTGAACCCCAACAACCTGAACGAATTCGATGTCAAGGCCAACCATACCTATGCCCAATACGGCGTCTATAACCCGGTGATTACGTTCTCCGGTGATGGAGCATTGACCGTTGGGACAACGACGGTAACCGTCGCTGATGCGCCGTTGGGTGTGGCGGGGTACAGTTTTATCGCCACGGCGGGTTCGACCTTCAACGGCCAGGTGGCGACGTTCTCCGATCCAGATGGCAGCTACGCCACGTACACCGCGCAACTCGCCAACGGCGACTGGACCACTTACTCGGCTTCAATCGATTGGGGCGATGGGACCACTTCGTCGGGGATTGTTCAGGAAGGAAGCATCCAGGGAAATCACACGTATCTCACAGGCGGCGTGAAACACGTCACGGTCACGGTTCAGGATCAGGGAGGATCGCTCGCGTCAGAGACAAGCACGATTACTGTCAGCCAGGCGAGCATTGCGGTCATTGGGACGAACTTGCAGATCACAGAGGAACAGTCGTTCTCCGGCCAAGTCGCGACCTACCGCTACCCCGCAGCTGACGGGAACACGTTCCAGGCAACGATTAACTGGGGAGATGGAACGCAATCCTCTGCGGGGGTTGTGACAGCAGCCGGGGTGACCGGTACGCACACGTACGCACTCGCGGGGACGTACGAAATCACGGTCACGATGAGCAATACTGCGGGCGTCCAGGGCGTTGGGACCAGCCTGATCACCGTTGCCGATGCACCGCTGACACTCGTTCCAGCGCTCGCGGTGACTGCGCAAGATGGTACGTATGTTTATGGTCCGCTTGGCAACCTCATCGATCCAGGTGGACAGACCACCTACACTGCGGTCATCGACTGGGGTGACCACACGACCAGTCTGGGATCGGTTACCAACGGCGTCCTCTACGGCGGTCACACGTACGCCGCACCGGGCATATTCATTGTTTCCATGCAGATCACCGATGCCCAGGGTGCGGAGACGTCCGCAACCACCACGGCAATCGTTGCCGATGCACCGATGACGGTGACCGACGTAGCCCTTTCTGCCACTGAGGAAACCCCCTTCAACGGACAGGTGGCGAAGTTCACCGATCCCAGCCCGAACTGGGAACCGCATACGGTTGAGATCGATTGGGGTGACGGATCATCCTCGGATGGGTTAATTAGCGGAACCGCAATTTATGGGTCGCACACCTACGCGTTGTCAGGCAACTACACGCTGACAGTGATTCTGACCAATATTGATGACCAAGTTGTGATGGGTGTTGGGACGGCGACGGTTGGGCAGGCGCCAGTGCAGGTGTTCGCGTCCAAGCTCAGGCCGACGGTCGGGACGACTTACAGCGGATTGGTCGCGACCTTCCAGGACGCCGGGCAACCAGCCGCTTTCATGGCCTCGATCGATTGGGGCGACGGGTACACATCCCCCGGCATCGTTTCCGGAACGAATGTATTCGGGAATCACGCCTACAACACACCGGGCACGTTCACCGTCACCGTCAAGGTGTACGAATACGGTGTTGCGGCAACCGGAACCAACGTGTCGGTCGTCACGGCGTTGCCGCTGGTTGTCACTGCGCAGCCAATCTTCGGAACCGAATTGCAGGCACGCACCAATCCCTGGCTGCTGGCGACTTTCATCGACCCAAGTCCCATTGCGGGTGTGACGTACTACGCCTCGGTCGATTGGGGTGATAACGGCCCCAGCGGCGTGGTGACGGTTTCTGGGAATGAGGTACTCGGCACACACACCTACCAGTCTGCCAATGAGTTCCCGTTTACGGTCACGGTCTACCGGAGTTTCGGCGGACCGAGTGGTCAGAGCACGGCGACGGCGACGGTTGATCCGGCTGGAATGGTCACGACGCTGCAAACTTTTAACACAACGGCCGGCACGGAGTTCAACGGACCGGTGGCCAATGTTCGTGAATTGGGGTCGGCGACGCCGTACTCGGCCGTGATCGACTGGGGTGATGGGACACAGTCCCCCGGGCTGATCAGCGGGGGAGTCGTCACCGGTGACCATACCTACATGCGAGGCGGAACCTTCACCGTGACGGTTCAGGCCACGGACTCCGAAGGCGATACCTCTTCCGCCAGCAGCACGGATACGGTTGCGATTCCGCCGATCCAGACGCAAGGAACAACATTCACCGCCATCGAAGATGCGCTCTTCAGTGGATCGGTCGCGACGTATTCCGATGGTGTCGGTGAATACGATCTGGTGACGGCGACCATCAATTGGGGCGACGGGACCCAATCGACCGTCACGGCCACCGGAGGCGGGATCGACGGTCAGCATACCTACCTCAATCCGACTCAAACACAATACACCGTCACGGTGACTCTGCTGGATCAGGATGGCGCGACCGCGACCACGACCAGTCAGGCCATCATTCAGCCGATACCGACGAATGTTCAGGTCAAGAACATCAACCCGGTCGAGGGGCAGACGTTTTCCGGGGTGATCGCCACGGTTCAAACCACCACCACCGCTCCGTCCACTTTCACAGCCACCATCCGGTGGGGCGACGGGTCGATGAGCGTCGCCACGGCCACAGGCGGGAATGGTCAATACACGATTTCGGGCTCGCACGTCTACTCGTACGTCGGCAACTATCCGGTGTACGTGACGGCCTACGTCGGTCCCAATCCGGATACGGGAGTGGGAGAGGCGGATGTCGCGCAGGCAGCCGTCACGGTGACGGGAACGACGATCTCGCAATACGAGAGCAATACGTTCTCTGCTGAGGTCGCCACCTTTTCAATCAATGGTAATCAGTACCCCAACTCGTTCGGTTTCCGTGCCTCAATCAACTGGGGGGATGGCGTTACCTCCATCGGCACGGTGACCAACGGCGAGGTGATCGGATTCCACGACTACGCCAAGTACGGCACCTACACGACGACGATCACGCTGACGGATCCGTACGGGAATACCTGGACCGGAACGGGAGTCGCGGCGATCCTCGATCACCCGTTTAACGTTATCGGCAGCACGTCCCTCTCCTCCAGTTCGCTGACGATTGACGCCCTTCTGGCGACAATCGATGATCCCGTTCCGCCATCTCCGCCCACTTACACAGCCATCATCAATTGGGGCGATGGTAGCCAGGAGACGGATGCGATCAATGGATTCCAAGTCATCGAGAGCCACACCTATGGGAGCCCGGGGCAGTATGGCGTAATGGTGGAGGTGGTGAGTCCTGGCGGAGCGACGGCGTGGACATTGGATAGCGTGTCGGTTGGGGAACCCCCTCCGCCACCGGCGCCACCTGTGACACCGGCGCCATTGGTTGTCCAGGGGCAGGGATTGGGGTCGATCACCGAGGGGAATACGTTTAGCGGAGTCGTCGCCACGTTCCAGAACAACTCGGCACCCGATGGACCCTATTCCGCCGTGATCGATTGGGGCGATGGGACGACGCCAACCGCGGGGACAGTCAGTGGCGAAAGTGTTTCCGGCAGCCACCTGTACAAACAAGACGGCGTCTACACGATTTCAATCACGCTCTACGATGCCGGAACGGCTTATGGGACCAGCACCTCCATCTACGTCGACGTTTCAACCAAATCGGCCGTGAGTGGCGGAGCTTTCGTCACCACCGCGACGCTGGGCGCGAGTGGGAACGGGTACTTAGGCTACGGGTATGCTGGCTCCGGAACGGGGGGCATCACTTCGGATCATCCGCTGGCGACAATTCAGGACGCCAACATCTACTCGGACGGAACGTACACCAGCGTTTTGATTAACTGGGGCGATGGCAGTGAGTCGAATGGCTGGGTTGTGGCGGTTGCTCCCGCCGGGGAGCCGACGAATGGCCTCTTCAACGTCTTCGGTAGTCACCAGTACGGCCAGGCAGGTGTTTACGCGATTACGGTCGCGATCTTCGATACCTCGCCCTGGCCGCCCGAGACGACATACTACCAGTATAATTTGCAGCCACCTCCCGGAGCAATCTGGGGCACTCTCTACCAAACGCAGGGGGAGGGTGTCGTTGCCGGTGCCGTGGCGGTTGTTCTCGACGCCCACGACAACACCCAGATGGAATCGATAACCGAATCGGCCAGCGGGTATGCCACGCTGTCCGAAGGTGGTGGTGGCGGCCAAAACAGTTATGGTGTCTCGGCCAGCGGATCGGTTACCTACACCGCAACGGTGACGCAAGATACGGTCGATGGCGCGACAACGATCACCGAGAACGGAACGTTGTCCGTCAATATGAACGCGAGCGGCCGAACGTATCCGCAACCACTTACCGACGACAGTTACTCGGCTTCGGCCAGCGGCACCTACACGGCGACCGTTTCGCAGACCTACGGACGACTGGCGGAAGAAAGTGTCCGTTCCGGCAGTGGAACGGGAACGTACAACGCCAGCCAGTCCGGAGATCTGTACGCGACGGGCAACGACACCTACCACCAATCCGACGATCTCATCTACACCTGGTCCGGTGCCGGAAAGAATGATGCGGGGATCGACCGAGTTGGGCCTGTTGATAATGCCCCGGATGTCACTGGAGAAGACATCTTTGGAGACTTCACTGAGACTGGAACAACGGAGAATTCGGTATCGCTTGGGTATTCGGGTAATAGCTTCACGGGAAATTACCAGAACGGAACCGAGAATTACCTTGCGAGCACCTCGCTAGTGCAGACCGGGACCGACCTCGGCGTCCCTTACACCCAAACACAGGTCGATATCGACACGGAGGTTCTCACTGCCTCCGGGAATACGTTCGTCGGGTATGCGCGACTGAACGCCACGACCGATAACGTGACGACCAGCGTGACCTACTCCGCGAGCGATGATTCCGGTTCGATCCAGGTGACCAACCAGCAGTCTGCTTCTCTCACCGGACTGAAGGTCACCGATCTGGCCTCGATGGATTACGTGGCGCGGTTGACGGGAACGACGACGGAAGAATCGGCGAATGCCAGCTTGCAGGGAACAGACGGAACCACGGAAACGGCCACCGTTTCGGCCACTGATACGATCGATTCCCGCGAAGCATCGATGATCTGGCAGCCTTACGGCATGCAGACTCCGGGAGCGTATCTCTGGGTCACGCAGCTCACGAACGGGTCCTATCAGGACGATGAGACCGAACAGGAGGACTCACTCAGCCAAACCGTTGATGCGTCGCGGCAGCAAGTCGGCACCATCAGCGAGAACGGGAACGTCCTGAGCGGGAACATCAACCGGACGGATGTTCGATCCGTGAGCGATACCAATCAAAACAACGGCAGCGCGGGGAGCAGTGGTACAGACAATGTGACCGTGAAAGAATCGGGCGCAACCTACGCCGCGTATACCGGCAACGAGCGGATCAAGGACGGCGTCGTTCCAGACTTGACGAAAGCCCTGACGGCATCTCTCACCAGCCCGTTTACGGCTATTGCGAATTTGTTTAACACCTCAGACACCAATCTGGTCAATAACGCCCTGGCGGGAGTGTTTGCCTCGGCAGTGCCTCCCGTCTCTCCGCTGAGTTCCACCCCACCGACGGAGGCAAGCCAGACCACAACCTCGGGCGACGTGGTCAGTAGCGCTCTCCTGAACGTCTTTGGCTTTAAGAAGCCGAACACACTGCATGGAACGTATCTCAATGCACCCATCCAGCTGAACGTCAAAGAATCGTTCGATCCCCCGCCCGGGTTCTTCGTCATTCCAGTCTCGGTCCTCCCACCGATCGCCATCACCGTTTTCTTTGGTGCGGAGGTCGACGCGTCGGGCTCTCTCGTCGTCGGGTCGGATCAGAAAGGTTACCAGACCACCGCAATGGCGTCGGCGGACTTGTCGGGCGAGGCCTGGGTCAAACTGGCCATTAATGGAGTCGGACCGTCGCTGACGATTGCACTGCACGGCGCGGTTGGGATGACGGCGGAGGTCGATAATCCTGGCACGGTTGGAGCCTTGGCGGCGCTGGTCGCCCAATCACTGACCCTTTCCGGTCAGACCACTCCGCCCCCCACATTGCCGCAAGCGCCGCCCATCCCAGGCGTTCCTCCATCTCCCCCGTCGTCACTCAGCGAATTTGCCCCCGCCATTGCCTCGGCGGCCAGTAAATTGGCCAGTCTAATCCCGTCGAGTTTCAGCGATAGTGTTAATCGTCCTTCCAGCACAGTCGTTGGGAATGTCAACCCGCTGATTGCCAATGCGAGCATCAAGGATTTTCACACCAATATCGGCGTCACGTTCACGCTCGCTTCAGCAGGAATTAAGCTCCTCCGCGGGCCGTATATCTCCTACGACATCTCGAGTTCCACAAACACACTGACAGAAAGTGACAAGTTTTATCTGGCGAATTCCCAACCCGACGAGAACCGACAGGTCAATGAAACGGACTCGACGAACGGGTCATCCCAGACGATCCAGGCCGGGGCCGGCAGCAAGCTCGCGAGTGTGAGTTACCAGTACACCACCGGGTCGCAGACCACCACGACCAACCGCACCACCAAGAATCGAGGTGTGGTCGATACGCTGTTTGAAACCAACACGCAGAACTCATCTCAAAGCAAGTTCGGATTTGGCTCCAAAACGCTCGGAGCTGAGTTTTACTCCACCACCGGTTCGGGAACCGATACGATCACCGGCAACGAGACGATCCAAAACGGTTCGCTCACCACAACCGAGACCCAGTCGGTCAACGAAATCGACACCGCCATCAATGGCATCGGCACAACCCTGTGGAAGTGGGTGAACGGCTCAACCACAAACGGAACCCGAACAAGCACGTTCACGCAGACCGATACCAACCAGGGGTCCGTCCATTCCGAGAACGAAACGGACAACGTGACGTTCACCGCAATCGTCGGCGGACCGAATAACGTCGGCGGAATTGGGGTCGTTGCGGTCAGTGGTGATTACTCGAACGTCGATACCGAAAGCGGCACCGTAACAATCATCAATACCACGAGCAATCAAGGGCACATCTCGACGACGACCGACTCGGGAGCCATCTCGACCACGAATACCAAGACCGGTAACGCCCTCACGCAGGACTACACGCTCACCGTGACCGAAAACGGTCCGCCCACTCAGACCTGGACGGACAACAACCAGACGCAGCGCATCAATGGCAGCGCCGTCGGTACATCGTCGGTGACCAGCACGACGATCGGCAACAGCATCGTCAATACCTTCAGTCTGAGCGAGACGGATACCTTCACCGTCGTCGCGGCCAATTATTCCGAGAATCTATTCAACCAGACTTTGACGGTGACCAAGACCGGGTCGATGACGCAGTTCACCCAGATCAACGAGTCCCGAACTGTCGTCGAAGGCGATTACACCACCACCATCACCAACACCGAGATGACGGTCGTTGCGACGACCGAGCTCAACCAGACCGACAAGAAATACAGCCCGGCGGAGACCGATTCTGTCTCCACCTATACCACGACGAGCGGCAACGCCGTCCTCGGGACGTATACGCTCAACGAAACGAACATCGCCACGACCACGGCCACCGGTACCGAGACGATGGCGACTCTCGCGCCCAACTACGTGGGCAACTACAGCGAATACACCTCGAACAGTACCACACTCACCACCATCGGCATCAATATCGCAGGCAGTTACACCGAGACGGTCAACGATCTGAGCACCCAGACATTCCAGGAGACCGCCACCAATCAGCCCCAGCCCGCCCTTCCGGCCCAGACCACCGTCGAGAAAGACAACTCGTACTCAAGCACATCAGAGACGGAGAACGGCAACGATATCTCGGGCCCCTACACCGGCACCAACACCGCGCGATCCACCTCCACCACCAGTGAAACCGTCACGAATAATCCGCTCTTCACATCGCACGGTGAAACAACGACGGTCACCGAAAAGCTGGCGGAGATCGGCAATGCCGTCACCACCAGTTACTGGGAGTCCGGCACGGACACGACCACGACCGTCGATACTTCGACTCTGACTAACCAGAGCCAATCCGATTCCGATACCGGCACCACAACCGATACCGACACCTTGATTCAGAGTGGGAACTCGGAATCGGGAGCTTACAGCTACGTCGAATTCGGACCGGAAACCTATTCCCGCATCAGCATTTCCTCGAACGGTCCGCAGTCCTCCACAACAACATCCACCGGATCCGACACGCTGTTCAAGAACGGGTCGGGGAACGAAGTCGTGCAGTCGTCGTCCTCGTCCGGCAATTCGACGGCCACCGAGACCGATATCACCACTGACTCGAACGGTCCATTCTCCTTCTCGGAGACGGCCACCGAGACGGTCACTACCACCAGTAGTTCGTCGGACAACGCCATCACCGGCTACTACTACCTCAACGACGTGGCCAACTCCGATGGGACGTTCACCGAGGGTTCCACCAACGGACCGGTCACCGTCACGGGTAGTGGCATCGACGCCACGACCGCCACGACCACCGAGACGGACAACACGGTCGTCGGCAACACCAGCGTCGTCGAGAATTCCAGCGGGTCCACCAGCGACTGGGAAACGCAGACGAACCAGACGCTGACCACCAACGCGTTCCAGCTCACCAACCAGAGTGGATCGTCCAACGATAACGGCAATACCTACGCCGGTAACGACACCGTCTCCACATCCGATTCGACCAACACGAGCCTGTTCGAGACTTCCACCAACCAGACGCAGACCGGGCGATCGACGATCAGCGAATTCGATTCTTCGGGCGAGTCGCGGATCGGGAACAGCGTCACCGGCGCCTACACCGGGACGGTGTCGTCGAATTCCTCCACGACGGTCAACGATCTGAATGTGAATGGCGAGAAGGTCGAGACGACGACGGGCTCCACGAATGAAAACTCGTTCGGACAGGAAACGATCAACGAAGTCTCGGGAATCTACAACGAAACGGGATCGTCCTCCTTCAACAACAACCTCACCTCCATCACCAAGATCGGACTCGACTGGTCCACCGTCTCCGACCTGGGCAGCGGCACGGGAACGTTCAAGGAGAACGGCAATGCGGTGACCGGCGATTACACCACCACCACGACTTCCACCGATACCCCCTCGCTCGTCGAGACCGGCACCAATCAGACCGACTCGGTCACCAGCAACGAATCCGGAACGGTCATCAGCATCGATACCGAGACCGGCAATTTCATTTCCGAGAGTTACTCGACCACCGGCACAGTTAACTCGAACCTCACCCACACCAACTCGGACACCAACCAGGGGGTGTCTACCAGCAACAACGAGACCACCACCGAAACCCAGACGCTCACCGAAAACGGCAACACGCTGGCGGGGGACTACACGCTTGTCGAGTCGGCCACGTCCGGCGTCATCACCACGCTGGCAACCTCCAATAACGGCCCCGCTCACTCCACAACCAACGGGACCGAAACAATCCTGACGGATTCGACCTCCGAGAGCGGCAACGATCTGTCGCAGACCGAGACGATCACCTCGACGTTTATCGCGAGCACCACATCCACGACCACGGATACGAATCAGGACCAGACCATCACGAGTACCTTCTCGGGACAGCCTTCCGATTCGTCCTACAAGACATCGAACGCCATTGTCGGCACCTACAACCTGACCGGATCGTCGACCGATCTCGAGACGGGAACGGAAATCACCCAGAACCAGCAGAACGTGACGTATCTGGCCACGAGCCAAGTGACCGATTCGGTCACGACGAGTACCACCGACCAGGGGAACTCGATCCTCGGCGGTTACACTCTGACCGATACGAGCAAGGAGACCAATGTCGCGCACAATAACGACGTCAATCTGACGCGAGTCGTCACCGGCAGCGCCACGACCACCGATTCGAGTACCACCGTTGAAACGGGCAATGCGGTTCTCGGCGACTACTCGGTCACGGTGAGCGGCGGCGATACAACCACCTCCGTCGAGATTACGACCAATGGCCCAATGACGGACAGCGTGGTGGCCGGCAGCAGCGATACCATGACCGAATCGGCCACCGGCTCACTGCTGGATGGAATCGTCGACAAGACCGAGAAGACTTCCTCCACCGCGACTTCGACCGATACGAACATCAACCAGACACGCTCGATCACCACGACCGAGACCGACAACGCCAGTTCCACTCTGACCGGCGTCGCGAATGAAGTGACCGGGCAGTACAACGACGGCACGACGGGCGGGGAAACGACCACGGTCATCTCGAATGAGACCAACCAGACGCTGTCGATCCAGTCGACCACAACGACCGTCTACTCGCCCAGCGGCAGTGAAATCGGCAACAGCGTGACCGGTTCGTATCAACTGATCGAAACCGACACACCCGTATCCAAGACGCAAACAACCGAGACGAATCTCACGGCCACCACGACGGTCGATGAGACGCACATCGACTCGACCCAGATGGTCGAAACCGGCAACGTCGTATCGGGAACCTCCAGTACAACGGACTGGTCGAAGACCAACACCTCGGTCACCACAACCGAAACCAATGGTCCTACCGCCTCTACGGTTACGGTGTTGGAGAGCGGTACAAACAACACCACCTCGTCCGCCAATGTCATTGAGGGAACGTACTCGGATACGATTCTCACCTGGGGCATTGCGGTCGATAATTATCTGAGCACCAATCAGTCGCTGACCACAACGGGTCAGACGACGGGCTTTGACCAGACCTCGGCCACCTCCTCCGGCAACGACATCACCGGCACATTCACCTCCTCGGAGAACGAGACGAATCAGGTTGCGGGTCAGGAGACGGAATCGAACCGCGGTCTGGTCGTGCAGGCCACGTTCGGCGGCACCGACACCGCGAGTTCCTACAGCAATGGCAACTCCGTTGTTGGCAATGTGACGCAGTCGGAATCGGCGGGGAGCAACCTGCTGCGTTCCGAACTGGCGACCGATCTGAGCCAAAGTATCTGGCTGGTGGCCTGGGATAACAGCGACTCCGGCACCAACTCGACGGGCAACGAGTTCAGCGGTCTGGCAACCTGGACCGACGTCAGTTGGAGTTCGCGAAATGGCCAGCAGGTGGAGTGGAATGCCGCGGTCGCAATTGTTTCCAGCGACAGTAGGTTCTCCAACAACAGCGATTCGAAAGTCGGCAACCAGATTACGGGTGAGTTCACGGGAACGGGTACGGATTATTCGTCGTCGTCGGATCACGCGTTGCAGACGGCCGGTCCGCTGACGATCACAACGACGGCCAGCGAGAGCAGCACAACGGACTGGACCGGCGGCGGGAATGAGGTGACGGGTGATTACACGCAGCAGGACACGACGCAGAGCACCTCCAGCAGCACGGAAACCGACACCAACCAGTCGCTGACGACCACCCACTACAATTCGGTGAGCGAGACCGGCACCTCGACGATGTCGGGCAACTCGGTGACGGGGGATTACACGGTGACGGGTGGTCTGTCGACGACGACCACCGCCGAGTCGGCCAGCACCACCAATCTGACGTCGTCCACATCCAACGGTTCGAACGAACAGGACATTGCGACGTTTGGTGGGTCGGGGAACGACCTGAGCCAGACGTCGGTGTCGTCGGAAACGCTGACGTATGTGTCGGGTTATTCGTACTCGTCGGAATCGAACCAGGGAGCGAGTTCGAACAGCAGCTCGAATTACGGTGGATTGGGTGTGGTGGGGACATCCACATCGAACAGCAACGGCGTGACGGGTATCAGCACTTCGAGTTCGACGCAGACGGTGACCGACACCACGAGCGACTCTTCGAGCAATCCAGCCGGGAATCTGACGGAAGGGAAGAGCGGCGGTGGCACGCGAACGAGCAGTTCGTCGAGCACGCATGATGTGCTGAGTGGGGCGTACAGCACCAGTGAGTCGGAAACCGATAGCGGCACGATGACGGAGTCGCAGACGGACAACACGCAGTCGATGACGCTGACGCAGAGCGACACGACGACGAGTGTTTCGATCGATGTGGGGAATGCTCTAACGGGTTCGTTCACGGTGACGGCGACGACTACGCATTCGATGAGGGATCACGAGACGAACACGTACGTGGGTACGGGTTCGGACGATTCGTCGACGACGGATACGGGCAGTTCGACGGTGGTGGAGACGGGGAACGCGTTCACGGGTGCGGACACGGATGTGACGCACGCGGTGGATGTGGTGACGGGGACGATGAATCGTGTGCGTGGCTCGCAATCGCTGGCGATCTCGGACTGGTACCAGTCGACGAGTACCTCGGCGACGCAAGCGGGTAATGACTTCACGGGTGCGTACACGCTCAATCAGCAGGTGTGGACGACGCTGCATCAGTCGGGTACGGGGAGTGATTCCAACGGTACGGATCTGACGTTCTGCGAGCACGAGAGTGGGTATTCGTCGCAGAGTGAGGTCGGTAACTCGGTGAACGGTTATTACGATCAACAGGGGGTGGCGACGGATAATCAACGTCTGCGGGAAACGGGTCCGAGCGGGAGCATGACCTACACGTCTGTGGATAGTGTGATGCGTGTGCAAGCGGGGAATGGTGTGACGCAGGGGGCGGGTTATGCGGACATGGGGACATCGTCGAGCACGTTGGTAACGAATGGTTCGACGCTGACGGCTCCGTTTGCGTTGATTCCGCTCGGTGGTGGGTCGGGGTTGGGGTCGGGCAGTGGGAGCGGAATGAGCAGCGGAAGCGGAATGAGCAGTGGAAGCGGAATGAGTTCTGGGAGTGGAATGAGCAGTGGAAGTGGGATGGGGAGTGGTTCGGGCAGTGGCATGAGTTCGATGAGCGGGAGTGGGAGCGGCAGTGGGTCGGGCTCTGGCAGTGGGTCGATGAGCGGAAGCGGCAGTGGCAGCGGGTCAGGGAGCGGCACTGGCAGTGGATCGGGTTCGGCCAGTCCGACGAGTTACTCGGTGACGGAATCGACGACGCTGGTGGGTGTGATGCACGAGTCGCTCAACGCCATCACGGGTGACTACGCGATTGCGGGCTTCAACGTTGCAACGTACGGTTTGACGCAGTTGTTGATGCCCTCGGCGGGTGGCACGCTGACGGTGACGGAGTCGGGCACGTCGTGGCTGCAAACTAATGGTTATGGGTCGGGCTTGACGGGATTGGGTACGACGACGGTGACAGGTTCGGACCAGTACACGCTGGTGGAGACGGGAACGGACTCGGGCAACAACAGTGTGTCGATATCGGTGACCGGCCTGGAGTCGGCGCAGACAGTGACGACGGTCAATGCGCGGACTGATACGCAGAGTATCACGACATCGGGTCTGGATCAGTACACCCGGACGCTGAACGGTTCGACGGATAGCGGGACGCTGGTGTGGTCCTCGAGCGATGGCGGAGCCAGCGGGGTGGGGAACCTGTCGTACTCACCGAGTGGCAACAACCGCTACAACCTGATCGAGTCGTTTGTGCCGGCGGCGACAGATGTGAGCAACACCAGTGAGGGGAATGTCACGTTCAAGCCAGCGGGTTCGCCGTATGGCGTGACCGATCCGGGTGTGGGTGGTGGAGTGGGTGGCGCGTTTGGTGGTTTGCGTGATGTGAGCGGCGCGAATGGCGTTCCGGCGTCGGGTGTGTTGGATAATGTTGGCCAGTTGGGGAAGGTGTGGGGTAGTGCGGCTCAGGCAGCGGAGTTCAACGACAGCGGTGCGGACCTGTTGAGTTATGCTCCGGTGCTGGGTGCGGAGGTGTTCCAGAAGTATTGCTTCGCGGCAGGAACACCGTTGCTGACGCCGGACGGTCACAAGATGATTGAAGAGTTCCGTGCGGGTGATTTGGTGTTGTCGCGTGATGAGTGGGACATCAGCGGTGCTGTGGAGGTGAAGGTGGTGGAGGAGGTGTTCACGGGCACCTCGGCGGTGGTGGATGTGCATGTGGGTGGAGAGGTGATTCGGACGACAGTGGAGCACAAGTTCTGGGTGCGTGGTCGTGGCTGGACGTCGGTGGGTGATTTTGAGCCGGGCAATGAGTTGGTGAGTCACGACGGCCAGCGGACGCGCGTGGAGCGGATCACGCCGGTGGGTGAGTTGGTGGCGGTGTACAATCTGCGTATCGCCGACCACCACACTTACTTCGTCGGTAAAAATGAGTGGGGATTCAGCCTCTGGGCACATAATAGCTACGGAGATGATGACCACCTGGGCCGTCACGCCGACGATGGTGGCCCAGTGCCTCCTGATGACGAACCGCCGGCTCCGCCCACAACACCTCCGACAGGGACTCCCCCAGCACCTCCGTCAGGGCCTCCCGCCGCGCCCGGAGCAACTCCCACACCAACTTCCACACCAACTTCTGCCCCAGCGCCCGGAGGAGGTTCTGCCCCCGCACCGGCACCAACTCCTGCCGCCGCGCCCGCTCCTCCGCCAGCAACTGGTCCCGGCGCCGCAGCTCCTCCACCAGCAACTCCCCCCGCGCCCGCAGCAACTCCGCCTGCGCTACCCGCCACAAGCGGCGGCATGCCGGTCGTCCGGCAGGCGGACGGGACGGTCAGGGTCGGCAACCATATTGTGGTCACGGGGACTCCCGCGTTCGAGACGCAGGTCCTGAACGACTTGGACACGATGGCCACCACGACCACCGGGTCGACCACCCTGGCCAACATCGACGGCGGTCGGCACGACGTCACGGTCCAGTCGGGTCCCAACGGGGCGACGCCTAACGACATGGCCGCTGCCCAGGACCCGGCGCAGGGCTCCGGCACCAAGGTCGATTACGACCCCACTCCGCTGCCCACCGCTGCCGATCCGACAGTCAACCGGCCGGGCGATGTCGCGCTACACCACGAGTTGACGCATGCGGACCACATCTCCCAGGGGGAGGTAGACTTGAACCCGGCGACCAGAGCGGGCTTCCCCCACATGGAAGAACAGAACACCATTGACCGGGACAATGAGTACCGGGACGAGCGTGGCATCCCGCGGCGTGCGAACCATACGGTGCTGTGACCGCCCCCACATGGGGCGGGAAAGCAGGGTGCGGAACGAGGAGGGCAGCCCATGTCGCTGCAGTTGAAGGTTGATTTTCAGGTTCAGGAAAAGGCGCTCCGTGTGAAGTACACGGCAACCAACGAGGGACCCGTGCCAGCGTATCTGCTGGACGTGTTCTGGAAGTTTGCGGACAAGGGGGCCTTTGCCCTCGACCCGCACCCCGCCGTCGTTTCGTTGCACGCCGACGGGTCGCTGCACGTCGGCAAGATCCTCCCACCAATCCCCAGACAAAAGTTCGTGTACTTCACTATTGGTAATCGGCATGTAATTCTGGACCATCATCGGCACCGAATTCTGGACCACCTGCCGTGATGAGTGTTGAGGTTATCAGTTCCCCTTCTTGGGGTCTTTCTACTTTTTGGTTTTCATAGACTCGCGGAAGCGGTAGCTCTCGCCGTTCATCTCGAAGATCTCGCAACGATGCGTCAGGCGATCCAACAACGCCGCCATCATCCGATCGCCCTGGAACACCCCGCCCCACTCACTGAAGGCCAGGTTGCTCGTTACCAGAATGCTGCGACGCTCGTAGCGATCCGCGAACACCTGGAACAGTAACTCCGCACCCGCTCGACTGAACGACAGGTAACCCAACTCGTCCACGATCAACAGCTCGACACGATCCAGTTGGCTCAGCACACGCTCCAACCGATGCTGGTTTGTTAGCGTGCAAACGCGTGATCACGTCGGTGAACCACTGTGGCACCTCGGGAATTACATCGCGAATGGGGCGCGGGGTTTCCTCCACCACCCGCTTCAGCACCGCGAAGGTAGTCGCGGCTCGGAACGGTGGGCGGCCGGTGGCCATCTGGTAGAGCACGCTGCCGAGGCTGAACAGGTCGGCCCGGTGATCCAGCGCCTCCCCCTTGGCCTGCTCCGGGGACATGTACATTGGGGTGCCGATCAGCGCTCCACTCTGGGTCAGACTCGCGTCGTCCGCCGCCCGCGCCAGGCCGAAGTCGGTGATCTTCACTCGTTCCCGGGTGGCACCCTCGAGGAGCACGTTGCCCGGCGTGATGTCCCGGTGGATCAGCCCGGTGGCGTGGGCGGCGGCCAGTCCCTCGGCGATCTGCCGACCGAGTCGCACAATCTCCGGCGCGTCAAGAGGGCCGACGCGATCGATCTTTTGCTGGAGTGTCTCGCCAGGGATGAACTCCATCACCAAGTACGGCAGCGGTAGCTCTTCAACGGCGTAAATCTGGACGACGTTCTCGTGGCGCACCTGGGCGAACGACCGGGCTTCGCGCAAGAACCGCTTGCGGGCTGGCGACGTGGCCGCGATCGACGGGGCCAGCACCTTGAGCGCCACCACACGCTGCAGCACGTCATCGAACGCGCGAAAGACGATCCCGAACCCCCCTCTGCCGAGGACCTGGAGTATTTCGTAGTGGTCGATACGACCGATCGCATCGGGACGAGTGGGCGGGCGCAAGAAACGCAAATCGTCGGATCCCCCTGCCAGCTTGTTCTCGTCGGTCGCGGCACCGTCTTTGCGCGAGGCGATCCGGGTCACGACTTGGTCCCAACCCGAGGCCGCCGAGCCCGTTCCTAACTGTTCGCCGACGGGTTCGTCCAGAAACGCGCCCGACTTGAAGTGCGCGATCAGCAACTCCTCCACCCGGCGGCGCAACTCGACGTCCCCGCCACACGCCTTCTCCAGGTAAGCGGAACGGTCGGTCGGGTCGGCCAGGTCGATCGCGGCCAGAAAGACTTGTTCCTCCGTCATTGTGCGCGTCCCTTGAGATTGCCGCTCGCGTTACTCCCAATGCGAGATTCCAACCGAAAGCTGGCCAAAGTATTTCATTTATCCTCCGGGGTTCCCTCCACGGCCCGGCGGAGCCAGGCGGGCGAAGGCCCAGTGCCGACCGGCGGTCCGCTCGGACAGGTTGAGGGTGGCCGCCTCGGCGAGGCTCAGCCCAACGAAATAGCGGAGTTTGATGAGACTGGCCTTGAGCGGGTCTTCGGTCTCCAACCGGCCCAGGGCCTCGTCCAGAGCGAGCAGATCCTCGCGGGGTTCGGACGTGGCGGCGGCATCCGGGTCGAGCGCCTGGCGCTGCATCGCGCCGCCGTGTCGCGTGGTGGCCTTTCGCCGGGCGTTGTCGATGATGATGCGCCGCATGGCCTCGGCCGCGGCGGCAAAGAAATGGCCGCGGTGGTCCCACCGGTCGCCATCAGAATTTCCGACCAGCCGCAAGTATGCCTCGTGTACGAGGGCGGTCGGCTGAAGTGTGTTACCGGCCGGTTCGGCGGCCAACCGGGCGGCGGCGAGTCGGCGCAGCTCGTTGTAAACCAACGGAAGCAATTGCGCGGCGGCCTGGGGATCACCCCGGTCCATCGCGTTTAACAGTTGCGAAGCCTCGGACATGTCTGCACCCGAAGGGCACTGGGATAAAGGGGAGTTTACTGGAGCGGTTCCGGGGAGGGAAGAACGGGACAGGACGAGGGCGGTCGGCGGCCGACGGCGCTGCTGCACGTCCCGACCGCTCGGGATCGACCGAGTTGGGGCAAGATCAGAACGAGCGTCACAGACCGGCACGGCTGTGCCGTGCGGCGGTTTTTCTGGGGACCGTTGGGACGAAGGTGGATATCGGCGCGGTGGCCGTGCCGCACGAAATAACGCGACACGTTTTGGCCGGCCCTCGGTCAGAATTTCGCATTAGGGGTTAGCACCGACCAGCAAAGTCGGCACGGGAGCGCGATTCCACCGGGCCGACGATCACTTCGCCAACTCTGGTATCACGAAATATCGGAGCCGGTTCATGACCAACGTGGTTTTTCCAACCTTTTCGGGTGTGCAAAGGGTGGGCAGTATTGCCCATGCGAGCCCAACGCGCTACCATTGTCACTGAAGCCTGGTCCGTGACGCAAAACCCTGCAACTGATGAGAGTTCAACGCGAAAGCGATGCGACCGAAACGCGGCTCAAATGTCCGTGGAAGTAGGTTCAAATCCTTCTCGCGGAGCCAAACTGCCGTCACTGGCTTCAGGCAGAGGCGTCCCACGCACCCCCGATATTGTCTCTTCCTTTGCGAATCTCTTCTGCGGATGTTTGGCAACGCAATGAGATCCTCACGGAACAATTGCAACTTTGCACGATAAGTGCCGCATTTCTGCACGACTCGCTTCGATGTTGAATCGTCTCAAAAAACGATTTAATCGCATATCCAATAATGACTTACATGAATTTATTTGAAATGGCATGCATAATGCTTTTTCTCAATCACTAGGCAGCAAAATGCAAGATGCAAGATCCGACTTCAATCACGATCGTGGCTGCCCAAAACATGGGCGCTGCGTGAACGATCAGAGTGGAGCCAATGAGAAATACTATTCTTCGGGTTCTCAATTTGCCAACTGTGCCCCAATGCCGGGGGCCGCCGAGTGAACTGCGTCGCACAGTCCGGAACAGACATCAATCGCCCAAGGAGGAACAACCGATGCCAAGGACAAGACGTTCATCTTGGAGCCCAATCAACCCGCGTCCCATGGCGGCTCGGCCTCCGCCGAATGGTTGACGCAGGATCCATCGACGCGCCGCAACACATTTGAGGTACTGCCCCAAAGGGGGAGTGCCCCAAATGTGATGCAGCGTTTGGTGTGCCGCAAGGAATGTCGACACTCGACGGATCTCTTTTCTCTTGCTAGAGTTCGTTCCATGAACGACGCGATCAGACCGTGTTATATCACGAAGATTGAAAAAACCGGTGCACTCGTCAAGTTTGCGGACGGTCAGGATGGCTACGTACCAAGCGTGGAATTCTTCTGGAAGTGGCGGCGGGGCGCGGATCCGTCGCACAAGTTCCATGAAAATCAGGAGATCGCGGTCGTCCCCATTCGCGGTCATCGGGAGAACATTTCCTCCTACTCCTACAAGCGCGCCAACCGCGAGCCGTGGATTCGGACTGTCGAATCGATCCGAAGCGCCATAGCCGAAAACCCCCAGAACCTGTTTGAAGTTGTTGGCGTCATTGTCTCTTCTCTTCCGGACCGAGTGTACGTCGCGGTGGATCAGTTCGAGGTGGACGCCGTCGTTACTTCCGGCAACCTGCCGTTGGCCGATTTTCCCGCATATGCCAACCGATCGTTGAATGATTTTCTTTTCGAAGGAGATTGCATCCGAGCGGTAGTTGAATCGATTTCCGAAGGCACTTCCGAAATCTTCCTCAGTGTCCTGCAGTTGCGCGAGCGGAAACGAATCACGAACCGCCGCGTGACGAGCCTCTTCAATTCCAACGTGCAACTCCAAGCTCTCTGGAACCGACTGGAGATTCGGGATGAGCCTACCTGGAAACAGTTCCAGGAGTATGGAAGTGACGACAGAGTTGCTGTCGTGTGCGACGACGAGGAGTTGAAGCCGGCAATCATTGCCTTGCTCACGGCGGTTGGGTTCGCCGCAAATTCGCGCAGCACCCCGCGGGAGCTTCTTGAGGATCCCCCAGATGTGATTGTGCTTGACGTGGATCGAGCATTGACGCGCGGTGCCCTGGCGGACGAAATCCGCTTGTGGACCTCCGCGGCGTCTGAGGCCAAAGTCGTCCTTCTCTACTCCGAACTCACTGTGGATCGGTTGCGCCAGCTCCGTGACACGAGCAGTCTCTATCACGGGGCTGTGCGGAAGTGGTTCAAGCCGCAGCAACTCCTATCGTCGATCCGGACGGCCTTGACCGCGTCGTGGCAGTTCGATGAGTCCCAACCCCTGGACGGCGGCGCGTGGCGGGAACTGGCCATGCAGGACGCGGTGGATCATGAACGACACCGGGGAGAAGCCCTTGGGAGCATTCTCGACCAGCTCCAGATCGGCCTCGGGGCAACAGCAGTGGCCCTCGTCCAGTTCAACAGTGGAACCCGGCAAACCACACTTGTCGCGCACGCGGGCCTGGATCGCAAGGAATTCGACAATGCCCGTAGTAACCTGGACAAAAGCCCGGTGCGGGACATCGTCGAGGACCGCGAATACTACCGGGTGACCGCGGGTGGGGAAGATGCTGGTTTCCGCTACTTGTACAGAATCTTCCCGCACCACGCCGCTGGTCCCACGTTTCGATCATTCCTGGGCATGCGTCTTGTGGATTACGGTCGGTTCTTTGTGCAGACCGAGAAGCATGACCGACTTCCGCCGGTCGCCGCGCCGCACCTGGATGGGGGGTGGGAGAGTTACGCCCTCCTTGCGTTCCACCGTGAGCCGCAAGCATTTTCACTTGCGGGCACCCAGTTATTCTCTCGCACAGCGGCACTGCTCCTTGCGGTCCTGGAGCGTGACAGCATGCGGCGGGAGTTGGTGAAATTCTCCGAGCATATGCTGGTGGCGCGTCAGGCATCGTTCCTACTCCACGAGTTTCGGAACCGGGTGTCGGCCGTTCAGACGTGGAATAGACTCCTGGAGGGAGACATCAAGAAACTCGCCGGGAAACGCACCATTCTCCCGAACCAGGTCGACCAACTGGAGGCGACATGTACGAATCTGAATCGGGTCGCGGCTGGCCTGTCGCAGATCAACGAAATGTTTCTGAATTTGTCAGTCGAGGGGCGTCAATCTTTCCGGCTCGGACCGCTGCTCGACGAACTCCGGTTGGTGTTCCGTGAGCCGTTGCGCGATCTGAACATCCACATGGAAACGAGTGTGAAGTGGGATGAAAAAATCACCTCGAATCGCGGTTACGTCACGCAAATCCTGTCGAACCTGATCCAGAATGCGATAGACCAGTTCCGGCTGGCCGAATGCCAATCGCCAGAAATTCATATTTCAATAGAAATGATTGATAAAATTAATGGAAAGACTGTTTGCGTAACCGTGGCTGATAACGGAATTGGCATTCCCCGCTTACATTTCGGTAAGATTTTTGAATACAATTTCACAACCAAGCCGGAAGGTAGCGGAATCGGACTTCATGTGAGTCGGCTCATTGCCGAGAGCCTTCGTGGATCGCTGGTCCTCGATACCAGCGAGCGTTTTTTTCAGACGCGATTTGTCGTCACCATTCCCATATGAAAGGACACCCGCCCATGTCCCTTGGTCGCGTGTTGATCGTCGATGACGACCCAGGTATCGGACCAGCCGTCGAACGGTTGCTTCAAGAGGCGGGATTCAAATGTTGCCTCTGCACCTCCCCCGCAGACGTGTACAAGGTACTCGGTGAGTTTGACGCCGACTTCGCGCTGATCGATCTTCATCTCGGGACGAGCGATCCCAACGACGGGGAGAACTTATACGACCAACTTGAACGCGATTTCCCCCGGATGGAAATGGCGATTTTCACCTCCAAGGATCATGATCCGTCTCCTCACCTCACCAGGAAGACATTCGAGATCCCGAAATACGACATCGGGATCGAGGATATCCAAAAGATTGAATCCTCGATCCTCAAAGGTGTGAACCGGGGGCTTCAGAAACGGTTGGCGTGGCAGAGTCGCGTCATGGCCAGCGCAACGATCCGCCTCGCGGTACTTGACGAGAAAAACAAGGTGGTGTGGGAGAACGCACAAACGCGCGAAGGGGCGATCAGTAAGTTCTTGAAGTGTGAGAAGGAGGAGCGACCCACAGGCCCATTGATTCAGGCACTGAATGATCGCCGCGAGTTCGAGGATGTGCTGCAGTGTGACGGTGATTGGCTTGACTGTAAGCTGGATGCATTTTCGGATCTAGCCGCGGGGGAGGAAGTGAATGGTTACAGACTGCTCACCACTCGGGTGACAACGCGCCAGATGAAGGCTGCTAACCTGACGCAGGAGTTGCTCGCACACGACTCGTTCGACAAGATCTCGGACCTGATCTGCACCGGTCTCGTGGATCTCGGTTTTCGTCGGATTCGTCTCTGGATACTCGAGGGGGACAATTTTACGCTCGCGCTGTACCGGGAAAAGGGCCATGGCCTGTCGCCTGATGACATGCGCAAGTGCAAGATCGACTTCCGGAAGAATGACCACCTCTTGGCGCTTCTTGGCACGCACGAATTCGATGCGCGCATCGTCCACAATCCCACGGCTTACCTGCCGCCCGAGATGTGGAAAATCCTAAAACTCTCGGACGCTTTCCAGACCCTGGCAATTCCCCTCTTTGTCCGGGACGAACTCCTGGGATTGCTGACGGTCGATAAGGCAGGCTTGGAGACGGCGAAAGAGAAAAGTGGAGTCAACATCACGCACAGCGACCGTATGATCGGCAAGCAAATCGGTCGGTTGGCTGCCGCCGCACTCGAACGCGGAATTCACGAGTGGCAGTTCCAGCGGGTGCAAGACATCCTGTCTCAAACGCAATTAGAGCAACCGGATGACAAGATCGACGAGATCTACAAGCCCGTCTTTGATAAGATCGTCGCTTCGCTTGGCAACGACGCCAAGGCTCCATGGTTACCCCGGTTCCGGGGCGCTGAGATAGCCGTCCGGTACTCACGGTTCGCCCGCAGTAAACAATTCTTCCGCATCCACGTCACTGAGGAAGAGCGCACGGTGTTCCCGCCCTTGGTAGATATCACCGAGGGATTGATCGGCGAGGTCATGTCCAAGGTGGAGGCAACTCCTGCGGACTTACGGAGATCCGAGCCCATCATTTTCCGAAACATTTTCAGCAACGCGGCGTTCAGGAAGCACTACCTCAAGATGCGGCAGGAACTCTCGCCGCGTGACCCATACATCGTCTACCTCCAAAACAACCCATCCAAGGGTATGATTCCGCTCTTGGATCTCGACAAGGAATTGCTCGGCTTCCTCTGCTTCCACGCTCCGATCATTCACCAAAAATCCCCTACCGGCGACGATAAAGACCACATCACGCATCTCCACCGCCGGTGGTTGGAGGTTTTGGGGCAACTCTGCTCCCGTATTCTGGAAATCCGCGAGCGCCATCACCAATCCGTGGCGATGTCCAACCAACTCTACAAACAGGTCGCGTCGAAGGAGGCAATGGCTGAATTCGGCGAGATGAGCGCGAGCATCACCCACGAGATCAAGCAGTACTTCCAGCGGTTACTCTACGATGCCGAATTGCTCAGGACCGACATCACGCAGCCTCGGCCGAACCGTCCCCCGTTGCAGCGGGTCGAATCCATCGTGGAGGAGATTCTGTCCGGCAGCGAACGGTTGACGACCTTGAACGATCTCTTCAAAGACATTTCTGGAGGTGGGAAGAGCACTGTGAGCGTCTCGGACGCAGTCGACAAAACGCTTCAGATGGCAGCCAAGAGCATTCAGGAAGCCAACGCCGAGTATGTCCTCGAGATCCCCACGAACATCCCTCCGCTGCCACTCACACTTGACCAGTCACTCATGATTCTCACCATTCTCGTGCGAAACGCGTGTGACTCCATCCGGGAAGTTGGCCGGGAGAAAGGTCGCCTCGAGATCAGCGCTCATTGGGAGCAACCGAAGTTGACAGTGACCGTTAAGGACAACGGTGGTGGAATCGCTCCTGAAAATCTTCCCCGACTGTTCCAACTTGGGTTCACCACGAAGCGCAGTTCCCGGAACATGGGCGTCGGCTTATCACTGGTGCGGAGGATGGTAGGCGATCACAAAGGCGTTATCCTGGTGGAATCGACTCCCAACCAAGGGGCCACCTTCCGACTTGAATTCACGGTCGATCCGACCAGAGATGAGGTAACCGCCTAACATGGACATCTCAATCGAATTATCTCCGATATTGGTCGTAGATGACGACAAAAAACTTGTCGCCAAGCAAGTCGAGTCGTTCGAGGATAAGTCGATCCAAGCTGACCGCGCGCACACGGCCCGAGAGGCTCTGGCCGTCCTGAGGGGACGAAACGCAGGATACTACAAGGCGGCCCTCATCGACATCGACATGGAAACCCCCGAGGCGGGGTTGGACATCTTGGGTGATATCCGGCAGCACGACCCACACTTGCCCATCATCTACCTGTCCGCTTATGTGAAAGACGACCGGGTTGTCGATGCGATTAGCAAAGGCGCGGTGCAGATGCTCATGAAACCCGTTCCGTTTCCGGCTCTTTACTACTGCCTCATGTCGGTGGTTCATTTCGCCAAGTTACAGCGGAAGGCACGCGAACTCGTGATCGAGATCACGAACAAGAAACTCGTCATCAATAAACTCTTCAACCACAACATGAAGAATCTGGCTGCGGCCGGTCAACTATACCTCCAAACCAATCCGCCAGCGGTCGACCAAGCCCGGCTATGCTTCGACGCGATACAGGATCAGACCAGGCGGATCATGGCTATGAGTACGGAGCCCGGCGAGAGAGATGTCGCCGAACTGACTGCGGTCAAGACGGCTGTGGTGGACGAGTTGGCCGCCAACCCTCAGGTCAGTCAGGAGGCGATGAGCCGAATCACATTCACACTGGACAAAGGGCTTCCCCCCCTACACATCAAGCCCGAGACCCTCTCCGCCGTACTCGGAGAGTTGATCTACAACGCCATCGTCCACAACGGTACACGGGCGGTCCACGTGTCCGTGTCAGCTCAGGCAACGCCCACCCATGTCCAGATCCGCGTCGAGGACGACGGGATGGGTGTGCCGGCCGACCGCCAGAAAACCATGTTCCAGGTGGAACCCGACCGCAAAGAACACGGCTTCGGCTTGCCGTATTGCTACGAGGTTCTTCGTATCCACGGCGGTGACATCCGGTACGAGCCAGTTTCCCCCACCGGCGGAGCATTTGTTTTCACAGTGCCTTCGCACACGGCCGTCGAGAGGGGGCACGGCAATGCTTGAGAACATCATTCAATCTGGCAATCCCGCCATCGATCGACTATTGAAGGCCCTCGAAGCCAGCGACCTTTTGGATCGACTCCTCTTACGGAACTTGAGATCCGACTTGCGTTTGAACGACAAGGGGTTCGATGCGGATGACGTTCGAGGCAACATCGTCACGTTCTTCGCGAGATGGCTTGCGCGGTACGACAATCTCGCTTCGTCTCCCCGAACGTTCTGTGGTGCTTACAGCGCGGTGGTGGACGAGGATAACAAGGTGCCGGACGACGCCCCGGACTGGATGTATCGGCGCCTCTTTTTGCTCGGGTACGACACTCGTCGACTGCACCCGGCGCTCGGTGGCCGCTGGGTTGGGTTCATGAAGTATCGCCCCAGCAGTGAAGACACCATTGCCAAGAGAAACCGGAACATCGGCAGGGATCAAGTGGAGGCATCCATCCGAGGGACGTGTCGGTACAAGAAGTTCTTGTGGGTCGCCAGTCACGAATCACTCCGGGACACCATCGCCCAGTGCGAGGTGGAAGGCGACCTCCTCCGGTTCGACGCACTCCGCGACTGCCTGGGATTAAACTGGACAAACAAATGGGACGTGATCGTGGGGGTTGTGTTTGATCTTGAGGTCGGCGAACCCCTTGCCCGAGTCCCCTCATTCTTCGACGCTTGTGGCTATCCGTTCTTCCGACCTGCCAGCCCAGACTGGTTCGAACAATACGGGTGTGGTTCCACCTGCCCGATTAATGCGCCGCACACGACTGGCGTCGGAGAGCTGGTTGTGTGGGTGGGAGACAACGACCCGCCATCACACACGGGAGTTACCGGGTCAATGCGCGACGATTGGAGCGTTCTGGAGGATGGCAACGGAAATCCTTTGCTCTTTACTGTCCGGACAAATCCGGATCTGGACTCATACATTTTGCGGCGGGAGTAAGCTTCGAATGGATTCGACAATCGCTTTTTGCGGATGCATACACATGAACGACTCTAATTCCACTGCGCGTCAGCACGTTGGCGCACTCCCTGCCGACTACCTCGCAGGCATTGAGGCAGACATCAAGAATGCGAGAGAGAGAGAAAACGACACCGCGTTGAGGGGGCACATCTGGGACCGCCTCTACCACCATTCTGGTCCCCCGATTGATTACCTGCACAACGAGGATCCTGTCGCCATCCTCAAGTGGGTGTTGGCATCGCTACCCACGGACGATGCGGTCCATTTGGGCCGGGCTGGGTTTGAGCTATTCCGCGACAAATTGCATCAGGCGCCGGGCCACGGTTCCGACTCGAAAACAGTCCGGGCCTTGTCAGACTTGACCGAATTCCTGGAGTTCGCACAAGACAAACGTGTTACCCTGGAACCAAAGACGGTAGCAGACGTGGTTGGCAAACTCGCCGCGGGCGACGATTCGGCGCCATTAGCCAAATCTCTGTACGCACTGAAAACGCCGCGGGGCGACCGCCTCCTGTCCGCGGTTCTGCGGGTCCTGGCCGTGTTCACGGCCGAATCCCCTTCCCTGGCGAGGGCATGGCGTGCATTCCTGATGGCTCGCAAGTTCGATGACTCGGTGCTGCCGGCATTCATGGGTTACTGTCGGGCGGCTGGTGGATCTGCCCGCGATGCACTTCCGCTCGTGACCCAGGCGCTCGCGGCACGCGGTCGCCCAGACACTCTCGCCGCCACACTTGAGGCATTCGCCACCTCGACTTACCTGGACGACGTACCCGAACAGAAAACCAACGTTCTCACCGTTGTCGACTTCTCCACGTTGTTTAGAGAAGTTCCTTCAACCGCCAAAGCCAGTGTCATTGACCAAACGTTCGCCGCACTCGGCAAAATCGGGTTCTGCCCGGAGTCACTGCCAATGTGGAGAATCGCGGCCCAGCCCAAGTCGCCGGATGACCTCTTCCGGCAACTTCTGTCTGAAGATATTAAGAATGATGCAATCCCCATTTTCAAGTCCCTGGCCTGGGCAGTGGGGCCCGATGCCCGTATCGCCTTTCCACTCGTCGCTCGGTCGATTCCGGCTCCCAATCGCGGCGCGACTCTGGCTGGTGTGCTCAAGTCGTTCCATGATGGCGACGACTTCGACCGGAAACGCCTTGGTCGCGAAAAGCGGATCTACCAGCGGGAATGTCTCGACGCAGGCGATTTCTGTACTCTGTTTGCGCTCATCCCGCCGCGTGAGAAGGCCCCTGCGATTGATGAGACATTCGCCGAGCTGGCGAAAATGGCGTTCCCACCGGACAAACTCTCGGCGTGGGCTGAGGCAGCGAGAACCCCGCTGACGGGGGTTCTCGCGGACGCAAATGACTCTTCCCTGTTCACCAAATACCCGGTGATTCACGCTCTCCTGCTCCCGGAACTGGCCGCAGTCGATCCGGTCGGGTATCGTGCCTTGCTTGGTCTGTACGTGAAGTCAGAACCGCGACTAGTGTTCGCCCCACGGATCTCGCAACGGGCTATGGAATACGCCCCCGCCGACCGGTTTTTGTACACGCCCAGTCCGGTGCTGAAGGCCCACATCGCCCGAGTTTGGGAAGCCGCGCGGAGTATCCGGTTACGACTCGTCGGCCCGGGGGAGTGCGCCTCCGAATTCTCGCTGGATCCACGGGACGTGATGCCGGAAGAGTTGCGGCCCGAAGATGAGGCTGTGGTATTATCTGTTCTGACGCGGAGTGGGGTTGGCGGAGGGGAGGAAGCGATGGAGTCCGCGGCTGGGCTACTAGGTCTCTTTGCACGTCGCAAGTACGAGGACATGAAAGAGCAGCCAACGGCGGTTCTGCCCGAGAACACGATCGCATTTGAACAGCAGAATTCTGGCTACTTACGAGTCGGGCCCGGCCATCGGCATCCCCCTCTGCGCGGTGCTCATCGAGACGCGACGGGGGATGAGACAACGGAGTCGCCGGAGGAACTTCTCCAAGCGGTTCTCCCACCTGTTCTGCGAACCCCCCCGTATGCACCCGCCAAAACCTACCGTCCGGTGGGCGACCATCGGATCGACACGGCGGCCCTCTGGACATGGCTCCGGGCTAATCTGAATCGACTTGTTGGCATTCAGAATGAGCTACCAGAGGGGGTATACCGCTCATCGGGCGGCCTGAGTATCGACTATCAAACGATGGCGTAACATGCTCAAGAGCTGTCTCACCGCAGCAGCGCGTTGGAACCTATGTCTGCTTCCCGCATCCTAATCGTCGATGACGACGCGCGAATCCGCAACAGCTTGGCCCTGTTCCTGCAGTCCCGAGGGCAAGCAGTGGATACGGTCACGTCTGGTCAGGAGTGCATCGCTGCTATTCAGCAGCACCGTTATGACCTGATCCTCCTCGACCTGAACATGACCCCGATGAATGGATTCGAGACGCTGGAGAAGATCCGCGGCGACATCCCGCACACCTATATCTGCATCCTGACCGCGGCCGACGATGATGATACGCGGACGCGAGCGATGGCGTTGGGGGCGGACGGGTTCATCGGCAAGGACTTATCTGACGCGGACAGAATGCACGAGAAGATCCGGGACGCTCTCGCTGAGGCGGAGCGTCGGGTCTATGAGAAGTACTCCCGGCAGGGGCGGTATGATCTCGTTGGCAATAGCCCGGCGATGCGGCGCGTGTACGACCTGATCCGCCGTGCGGCTCCGACTTCGACGACCATTCTCATCCTCGGAGAAACGGGAACGGGCAAGGAACTCGTCGCTCAGGCTCTTCACCGCGAGAGCCCACGGGTCACCAAACCATTTGTGGCCGTCAACTGCGCGGCAATCGCTGAGCCACTTCTTGAGAGTGAAATGTTTGGTCATGTGAAGGGGGCGTTCACGGGCGCGGATCAGGCGAGGATGGGTAAGTACGAGGCTGCCGACAAGGGGACACTATTCCTCGACGAGATCACCAAGAGTTCGTTGCCGTTCCAAAGTAAATTACTCCGCCTACTCGAAACCCACCGATTCACCCGAGTTGGGGCCACCCAGGAGACATCGGCGGACGTGCGGCTCATCGCCGCAGGTAACGCTCGGTTAGCCGAATCCGTTGCCCAGGGTAAGTTCCTCGTCGATCTCTATTACCGAATTAATGTCTTGCCCATTCAACTGCCCCCACTCCGTGACCGCATCGAGGACATTGCTCCCCTGGTCCAACACTTCCTCAACCAGCACTGCACAGCCCACGAAATGCCCGTGCCACACATTCCGCCGACAGTCCTGACGAAATTTGAAACGCACTCCTGGCCGGGAAATATCCGTGAACTACGCAACATGGTCGAGCGAGCCATGCTGTTGACGGACGGAACCAAACTTGCCGATCCTTTCGCTGCCGAGCCAAGTGACGAAGGTGACGTTCCTGATGTCGATTTGTTCCAGTTACCATTCAAGACGGCCCAAATGGAGTTCGAACGCCAGTACTTGGAAAAGTTACTGAGACGGATGGGGGGGAACCGAAAACTCGCCGCCGAAGCGGCCGGGATCGACCCTGCCACCCTATTCCGAAAGCTGAAACGTCATGAGTAGGAGTGAATTTATCGTCCTGTTCGAAAATAATTGTCTTCAGCAAACGGTCTTCGCAACGGGCGGTTCGCGACGTGTAATCCGCGAGCGGTTGTCCAAAAAGTGAGTGGTGAACGCCCAGAAGTGTAACCTGCACTGTATGGTGGACCCCATTGTCTAAGTGGTTCATCCGGTAAGTCGGCATCCGGTTTGCGGGGTGTTGTCGTGGAGGTGCTGCATGGCAACGCGACTCACCCTGCGAGAGTTGACCGACGAGGAGCGGAAGGAATTGGATCGCCTGGCCCGATCCCGAACCGAACAGGCCCGACTGGTTCAGCGGGCCCAAATTGTCCTCGGCTGTGCCAACCGAGAACGACCCGCACACCTGGCTGTGCGGTTGGGAATCATCCCCGCCACCGTCTATCAATGGCTCCATCGCTTCAACGCCGAAGGCTTGGCGGGTCTGGCCGACCGACCCCGATCCGGCCATCCACCAACCTATACCACCGAGCAGAAGGCCGAGGTCATCGCCGCCGCCCTGACCAAGCCCGATACCCTCGGTCTACCGTTCGCGTCGTGGACGCTGGATCGGTTACAAGTCTACCTCAGCGAACAGAAGCAGATCCCGATCAAGCGGAGTCGGATTGACGAGATTCTGGTGGCCGAGGGGTTACGCTGGCGGAAGCAGCAAACGTGGTTCGGCGAGCGGGTGGACCCGCAGTTGGCCGAAAAAAGGGGGCGATCGAGAAACTCTACACGGCTCCGCCGGAGAGTTCGGTCGTCGTCTGTCTCGATGAGATGGGACCGGAGTCGGCCAAGAGTTTCCCCGGTCAGGAGGTGATCCGCACGGCACCGACCTCCGATACGCCGGCCGGGCGTGCCAAACAAGAGATTGATTACGGTCGGCGTGGGAAGGGCTACATCTTGGGTGCGTTGCAACCGGCCACCGGAGAGGCATTCACCCACCCCTACGGGAGACGGACCGCCGTCAACTGGGCCGCCTTCCTGGAGCAGGTCGATCGGTGGATCCCAGCGGATGTGGGCCGGGACCGCCGTCAACTGGGCCGCCTTCCTGGAGCAGGTCGATCGGTGGATCCCAGCGGATGTGGGCCGGGTATATGGGATTGTGGACAACTTGCAGGCGCACCGGGCGACGGATGTGCTGGTGTTTGCTCTGGCCCATCCGCGTTGGGAGTTCGTGTTCCAACCGAAGTACGCGGCGTATCTGATCCTCAAATGCCGGTGACCTCTTGTTTATCGGACACCTGGAGTCAGACTGCGGTTCAGGGGTAGTGAGTACCAAGAAGATGGCCGGCAGTGAGCTACCACGGGGCCAGTTGCCACGTCACCAAGCCCACCGTGACTTGCCGACGTTGGGCGTCGAGTGCAGTCACCTTCACGGCTACCCTATCGCCGAGCTTGAACCGTCCGGCTTCCTGGCCGCAGAGCATGACGAGCGCCGCTGGTCGAAGGGCAAGTAGATAACCTCCTGCATCACCACAGCGATCTGCCCTTTCGACCCACCGAACCACGGTCGCATTCAGCACGTCGCCGACGCCGAGCTGCCATTTCCCGTGCCAGGGGTCACTTTCGGGATGAAGTGCCACAAGACTGCCGGCAATCTTGTTGCGATCCCGGTCGATGTGAATGATCTTTGCCTCTAACTCGTCGCCGACCGCAGCCACCTGCTCGCAACTGGCGAAGGACGATATCCAGGAGATTTCCGGCATCAGCACCAATAGCTCGCGCGTTTCGTACTCGCAGAACAGCCCGAACACGGCAGTCTTTTGCACCACGGCCCGGACGACATCGCCGGTTTTCAATGTTCGCTGGCAGCCTCGCACGCTTTCAACATCGACTCCAATGGCTCCGGATCAGCGAGCCGGTGATCCGTGCCGACCTCGATCAACGTCTCCCCGCTGTTTCTCGCCAGTTCCTCGCTGTCAGCGAACGGCACCACATCGTCGCCACGGCTGTGCAAGATCACCGTGCCAGGCTTCACCGTCCTGGCCATTCCCCACTTCTTCCAGGCCGGACACAGCAGGACGAGCTTCGCCTCGCCGCTGTTGATGTTCATTGCGACCGCACCGCCCCTTGAAGAGCCGACGACCACCTGGGGTTGGTGCTTGTCAAACTCGGTCTGGGCGATCCTGACCGCCTCCGCGAAGTCATCGTCCGGCAGTTTCGGGTTGATGACCTCATGGCCGTGGT
>Ga0209062_1001766_pt1 | contig 33980 bp, 26 predicted proteins | sample Coa_R2_2_FD_187158 | JGI IMG/M metagenome (GOLD analysis project Ga0209062, IMG submission 187158) | Surface soil microbial communities from Centralia Pennsylvania, which are recovering from an underground coalmine fire - Coalmine... | ecosystem: Environmental > Terrestrial > Soil > Unclassified...
TAATTGCACTGTCGTCATACAATCATCCCGGACTGAACGTTACACCCCCTCCGGTGTGGTATCGCTGGGATGGCAAGCGATTTGTGAAAATTCCGCCGCCTCCGGGCTCCTCCAGTTGGCCGCTTCCTGATTAGCCGCGGAAATCCGGGTCAGCCTCAAGGGCATTTACCTTTCCCCTCGATTCGCATCCAAGCGATGGAGCGCCGGGGTCGATGAAAGCGGAAGTCTCGAGCGTCGAAGCTCGAAGCGATCCGTGAGCCTTTTTATTCAACATTTCCAAAGTAGGAGGCTACCCTTACTTCGGGTATCCGAACGCTGAGAGTTATGGTAGTCTAAGCTCTTACGGCGGTGCACGGGCGCTACCTTAGAACAAACCCTCGCTTATGGCTCTGATTGTCCCCTGCTTGCTTGCGGCTGATCTTGCGCATTTGGGAGGGGACTTGGAAATGATCCAGGAAGCGGGAGTAAAAAGAGTTCATATTGATGTTTGCGATGGGCACTTTGCGCCAGGCATCACTGTGGGGTTACCCGTAGTCGCCCGCTTGCGAAAGGCGACGAGCCTGGAATTGGACGTTCACCTTCTGGTTGAGCGTCCGGAACGTTTTATATTGGATTTTATTGAAGCGGGAGCGGATTCGATTGAGGCTCATCCGGAATCCACTTCCGATTTCTATCGTGTCTTGCGGCTGATCAAGTCGGAAGGGAAGCGGGCGGGAGCAGCCCTGGGTCTCGCGACGCCCATTGAAACGGTCAGCGCAGTTGCCCAGGACTTGGATTTCCTGAGTATCCTTTCCGCCGAGCCTGGGGAGGCCGAGCAACCTTACGCTTCACACGCCACTCAAAAACTGAGTGCTGTTCTCCAGGCCCGAAGGGGCTGGCAAGCGCATTTTACTGTACAGGTTGAAGGGGGCATTGACGGGAGTCGGATGCAGGAGTTGGCCGCAGCGGGCGCTGACGTGCTGGTGATGGGTTCGGAGATCTTCAAGCATCGAGACGCCAAAACGCATCTCAAAGAATTAATCCATGCAGCATCTGCGATGGGTAAAGACATAAAGCAGGAGATCTTGGCCGGGAGTAATGGAGTTTAAAGACACAATTCTCAGTCGGCGGCGACAGCCATCCTTTTTGCTGTGCGCGGCTCTTCTGTTAAGCGTAATCTTTCTGCCTGCGTGTCTCTTTCATCGACATCGAGGCAGCCTTGCCACTTCCGTGCCTAACGGCGCGCAGCCTGACAAGGTTCTGCTTCAGAAGGCGTTGAACGAGTTCAAGCATGGCCGTTACGATGTGGGTCGGCTCACCCTCCAGACGCTGATGAATACCTACCCTGACAGCGAGTATCTTTCCCAGGCAAAGCTGGCCATTGCCGATTCCTACTACAAACAAGGGGGCATTTCCGGGCTGACGGAAGCCGAAGCGGAATACAAAGACTTCATCACCTTCTTCCCCACTGCACCTGAGGCTCCCATGGCGGAGTATCGTGCTGGCATGTGCCATTTCCGTCTGATGGGCAAAGCGGATCGCGACCAGACGGAAGCCCGGCAGGCGGAAACTGAATTCAAGGAATTCCTCGTGAAGTATCCACAAAATCCTCTCATGCCTGAAGTCAAGGCGAGATTGCGCGAAGTTCAGGAAGTGCTGGCCCAGGGTGATTTCGAGATCGCACAGTTCTACTACATCCGCGGCGCGTGGCCTGCGGCGGAGTCGCGCTACAAGGAAATTGTGGATAATTACCCCAATTTCAGTCAGGGTGACCGGGTATTCTGGAATCTGGGGCAGACGCTGGCGCACCTCAACAAGAAGCGCGAAGCCGTGCCCTATTACGATCGCCTGATCATGGAATTCCCGTTGAGTCCGCTCGTTAAGAACGCCCAACAACAACTGGCCGAGATGCACGAACCGATCCCCAAGCCGACGCGAGCCATGCTGGCCCGAGCGGAAGCAGATGCGGCCAGACATAGCCATCGAAACATCTTCGAGCAGGCTCTGGGGGCATTCTCCAGCGCCCCGGATTTTTCTGAAACGCTGCACGGCCCTGTCGTTCTGGGCTCGCCGAACCAGATTCAGGTGAAGATTGCCAAGCTGAATGGGAATCTGAAAACCCCTCAGCCGTCACCTTCGGCAGGTCATAATACTCTGGGAGCTGAGACCGCTAGTATGGCCAGCTTGAATTCCGGCAAGCCGGTCGATCCTCTGCCGCTGGGCTCGGGCTCGAATTCTTCCGCGTCGAATTCCAACGCTTCAGGGAAGACCCAGCAGAACGTGACGAATCAAAACGAAACGGCTTCGTCTTCCAGCCCTCCGCCTAAAAAACAGGGCAGGTTTCATTTCCTCAAAAAGTTTATTCCATAAGCACTGATCAGGATTTGCCGAGGCTCGGAAGCTGCGGTGCCGGACCTCCCCGCGCTGGGCTTCTTCAAGGCAACGCTCAGGAACTCTTTTCGGGACGCAGGAGGGGAAATAGAATGACGTCACGGATCGAGCGGGAGTCTGTAAGAATCATTGTCAGGCGGTCAATGCCAATACCTTCTCCGCCCGCAGGCGGCATGCCGTAACTGAGGGCGCGGATGTAGTCCTCGTCAATCGTATGAGCGGTGAGATCGCCTTTTTCGCGGAGCAACTGCTGATATTCAAAGCGGTCTTTTTGCTCGCGGGGATCATTCAATTCGCTGAAGGCGTTGGCGATTTCCATGCCTCCGATATAAAGCTCAAAGCGCTCGACAAAGTTGGGATCATCCGGTTTCTGTTTGGCAAGCGGCGAAACCTCGAGCGGAAAGTCCAGAATGAAGGTGGGTTGGATCAGATGTTTTTCGACGACCACCTCAAAGAGTTCCGCCAGAGCAGCACCGGGCGCGGTGTCATCCCCGAACGCCAGAGGCTTTTCGGCAGAGCGGTTGTACGCTTCGATCCATCGGAAGACGGCTCGCGGCTCTGCAAAATCTTCCACTTGGGGCGCCGGCCCGGCGGCCGGAGGCCAATATTTGCCAATGGCTTCCTTCATGGTTAAGCGCTCGAAAGACCTGAAGGAGATTTTATGACCCTGGAATTCGCATTCCAGGGTCCCCAGCACAGCCTGGGCCACGTGCGGCAGCAGCCGCTCGGTGAGCGCCATCATATCCCGATAATCGGCGTACGTCTGATAGAACTCGAGCATCGTGAATTCCGGATTGTGTTGGGTGGAGATCCCTTCGTTGCGGAAATTACGATTAATCTCGTAGACGCGGTCGAGCCCACCCACGATCAGCCGCTTCAAATAAAGCTCCGGCGCAACGCGCAGGTAAAGGTTGAGATCGAGAGCGTTGTGATGTGTGACGAAGGGCCGGGCCATCGCTCCACCGGGAAGGGGCTGCATCATGGGCGTTTCGACTTCTAGATAGCCTTCCGCATCCAGAAATTCGCGAATGGCGCGAATCAGCCGGCTGCGGCGCTCGAAAACCCGCCGCACGCCATCATTTACCATCAGATCGAGATAGCGCTGCCGGTAGCGAATCTCGACATCAGAAAGGCCATGCCATTTTTCCGGCAAAGGAATCAGGCTCTTGGCGAGGAAAGTCAGGCGGTCGACATGCACGGTGAGTTCGCCTGTGCGGGTGCGAAAAAGATAGCCTTCCACGCCAATGATGTCGCCAAGATCGAGCAATTTGTAAAGCTCGAAGTCACGCTCTCCTACCGCGTCGCGTCGCACATAGATCTGCAGCCGGGCGCCGCCGCCTGCCAGGTGCGCGAATCCGGCTTTCCCGTGGGGCCGGATGGTCATCACTCGTCCCGCCACGCGCACATGGACCTTCTCTGCTTCCAGTTGTTCTGACGGGCTTTGAGAATATCGCTCCAGGATTTGAGGAACAGTGTGGGTGATCTCAAACTTGCGGGGATAGAGTTCAAAGCCGAGGTCTGTAATGGCGCGCAGCTTCTTTCGGCGCTGAAGAATCAAAGCATCCTGTTCATCGGCGTGCACAACGCCACCTCCTGAATATTATTGCGGACATTTGGAAACCTGAATGCGCGCAAAGTCTGCTGAAAGCGAGCCTTATTCCAGGGTTGCTTCAATACAGTGGCGGTGCGCAGCCGCTTCAAAGGTGCGAAGAGTTGCGTCGCGCCATGACGTGCGCAAACTTCCTATATTATAATAACGTGCTTGGCGTCGCCTCGATTCTGTTGGTGGGCTGCGCGAATTTTTGGAAACAACTTGGGAATGATATTCACTCGCCGTAAGTTACTGACTTCATCCGCTCTCTTTCTTGGCGATAAACTTCTTGAAGCCCTTTCGACTCCGATCAAGAAATGGAGCGCTCCACTGCGCCTGAATGCGGCCCAGTTGCCGAGCGCAAATCCACAAGCCCAGTCGCCCGTAATCTTCGTCGACGTGGCTCAGCAGGCCGGCGTAACGGTTGAGAATGTCTGGGGAGGCGTAACCCATAAGAAATATATCGTCGAAGCGAAGGGCAGCGGTATTGCCTTCTTCGATTACGACATGGACGGATGGCTTGATATTTACCTGACGAACGGCACGCGGCTGAACACCGATTGGCCGCCAGGCCAGGCACCCCACACTCACCTGTTAAAGAACAATCGGGATGGGACATTTACCGATGTGACCGAGCGCGCTGGCATCGGGCGCACCGGATGGCAAACAGGCGTTTGTGTGGGCGATTACGACAACGACGGATTTGACGATCTGTTCATCACGTTCTGGGGCCACAACATTCTTTTCCATAATAACGGCGATGGCACCTTTACCGATGTCACCCGGAAGGCCGGTCTGTGGAAAGATGAGGTTCGCTGGGGTTCCGGCTGCTGTTTTCTGGATTACGACCGTGACGGCCATCTGGACCTCTTTGTGGCGAACTACATCGTGGTTGACCTGGCGAAAATTCCGGTGCCGGGGCAGACCGGCTATTGCCAGTGGAAGGGTATTCCCGTCATGTGCGGCCCGCGTGGCTTGCCGGGCGGGTACAATCTGCTCTATCACAACAACGGCGACGGCACGTTTACCGATGTCTCGGAAAAATCCGGCATTTTGAAGCCCGGCGCGCGCTACTCCATCACTCCTGTTTCATACGATTTTGACAATGACGGCTGGCCCGATATTTATGTGGCCGTCGATTCAGAACCCAGCATCCTGTTCCACAACAATCATGATGGAACGTTCACGGACGTGGGCGTGATGGCGGGCGTGGCCTATAACGAGGATGGGCAGGAACAGTCTGGAATGGGCGTGGGCGTGGCGGATTATGATTGCGACGGTCATTTCGATATCTTCAAGACCAACTTTTCCGATGACACCTGCGACCTCTACCACAACAACGGCGACGGCACGTTTACGGATCAGACCTTCGTCTCCGGAATCGGCGTGAACACCCAGTACGTCTGCTGGGGATGCGGATTTATCGACTATGATAACGACGGCTGGCCCGACATCTTCCAGGTGAACGGCCACGTCTACCCAGAAATCGATCAGTATCATCTCGACCAGACGTTCAAGGAGCCGCGGATTGTGTACCGCAATCTCGGCAACGGGAAGTTCAAGGACGTTTCGAAGGAGATGGGCCCGGGGGTGAGCGAGCGCTTTTCCAGCCGGGGCGCTGCCTTTGGCGACTATCTCAACAATGGTTGCATGGATGTGCTGATTCTGAATATGAATGACCCTCCCTCACTGCTGAAGAATATCGGCGGCAACAAGCAGAACTGGATCAAGCTGAAGCTGATCGGAACGAATTGCAATCGCACCGCCATTGGCGCGCGCGCCTATGTGGTGACCGGCAAGCATCGGCAAATGGATGAAGTTCATAGCGGCGGTAGTGTCATGTCGCAAAGCGATCTTCGCCTGCACTTCGGTATTGGCCAGGCGCAAAAGGTTGATCTCATCGAAGTCAAATGGCCCACCACCTGGAAAATTGAACGATTTTCCAATATCGATGCGAACCAGATTCTCACCATTAAAGAGGGCTCCGGCATCATCAAGTCAGAAAAAGGCCGCACATAAAACCTGCTCAATAAAAGTTCAGGGAAACCCTCATCCTGCTTTTCGGGAAGAGCAAATCGAAGGCCCGGCTTGGTTGGCCGGGCTTCGACCTGTTGCTTCTCAGTGGCCACCGATGTGGCAGGCGAAGCGAAGGTTCCCCTGAGTTCAGAGAGAATCCAGCTCAGGACTTGACGATGCCAAGCTTCTCCTCAAGTCGGTTCACCTGTTGCTGCGCATCCGCATAGGCCAGGAACGAGCTCACATGATCCGTCAGCTCAAGAGCCAGATCATGTGCTGAAGTGACGTGGGCCTTGTAATCCGGAGAGAAGAGATACCCCTGGTATTCGTTCACATGCTGAATGGCTGATTCAATATGGTCTGCCAGCTCAAGTGCAACAGGATGAATCCGGTCAATCGCCTGCTGCTGCCAGGCGGCTGCCGAAGGCTGGATCTGCTGTAGGCGGTCCAGGTGTTCGCCCATCGCGTTAACATGCTCGCGAATCAAATTAAGCTGAGCCGCATGGCTTTGCCAGCTCATGCCGTGATTCTGAGCATAGGACTTCAGTAATTCAGCATCGTAAGTCAGCTTATTCGCCAAGGACTTCACCTCCGTGAGGAGCTGAATGGCTTCCGCTTGGGCGCTGGCATTGGCGAACTCATCGGCCTGGAACTCTGCGCTTTCTGCCTGTGACTCAACAGCCTCAGCCTGAGCCTCCGGGATCGCGGTTTCAAGCTCCGCCAGGCCAGACTGAGGCTGAGCGACCTCCGTAGGGTAATCCCACGCATAGGGGGAGAACGCGGGTTGTAAGGGTTTCGCCTGCGCCACGGTGGCAAAAAGGGCCCAGCCCAGTAGAAGCACGACAAAGGGCGCGTAGAGAACGCGATGATAAAAAGATGTGGTCATACGATTGGTTCCTCCTTGAGTTGATTTTTCATCCGGCTGGCGAGCGGCGCCGGGGAGATTCGTTCCGGCGTCCTTGCTCGCTCGCCGAACTGACAACCCATTGATACCATTTGAAGCATAGATTAGAAAATAAGAAAGTTTAAATCTAATTAATTTATTTTTTCTAATCAACCTTCCGGAGTCCCGTCTCGCTCATCAGGAGTGGACCTACGGGATATTTCGCCTGTCACTTTCTGCCCTTGGGGGGCGTAGTAAGGATGTAGAATGCGGAGGTATTCTGTGTCCATTGTGACGGAGGAATGCAGCAGGCAGGTTCCCTTGGCAGATGAAAAGCAAGCGGGCGACTCCCGGCCTTACTGGTCCGAAGCCTCTTTTCAGCAGATTTTTCTGGAGCACTACGCATCGATTGTCGGGTTGCTCCATCGGCTTATGGGCGACCGAACCCGAGCGGAGGAACTTACCCTTGAAGCTTTTTGGAGGCTTTATCGCCAGCGCCCCCTCGCCGAACCGGATGGTAACATCCGCGGATGGCTTTATCGCACCGCCACCCGCCTGGGCATCGACAGTCTCCGCGCAGCTGCCCGGCGAGAACACTACGAGCAGGAAGCCGGGCGTTCTCTTCTTCAAACCCGTTCTCCTTCTGATCCTCTCGAAGAGATGCTACGCGCCGAAAAATGCAGCCGAGTCCGCAGGGTTCTTGCCTCCCTCCGTCCCACACAAGCCCAAATTCTGATCCTGAGAGCCACCGGATTTTCGTATCAGGAACTGGCTCTCGTTCTGGGCGTCAAACGTGGATCAGTGGGCACAATGCTGACGCGGGCCGAAGCCGAGTTCCGCAAAAGATATGTTCGCAGATATGGCAAGGAGGAAAGCATATGAGACATCCTTCGGAAGGAACTTTGCGAGCCAGGATTGACGGCGAGTTGGAGGCGTCGGAGCTTTGGGAGGTTGATCAGCATCTTTCCGCCTGTGCCGGATGCCGAGAGCGCATGCAGAAAATCGCCCATGAGTCGCAGACGGTGGCGGAAGCGATTTCCGTGCTCCAGTCGAGCGCCTCGACTCCCAAAGAAACTGAACAGGCTTGGAGGCGATTCCAGGCTCAACAAGCGTCGGAGGATGTTTCCTGGCGGCCGGGCAATGCTCTATTCGCTCTCTTTTTGCGGCATCCTGCTCCAGCCTGGAGCGCTGCCACCATCACGGCGTTGGTTTTGATTCTGGTGAGCTTTGCACCGGCGCGCAGCGTGGCCCAGAGGGTTCTCGCCATGTTGCGCGTGCAGAAAATTGCCGTTGTGCCCATCGACTTGCCGGTGAATCCAGGGCCCAATACCTTGACTACCATCCGCAGGCTGATTTCAGATCGTATTGTTGTTACGCTTTCCCCCGGTAAACCGCAGATTGTGACTTCGGCCACACAGGCCAGCCAGCTTGCGGGCTTCCCGGTGCGAGTGCTTCATGGCCGTTCTGATGCGCCACAGTTTGCCGTGATGGGCGAACAGGCTTTTGTGATGACGCTGGAGAGAGCACGTTTGCAGCAGATTGTGGATGATCTGGGCCGTTCCGACCTTCAGATTCCCGACTCTGTGGATGGGAAAACCCTTGCCGTTCACATCCCCAAAGGAGTCTTTGCGCGCTACGGAAATTGCTCGGCTCGTCGCCCAGGAGAGAATCCAGCCCAGGGACCGCCGTCATTTCCGGCGAAGAAAGCCCCAAGCTGCCTGGTTTTCGCGCAAATCCCGAGCCCCATCGTGAGCGTTCCTCCGGACCTGAACGTTTCCCAATTGGCCGAATTGGGCCTTGAGGCGGCAGGCATGAGCCCGCAGGAGGCGGAAGCGTTCTGCCAGACCGTGGATTGGACCTCAACTTTGGTGATTCCGATCCCTGAGCAGGCGAGCAACTATGAAAAGGAAGCCGTGGATGGCGCAGAGGGGACTCTGATCAGTCATACTTCTTCTGACGGACGTTTCACGCATTATACTTTGATCTGGGTCAAGAAAGGCGTCATTTACTCCATCATCGGGTCGGGCGATCCGGGGAATGCGATCGCACTGGCTAATTCGCTGGATTAGCGTCACTCTCCTGAGTGAAACGAAGGAAGAATCCCTGTAATTACTTGATTCGGTCAGGTGGGGGATTCTTCGCTATGTTCATCCTCCAAAATCCCCCGGCGGGCGCCCTTGCTGGAGAAAGGGAATTTCTCCTTGTGGGTCAAGGATAGGTCGGGGTGTTGTGCGGTGGAAAAAGTGTCTCAAATGTCTCACCCGTTTCCCTCCACGCTGCCTGCTCTGCTATGCTGAAGCCGCTATGGATACGAACGATTGCAACCGATCCCTCGACCCGGTTTATGCCGATCTTAGAAACTCACTCCGGCGCCGCGGGTACGGAGCGACGGTTGGAAGGCCCTGGAGCAGATGAGAACGAACCAACGATGTGCTGGAAAGACAAGGAGTTGCAAAGATAACATGCGATTCCCGATTTGGATTCAAGGCAATGCACCCCGGCGGGCGCTGAAGTTTGTTTTCGGATCCAGGCGGAGACGCCGGCTGACGGCAAGGGTGATTACGCTCGGCGACCTCACTGAATTCTCAAGCCTTCGGATCGCGCCCCAAATGTCGGCGAATTTTCAGGGCAGACTGACAGGGGAAGAATTCAGAATGACCAACGAATGGGCGCGGCATGAAACATCGGCCAGCCGCAGCTCTAGCAGGTTGCTGAAAGATGTGCAGAGGCGGGTTTATCCCGCCATCTACGCCTTGAGAGCATTGGAATTCTGACGACATTAAGTCGCCGCCACCACCAATTTTCGGGGTTTTTCAGCAACCTACTGGAATCGCTCTGGGTCAAGTGAAGAGTGTTGGATTTTAAACGATGCCCTTATCAGGGGCTGTGAAGGCTACCTCCCGTGACTCCACCCATCCAGCCGTTGACCTTTCAAAGTCCGAGCCGCCCCGCCATTCAGACTCATGGGCTGCGCAAAGTCTTTGGTGAAAAGGTCGCCGTCAAGGGTCTGACGCTCGAAGTTGCGCAAGGAGAAGTGTTCGGGTTTCTGGGTCCGAACGGCGCCGGCAAGAGCACATCCATCAAAATGTTGTTGGGGTTAGTGGTTCCAACCCGTGGGGAAGCTTTGGTCCTAGGCCATGCGGCAGGCGATGTCAGCGTGCGCAAGAGAGTGGGTTTCCTTCCCGAGCACTTCCGGTTTTACGACTGGCTTACCGCCGCAGAGCTTTTGCGTTTTCACGGACGCCTCTACGGGATGGCGGACTCCCAACTGCGCAAGCGCGTGCCCGAATTGCTTGATCTTGTGGGCTTGTGGCCTCATCGGGAGAAGCGCCTTCGTGAATTCTCAAAGGGCATGTTGCAACGCATCGGCGTGGCGCAGGCATTGCTGAATGACCCTGATCTGATCTTTCTCGATGAGCCGACTTCCGGTCTTGATCCGGTGGGAAGAAGGCTGGTGCGCGACATCATCCGGCAGCAACGAAGCCGGGGCGCCACGGTGTTTCTGAACTCGCATTTGCTGAGTGAAGTGGAAATCACCTGCGATCGTGTGGCGTTCATTAAGCATGGAGAAGTGCTTGAAACCCGGCACTTGCAGGACGAGCGGGAGAGCGAAATCGATGTCCTGATCAGGGCACAAAACTGGAATGAGACTGCCTTGCAGGGCCTCGAAGCCTGGGCTTCATCGATCCATGGTGAAGGCGAGCGGCTGACCGTTCGCGTGACTTGTGCCGAGGCGCTTCCGGAAATTATCCGCTATCTCGTGTCGCAGGAGGTGAAAGTTTACGAAGTGACCCCGCGGCGAACTTCGCTGGAAGACCTTTTTCTGCAAATTGTAGGTGAGGACGGAGGCCTTTGATGGGCGCCTGGACGATGGCCGGCATCACCTTCCGCGAGGCGGCACGGAAGAGATTTCTCTGGATAGCCCTCGTCGCCGGCTTCGCTTTTTTACTGCTCTTCGGAACTGGCCTGCACTTCCAGGTGAAATCTCTCGCCCGAACCAATCTCCTGCTGCGACGGCAGGTGCTGAATGGAATGCTGATGGTGGGGCTTTACGCCGCTGACCTGCTTACCGTGGTGATGACCGTGCTGATTTCGGTGGATACCCTTTCGGGCGAAATCGCTTCAGGAACGATCCATGCCATCGCTACCAAACCGATCCGGCGGAGCGAAATCCTGTTGGGCAAGTGGCTGGGATTTGTTGGCATGCTGGCGATCTATGCGGCGATCATGGTGGGTGGGGTTTCCGGCGTGACCTATATTCTGAGCGGCGCAACACCCCGGCATCTGCTGCTGGGCTCAGGCCTGATTTTGCTGGAGAGCATTTTGTTGCTGAACCTCACTTTCTTATGCGGCACAACGTTCTCCACGCTGACGAACGGCGTCCTGGTACTGGGTTTGCATGGGTTGGCCTTTCTGGGAGGCTGGATTGAGCAGGCTGGAGCGCTCGCGCATAGCCCGCGAGCCATGGATGTAGGGGTTATCGCCAGCCTGATCATGCCCAGCGAGTCGTTCTGGCGTCGGGCGGCGTTTGAGATGCAGTCCCATTTGATCGGAGCCATCGGGTTGTCTCCCTTCAGCAACGCTTCTGTCCCAAGCCGTGCGATGATGGTCTACGCTGCTCTTTACCTGATCATTGCTCTCCTTGGGGCCCTCCATTGTTTCCGCCAGAAGGATTTGTAGCTGCATTCTCCGGCATGTCACGCCAAGTGTCCAGTTCGGGCAATGACCCCGCAGGCTGCTTCATTCACCCAGTCTCCCGTTATTCACACCTCTCCTTGCGCCTTGGATCGAAACTTGGAAAGGGTAAGAGAGTAACTAGCGAAAGATTGGGAGGGCAGTGGTCATCACCCTTTCAGTTGCTTATTGCGAAAAAATGACGCATGTTTTATGAATTGTGCATGTGGTCTTAATCCGATGCCTGGAATGATTTTTGACAAGATGCATGACGGCCTATTTGATGTATAAAGGAGCAAATTTCTAGCATAAAGGGAGGTTGTGATGCGATATTTCAGAACATGGGTTGTCGTTGCAGGAATTTATCTTGGTTTTGCCTTACGAATCCCGGTTTGCATGTCCAGCCCAATCCCACCAATCATCCGCACTGGGCACCACACTCTCGTGGGCGAACTGGTGAGGATTGATAAGAAGGCTAAGAAATTGGTCATCCGCACGGCGGATGGCGTTGAGCATGTTGTGCTGTATACAGGACGCACCACGGTGCACAGCTTGGAACGCGTCGGAAATGCAAGCTATCTGGCCGGGAAAGAAGGAAGTCAAGTAGTGGTTCATTATACCCAGCATGGCGCTACAGCAACTGCGGATGAAGTGGATGTGTTTGGTCACCAGGTCTTACAGGCAACGGATGGCACACTGGTTAAGGTGGATAAGGATGGCCGCCATGTTGTGATCCGCACGAAAGATGGCGCAGAGGAGACTTACGATTTGGGCCGCGACGCAGCACTCGATACCGCAGATGGTGTTGCTGACGCGTCCGATCTTGTTGCGAAAGAAGGAGACCATGTGGTTGTTTATCACACCAAGGAGGGCGGACGAAAAGTGCTTCACATCCTTAAGGACCTTGGGCATGAATTTTAGTCCTCCTCTTCCCGCCCGTGCAACAAACCATGCCCGCAAGCAGAGGTGAGGGTTGCCGGAAACTGACCCAAAATTGTTCCTGATTGACGCGATGTCTCTTGTCTTTCGGGCTTACTTTGCTCCCATGCAAGTGCCCTTGGTTTCCCCCAAAGGTGTACCCACGCAGGCAACCTACATTTTTGTGCGAATTCTTCGCAAACTCCTTCAAGAATACCAGCCAGGTTACGGTGCCGCAGTGTTTGACCTTTCAGCACCGACTTTCCGCGATAAGTTGCTTGCAGCCTACAAGGCGAATCGGCCCGAGTTCCCTCCCGACCTTACAACCCAGTTGCCCTACGTCCGCCGTTTCTGCAAGGCAATGGGCATTGCCATTGTGGAAAAAGAAGGATTTGAGGCAGATGACGTGATTGGAACCCTGGCATACACCGCATCCCGCGATGGCTTTGAGACCACGATCGTTTCCGGAGACGAAGACCTTTTTCAATTGGTGAATGATCGGGTCAAGGTCCTAAAGCCGCCACGCAGTGCAAAGGATGGGAACGAGCTATTGTGCGATGTGGAAAAAGTGAAGGAGATCATTGGCGTCGAACCTTCAAAAGTTGTGGATTGGCTGGCATTGACTGGCGATCCGAGTGACAACATCCCCGGCGCGCGCCCTCTGCCGGGACACGAACCCCCGGCTGATGCTGGCAGCAAGAAGCGGACATATATCGGGCCCAAGGGCGCTACCGAACTTATCCGCCAATTCGGGAGTTTGCAGGCGGCGCTCGATCGCTGGCAAGAGGCATCCAAGCAGAGTTATCGGGATGCTCTGCGCGACTTCCGCAACGAGGCACTGCTGAGCCGCGACCTTGCAACGATCCGGACTGACGTGCCTCTTGACGTTCGCCTAGAACAACTTCGGCTTGGCCATCCGAATCTTGCGGAAATCATCCCGCTTTGCCAGGAACTTGGCTTTGCCAGTCTCTTGAGAGATTTTCTGGAGGAAGGGGGAGGAGCCATCGAGATCTCCGCTCCCCCGAGTGCCGAAGAGCTGACAGACCCTCGTGCGGTCGAGCGCTGGCTTCAGGCTCTTGAACCCTCATCTCCTCTCGCAGTCGCCATGGACATTGAAGGCGAAGAGGGATTTTCAGCGTCGCTCACAGCCCTGGGATTGGCAGCGGGTTCTCGCGCCGTGGTGATCCCACTCAGTGCAAACTCATCCCGCCAGAAATTGCTCGCCGCTGCCGCGCCCGCGCTGGCGGATGGCAGCCGCAGAAAGATCGCACACAATTCCAAGCTTCTTCGACTGTTGCTCGGAAAAGAGAATATTCCGGTCGCCGGAATCACAGACGATACCTTGCTCTACTCCTACCTGCTTGATCCGTTGGCTTCATCCCATTCCCTGGCGAGCGTTTTGTTGCGACGAAAAGGACTGAAGCTTGGGGAATCTGAGGCTTATGCCGTTCTGAGCTTAATTGAGTTGGCTGAGATGCTTACACCCGAGATCGAGCAAAGAGGTCTCAAGCGTCTGTACAATGAAATTGAACTGCCCCTGGCGGAAGTCCTTGCCCACATCGAAGCCGCGGGCGTCCTCATTGATCCGGTCATTCTGGGGCAAATGTCAAAGGAATTCGAAAAGAGCCTCACGGAACTGACAAGGGAAATCTACGATCTGGCCGGCCAGCCTTTTGATATTGATTCGCCCAGGCAACTCGGTGAGGTTCTTTTCGACAAACTCAAGCTGCCGGGAGGCAAAAAGCTTCGCAAAAGCGGTCAATACTCCACGGAGGCCGCGGTGCTCGAAGCCCTGGCGGAGCAGTATGAACTGCCACGAAAGATTCTGGAGTATCGCACGGCGGCCAAACTGAAATCGACCTATGTCGACGCCCTGCCGCGCTACATTCATCCGGAAACGCGCCGGCTGCACTCCACATTCAATCAGGCGGGATCGCGCACCGGCAGGCTCTCGTCCTCCAATCCGAATCTGCAAAATATTCCTATCGGCGATGAATTCGGGTTGCTCATCCGCTCAGCTTTCGTTGCCGATCCGGGATGGTATCTGATCGCCGCAGATTATTCGCAAATTGAGTTGCGCCTGCTCGCGCACCTCTCGGAAGACCCGCTTTTAATTGAAGCTTTCACGCAGAATGAAGACATTCATTCCCGCACTGCCCAGGAAATCTTCGGTGTGCCCCCGGCGCTTCAGACTCACGAGCATCGACGGCTGGCCAAGGCCATTAATTATGGCGTGATCTATGGTCTGAGTGCCTTCGGGCTGGCGCAAAGGACCGGCACAAGCAAGGCCGAGGCTCAGCGATATATCGATGAATACTTCCAACGGTATCGGAAAGTGGATGAATTCACGCGGGGGTGCATTGAGCAGGCGCGCAAAACGGGAGAGGTACGGACGATGTTTGGCCGGCTGCGACCTATTCCGGAAATTCACAGCCGTGACCCCAACGCGCGCGGGCGGGCTGAGCGTGAGGCGATGAATACTCCCCTGCAAGGCAGCGCCGCTGACCTGATGAAGCTGGCTATGGTCAAAGCTCATGCACGTTTGCAGCGCGAGAAGATGAAGACGCGCATCATTCTGACAGTGCATGATGAGTTGGTCTTTGAGGCGCCGGAAGCAGAGGTGGAAGCGGCCAAGTCCCTCATCCAGGCGGAAATGGAGGGCGTCTATCCGCTACGAGTGCCGCTGCGTGTCGAGGTTGGCGTCGGCCAGAACTGGCGGGACACCAAGTAAGCGCGCTTAAAATGAGCGGAACTTCAGCCAGGCGTCAATGAAGCTGTTGCCGCGAAATAACCACGTTCGACCGTCGAGTTGTTGCATGCCCGGGTGCAGAGTGAAATGGGGAGTTGCCGAGGAGGTGTACTCCACTCTCACTTCAACGGGGCCCGCGATCCGATAAGGCTTAACCTGCGATAAATGTTCCATTGCGAGCCGGGCTTTCTCGTGAATCAATGTGCAAGCTGCGACGTGGGAAAGACTATAGCCTCCGGTTTGGCTCGCGCCCGTCTTCACCTGCGCGCACTCGCCTTTGGGCACCAGAGCCTGGAATTCTTTACAAGCGGCCTCATCGCCGGCCAGCATGATGGCAGGAATGCCAAGCTGGCCGGCCAGCATAACCCGTGACCCAATTTCGCCAACCTTTCTCCCGTTAACCCAGATATTCTGGATATCCCAGGTGAAGGAATGGGGCAGGACCCCGCCCTTGGTTCCTGCCATGGAATGCAGCCCGATGAAAAGGATGGCGCTGTAGGAAGAGTCCAGACCCAGCGTGGGTGAAACCGGCGAACCTGAGAGCAGAAGCGCCTTGGGATTGATATCCAGCGTGGAAAGATTGTGTCCTCCGTAATGGTTGTCGTAAACCACCACCTGAGTGGCTCCGCCTTCCAGTAGGCCCTCGATTGCGGCGTTTACCTCGCCGGCCAGCAGCTTGCGTGATTCGGAATAAAGCGGGCTTTTGAAAGGGATGCATTGAAGATCAAAATTGAAAATGCCATCCACGCCTTCAAGATCGGAAATGATGAAGACTTTCCTGGGCGTTGGAGTTTGGGCGCGAGCTGCGGCTGGCGTGAAGATGAGTGCTGCCAATAGAAATCGGAAACAGAAGCGGCGTTTCCATCCCATGCATAATCTCTCAGGTTCTGACGTTGTGAGCGCAGGGGCTTGCGCAAGCCCCTATGCTCCCGTTCATAAACCCTGTATCCTACTTCAGATGGAAGGGTTTGTTCCAGTGTTGAAGTCAGGGACTGAGTGAAGTGATTAAAGATGCGGGAAATTGGTCTGGCAATTATTGCCGAAAGTGAAGGAATTTATGGTAATCCCCGGCGCTGACGGCTTCAAGATAACTGTGTGGCTGCCAAAGGAAGGATTCTGGACCAGGTAATACATGCGCGGCTCCCGAACTTCAAGATAAGAGTGCCCCTGGGAATCGAAGCGAACGTCCACGCCCTTGTTCTGCCGGGTGAGGTCTTTTCCGTCCTGCGTGATATAAACGCGTTCCGGATGGCCGTGAGCCACGTTCATGACGGAATAAAGTTCTCGCGCGTGGTACTTCATCATGAGTTCTGCGCCTTGCGAGCCCTTCTTGCCACGGTACGTCATGCCGTCCTTCTCGGTTCTCCACTTTCCTTCGAGAACTACATGACCGTCCTCGACTGAATCCTGTGCCTTGTAATCAACGGTCTTTCCGTCCTGATACCCTTCCGGATTTTCCAGAACTCCCCGGCCAAACCAATCGCCGACATACATCTCTGGAGTGGTCACGCCGCAGGCCGGTGAAAAAGCGTTTTCCTCAGGAGGAACGTCGTAGCTGGTGGGGAATTTGAGTCCGGGATGAGCTTCCTGAAGCAGCTTTTGAATGGCATGTTCAAAGGCGCTGTCGCCGCCTTCGCCCACGCGGTGATAACGCACGTAACCTTTGGCATCGATCAGGAAACGATTAGGCCACGAGTTGCTGTGGTAGAGATTCCAGATCATGAATTTATCATCCACTACCACCGGGTAAGTAATTCCAAATCGCTTCACCGCCTCGCGCACGTTTTTCACCGAATAGGCAATGTTAAATTCCGGGTCATGAACGCCGATCAAAACAAATCCGTCGCCCCGATAGCGCTCATACCACTTTTTATTATCCGCCAGGGTGCGGATGCAATTGATGCAGGTGTATTCCCAGAAATCAATCATCACCACTTTGCCACGCAACTGCTCCATGGTCAGGGGACGTGAATTAATCCAGGTGATGCCGGTTGAGGCGAAAGAGGCCTGCGGTTGTGGTTGGGTGGCTTCGGGCGAAGGAGGGGGCATGGGAACGGTCGATGGTATGGGACCGCCTGATTGGCTGGGAACCGGGCCTTCAGGCGTAGTCTGAGTCGCGGTCATGGTGCGGTTCAGAGGCGAAGGATTCTGTGTCACGGGTATTTGTGTGGGTGGGGGAAAATCCGGCGCCTTGAAATAGGTCTCCTCAAGCTGCCCCTCAAAAGTCTGTGGAAGCGCAAAGGAAAGAAAGGCAATCCCGTTCGGAATGAGAACTGCCAGCCATAAAACCAGCTTTCTGCTCACCTCGTATCCTCCTTCTCTACGATGAGTTTATAACGAATGGGAACGGAAGGCGAGCGAGTTCAGCGACACAAGAGCTTTTGCAAAACTCGATAGCTGCTGCCCTGTTCTGTCATATAATGGCGGGGTTTGAATTGGAAGATGGCTGAGCTTCACGATGGCTGAAAGGTCGCAAAGGCTGGCTCAGTGAGGCTCCCGCGATCTGTGATCCCCCGAGACGTATCGAGGAGTTTTCCATGAACCGCCGAAACTTTATCAAATCGAGCGCTGCTGCTGGTCTGGCCTTGCGTGGCTTTCCTACTCTCCTGGGCCAAACTCCGGAGAAATTCCGCACCGCCCTGATCGGAACCGGCTGGTGGGGCATGAACATTTGTCACGTGGCCATGAAGTCGGGGCAGGCGAAGATTGTGGCCATGTGCGATGTCGATGAAAACCAGTTGAACCCGGCGGCTGCAAACGTCACCCAGCTTTCAGGCGACCAGCCGAAAAAGTACAAGGACTTCCGCGAACTGCTCCAGCACGAGAAGCCCGACATTGCCATTGTCGCCACGCCCGATCACTGGCATCCACTCATCGCTATTGCTGCCGTCGAGGCAGGTGCCCATGTTTACGTGGAAAAGCCGGTCAGCCATACGGTGCTTGAGGGCAAAGCGATGGTCAGGGCGGCGCGCGAGTCCGATCGTGTCATGCAGGTAGACCTGTGGCGACGCATGTCGCCTGACCACATTCAGGGAATGGAGTTTCTCCAGTCAGGGAAGGCGGGTAAAATCGGCTGCGTACGGGCGTTTGTGGACTATCCCGGCGGTCCAGGCCATCCGACACCTGATTCCGATCCACCCCCCGGTCTCGATTGGGATATGTGGTGTGGGCCGGCACCTTACCGGCATTTTAACCGGGCGATTCATCCCAAAGGCTTCCGCCAGTTTCTGGAATATGCCAACGGGCAACTGGGCGATTGGGGTGTCCACTGGATGGACCAGATTCTCTGGTGGACGGAGGAAAAATACCCGCGCAAGGTTTATTCAACAGGCGGTCGCTGGATCAGGCGCGACTCGACGAACGCGCCTGACACGCAAGTAGTGGCGTTTGAGTTTGAGACCTTTACGGCCTACTGGGAGCACCGCCTCTATGCCGGAAACCGGGCCGAGAAAGCCTACGTGGGTTGCTACTTTTACGGCGATCATGGCACTTTTCATATGGGCTGGACCGATGGCTGCACGTTTTATCCCGACACTGATAAAGAGCCGAATGTGCACTTTGATCCTCATCTGGACGAGCCGGATGACCAGAACATCGCACTGCTGTGGGCGAATTTCATTGAAAGCATCCGCGCTCACCGTCGCCCCGTGCGTGACATCGAAATTGGTCATCGCGCCACGAACATGAGCCTGCTCGGCATGCTTTCACTCAAGCTTGGGCGCAGCATTGAGTGGGATGGCGAGAAGGAAGAAATCATCGGAGATCCCGAAGCTAACAAGTTGCTGCGGCGCGAGTATCGCGCACCGTGGAAATATCCGGAAGCATAACCGTATTGTGCGGAGGTGCCTATGTCTGAGAATTTGCGACAGAAATCCACTAGATACATTCTGGGCGCCCTGCCGATGGTTCTTATGATTTCGCTCCGGATGATGGCAGCGGATCACAAAGACTCGAAGGCGGTCGAAATCGCCAAAACCATGGAAGCGGCGATGGGTGGCGTGAACATGTGGCAGCAGGCGCACTTTATCCGCTACGATTTTATTGTGAGACAGGGGTCCAAGACCCTGCTCGATCGTTCCCACTTGTGGGACAAACAGACCGGACGCTATCGACTGGAAGAGAAAACCAGGGACGGAAAGCCCGAGGTAGTGCTTTTCAATATCAATACGAAAGAGGGTTCGGCCTACATCGAAGGTAAGAAGGCTGAAGGCGTGGAAGCGGAGAAAGCCGTCACGGATGCCTACGCCGCGTTTGTCAATGATTCATGGTGGCTGGATATGCCGTGGGGCTGGCTAAACGACGGAGTAAACCTGAAATATCTGGGACTGAAAAAGCGCGGCCACGAGACAGACGACGTTGTCGAGCTTACATTCAACCACGTCGGACTGACACCCGGAGATATGTATCATGCCTTCGTCTCCCGCGACTCTCACTTGATGACCCACTGGGATTATGTGTTGCAGAGTCATCAGAAAGGCTCCTGGGATTGGGAATACACAGAGTCCAACGGAATCAAGCTGGCCAGTAATCATCGCAGCGCGGACGGCAAGATGACCATTAACATGGGGAATGTCAGTGTCTTGAATTCAGTGGACGAGGACTTCTTCACGAACCCCTCCCATACCCTCTCCCAATTCAAGTAGGGCATCGCGCTTCAAGGCGAGCCCATGACTCCACACTTAGCGGCTAAAAAGTCGTGCTATTCATTGGGAGTCGCGTTTCATCAATGCAAAAAATGTCGCTTGCCGGTAAAGATCATTGCGAGTCCTAGCTTGTCGGCGGCAGCGATCACAACATCATCCCGGATTGAACCGCCGGGCTGGACAATCGCCATCGCGCCTGCCTTGGCTGCTTCTTCAACGCCATCCGGAAACGGGAAAAAGGCGTCCGAGGCTACGACGGTATTCTTCAGATCGTGATTTAATTCGCGTGCCTTGATGGCTCCCAGCCGAACCGAATCAACCCGGCTCATCTGTCCTGCGCCAATGCCTACCAGCATGTCTTCGCGCGCGTAAACAATGGCATTGGACTTCACGTGTTTCACGACGCGCCATGCGAACAACAAAGCTCGCTTTTCCGCTTCGGTCGGCTGCCGCTTTGTAACACATTTCCATTCTGTCTCATTGACTCCGAGGGGATCAGGCGTTTGAGCCAGCAAACCGCCGCTGATGCTTTTCAATTGCAGGCCTTGCAGAGTTGCCGAAGGCGGATCAGGCATTTCCATCAAGCGCAGATTTTTCTTTTTTCCTAGAGTTTCCAACGCTTGAGGTTCGTATCCTGGCGCCGCGATCGCCTCCACGAAAAGTTTGGCGAGTTCCTCGGCTGTGACCCCGTCCACTTTTCGGTTAAAGGCAATCACCGAACCGAAGGCTGAGACTGGATCAACCGCCAGCGCCCGCAGGTAACTTTCCGCCAGAGTTAATCCTGTAGCCACGCCGCAAGGGTTCGTATGCTTGATGATCACGGTGGCAGGCTCCGAGAATTCGCCTACCAGTTGCCAGGCGGCATCCAGATCAACGAGATTGTTGAACGAGAGCTCCTTGCCCTGAAGCTGCCGCGCCGCGGCAAGGCCATGACCTGCCGTGCCAGGGTCACGGTAAAGCGCCGCCTTCTGATGCGGGTTTTCGCCGTAACGGAGATCGGTGATTTTCGGGAAATTCAAGAACAGATGTGCGGGCAACTCGCCTTCGCCTGCTCGTCTGGCCAGTTCCGTGAAGATCGCAGAATCATAAGCGGCGGTGTGCGCGAAGGCTTTGCGCGCCAAGCGTGCGCGCGTTTCTGAAGAGAGAGCCCCGGAATTCGCACGCGCTTCTTCCAGAATGGTTTCATAATCGGCAGGATCCACCACCACCGCCACATCTTCAAAGTTCTTGGCCGCCGACCGGATCATGGAAGGCCCGCCGATATCGATATTCTCAATGAGCTCCGCCAGTTCCACGCCAGGCTTGCCGGCAGTCTTCTCAAAAGGATAAAGATTGATGGCCACCAGATCGATATATTCGATGCCGTGTTCCTTCACTTGCCTCTGATGCGCGGGGTTCGAGCGGATCGCTAGAATGCCGCCGTGAATTTTGGGGTGCAGCGTCTTTACGCGCCCGTCGAGCATTTCAGGAAAGCCCGTAAGTTCCGCCACCTCCCGAACCTTCAGGCCCTTCTCGCGCAGCAGTTTCGCGGTGCCGCCTGTTGAAATGATTTCAATTCCAAGATCAGCCAGTCCAGCGGCGAACTCGACCACGCCTGTTTTTTCGCTGACGCTGATCAGCGCTCTCGCAATTTTTTTCATGATAACTCCCTGATGAATAATTCAACCGGCTTTCAACAAACAAGACAAAGAATTCTACTTATATCTCGAAAAAACAGAAAAGCGAAACAAAAGCGGCTTTTGGAAAGATGGTTTCGCACGACCATGGTCATTACAGATGCATATTTGTGTCACACTTTTTTCGGTGACTTACTCCTCCACTCTCTCGAGGGCAGAGCGGGCCCTGCTCCGCTTGCGAGCGTAAGGCGTGGAATAACACGGGGACGAATTTGTGGGATACAGTAGGCGGCGTCACTCTTTACGATGCGGTGGCGGCTCGTAGCTTCACGCGGCCATCCTCTACGGTGACGGAAAACTGAATGCAATCACACTGAAGGGATTGTTTAAGCTGGCGGGTCTTTTCGCGGATGAAGTCGCGAAAGAGCTGGGGATCAAGATTCTCAATGGATTCACCAGTTTCAGATTTGGCGCGGATCACCGCGTGAAGGAGCCTCTCGACTTTCTCTTTTTCCAGATCAGGATCAGACCATGATACGCTGAAACTTTCCGGCGCCGATCCTGATCCATGTGGGCGTTGGGCCAAGGGTAAGACTCCCTCTTCCTTCATCTTCAATTTCTTACGCCAGAGATCATTATGGACTGCATAGCTCTGCGTAAGCTGATTGAAGCGAAACCGCTGGCGGAAACTCATCTCCACCGTTCCGGCGCTATAGTGCTTGATCGTCTTTTCCACACGGAAAACAAGGTCATGAGGCGGGCGAGGCGAACCACCATTAAAGTAAGTCTCATACTCAATTTTCAGGCGGCGAAGATTGTCTTCCAGCTTGCTTAACTCCTCATCGACGGTCACGAAACCTCCTTATCCAAATGCAGTGTGATCCGCTCTTGTTGCAAGCTTATAATAACGACCATTATAACTGATAAGGAAATAGATTACCCGCGCTGCTTGGATTCCCGCTGGTAGTACTTGAAAGACGAGAAGCTTGGCTGATTTAGAACGTCGCCCGATTCGGCTCATATGGGAAACCATTTTGAAACCCATTTGTATCGTCATTTCGTTGCGAGCAGAGGTCACCTGGGGCGTGGGAAATCCCTTGTGTCGTATTATGCAGCCACAGGACATTCCGCCGTCATTTTTTCTATGTGGTGGGAAGCTGAATAGAGAGCGCGGAAATCGATTGTAAACGTTTATCCAACTGATTACACTAGACGGTGGCAATACGCTCGGGGAGGTTCGTTATGGATCTTCGTGGAAAAAGGATTGCGGTTCTCGTTGCAGATCAGTATCAGGAAATGGAAGTCTGGTATCCGCTGCTGCGCTTTCGTGAAGATGGCGCGGAGACGGAAGCCATTGGAGCCGAGGCCGGAAAAACTTATAACAGCAAAAAAGGCTATCCGGTGGTAGCCGACCGGTCAATCGGGGACGTGCATGCAAGTGACTATGATGCCGTCGTCATTCCCGGAGGCTGGGCGCCGGATACGCTGCGCCAGGATCCACGCGTGCTGAAATTCGTCCGTGAAATGCACGATTCCCAAAAGGTGGTGGCGGCGATCTGCCATGCGGGTTGGGTCTTGGCATCCGCCGATATCGTGCGCGGGCGCAAGGCTACTTGCTTCAAGGCTATCAAGGATGATCTCATCCACGCAGGCGCAAACTATGTGGATAGCGAGGTTGCCGTGGATGGTAATATTATCACCTCGCGCATGCCCACCGATTTGCCAGCTTTCTGCCGGGAAATTGGCAAGGCGCTGGCTGCCCAGCCCACCGCTCGCAAGGCGGGCAAGGCGTAAGCGCGGGATGACATCAGCTAAAAGCTTGAGCCCTCTTCAGGGCAGGCGTCCAAAACTTTCCAGCCAGGTGACACCAGCCAAGGGCGGGTTTTACAAAAGGGCACTCCGCTCTCAATGACAGTAAGCATAATGTTTGCAGTCGATTGGCTGTTCATAGATTTTTGTACGAAAAAATTTTCGGTTGATTGCCTTCACCCCACAGATCATGAAGAAAGTTCAGGAATGAACCATAAGCTATTTGAGCATTTCGCCGATCTTTCAGATATCGAATTCAAGGAATAGCAAATAAGGAGCCCTCATGCGGAAATTCAAAGTTGCTCGTGGAGTTGTGATTGTCGCTGCGCTCGTGGTTGCAGTCTTCATGCTCGTTCCACAAAGAATGATGGCGCGCTCGCACAACAAGAAAGCGCACCTGCTTTTCTTTACGCTCTCGGCAGGCTTCAGGCACGCCAGCATTCCCACCGCCGTCCAGGTGATTACCCAGATCGGGGAGAAGTCCGGCGCGTGGGATACGACCACTTCGCAGGATGTCTCTGTATTTACGCCGGAGAATCTGAAGCACTATGACGCCATTATGTTCTACACCACGGGTGAACTGCCGATGAGCGATGCAGAAAAGACGGCTTTTATTCACTTCGTTCGCTCGGGACACGGCTTTGTGGGCGTCCACAGCGCGACGGACACTTTCTACATGTGGCCCGATTATCTTGAATTGATTGGCGGTTACTTTAATGATCATCCCTGGCATCAAAAGGTGACGGTGGATGTAATGGACCAAAACAGCCCTATTGTCGGATTCCTGGGCAAGTCCTTCCAGGTCTATGACGAAATCTACCAGATCAGCGATTTTCAGTATAAGACTTCGCACGTACTGTTAAAACTGGATCCATCTTCGGTCAATATTCACAACCCGCGCGTGCGACGCCGATTCTATAGCTGGCCGCTGGCCTGGACTCGCCACGACGGTAAAGGCCGCGTGTTTTATTGCGCTCTCGGACACGAGGATTCCACTTGGCACTCCGAGTGGTTTCAGAAAATGATGCTGAACGGCATTGAGTGGAGCATGGGAACTCTGAAATGAGTGTAACCCCGGCCAGACGAGTCGCGTCAGGAGCTTGTAGCGAGGGCTTTTCTCTGATCTTTGAAGTCGAGCCTCACGATGGCAAACGAGATCGAACTTAATGTCAACGGGAACCGGCGCGTTATCCAGGCTGAGTCTGACACCACGCTGCTTAGCGCCCTTCGCGATCAACTGGACTTGACGGGGACGAAGTACGGTTGTGGGGAAGGGCAATGTGCTGCCTGCACGGTTCTGATTGAAGGTTCCCCTGTCCGGTCATGCCTTACGCCCGCAACATCCGTGGCCGGCAAGAAGATCACCACTATCGAGGGCGTCGCTTCGAATGGCCGCCTTCATCCTGTCCAGCAGGCTTTTCTTGAAGAGCAGGCTTTTCAGTGCGGCTATTGTACGCCGGCCATGATTCTGACGGCTCTGGCGCTTTTGAACTCAAATCCAGATCCCTCTGACGACGAGATCGTGCAATTTATGCAAGGCAACATCTGCCGCTGCGGGACGTATCCCCGAATTGTGGCTGCCATTCACCGCGCCGTGGAAATCATGAGGAGTTCGGCTCATGACTCATAAGGCTGAGGATTCGTTGACGATCGAACCTGAGCGCTATGAACTCGCAAACCCGCCCGTCTACCCCTTGATCCCACTCAGCCGCCTCGGAATTAATCGGCGACAATTTTTCGAGCGCCTCGGCGGGGGCATTGCTGTTTTTCTAGCGCTGAGGCCAGGAGAAATTTTTGCTCAGTCGCAGCCGGGGCAGCGCCGCGGCGCATGGCGGGAGCCTCTGCCACAGAATCTGGGCGCCTGGCTGCACATTGCCGAAAATGGCACCGTCACCGTTTATACCGGCAAGGCCGAGATGGGCCAGAACATCCGCACTTCTCTCAGCCAGGCCGTGGCTGAGGAACTGCATGCTGCCTTGGATTCCATTCACCTGGTCATGGCGGATACCGAACTGACGCCGTTTGACCTCGGCACGTTCGGCAGTCGCACCACGCCGACCATGGGACTTCAGCTTCGCAGAGTGGCCTCTGTTGCACGCGATATGCTGATCGCGCTGGCCGCGAAACAATGGGGTGTAAATTCTAAGGCGCTTGAAGCCGTGAACGGTGAGGTTCGAGATCCTGCAACCGGACGCAGCGTCAAATATGGCGATTTAGCCCGTGGGCAGGAGTTGGCAAAAGCGATCGTTGAAGCGGACCCCTTGACTCCTCCCAGCCGGTGGACGATTGCAGGGAAATCTGTTCCAAAGATCAATGGCGTTGAGTTTGTAACCGGTGCGCACCGCTTCAGTCCCGACATCAAACGGCCAGGGATGCTCTACGCGAAGATTCTGCGGCCGCCTTCATTCGGCGCGGAATTCAGCTTTGTCGATGTCCGTGACGCGCAGGCCGAGCCGGGGGTTACGGTGATTGCTGGCAACGATTTCGTCTCGGTTGCAGCTCCAACCGAGCAAGCCGCAATACGCGCTCTTCAGAAAGTTCGTGCGCAATGGAAGACCATCCCTCAGATTTCCAGCCGTGACCTGTTCCGTTACCTCAAGGAGAATGCCGCAAAGGAATCAGGCCACGACGACCGTTTCGAACGCACCTTGCAATCCATTCAGGCCAGCCTGGATGCCGCCGACCATCGACTTGAGCAAACTTATACCGTAGCCTACATTGCCCACGCCCCGCTTGAAACCCGCGCGGCGGTGGCCGAATGGGAAAACGGCAAGATGACTGTGTGGACGGGAACGCAGCGGCCCTTTGCCGTTCGCGATGAGGTGGCGGAGGCGCTGGCCCTCCCCAGGGAAAGCGTCCGCGTTATCGTGCCGGATACAGGCGGGGCGTTTGGAGGGAAACACACCGGCGAGGCCGCGGTCGAGGCGGCGCGGTTGGCGCGCGCGGCTGGGCGCCCGGTGAAGCTGGTCTGGACGCGCGAAGAAGAATTCACCTGGGCCTATTTCCGTCCGGCGGGGGTCATTGAAATCCGCAGCGGCGTGCGAAAAGACGGCAAGTTCACTGCCTGGGAGTTCCACAATTACAACTCGGGCGCGGCAGGGATTCGAACTCCGTATCAAGTCTCAACCGAGCGCGTCGAATTTCATCCCTGCCAGGCCCCGCTGCGGCAGGGCTCCTATCGCTGCCTTGCCGCCACGGCCAACCATTTTGCTCGCGAATCTCATATGGATGATCTGGCGCGGCTTGTTGGCTTGGATCCTCTGGAATTCCGGCACCGGAATCTGGAAAACCAACGGCTGCTTGCCGTTCTCGAAGCGAGCGCCAGGAACTTTGGATGGAGCGACCGAAAGCGCTCTCCAGGCCGGGGCTTTGGCTTGGCCTGCGGAACGGAAAAGGGAGGTTACGTCGCAACGTGCGCTGAAGTTCAGGCGGATCGGTTGAGTGGAACGGTGAAGGTGGTTCGCCTTGTCACCGCATTTGATTGTGGGGCTATTGTCAATCCCAGGGGCCTGGAAAACCAGATTCAGGGTGCCACAATGATGGGCCTGGGCGGAGCTTTGTTTGAAGCGATTGAATTTGAAAATGGCCGCATCCTGAATAATCGATTCTCTCGCTACCGCGTGCCGCGCTTCAGTGATATGCCCCGGATTGAAGTGGTGCTGGTTGACCGCAAGGATCAACCGGCGGCCGGCGCTGGTGAAGCGCCCATTATGTGCGTCGCTCCCGCTATTCGTAATGCCATTCTGGATGCAACCGGCATACCATTGTTCTCTCTCCCTATGATCCCTTATGGCCTGAAGGTTTAGGCTCCGACTCGCATCCTGGAACGTAACGCGCAAGGGGTCGAACGGCGTCCACAGGGGGCTTATGTGCTCTTTTATTTCCCCAGATAGGCGGCATTGACGAGATAAGCGACCCCCAGCACGACGAGCAACAGGTTAGCAACCAGCACGAGCCGCTGCTTGAACTTTTTATGGAGATTGGCGCCCCAGTAAAGCAGCCAGACGGAAAAGATGGCTGCGCCGTAGTATCCCACCAACCCGCCAATAAAAAACGGTGCCACACGCCAATAGCCTATAATGCGACCTTGCGCAAGGATCGGCCCGGCGATGGTGAGCCAGTAAATCCAGGTTCCGGGCGCGGTGAGTTCCGTCAGTGAGGCAGCGATGATGCCGGCGTAGGTGAGGCTTTCCGATTTCTCGAGTTCTTCGCGGGTTTTTCGCCGAATCTCGTAGAGTGAATATCCGGCAAAAAGAAGCAGGCTCGCTCCGCCCACGTAGGCCACTGCATGAGCGATATTGTGCGGAACGTAGCGAAAGAAGAACAAGGTGACCATCAGTAGCGCGCCATCGATTGCAACGGGCGGGCCTACCAGGATCAGGATCGCATGGCGCCAACGATGAAGCGCCGCCTGAGTGATCGCGATAAGGTGGAGCGGGCTGGGCATCAATCCCCCGACAATGCCCATGCCGGCCCCGAGCAGGAATAAGTTCATGACTCTTTGATTTCGCTTAGCGTCGCCCCGTGAAAAAGCGCGACGAGATCAAGAACCAGAATAACAGATGCGCTTGCTTGACACAGGCCTTCAGCACCCCCTAGCATGGGGCATTACGCTTGCGATAGTTCATCAGCGAAGGCCATTCTGAATCTTTATTCACGAGGATCTTATGAAACGCAGCGAGGTGATGCAGAAGCACAAGGATTACATCTTCCCCTGTGTGGTCAACTATTATGCCGAGCCGTTGATAGCGGATCGGGGCGAAGGGAAATACCTTTGGGATATTGAAGGCCGGCGGTATCTCGATTTTTTTGGTGGCATTCTCACTATCAGCGTTGGTCATGCAAATCCGAAGGTCACGAGCAGGATCAAAGCTCAGATAGACCGCCTTCAGCACACTTCCACCGTTTATCCCAACGAGCAGATTGTCGCCCTGGCTGAGAAGCTGGCCCAGATCACTCCGGGGCGGCTTCAGAAGAGTTTCTTCACCAACAGCGGCACAGAAGCAAACGAGGCGGCGGTGTTACTGGCGCGCATGGCGACCGGAAGCTTTGAAGTGGTGGCGCTGCGGCACGGTTACAGCGGCCATTCGTTGCTGGCAAAGTCGCTTACCGCGCAGGCTCCCTGGCGTCGCGCCGGGGTGATCAGCGTGGGAGTGACACATGCTCTCAGCCCTTATTGCTATCGCTGCCCGCTGGGATTGAGTTACCCCGGTTGCGGGGTGGCCTGCGCCAATGACGTTGAAGACGTGATCCGCACCACCACGTCGGGTCACATCGCGGCTTTTCTCGCCGAGCCCATTCAAGGGGTCGGCGGGTTCATTACCCCGCCGAAAGAGTACTTCAAGATTGTCTTCAACATCATCAAGAAGTACGGCGGGCTTTTTATCTCTGATGAGGTGCAGACTGGCTTTGGGCGCACGGGGAAAAAATGGTTTGGCATTGAGCACTGGGAAGTGGAGCCAGACATCCTCACCACGGCTAAGGGTATGGGCAACGGGGTGCCGGTTGGTGCCACCGTGGCCACTCCGGAAATTGCCGATGCCTTTCAGGGGATGACGATCTCAACGTTTGGCGGCAATCCGGTTACCTCGGTCGCGGCGCGCGCGACGATTGAAGTGATTGAAGAGGAGAAACTGCTTGATAACGCCCATGAAGTGGGAAATCACTTCCGCTCAAGGCTCGAAGAATTGAAGGAAAAACATCCACTCATCGGTGACGTGCGCGGCAAAGGATTAATGCAAGGCGTCGAACTGGTGAAAGATCGCACGACGAAAGAGCCAGCGCCCCAGGAGACCAACCAGGTGATGGAGCGCGCGAAAGAGCATGGCCTGCTTGTCGGCAAGGGAGGTCTTTATAGCAATGTCCTCCGCATCGCTCCGGCGCTGAATGTGAGCAAAGCCGATGTGGACGAGGCCATTCAGATGCTCGATAAAGCCTTTGCAGAAGTCAAAGTATAATGCTGACAGAACTTAGCAGGCTGCTGAAAACCACACAGTCTGTCATTCCTGGGGGGGGCCGAAAAACACTGATCAAGTGACGGGTGATCCGTGATGAACAAAAATTCATCCAAGGTTCCGATTGCATTTGCCCGTCATTCGTCACTGCTGTCAGGATCCCTTGCCTTATTTAGAACGACGGCGTCCTGGATTGTTTTTCAGCATCTTGTCGGAAGCTTGGTCTAGCCTTCTGAAGTGAAGCCATTTCAAACTCACTTTTCATCAGCACGCGCGGCGCTCCCACCCGATCCGTTTGCGCAATGGGCTTCCCTTTTTTTCAGCGCCTCAGTGCTCACTTTCTTGTTATCAATAGCGGCAGCCCAATTTTTCCTGGCCCTGGCCACACTGCTTTACTTCCTCTGTCTTCTTCGAGCCCATTCCAAGCCGAAGATCGCTTTTCCGCCTGTCAAGCTGCCGCTTGCTCTGTTCTGCTTCCTTACAGTGCTTTCCATCTTTTGGGCTGAGAACAAGGCTGTGGGCGGATTCGCAGTGCGTAAGCTGGCGCTCTTTCTGATTCTGCTGCTCACGGTGAATCTGGTGGTGAGCATACGTCATCTGAAATTCCTATTGAAGGTGATGTTTGTCGAAGCCGCAGTTGCAGGTGTCGTGGGCATGGTGCAGTTCGTAGAGCAATATGAGCGCGTACGCGTGGAACATCCCCATCGAATGTACCTGTATATGACGGTCACTCGCATCCGAGGCTTCATGGGCCACTGGATGAACTTTGGCGGGCAGCAGATGCTGATGTTCTGCGCGCTTCTGGCGTTCCTGCTGCTCTCCATGAAATGGAAACCAGGCTTAGGTTCGGTGGCGAGTCTCCCGCCACACAGAAATCAAGGCAACACAGTGAATCCTCGACCGGCAAAAATCTGGTGGATAGTGATCGCGGTGATTGCTCTCTCGATCCTCTTGAATTTCACGCGCGGCGTATGGCTGGGATGCTTTGTAGGAGTCGTTTATCTTGTGGCGCGATGGAGGGCGCGATGGTTGTGGACTTTGCCCATCGTGGTTGGCATGACGCTGATCGCCGGGCCACGACTCCTGCGCCAGCGTGAGGAGTCTGTGTTGCATCCTTCGCGCGATGCATCACTTGCGGTGCGGTTCGAAATGTGGCACGCGGGCTGGAAGATGATTGAACGGCATCCACTGGTGGGTGTAGGCCCTGAAAACATTCCGGAAGTCTACGATCTTTATCTACCGCCCGGAAAATCGCCGATTGTGGGCTATCATGCGCATCTCCACAATGACTATATTCAGCTTGGCGCGGAACGAGGCTTGCCGTGCCTTGCGGCGTGGTTGTGGTTTATGATCGCACTTGCGTGGGGCATTCTCCGGCTTTGCCACCGGTTGGCTACCTCACAATGGGTAGCTCATGCTGCTCTGGCGGGATGGCTGGCATTTGTTGCGGAAGGATTCTTCGAATTCAATTTTGGCACTTCGCCCGTGCTGATGGTGTTCCTGTTTGTGATGGCCGCGCCTTATGCCGCAGAACGCATCGAACAAAACCATTACCCGGCGAGGATTACATCACCCTCATCGCGGTAAACATTCTTTCACCACAAAGGACACGGCGATTACCGCGCGGCCTTTCAGTCGCGGCCAAAGTCAAATTTCAAATTACAGATTCGAGAAGGAGGGGCACATGGTATTGCGCCCCTCCTTCAGTGACTTTACTCCCCTTCGTCTCCACCCCCGGGCGAGATAACCACAAACATCGGATATCCCTGATGAATCACACGGAGCAGAGTTTGCCCTTTAGCCTCGGATGCCAGGCGGTTGAAATCCGAGACGTTGTTCACCGGATGCCGGTTGATGCTCTCGATAACATCGCCTCGTGAGAGACCCGCCATGCCCGCCGGACTGTTGGGATCAACGTTTGTGATGATCACGCCACGCGCGCCTTCAGGAAGATTAAGTTGGTCGCGGATATCGGGCGTCAGGTTCTGAACCGAGATGCCCTGAAGCGCGCTCTGCTGTGGCGCCTGACCCACATTCGAGCCGCCCTGACCTTCGCTCGCATTGGCTTGTAACTCGCCCAGGCGCATTCGAACAGTCATCGGCTTGCCATCACGCAGGATTTCGAGCGTCACCTCAGTACCGGGATTGCTTTCTCCGACCATGTACCGCAAATCATCCGGAGACGTAACCACCCGACCGTTCAGTTTCCGGATGACGTCGCCTGGCTTCAATCCAGCCTTGGCCGCGGGGGACCCCGGTTCAACGTCCCTGACCAGGGCCCCGTTGAGGTCTGGAACGTCGAACTGCTTGGCAAGACCCTGATCGAGTGGCTGAATGCCAACACCCATAAAGCCGCGCGCTACCTTACCGTGTTGGATGAGGTCATTCATCACGTGCTTGGCGGTGTTGGAGGGAATGGCGAAACCGATTCCAATGAACCCACCTTCGCCGCCTGGCCCGGAGTTGGAACTGAGGATCGCGGTATTAATACCGATCACCTGCCCACGCACGTTCACCAGGGCTCCTCCGGAATTTCCCGGATTAATCGCGGCATCCGTCTGGATGAAATTCTCATATCCCTGAGGTCCTTCGATGCCCACACTGCGACCCAGAGCGCTGACGATTCCCTTGGTCACCGTGAAGTCCAGTCCAAACGGATTTCCAAAGGCCACTACGGAATCGCCGACGTGTAAAGTGGAAGAGTCGCCGAGCGGCGCGACCGGCAGATTGGAGGCGTTGATTTTCACCACGGCCAGGTCGCTTTGGGGATCGGCACCCACGACTTTACCTTTGAAAACACGCTTGTCAAGCAGGGTCACCTGAATATCTTTGGCATGTCGAATGACGTGATTATTGGTCAGGATATATCCGTCGGAAGAAACAATCACGCCGCTGCCCAGCGCGCGCTCGCGCTGCTCTCGCGGAATGTTGGGAAAAAGGTTGCCAAAGAATTGACGAAAGAAGGGGTCCATCATGAAAGGCGATTGTTGTACCTGGATAATGTGTTCCGATTGGATACTGACAATGGCCGGCTTGATCGTGTTTACAATGCGTTCGTAGGCCTTGTTCATATTGGCGAGGGCCTGGATATCCGCCCCGTCCAAGCCGTCTCCGTTGGCAAGTACAAAGTTGCTGGAGCGATGATCGTAATGAAGGGTCACCGAAAGAGCCAGTAAGAGTATGCCGATGCAGGTCAAGCTCAGGCCTAGCAAATTCTCTCGCAGGAATTTTCTGTTGATCCGTCGCATAAAACTTTTTCCTCCTCGTGTTCGTCAGGCGCGTTTGCCCCGGGCGTTGCTCGCCTATGGGCTAACTCTAACCCTGGTAAAGGCCTCTGCCGCCCAACATGAAAATCGGGTGTTTCTGATCAGAGCGGTGGATATCCTTGCAAGACACCTTGCGCTGTGTCCCTTCTCTTCGGCGGCCTTTCAATCCCAATTCGCTTAGACGGGCAAACGGCGCATCTGGTGAGTCAAATTCCGTCTGAGGGCTGACTAATCCTGAAATCACGCCCCACTACTTTCATTTTATTACGGGCAGGTTTTCTGCTTCCACACGCTTTCGCTTATCTAAGATGCCATCCGGCCAACGGAAGGTTTACTATGCCCAGACCAGGTTGCCAGAAGCTCGACAGGCAAGGTTCAAATCGACCTACGGCTCAATGCCCAAGTCACGGGCGAACTTTTCGGCGTTAAACGGCGATGCGTGGAAGATCCTGCCGTCCACCTCGACGGTTGGTGTACGTTCTTTACCTTCATTGACGCTCTTGACGAATTCCGCGGCCTCCGGATTCTCTTCAATATCGATTTCCTGAAAAAGAATCTGCCGCTTGGCGAGAAATTCCTTTGCCGCCTGAGAATCCTCGCACCAATCTCGTGTATAGAGGCGAATATGACGCTGAGTCATAATGGGTGCACTCCTTGACAAGATGAGGGGAAAACCACAGAGCGCCCCCCAACCGCCACCGCAATGCATTTGGCCTTTCAGCGAGCCACTGTGCCCCCTCTCCAGCTTCTCAAAATCCATCCGCTGTGTAAATGCGCGTGGCGTTGTGTAAGAAATGCTGTCTGGCCGTTTTCTTCTCAGGTGTTAGAAGTTTGATGCAATATCCTCCTAGCTGACTGAAAAGAGAGTCCGTGAAAGATCATGGCGCACACCGCGGCTCTTTGGCATTGGCTTTGCATTTTAGGGGGGTGAACGTACGGAAGTTGAAGAGCCATGAGAGCCTGGCCCGTTGCGGTGCTGGACCTTGGTTCAATCCCCCTTCCCACCGCTCTGGCTTCGGCCAGAGAGGACTGGCATAGCGGCGGGTCAGGAGTTTTTCTCAGAAAGCTCGGAAGCCTTCCGTACGCTTCCTTGAAAGGCGTGGGAAGAGGCACCAAAGTTACCGCCCGAAAAGCTATGGTGAATGCTCAACTGGGGGTGCTCCACGCGACGTGAGAGGCACGTGGGCGGCTGATGGCAATACAAATCGCCGTGAAGCTCCTGAAGCAGAATTTTTAGCATTTTTCTTTTAGGATGGGCTGACGAGCCGATCCTATGACCCCAGCCGAAAAAGGGGACGCATGAGATGCGTCCCCTTTTTATTTTGTTGCGGGAACTTTACATCATCCAAAACTCTCCGAGGGCTGCTCGCTCTTTGTTGCCTTGCTTTTGATCAAGGGCGGCGTTATACTCGTTCATGAAGGGTTGAAGTGGGCGAAAGCCCACTTTTTTATTGTGGGCTGAAGTATTCCTGGGAAGTGCCGACCTCGCTT